>Ga0209390_10001766_pt1 | contig 40289 bp, 30 predicted proteins | sample BON01_FD_187212 | JGI IMG/M metagenome (GOLD analysis project Ga0209390, IMG submission 187212) | Freshwater microbial communities from Lake Bonney liftoff mats and glacier meltwater in Antarctica - BON-01 (SPAdes) (version 2) | ecosystem: Environmental > Aquatic > Freshwater > Ice > Glacier...
CCGAACAAGCCAACTGCCAACCCCACGGTCTGGTTCCAGGGATGGTGCCTGATTGTTGTGCCGTGAATACTGACCAGTTCACGTATCTTCAGCAGGTGCATAATCCCAAAACTGCACCACACCACAGCAAACGTCAGCTTCACCCAGATATCAGGAACAATCGGGGCTACAAAAGCAGCTCCCAGCGGAGTGCTCACAGATGCTCCGATCAATGCTGGACGCAGCAGTGGCCATGCTATTGGACGGCCCGTCGAGAAAATGTAAATGCTGGCTGAAACCATTCCGATCGACTGAATCGCAAGACCGAAATTTCGTCCGAGTGAGCCCGGCATGTCGAACAGCAGCACCAGCACCGGAAAGCCAACGGTGCCACCCCCCATCGGTGTAGCACCGGCAACATATGACCCCAGAGCCATCGTCAATGAAATTGGCCAGTGGTTTCTCAGAGTCTGCCATGCATCAAGCCAAACCACGACTGTCAGCCAAACGGAATAGAAGGCTGCGAGCCACAATAAAAATGGCCTGATCTGAAGAACTGTACGTGCCACCTGCCTGCCGGTTGTTTCCGACACCATCGCATATTGCCTTTTCTGCTGTCCAACCAGTCGCCAGAATTATCGGGGGCCTACCGGTCTATTAAAACCAAACATGGTGACTCAACATGCTGTGCGTAGTCAGGAATTCGACTTATTTCCAGACTTATCACGTACTTCGCATCTAACGGCTTTCCCCGCCGACAGCACAATCTGGTGGCAGCCAGTCTTAGCGATCAAGTCTACGGACATCATTGGCACATTCACTCGTTTAAAGTGCATGAGCAGTTGCAGCATACAGCACAACGGTCTCAGGCGAGTTGCAGGCAAGAACTCAATTCAGCCGGGGCGTTGATAGCCTGGCAGCGTTAATTTCAAGGCTCAACCACCATCAGGCCAGTCCCGGTCCAGAGATTGATCATGTCCTTGCGACGCCACCGTTCCATGCGTTTTTGCGAAGGATCACCAATAAAGAAGACGTCACCCGCAACACCGAAACAAACAACGGAATGTTGCACACCAGGTATCCAGCCGTCATCTTCCTGATATTTACGGACTACAGCTGCCGTTTGTTCCGTCAGCTGGCAGCAGAGCAATACTGGTCCCAAACGAACAACTTCGGCCAATTCGTCAACCGAGCCTTCAAAAAATTTTGCCTTGTATCCTGTGCCCCAAAGCTTGATGGACAATCCGTGATACATCCCCAGCCAGGTAGTCCCTTTGCTGGTCAGGCATAGCCGGGCCATCTCAGCTTCGGTCGCTTCCAGACCAAACGTTTCAAGGATCGTTGCCACCGCAGCCGCGGAACACGTGTGGTCGGTCGTCTGCAGACAGATGCGGTACGGCACCGGCGGTTCAGCGGCTATCCACTTGTCCTTACAATCAGGCGGTGACTGCGGAATAACATAGATAACAGACCAGACCGTGACGCCCAGCAATGCAGCCTGAATTGGAAGGCGACGAACAAGCGACAGTGTCTGCTGTCGTGTCCACAGGATCGCCGCAAGCATTGCCAGCAGAATGGGGAACCAATTTGACAGAATGATCACGGACGGAAGTGGGATCCAATTAACAATCCACAGTTGCCCCCAAAAAAAGTAAACGTAGACAGCGATCAGCAGAAGAATAATCACTGCGAACAAATCTAGAGCTGTTTGAGAAGCCCTGACTGCGAGTCGACAGGTCACAAAGAAAGTGGCAACGGATAGGAAGCCCATTAACCCAATTGCCAGGCGTAAATGCTCCATATCCGCTCGCTCGCTCGCTCGCTTTGACGCAGGAATTCAGCGCGAAGCTGCCGTGGCTGGCACGTGTTGACATTCGCGTTTCGGAAAAAAATGTTCACTCATGGGTGATATCAGCCGTTTCAAATGGCCCAGCTGCCTGCACTTTATAACAGGATGCAGCGCTTGCCAGAATCGACCTGAGGCTCTTGTAACGCCTGTTGCCCGCACCACCTTCGTGTCAACAAGTTATCCTGGCGGATATCGTCCGCACTAAAGCAGCCATTTTCAAACATCTTTGAGATGTTCGACGATTCCATGTTATGAACAGCATTGTTAAGTAACTATAAGCGACATCGAAATTTCGGTCTGACTCATCGATCCCGGTTCAACGCCTTGAACGGCCATGACATGAAGTCTGCCGCACGATTCATCGCGAATTGAACGCGGTGCCGGGACAGATGAACCACAAGCGCCAAACCTCCTTGCGGATCATGCTTCAGAGGGAAGAAAGATCAGCGGGATTTTTGCCTTCCAGATCGACTCAGAAGACGAACAACGCGCACGATCAATATCCAAACAGAGCCGCACCGCTTCCTCACGCGGCAAATGGAAAGCAAACAGTGAAAGTCTGTTGCTGCGCCCCCGCATTGAGCCTTGCCGCTCACATATAACCGTTTTGCCATACAATTCGGTAGCCAAAAGCCCTCAGACCATCAATCAGTAAGTCCTAACGGTCCACGAAAACACCGTCCTGGTTTCAGGAAACATGCCAGAGCGGCAACGTGTTCGACTGAACGAAATTTCCGTTTACTTCGCGCCAATGATTCAATTGCATGGCAGCCACGTACCCCAATTCGTCCACTGCCAGATAACGCAGCCTCACTGGTAACCGTCAAAACCTGCAAGACGTAGATCACACGTCCAAATGCCAAAGTCATTTCACGACAGCACGGACAGCACCCATTCCGATGGCAACTTAGCGTGATAGGCAACCTCGCCAATTTCCGAATCGCCGGACCTTCGCACGCGGTGGCATCAAACTTTCGTCGACACCCGAATCTGTCTAATTCAGAACCGACGCGTAAGGTGATAACTGATCATCAAGGAACACGGACCGCGATGCCTACTCGGATGCGCTGCCTGATGCGCTGCCTTTAGATTCCGATTTCGAACTGCCGGTCGAAGGCGTGTCAGATTTAGGGGAATCGCTGGATGACTTTTCGGCCTTCTCCCCCTTTTTGTAAGACTCGCTCCGATAGTCCGTTTGATAGAAACCAGATCCCTTGAAAATAATCCCACCGCCGGCACTGATGATGCGTTCGGCTTTAGCTTTTTTACATGTCGGGCACTTCTTCGAAGGCTGGGCGGTGATGGGCTGAAATTCTTCCCACGTGTGTTCACAGGCGTTGCAGCGATATTCGTATGTTGGCATGAACGGGATTTCCGGCGGATTGTGTATTCAGGAATTCACTTAAGACGTGGTCCAACCACTATGACTCGTCACTGCTTGAAGATGTCGTTGGTAGAGCACAAGTGACCATTACCTTGGCCGGCCGAACCACTCGATCATGGATCTTATAACCCTGCTCAATTACCTGCAGCACTGTCATCGGTTCGTAATCGGCGGATGGCACCTGAGCCAGAGCTTCATGATAGTTGGCATCAAACGGCTGGCCGCTAGGATCGATCGGTTCACAGGAATGCGACTTCAACGCATCCAGAAACTGTGGCAACACCATCTTGATTCCATCCAGCAATTTCTGAGTGTCACCCGTCTGTTCGGTAATATCAATAGCTCGTTTCAGATTGTCGATGCCTGGCAGCATATCGCGAATAACGCTAATGGATTGGTACTTCATCGCATCCATCGCTTCCTTCTGAGTACGACGGCGAAAGTTTTCGAGTTCTGCCTGAATCCTTAAAACTCGATCCTTCAGTTCAGCGTTCTCTGCATTCAAACGCTGAACTTCACTTTCTTCCGTAGAGCCTGCAAAATTTGTTGCGTCCTTTGCGAATGCCTCAAAGCCTTCTGAAGAATCTTCTTCTGGTCGGTTGTCGTCTGTGCTCATTATCTGACTCACGATCGATGGTTGTTAGATGTGGCAGGTTGATCGGGATGGAATTCCCGAAGCGTTGTTGAATGATATTGGCAGATGCCATTAGCCTGAAGAACGCCTGTTCTACAGTTGGTTATTCAGCGTCGTCGTCTCCGGCAAAGAAGTTCTTTACGTGGTCGAAAAACGATTTCCGGTGAGGCATTACGTTCGCTTCCTCAAGTTCAGCCAGTTCCCGCAGCAGCTTTTCCTGACGCCCTTCCACCTTGCGAGGAACTTCAATCTGAATCTCGACAAGCAGGTCGCCGACGCTGTGACGACCATTAGGATCGGGCATCCCCTTGTGTCGGAGTCGATGAACTTCGCCCGGTTGTGTCCCATGTTTAATTTTTAACGTTTCCCGACCTGTAAGAGTCGGAATTTCCACCTCGGCCCCCAGAGCTGCCTGGTAGTAAGAAATGGGAACGCGGCACAGCAGGTCCTGACCATCCCGCTGAAACAATGGATGGTCTTTCACCTTAAAGTTGACGTGCAGGTCGCCACGCGGTCCGCCCTTAATTCCGGCTTCGCCTTCGCCGCGAATTGGCATCTGCATACCGTTGTCAACGCCACCCGGAATATTGACTTCCAGTGTGCTGGTTTTCATCACGCGCCCACTGCCAGAGCAGTCGCCGCAGGGGTCGTTGACTGCCTTACCTTCACCCTTGCATGCCGGACACGCCGTTTGAACGCGGAAAAATCCCTGCGACTGAATCACCTGACCGTGACCGCCACAGGTTTTGCAGGTGACAGGAGTACTCCCTGCTTTCGCACCGGATCCGTCACACGTATCGCAGGTTTCTCTGCGAGATACTTCAAGTTCTCGTTTGCACCCGGATGCCGCCTCAGGAAGTTCCAAGACGATTGTGGTTTCAAGCGTCGCTCCACGTCGCGCGCCACTGGCTCCACGACTTCGCTTTCCCCCTCCGCCAAATCCGAAACCTTCGAAGATGTCGCCAAACGCACTAAAGATATCGTTAACGTCGTTAAAGCCACCTCCGGCGGCCCGGCCGGCCGCGCCGGTCACACCAGCGTGGCCGTATTGGTCGTAGCGAGAACGCTTCGTCGAATCACTCAACACATCAAAGGCGCCTGACGCCTGTTTGAACATTTCAACAGCTGCGTCGTCGCCCTGGTTTCGGTCCGGATGGTACTTCAAAGCCAGCTTGCGGTAAGCCTTCTTGATTTCATCTCCCGACGCGGTTCGTGACACGCTGAGTACTTCGTAGTAGCAAGTCTGAGTTGCCATTGTCGCATCCGGTCCATGGTTGTAACGACCTTACCTGCGGCCGTGGGTGAAACAGTTTGTTGTTCAGAAGTCGCTCTGGGAATCTCTCGGACGACAGGCTGGTCAACTCACCGAAGGTCTGCCCAGCAATCAGGCAGTACCTATCTACAAATAGAAACGGGACACCCAAAGCAGGTGTCCCGTGATCTATTTTGACTACGCTTTGCCCGGTAGGGCTAAGCAGTCTGCGTCAGACCGTTAGCAGGACAGCCGGATTCTGTTGAATCCAGCTACGGGACAACGATCCTGAACCGAACTAACGGACAGCTCCGGCAACCTTTGCCTTGACACCACCATCAGCATTATCAGTCCGAGTTACCAATACCTGAGTTGTCAGCATCAAACCAGCAATGGACGCCGCGTGTGACAGGGCACTGCGAACAACCTTTGTAGGGTCAAGAATACCAGCCTTCAGCATGTCGGTGTACTCGCCAGTTGCAGCGTCAAATCCTTCCGCCCCTTTCAACTGCCGAACTTCATCAGCGACCACGGCACCGTCCATACCACGGTTTGAAGCAATCTGACGAATAGGAGCTTCAAGTGCCTTTGCAACGATTCGAACACCGATCGCTTCATCACCTTCAGCCTTGACCTTTTCAACGTCTGCGATCGCACGCAGCAAAGCAACACCACCACCGGGAAGAATGCCTTCTTCCACGGCCGCACGAGTCGCATGCAGTGCATCTTCCATTCGAGCCTTGGTCTGCTTCATTTCAGCTTCTGTGGCAGCGCCAACTGAAATCACAGCCACACCACCGGTCAGCTTCGCCAAACGTTCCTGGAACTTTTCACGATCATAATCGCTATCAGTCTTTTCGATATGATCGCGGATTTGCTGAACTCGAGCCTTAATGGCCTTAACGTTGCCAGCACCTTCAATAATGGTGGTACTGTCTTTGCCAATTTCAACTTTGCGAGCAGATCCAAGATGTGACAGTTCAACCGTGTCCAGTTTGATTCCGAGATCTTCTGAAATCAGCGTACCACCGGTCAGAACTGCCATGTCACCCAGCATTGCCTTACGACGATCTCCGAAGCCCGGCGCCTTTACGGCACAGATCTTCAGAATGCCACGCAGCTTGTTGATTACCAAAGCAGTCAAAGCTTCGCTTTCAACATCTTCAGCAACGATTAGCAATTGCTTGCCAGTCTGAGCAACTTTTTCCAGCAGAGGAACAAGGTCACGCAGGTTGCCGATCTTCTTTTCGAATAGAAGAATCAGACAGTCTTCCATGACACACTTCATGTCTTCGGCACTAGTGACGAAGTACGGTGAAATATATCCCTTATCGAACTGCATCCCTTCGGCGAAATCCAACGTTGTATCGTTGGCTTTGCCTTCTTCTACCGTGATCACGCCGTCCCTGCCAACACGTTCCATGGCATCAGCGATCATATCGCCAATCGCACGGTCATTATTGGCAGAAATAGCACCGACCTGTGCCACCTGTTGCTTGGATTTTACAGGCTGGGATAGCTTCTTGATGCTAGCCAGTGCTGCTTCGACAGCCTTGTCGATCCCGCGTCGAACAACCGTTGGATTGGCTCCGAGAGAAATGCCTCGAAGACCTTCCTGAAAGATCGCTCGAGCCAACACGGTGGCAGTGGTTGTGCCGTCGCCGGCAATATCACTGGTCTTGCTGGCAACTTCGTTGACCAGCTTGGCACCCATGTTTTCGTAAGGATCTTCCAGTTCAATTTCTTTGCTGACCGTCACGCCGTCTTTTGTGACCACGGGATTGCCGAAGCTCTTATCAATAATCACATTGCGACCAGTTGGTCCCATGGTGACGGCGACGGCTTTAGACAGCGTTTCAATACCGCTCTGTAGCTTCAGGCGTGCCGGGTCGTCGAACAAAAGTTGCTTAGCCACTTGTAAATGCTCCTTCTGAGCGAAAGGTGAGATTTAGGGTTTTGAGTTAGCAGTTATCAATGAGTCGCCCGAAGCCAGCATCTGATTCGAAGGAATCCACCTCAAACAAAATGCCGGCCACTGACCACAAAGCACCGACGACTCGCTACACAACCTTCGCCAGAATGTCGTTTTCGCGAAGAATCTTAACTTCTTCGCCATCAACTTCGATGTCTGTTCCGCCGTACTTGCCGAACAGCACCTTGTCACCGACTTCGACACTAATGCCGGCTCGTTCGCCACTATCCAACAGACGTCCTGGACCAACTGCAATCACAGTACCACGCTGTGGCTTTTCTTTGGCAGCGTCTGGAAGCACAATTCCACCAGCAGTGGTTTCTTCTGCATCGTCAGATTTTACTACAACTCGGTCATCAAGAGGATTAATTTTCATGCTTGTCTACTCCGTATGAATTCAGGTTTATGATAAAAAGCGCCCGATTCGGGCGGCTGTTTAATACTTGTCTCAACAGCTACGAACCGAAAACCGGACAACAATGAAGCCAAGTTCCGCCAACGCGACGGAATCTTCGGGCTTACATCATGCCAGGCATTCCGCCCATACCGCCCATGCCGCCGCCCATGCCACCCATGCCGCCGCCCATGCCACCCATGTCGTGGTGGTGGTCGTCATGTTGACTGTCGTCGGCTTCCGCTGGCTCATCCACGATGATGCAATCAGTCGTCAACAGCAACGCTGCAACACTCGTTGCATTTTGAAGCGACGTTCTAACAACCTTGGCCGGATCCACGATGCCGAAGCTAATCATGTCGCCGTAACGGTCGTGCATGGCGTCGTAGCCGTAGTTGGCCTTCTTTTCCTTCTTCACTCGATTTGCAACAACCGCACCGTCAAGTCCGGCGTTTGAGGCAATCATTCGAAGAGGCATTTCCAGAATGCTGCTGATTAGTTCAACACCAAAAGCTTCGTCGCCCTTGAGCTTCAAGGCGGCCACGGCAGACGCACAACGCAGTAACGCTACACCGCCGCCAGGCACAATACCCTCTTCGATGGCAGCTCGCGTTGCCGCCAAAGCATCGTCGACAAGATCCTTGCGTTCTTTCATTTCAGTTTCAGTCGCAGCACCGACTTTAATCTGAGCTACACCGCCGGCAAGCTTCGCCAGCCGTTCCTGTAGCTTTTCGCGATCGTACTCGCTGTCTGTGTTTTCGATTTCGCGACGAATCTGTTCAGCTCGTCCGGCAACTTCGCTTTTCTTGCCGCCACCTTCGATAACGATGGTCTTGTCAGCGTCAATTCGTACTGACTTTGCTTTACCAAGATCTGACAGCTGAACATTATCCAGCTTGACACCAAGGTCTTTAAAGAACGCCTTGCCACCGGTCAGTACCGCAAGGTCTTCCAGCATTGCCTTGCGACGATCGCCATAACCCGGAGCCTTCACGGCTGCCACTTTAACGATGCCTCGCATTTTGTTGACGACCAAAGTCGCCAACGCTTCGCCTTCGATGTCTTCAGCGATGATCAGCAAAGGCGAACCATCTTTGGAGATCGCTTCCAATAGAGGAACCAGATCCTTCGCCTTTGAGATCTTTTCTTCGTGAATCAGAATGCGACAATTTTCCAGCACACATTCCTGATCGTCTTCGCTAGTGATGAAGTGTGGTGACAGATAGCCACGATCAAACTGCATCCCTTCAACCAAAGTCACCTCAGTGGTAACCTGACGGCCTTCTTCGACAGTGATAACACCGTCTTTCCCGACCTTCAGCAGCGCATCAGCAAGAATCTCGCCAATTTCCGGATCGTTGTTACCTGCAATTGAAGCAACTCGCGAGATCTGTTCTTTGTCGTTCGCCTTTACCGGCTTGGACATTTTCGCAATCTCGGCAACTACTGCATCGACAGCCTTTTGAGCACCTCTGGTCAAAGACATCGCACCACAACCAGCGGCGATGTATTTCAAACCGTTACGATAAATAGCTTCCGCAAGAACAGTCGCTGTTGTGGTTCCGTCACCAGCCACATCGTTGGTTTTTGAAGCCGCTTCCTTTACCAGCTGGACAGCCACGTTTTCAAAGGGGTCTTCCAGCTCAATGTCCTCAGCAACGGTAACACCGTCCTTAGTAACCTTGGGAGCCCCCCAACCTTTGTCCAAAACAGCATTTCTTCCGCGAGGTCCCAGAGTACTGGCAACTGCTCGGGAAAGCTTGGAAACGCCGGAAAGCAGGCCTTTGCTTGCCTCTTCGTCGAACGTCAATAACTTAGCCACGGTTTCTCCTCGATTTACAACCGATACGGGTCTGCACACGTTGAGTGTCTAACTGGCAGCAATCTGCAGTGACCTGAGTGTATAGCGAACAGCGTGCCAGAACCTGAAGTTGAATCATAAAGTATTAAACAGAATCAACTTACAGCAAATCGCATTACACTTATTCAGCTTTCGCCTGGTCTACCACCGCCGATTTGGCAGTCGGCGATCCGGAACGCTCAACAACATCCCAGAAAACCTGCAACCACTTAACTCATAACGCTTTCAGAGCTGTGATGACATTGTTGCTGTGCCCAGCGAATGTGCAAATATAAGCTAATAACGGCGATCAAGCCCCGGCTGGGCAATTACTCCCCAGCATTTCGCAACCCCCGGCACAATGGCATAAGAGACTGACGTGAGCAAAACTACAGACTCAACCGAGAACACTGATTGGGTCAGGTAGTACAAAGCCGCGGAATCCGGTATGAACTTGCTGGCAGTGCGATGACTTGTCGAATTCACCAACGTTTCATGGTGTCGAATTGGTGCAGCTACACATTGGTTCGCACACAATGCCTGTCAAACTTTTACCTCCCAGCGTATCGAAATTTTTCCGTCCCGACTTTTGGCGAGATCCCCCCATGCGTCTCATTCTTTCCTTAGTGATCCTGCTCTCTCTGCCGGCCAATCCCCTGACTGCGGAATCTATTGCGGAAACAGACAATACAGACGTTAGTTCTGCAGACTGGCCGTGGTGGCGAGGACCGAACCGAAACGGCATTGCCAGCCCAGACCAACACCCTCCGCTGGAATGGGACGAAAGCAGAAATGTACTCTGGAAGGCCAAATTGACAGGGCGGGGCCATGGATCAGCGACAGTTGTTGGTGATCGGATTTTCCTGGCGACTGCTGACAACGATGCTAAAAAACAAGCCGTTGTCTGTTTGGAAAAACAGACGGGACGGCAGCTTTGGGAAACTGTAATCCACGAAGGTGGCTTTCCGGACGCAAAAGATAAACGAAGCGGTGGTAACGAAAAGGCGTCACTGGCATCTTCGACAGTTGCCTGTGATGGCACTTTCGTGTTCATTAACTTCCTAAACAACAAGGCAATCTTCACTACGGCACTCACGTTGGATGGAAAGCAGATGTGGCAGACAAAAATCACCAACTATGTCGTCCACCAGGGCTATGGTTCTTCCCCAGCAATTTACGAGGGCCTGGTAATCGTTTCCGGGGACAACAAAGGCGGAGGAGCAATCGCTGGACTGGATCGTGCAACTGGCAAAATCGTCTGGAAGCGTGAACGTCCAAGCAAACCGAATTACGCTTCACCGACGATCGTCAAAATTAATGGGCACGATCAACTGTTATTTACAGGCTGCGATCTGGTAACCAGCCTTGATCCCTTAACTGGTGAACAATTGTGGGAATTCGAGGGCGCGACGACAGAATGTGTCACCACAACAATCACGGATGGTCATCGAATATTCACCAGCGGCGGTTATCCCAAAAATCATATTTCCGCTGTCGCAGCTGATGGTTCCGGCACCGTTGTGTGGGAAAACAACATCCGCACTTATGTACCTTCAATGCTGTCAAAGGACGGATTACTTTACGCGGTTATGGACGCCGGAATTGCCACATGCCTGAACAGCGAAACAGGGAAGGAAGTCTGGAAAGGCAGACTTGCCGGCACGTTCAGCAGTTCGCCAATTCTTGTTGGTGAACGAATTTACGTCACCAATGAAGAAGGAACGACATTTGTGATCGCAGCTGGAAGTGATGGTTTCCGGAAGCTTGCAACCAACCAGTTGGGCGAAAGCGTTTTCGCTACGCCCACAATCTGTGGCGGAAGAATTTACACTCGCGTTGCAAAAATGGAACAGGGCATGCGGCAGGAATATTTATACTGCCTAGGCGAAAAATAAAACGCACTACCAAGTGGTTCCCCAACAGCGGGCCACCTGGCGGCCACACCCGAATTCATGGACCGCTGCCTGCCGCAGTGGCTCCAACAGGCCTGACCGGCGCAGATGACGGGTCATATTTCATGTTTGCAGGTGTGTTCTTATCAGTCCAGGCGGCAAGTGTCGTTAGTTGTCTTCCGTCAACTGGCTTGTCGTCAAATGCCATATTTGCCGCTGGACCCACTGCCGCTGTATAAGCTGCGCGGACCAGCTCAGACTTTGCAGCCCGGTTTAGAAAACCTTTCGGATCAGCTGGTGGTCGGCCACTTGTCTCCTGACGACTTTCGTGGTGAAACGCGGTGTAGAGATACCATCCGCAGTAGTCCCACATTGGATCTTTCCTGTTTGACGCCTGCGAAAACCGAGCCGCCGTTTCCAAGGTTAGTTCCGCCACTTTCCAAGCCAATGGTTCGAAATCGATTTGAGCGTCGTAACCAGCGCGTCCAAGAACGCGAGCAGCACGACAGCGAATGCGGAGGTCCTGGGATTGATCGGAAAGAATAGAAACAGCCGCGTCAAACACGATCGGCTTGCGAGGGGCCACCAACTGGCGTGGCGAGGTGATGTGTTCCAGAGCCATCAGGATCGTATTCTGAAAGGGAACACTGACAAACGGCCGGGTCAATTCAGCAATCATTGCCTCAGCAAGAGCGTTTTGAATTTGAGGAATCGCGTTGGCTTTGATGAGATAGCGTTTTGCAGAATTCGCAGCGCGAATCTTAACCGCGTCGGGCTGCCCCTTGTCCTTCAGAATCGACAGAATGACGTCGTGAACCTGATCGAACATTTCTATGCGGGCGTTGCCGCGCGGCTGAACGACTTCCATCTCAAGCAGTAATTCGAGCCCCATCGATCGGGCAAGAAAATTATCCTGCACCAGTTTTTGAATCAGCGGCAATGCTTCTTTGTAAACCAACTCGCGAAAGGTCTTCTTGTCGTTGGCATTCAAAATAAGATTGCCTGCTCCACTAATGTCGCGTTCCACGTTAGTAAAAGCGATTTCGAGTGTCTTGGCATCCCCTTGAATAGTCACGTCACTAAGCACCAGAATTCGGTACATCAACCCAGCGCGAAGGACATCTAAGTCTCTCTGAGTTCGCCCATTGGTTCCGTTGGACAGCAATGTCCGGTACGTCTTCAGATTCTTGTTATAATCGCTGAAGACCTGAGGCGTGATCAGCCCGGTATCTAACCGCCGCAGTGCAGTCACGGCTTTGCGTTGAGCAATTTCGTAATCCTGCTGAGTGCTCGGCTCCTGAGCCTCAGCTATTGATGCAAGCGAAAGGACGATCAGGATTCTCGCAACGCGAGTGAGTTTTCTAAGTCCCGTCACCAGGTCTCTTTCGGAATGATGAACCGGCATAATTCGCACCACATCTTTGAGACGTCATTGTCTCTACGATTGCCGTTAATCTCATGCCGACACGGATCTGGCGGAGACTCCTGGCGAATCAAACAAACTCGCAAAACCACAGGTCTTCTGTGGACAATACACTGCAAGTGGAGGGTGATTAATACTGAACGGAATACAACTGATTGCTAAGAATGACAGGTCGGACAGGGAACGTCCAGAATGAGATATGCAGACAGATGAGAAAAAGAAGGGTTTTGGGTCGGCCGGCGAACTGTTCGCCCAGTTAGCACATTCGTCACCAACGGCCGACTCATTTTCACTGCCCGTGAACATTTTGCATAAACATCCGTCTAAAATATCACTACTAATGGCGTATCCGCCTGACAAACATGAGAGGCTTCAAGAATTTAAGCCTACCAATTCTGCCGAGAATAACCATCTTCCATTATTTTCAAGTACAGCTCCACTAATAACGTTTCAGCAAATGCCTTGTTTACTATGTTTTTTAAGTGCTGCAATTACCGGCTGCCTCAAACGAGCAAAACTCAGTAACGCTTCCCGTTGGAACCATTGCATTTCCTAAATGCCAACCGATGCCCAAGGGAAGCGGGAGTTGTTAGAAATCTGAGAACCTGGCGACCAAATGCGTTCCCTGAGAAGTCCAAAAGTGGAGTTAACTGTCCTTTACAATGGGGTTCGACAAAGTCCCAATGCCTGCAATTGTAACTGACACTGAATCTCCGTTTTCCAGCGTAAAGCTATCGTCAGGAACGATGCCAGTACCTGTCATTAAGAATGCCCCGTTGGGGAACTCGCTTTCGCGATAGAGCCAGCCAGCGAGTTCTTCCAGCGATCGATGTAGCTGACCCAGATCTGTGCTTCCTTTGAACACTTCGTTGCCGGCTCGATAAATAATCAATTCAATCGCCGTCGCCTCGAGGTTGACAGGGCCGTCCGCCAAAAGAATGCATGGCCCCAATCCGGCACACTGGCGATAGACCTTTGCCTGAGGTAGATACAGGGGATTTTCACCTTCAATGTCGCGGGCCGACATGTCATTGCCAATCGTGTAACCAACGATTTTCCCGGCAGGATTCATCACCAGTGTAAATTCCGGCTCCGGAACTGACCACTCACTATCGCGGCGTACACGCAACGGCTGCCCTGGTCCAGAAACCCGCGACGGGGTTGCCTTCATGAAAAGTTCAGGACGTTCGGCGTCATAAACCTTGTCGTAATGAGACGCTCCGCTTTCTGACTCTTCCATCCGGGCCACCTGGCTGCGTTTGTAGGTCACTCCGGCAGCCCAGACTTCCTGCTGGTCAATCGGCGCCAGCAACTCGACATCGGACAACAGAATGGGCTGAGTGTCCGGCCGCAGCAGAAACCGAGCGAGGCCCGCTGGATCTTCGGAATGCAGCACATCGCTCAGCGAATGGCAATTGCTGACCTGAGTTAGATCGAGCGGTTGGACAGTGGTTGGATGAACGGCAGCGACGGTCTGTGTGCCATCTGCGAGACGAATTCTTGCCAGTTTCACGGTGGCTTTGTGTCCTAAAAAGTGCAATCAACAGCAAAAACCTCAACCCGCAGATTCGCGTAGAGCCGTCAGCGCGGCGGTGAAGTCAGCAGGTAATGGTGCTTCAAACGTAATCGGTTTTCCACTCACTGGATGAGAAATTGTCAGACGAAACGCGTGCAGTGCCTGCCGGGCAATCAACGTTTCACCTTCCAACGGTCGGCCAACAAGATGTCCGGTTGTAAATCGTTCCTCACCGATATAAAGCCGATCCGCCACAATCGGCGTGCCAATATGCTGCATGTGAACACGAAGCTGATGAGTCCGCCCGGTGTGGGGATGAAGTTCCATGTAAGCAAACCGACCGAATCGCTCAGCCGTTTTATAAAACGTTACGGCTTCACGGGAACGACCGCCTGGGGCACACACCGTCATTTTTTCACGCGTACGGCTGTGAACGCAAACATGTGTGCGAATGAAATCGGCATCAAGTTCCGGGATACCTCGCACGATCGCTCGATATTCTTTTTTAACTTCACGGTTTTCAAACTGCCGGCTGATCTTTTGGTGAACCTGATTGTCGCGAGCAATCAGAATGACGCCAGTCGTGTCACGATCGAGTCGGTGCACGATTCCCGGACGGTGCCTGCCACCAACGTCGCTAAGCTTGTCAAAGTGAAACTGAAGAGCAGCGGCCAGTGTTCCCGAATAACTTCCTCGCCCCGGATGAACGACCATGTTCGGGGCCTTATTAACCACCACCAGTGCATCGTCTTCGTAGATGATATCCAGAGGCACATCTTCCGGAAGAAAGTGGCGTTCTTCCGCGGATTCGAGGGCCATATGAATACGGTCGTTGACTCGCAGTCGCCGTGATGGCTTCACGTTGAGGCCGTTCAACGTCACCTGACCGGATTCAATCGCACGCTGCAACTGAGCTCGGCTGTGATTGCCAAACAGACGGCTGAGATAATGATCCAGCCGCCATCCGTGGGCGCGGGACTCCACCGTCAGATCGACTGGCTCGGTCTGACTAACATTGCCTGTGTCTTCAATCGAAGCATCGTCATCGACGGCGTCCGGTAAATCCGACCCAGACCGCTCAGCAGAGCGATCCTGCTGCGTCACTTAGGTTGCTCTCCGACACTGGAACCAGACTCAGTTGTTTCAGGAGCTGGAGACTCTGAGGCGGCCTCCGGCACAGGCGTTTTTTCAGCTGCGGTTTCCGGAGTTGCAGTTGCTGGAACCGCGGGCTCTTCTTTGACCGGTTCTGCAGTGGTTGCGTCTGGAATAGCGGGTTTCGCAGGCTCACTCGGTGCTGGCGTTTCTTCTACCGCCTTGTCCGACGACTCATCAGCAGGCTTGGCGGGTTGTGTATCGGCTTCCGCTTTGGCTGGCTCGGACATCTCTTTCGCCCCTTCTTCAACGGCCGGATCAGCAGCTGGAATATCGAGGCCTAAGCCTTCGAAGCCGGGAACCTGAGGCACTTGAGGCTGTCCGGGTGCCATGCCTGGATCATTCGGGCTTGGATTCTGAGCATAGAACCAAGCGTAGAACGCCTTACTTTTTTCTGTCGCGAGTTCCGCAACGCGGCTCTCCGCGTGTTCTTTAACCAGCGTGGTCTGATATTCGTTAAGCACTCGCTTCCACGCATCAATCGCTGTTTTTGTTGTCGCATCTCCACCATCACAGCGAGTCTCAGCGATACGTGCCAGGCCAATCAACACGCGTTCGCGGACTTGATCATTCAGGGCGGGCCGTTCCACAAGCTGAATGTACGCCACGTCCGCCTGTTCCAGCAGTTTCGCTCCTTCTTCGCGGTTAGTGAACATATTCGTCACAGCGTCATCCAATAACCGGTCTGCCTGACGCAGCCGCGCCCAGGTTCCAATTTCGGTATCGGGATAGGCGTCTGCGACATCGCGAAATTCTTCAGGCGTCACCGCCAAAAGCAAATCGCGAGATGCCTCAACCTGTGACGGAGGAGTTCGATTGACGTAAACGTATATCGCAGCGATCGCCATAAAAGCGGCCACCGCATAAATCAGGACCGTTCCGTTTTCTTCAAACCATGGCTTGCTGTTGCGAAACAGCTTCTCCAGCTCTGTCTGATCGTCGTGGTGGTGATGCGATGGCGCTTCATGTTCCGACATGCTACTGATTTTCGTTGTATCTAAAGCGTGCTAAGTGATTTTCAGGTGCAGAAAGACATCCAGACGACATCTGTCTTCTTTTGCATTTGAGCGGAAGTATAAGAGTCGTATGGATTTGCGGTCAAGCTGTGCTGGTAGATCCGTTCTGGTTTGCTCGGGACATTTGCAGCAATTCAAAAAAAAACGGAATCAGAAATCGCCGAATTCCTGTCAGTGGACGCCAAACCGCAAATTTGCTCAAAGGCCGGATGAAAGACCGTGTGTCAAAAAATCAACGCGGGTCGAATCACAAACGATGGCAAAAAATCCTGACAAAACAAGTCAACAAGCTATCCTTGCCATATTGTCTGGCCCAGAGCTTAACTGTTGTTGATATTCATCAGACACAGAAAAACGCTGCTGAATTCATTTGGCAATGCCTGACGGACTACCGGCACACGGCGTTAGACTGAGTTTGGGATTGAACGCGACGTCGACTCACGCGACTTCATCATGAGGTGTTTGAAGCGTCAGTTTTGTCGGCATAAAGGTTTGAAGTGAAGAGACGACGACGTGATTCCATGACTAACCGCAAAGCAACAATTCTGCTCACGCTGCTGCTTCTTAGCACTGCAGCGCCCAAAATTCGCGGTCAAGGGTCCGAAAACCCACCTGACGCAGCGAAGCCGTTTCGATCCGAACTCTGGCAGCTCGAATACAGGCAGGAAGACGAGCAACAAGATGGCAGCCAGACGACTGACGCAAAAGAACAGAATGGCGAACAAGCCGTTCCACTTGAAAAACGCAAAAGCCCGGTCGCAACCGACTCAGTTACCAACCCCTTAATTTCGGGCGAAAAAGAACTTGAACAGCTGCAGCAAGAAACTGTCATAGATAAATGGCAATTAGACGCATCGCTGGCAAATGAAGACGAAAAAGGTGCATTTCGTCATGAAGCAACGGCATGGCAGCTTAGCCGAGCTCATTCCCCGAACGGCAATGTCACCGCAACGATGAACCAGGGGCCCACTCTGACAACGTTTTTAGTAGGCATCGTAGCATGCATTGTTATGACGGGTGCCATTTTTTCGGGCCGCGAATAGACAGCAAATGCAAGACTTGAAGTGCCGTGGACCGGTGCGGCACGCACCGCTGTAACCCGGTTGCAGCCTCTTTTCAACGGGTCACTGACGGCCGATACCCGAAACACGGTGCCTAAGTCGGTGCCACAAACCGATCAAACGTCAAAACCGGGCTAGTGAGTATTGCTTGCCGAAGTGAACGCCTTTCGTTCATCGGTTTACCTGCAAAAATCTGTCGGCTTATGGGTTAGAACCATGCGGATTTTTGTTGCTAACTCGTAAAAATCGGCGATAAACTTACGTAAGGCTTCGGCCAATTCGCGTTTGTGTAACCGGACCTCGGCCCAAAAGCGGCTTTTTGCGGCCCGTTTCTCCCGGAAAACCATACAGGAGTTCAGTTTCATGCGTCGGCAAATTCGTGCAATCCATGTCGTAGCGTTGGCAGTTGCAGGGCTCGGACTCCTGACTTCATTATCTCACGCGGGAACCAAGAGCGAACGCAGTAGTTCTCGCCCAATCAGTAAGCTGAGTTTTGATGCAGCTGCTGAATCCGTTGAGTTTTTCAAAGGAATGGAAGACGGTGTTCTGGAAACGAAAGTAATCGCAACTGGCCCGATGGGAGGTAGTTTGCTGATTACAAATCATACAGATCAGCCATTGACCGTCGAAATGCCTCAAGCGTTCGTAACTGTTCACGTGCTGAAGCAATTCGGCGGCATGGGCGGCGGTGGTGGTGGCATGGGCGGCGGCGGCATGGGTGGCGGCCAAGGCGGCGGACAAGGCGGCGGTAACCAAAACCAAGGTGGTGGCATGGGCGGCGGCGGTCAAGGCGGCGGTGGCATGGGCGGCGGTGGCATGGGCGGCGGCGGCCAGGGTGGCGGCGGCGGCGCGGGGTTCTTTTCAATTCCACCAGAAAAAACTGTGCGGGTCCCTTACGTTTCTGTTTGCCTTGAACACGGCAAGGCTGACCCTACTCCACGAGCGACATACAAAATCGTACCAGTCGAAGAATACACAAAGGATCCTGTGCTGCAGGAAATGATTTCAATGGTTGGCAGCGGCAAGCTTCCTCCACAGGGAGCTCAGGCGGCGGTTTGGACACGCACTGACAACCTGAGCTGGCATGAATTGGCCTCAAAGTTTTCGTACAATGTACTCGGAGGAAAGATCCCGTATTTCAGCGGCAATGAGCTACGCACAGCTCAGGTAATTGTGTCGACAGCAGAAGGTCGAGTCCGAGAAAAAGGCGACAGCCCAGCCAACGAGGCCATTCCCGTTCGAACGCGAGTTCGTTAATCAAACACAGGGAACACAGGTTTTGTCACACGTGTTCTGAACACTGATCACACCACCGCAATGCTGTTTGCGGAACAAATATTAAAGGAGACCGGAGAATATCCGGGCTCCTTTTTTTATTGGACGCCGCTTGAACGTGTTTGTCGACGCGGCGTTAATAAACTAGCCGCGACGTTCGTGGCGAGACACCAAAAAGTCAACATGCCCGTGCAGCCTCTGTCGCCTTTCAAATGTCGCCAGAAACGCAGTAAAGCCACCTGAGCCGACACTCAAGTTTAGACAGGACGCTGCCATAAGAACTGAATGCATCTTCCCAAACAGCAAGCCTGGCATCGATGCAGCGTACACCGTCTTCTGTGGTTGTCCCAGAATTCGAAAGACTCACAAAGCACTAGCGAACATGTCGTCGATCAGCGACAGTACTCGAATCGTTTCGCGTTTTCCCCGCTATTAAGCCTCAACAGGACCCCGGTTGTTCATGAAATTCTTCCACTCACCGTTCACCGGGAAGTGGTTCTTCCTTTCGTTGATCGTTGGGATCGCCGCTGGAATCGGAGCCATTATCTTTGACATCGCGGGACAATGCGTCACGCGATTTGCTCTGGTAGAGTTTGCTGGATTCGCACCGATCGGAGCCAAAGGCGAATTTCATTTGTTTCACGCCCCTCCTGGCATAATCAGCTTTGGAGCATTACTGGCATTAATGGTAATTGGCGGATTACTGTCCGGATGGCTGGTTTACACATTTGCCCCGGAAGCCGAAGGGCATGGCACCGACGGAGCCATTGACGCCTTTCATCGCAAGCGTGGCAATATCCCGATTAAAGTGGCCATGATTAAAACTCTGGCTTCAGCCATTACTCTAGGGACGGCAGGTTCCGGTGGCCGAGAAGGCCCGATTGCACAAATTGGCGCTGCTTTAGGTTCATTCCTGGGGCAAACACTTGGGCTTTCAGCGCGTGACCGCCGTATCATGATGGCGGCTGGAATGGGAGCTGGCATCGGCGCGATCTTCCGCGCGCCTTTGGCCGGCGCGATCTTTGCCGGCGAGATCATGTATCGCGATGCAGACCTTGAGTCTGAAGTCATCGTGCCAACGGCAATTTCTTCGATTACGGCTTATTCCCTGTACGGTCTCTTTCTACCGTCGGATATGACGTTTAGTCACGTGTTCGGAAAACTACCTGCATACAAGATGAACTCTCTGGCTGAACTGCTGCCGTATGGAGTCATGTCGCTAATTCTGGCTTTTGTCGGCGTTTGTTACATCAAAGTCTTCTACGGCGTCCACGACGTCTTCAAACGAATCCCAGGCCCCCGACACCTCAAACCGGCATTAGGCGCTTTGCTAACTGGTTGCGTCGCGATCGCTTTGTATTACTACTGCGACAAAGATCGACAATCACTTGCCGTACTGGCGACGGGCTACGGCCTGCTGCAAACAGCACTTGAGACTCCCGAAAAACTGACCATTTCCCTGCTGCTTACGGTGGGGCTCATGAAAATTCTGACCACCTCACTGACCATTAGTTCAGGGGGTTCCGGCGGAGTGTTCGGTCCATCCATGGTCATTGGTGGCTGCGTGGGTGTTGCAACCGGCAAGGCCGTGCAGGATTATATCTGGTGGGATCCGGCGCTGATTTCTCCCGGCGCATTCGGAATTGTGGCAATGGCGGGCTTCTTCGCCGGCATTGCTCGAGCCCCCATTTCTACCATTATCATGGTCTCAGAAATGACCGGGTCATATCAATTACTGTTGCCGACGATGTGGGTCTCGACCCTGTGTTTCCTGCTGTGCAGCGGCACTACGTTGTACAAGAAACAGGTACCTTCGCGATTGGAATCTCCAGCCCATCGTGGCGACTTTATGGTGGACGTGCTTGAAGGCATCAAAGTGAAAGATGCCATGAAAACCGATCGACGGATCAAGAATGTTCCGGAAGCAATGCCGCTTTCCGAAATCGTCAAGCTGCTAAGCACCACGCATCAGCACTATTTCCCCGTGCTTAATGCCGAAGGAATGATGGTCGGAATTTTCTCGGCGGATGACGTCCGCTCGTACATTTACGACGAAACAATCTGGCAACTTGCCGATGCTGCGGACGTAATGACGACAGAATTCCTAAGCGTTCGTCCAGAAGATGACCTAAACGTCGCCATGCGAAAATTCACGGCATTGAACCTGGATGAATTACCAGTAATGGATCCGAACGCACCGGGCAAACTGCTTGGAATGCTCAGACGCAAGGAAACCATCGGTGCTTACAACCGTCAATTGGCGTCTCGTCAGGAAGCTGTTCGCGAGCAAAGCGTTTAGCCGTTCCAAAAGTTGAACCTACCGCTCCCTTAAACCCCGAAAAACTTGGTTTTTCCGGGGTCTTTTCGGGTCGAATGGCTGTTAAAAGAGGCGTCGTGGGGGTCGGTTATTTGAGCATAGCTATCTCGCTGAACGTTCACGGAATGGCCGATCCATCCCGCCACAATGTGCGTTGAGTGCCCTTCGTTCAACCTGTCCGTTTCGCAGCTAGCCCGCATTTTCGGGAAAAATGCTTTGCCCGGGGCAACAAACCCGCCCGCTGCAGAAGGGCCTTGAATGGCTTATGCAGATTGCTGTTTGACTCAGAGAACCGGGTAATGATCGGGGTTTCCGAGGCAATCCGGCCGTTTTTGTCGGCCACCTGCTGAAACAGGTCTTCCAGCTTACTTCGGCGGTCTCGAAGCGGAACAAACCGAATGTCCTGGCCTTTATAGCGTGCGGTTGTTGTGGCATGAACTCGCATTTTGCCCTGATCAAACAGCACGTCGTCTATGTCAGCTGGAAGACTTCCAGCTTTCGCAGGCCCGCGAATCGCCATAAAGCGACGTGCAAACGCCATTCAGTATCCAGGCACCTGCCGACGATTTCCTGAGTATCTTCCCGAGTCAGAAAATAGTCGCGTTCTCGATTCGGTTTCGTGCTGCTGAGCTGGTGTTCAAACGGATTGAACGCAATCAGCCCGCGCCGCTTCGCCCCCTTGAAGAACACTTTCGCATTGTCCATGTGTTTTCTAATGGTACTGCCTGAAGTTCTTGCCGAACTTCAACTTCACGGCCTTAGAATGCGAAGTTCTACCGAACACGACAGAGTTTCGTACAGCTAAGTTAGAGGCTCTTCTTTTCTGTGGAAGTCCTTCAGAGTCTATCCAGTGAAGTTTGAGGTGGCGCGGACTTCATAGGCGATGCACAGCCCGCAATCGCTGAGTGCGTCGGAAAGTAACGCCAGCTGATTCGGACTGAATCGGTCGGCAATTAAACGCTCGCAAAACGCAGCGTATCGGTCCGCATTCGGCAGAACTGCGGCACACCGTACGCCACGACGTCGCGTTGTGCCCTCTCGACCAGCAGAAACATTGGCGGGTTCGAATCCCTCCACGGTTCCAGGCGAAGCCGTCCCCAACGGACGCATTCGTTAATCGGACATCTTCGAATTCAATTATGACCATCGAGGCAGCAGACGTCGCCAAGATAACCCGGATGTGCACGATACGCCCTGAAGTTACCTCAAAGTAGGCATCTGATTTCAATAGCAAAGTGGCATCACATCTCGGCAATCACGGGGACTATTCCCCTCGTCAATCTACCTAAGCCAAACACAATGAAGCACCCCGTATTCATAAATACGTAATACCAAGTAGTCTCGCGTGCTAATTTATGTAGCTTTCAAGTTCTCTAGGCGGCACTTTTTGCGCAGAAAAAACGTTAGAACCGGGCAAATCACTGCTTTCCACGGCCAATGTCGTTCATCACGCTTCAGGCGTGTGGTGTTGTCGAATCACAGCAGCTTGCCAGGGGCTATGTTTCTACTGCAATTAATCGGATGGAAGAAGCAACGTCATATTGCTTCAAAATGGGCAACTCAAGAAGCGATGATTTTTTTCAACCCCCGAAGTTTCGTTGGCACCAAGAAATGACGCAAAAACTACCAAATCCCCAACGGGCAATGTTGGACTTCGGCCAATTTGAACATTTTGCGAGAGAATCGGGGGCGACCGTGCGATCGTGCGTGTGGACATTGCTCAGAACGTGCAGCAGCGGTCACGATAAACATCGAACTTCAATTTCAAGCGAAACACTGACGATTGGGCGGCGACCAATGAACAGTCTTTGCCTGACCGATGCCACAGTTTCCGGCATCCACGCAGAATTGAAAATTGTAAACGGCGAATTGATACTGAACGATCTGGGTAGCACCAATGGGACGTTACTAAACGGTCACCGTGTGACTGATACGGAAGTCCTTCATGACGGAGACGTCGTACATTTTGGACTGGTTATTTTCAGTGTCGAGAAAACCGTCGAAGTGTTGTCATCGAGTGGTGGGTTTGGAAGCAAGACCTGCGTCGCATCGATGCATGAAGATGCTGTTTTGTATCAGGGGTTTGACCGACTGCTGAATCAACCGCACATCAATCCGCATTTTCAACCAATCGTGACTCTTGGAAATGTGGAAACAATTGGCTATGAAATTCTTGTAAGAAGCAACATCGAGGGGCTGGAATCTCCCGACAAGATCTTCAAGATCGCAGCAATGCGAATGGCAGAAGCCCGTTTAAGCGAAGTCTGTCGCTCCGAAGGACTTCTCAGCGCGATTCAACTGCATCCGAGTAGTCGCTATTTCGTGAACACGCATGCCACCGAACTCGAAACGCCTCGCCTGATTCAATCACTCAAGGAACTCCGGGACGATTTTCCCAGTATGGCGATCGTACTTGAGATTAATGAAGCGGCCATTACTTCAGTCAAGTATCTGACCGAACTGATTGCGTCGCTGAAAGACCTAAATATCGAACTTGCGTTTGACGATTTCGGAGCTGGCCAGGCTCGACTGATTGAACTTTTTGAAGTTCCACCAAAGTATCTTAAGTTCGATCTATCATTTGTTCGTGGTCTTGAGACCGCTTCCAAGCTACATCGAGCTAGTGTGCGAGCGTTAATCAATATGGTGCATGACCTTGATGTCGTAGCACTTGCAGAAGGCGTCGAGACTCAGAAACAGGTCGAGATCTGCACCGAGCTTGGCTTCGATATGGCTCAGGGCTATTTCTTTGGACGCCCGAACCCGTTGAGTTATTGGCAGGAAAAACTGATTTGTGGTCAGACTCAGGCCATCACAACAGTCATTGTCGCTGGGAAGACTCTGGGTCCCGAAAACTTCGTCTGCTAAAAGCGGCCGAAAATCGTTCCGGCGAACATCCCCATTACAAGCACGACCCGCGAGCGACTTAATTTTGAAATGGCTGGACTCACTGGCCCGCGCCGCATGCCTGTAAATTTGCGATTTCAGGACCGCCTCTGGATAAACGGTCTCCGCTTTTCCGCCGCTCGAGCCTGTTGGACGGCTGGCACCAGTAGTGCTATCAGCACTAAAATAACGGCGATCACAACAAGCAGTTCACTCAACGTAAAACCGCGGTGCCGCATATTGCGATCTGCAATACTTCCGGATGCCAATATAGGCTCTACTGAAGATTGAAGGTCTGGCAGTTAGTTCATCGTTTTGCGTTCCGAATTAATTCAGAGTCCGATATGGACGGACCTTCGGAGGGTACATCAATGTTGAATTCAAACTTCCCTTGCAGCAAAGCCTGCTCAGTCGAATCTTCCATCCTGCCTCGCACTGTTCGACATCGATCAGCACGTGGTCTGTTCCCGAAACCGGGCCATTTGCCTCTGTGAATTGATAGACACCTGCCTTGATCAGCCCGTTAGCCGCCGGACCTTTTGCTTCACATTCCGGCAACACAGCGATCGATCCATTAAATTTTCCGGCAATCTGCACGGACGACACAACGCCTTCCAAAGGCACTCGGGCTGGTCCGGTGTGCCCCCCGCCGCCAGAAACCGCGAACGTTGCCAGAAACGCAAAGGCAGTGCGGAACCACGTGCCGTTTCGGTGAAACAGTTTCACGATCTCATGGCGATCTGAGGCATAAGCCACAGGTAATCCTTCGGCCATCAAGATGCAGTATCACAGAGCTAAAAACACGTTCTAACGATTGGTGATTGCTCGCCAGGAGCTAAAACCCAATTTCTTCTGAACTTCAATCGTTGAGGCGTAACTCGGCTTGCGCTGCTCCCAAACGAAATGGAAAGCAGTGAAAGCTTTTCGCGGGATTCAACCGTTGGAGCCAAAAAGACAGCGAAGTAGAAGAATGGCCAGCGACAAACAAGGCAGTCAAACTCTACCGGAAGGGTGATTCGACTCCCATTTTCGACTCTTATTAAGGATTGAATGGTGATGGCGTTGAGGACTTTTCTGCATACGCTTTAATAGCGTAGCTGAGGACATTTGGCTGGGACAATGACAGGGATGACATGCTGGCGGTTAGCCGTATTTCCCTGTCAAAGACCGAACGGACGCAAAAAACGCAGGAAACCGGCAAGCTTTGTTGTCGGCCTGTATCATCAGGGAATAGGAACGACATGACTCGGCATATTTTCGTAACCGGCGGCGTTGTCAGCTCGCTTGGTAAAGGTCTGACTTCTGCTTCAATCGGTATGTTGCTCGAACGTCGCGGTCTGACGGTTCGCATGCAAAAACTGGATCCGTACATCAACGTCGATCCCGGGACGATGAGCCCCTACCAGCACGGTGAAGTTTACGTTTTGGATGATGGTTCCGAAACGGACCTCGACCTGGGCCATTACGAACGATTTACGTCAAGCGTGCTGAATCGTGACAGCAATTACACAACAGGGCAGATTTACCAGACTGTAATCAACAAAGAACGTCGCGGTGAATATCTGGGTCACACCGTTCAGGTCGTGCCTCATATCACGGACGAGATAAAGGAAAACATTCGTCGACTTGCCGGGCCTGACGTAGACGTTGTCATCACTGAACTCGGCGGGACCGTCGGCGACATTGAAGGCCTTCCATTTCTGGAAGCCATCCGCCAGATTCCGTTGGATATCGGCAAGGAAAATTGTCTTTTCATCCATCTCACACTGGTGCCGTATCTGAAGGCTGCTCGCGAGGCCAAGACAAAGCCCACTCAACACAGCGTTCAGCAACTGCGTACGATTGGCATTCAGCCCGACATTCTGGTTTGCCGCACAGAACGCCCGATTGGACGGGAACACACCGACAAAATCGCTCTGTTCTGCAACGTCGAGAAACGAGCCGTCATTGAAGAAGTGGACACCGAGTATTCAATCTATGAAGTTCCAATTGGGCTCGTGGAACATAAGCTGGACGAATTGATTATCGAAAAACTGGGACTGGAATCTGGCCCGCTGCAGTTGGACGACTATCGTGAATTGATTCACAAAATCCGAAACCCTCGCCACGAGGTCACCATCGCTGTCGTCGGCAAGTACATCGAACATCGTGACGCTTATAAATCAATTTACGAAGCGTTGGATCACGCGGGGTTCCATCATTCAACCCGAATAATTGCCAAGCGTATCGAAGCGGAAGACCTTGAGCGACAAGGGGCCGAATGTTTGCTTGCGGGCGTGGATGGAGTTCTGGTGCCTGGTGGCTTCGGTATGCGTGGCGTCGATGGCAAGATTCAGGCGATCCGTTACGCACGTGAAAACAAGATCCCTTATTTCGGCATCTGTCTGGGCATGCAGTGCTCTGTCATTGAATTTGCCCTCAATGTAATGGGACTGTCAGACGCCAACAGCAGCGAATTCCAGGCGGACACCCAACATCCTGTAATCTGCCTGCTGGAAGAACAATCGACAGTCGAGAATAAGGGCGGAACCATGCGACTCGGGTCACAGCCGTGCACTTTGGCAGAAGGTTCACGCTCGCTGGAAGCATATGGGATGCCGAATATTCACGAACGCCATCGGCACCGGTATGAATTCAACCCGCAGTACCGCGAGCAGTTTATTCAGGCGGGGATGACGCCCGTCGGAACCAGCCCTGACGGCACGTTGGTGGAAATCGTTGAGATCGCTGACCACCCGTGGTACGTCGCCGTTCAATATCATCCGGAATTCAAATCGCAGCCACACAACGCTCATCCGTTGTTCCGAGGTTTCATCGAGGCTGCCCTGGAAAAGCGACAGGTACGTACAAAATAGATGGTTTAAGAAGCCCAAAGCACGCACGGCGTGCAAGTGGCGCATCAACAAGTACTGAAGCTTGGCATTCAAAAAATGCCGAGTTTTTTTCGTCGTGTGATTCCACCCTAACGGCGATTCCCACATCTCGGCAGGAAAAATTATTCAGCGCAACAGAAAAGCCGACGTCGTACTGTGCAGCAAGACGGCGGCTTATTGAATTACCTGGCTAGGCGACAGACTCTGTCCTGCTCGTTGATAATGACCAGGAAAACTCAGACGCTGCGGTGGCATTTCATGAAGAACGCCAGCTTATGCTGCGTCTTTCTTCCTCTTGCCTTTACCCTTCTTTTCGCCATCAGCCGCAGCACCACGGGCCTTGGGAAGCATTTCCTGCTGCTCGGCTGTCAGAACCTTCTTGAGCTCTACAAGCACTTCTTCATTGAGCTTCGACTGGACCTTGCCGTGTTCCTTCATCTTCGCTGACTGATCGTCGGTCAGCTTCAATGCCGCCTGTACAGATTTACGAGCTTCGGCCGGAGTCTTTCCTGCGTCTTTCGCAGCCTTTGTGGCGTCCTTCTGAGCCTGTTTTTGCTCGTCAGTCAGAATATCAGTTCGTTGCTTATTCAGTACCTGAGCTTTAGCTGCAAACTGCTTGTCGATCGCAGCAACTTTTTCCTTCTGCTCGTCAGTCAGTTCCATCTTGGCGACAAATCTCTGAGTCACGCCTGGAGCTTTCCGGGCTCCGCCCTTTCCTTTGCCCTTCTTTTCGTCAGCAATTCCGCTGGCGCTGACAACACAAACCAATGCAAGACAAATAGCGGTTCGGAACATTTTCATTCACAATTCTCCAAATGCAATCGAGACTTAGGGCACCTGCCGATTATCACAGAACACGCCACTCGCCTGTTCTGGAAGATTACGATGATCTGGCGGCAGGCGTTATTTCAAACTTCTCACACTTCTGCATACAACCACTAAAATCGCCACGAAGCCACACTGGTCAACAGGACTGACGTCTGCTTCGCCGCCCGAAGGCAATGCTATAAACACTGCAGCAGCGCCCGGGAGTTGCTGTTTTAGACGAATTCGCTAATTCCGGTTCCTGCTTCTTGTCACCACCAAATGACCCACGAAAATGTCTTACAGCATGAAAAACACCATCGTTCGATGACTGTTCCAGCGATCCAAACGTTCATGATCTGTCCACAGCACGCGCCGGCGTTCGCATAGTCTATTTGACAGTTCCGCAGCAGAATGCGGATTCACGCAGGAAATCAACATGAAGCGTATTCGGCTGGGTGCGGGAATTTTGAATCAAACCCCGCTGGACTGGGAAGCCAATGCTGCACGCATTGTCGATGCAATTGCGTCCGCCAGAAGCCAGAGTGTCAGTGTGCTGTGTCTGCCTGAACTGTGCATCTCAGGATATGGATGCGAAGACATGTTTCTTTCGCCGAACACATGGCGAATGGCATGGCAGATGTTGGAACAGATTGTTCCCGAAACGCGAGGCATGGTCGTGTCTCTGGGTCTGCCGCTGTTCGTTACCAACGGTGTGTACAACGTGGCGTGCATCGTGTCCGATGGAAGTATCGTCGGTTTTGTCCCAAAACAACATCTCGCAGGCGACGGTCTACACTACGAACCTCGCTGGTTTAAAGCATGGCCCGCCGAAACCATCAGCGAATATCATCGAAACGGAGAAGTCTGGCCGATCGGCGATCTGATTTTTGAATGCGACGATGTGCGCATCGGATTTGAGATCTGTGAGGACGCATGGGTTGCCGGACGACCAGGGAACCGCATGGCAGAATGCGGCGTTGACATTATTCTTAACCCCAGTGCCAGCCACTTTGCATTCGGTAAACACGAGATTCGTAAACGCTTCGTTCTGGAAGGATCTCGGGCCTTTGGTGTCAGCTACATTTATGCAAATCTGGTTGGCAACGAAGCAGGTCGAACGATATATGATGGCGGAGCACTGATAGCGTCCTCAGGTAAACTGATCGCCGCAGGTCCAAGGTTCAGCTTCAAAGACGTTGACGTCACCGTGGCCGACGTCGATGTGGAATTAACCCGTTCTCGCCGTGCCAGCATTCATTCTATGCCTGCTGATGTAACTGATGACGTACATGATCGCATCGCTATCATCCCCGGCAGACTGCCAGCACCGAGCAACATAGCTGCCGCATCAACAATAGCGCCGGCAGAATGCGAATACGAAGAGTTCACTCAGGCTATCGCACTGGCGCTGTTCGATTACATGCGAAAGAGTTTCTCCAACGGCTTCATTGTGAGTATGAGCGGTGGGGCAGATTCATCGGCAACAGCCTGCCTGATTCGCTGCTCCGTTGAACGTGCCATTGCCCATCTGGGAATGGCAGCGTTTCGCGCCAAGCTTAGCTACCTACCGAAACTATCATCGGCAGCGAATGTGGATCATGTCATGCAGCAGCTGTTCACGGGCGTCTACCAGGCAACTCGCAACAGCTCAGAAACCACTCGTGCGGCGGCTGAAGCAGTCACACGCGGCGTTGGTGGTACCTACCACGAACTGGATATCGATAAGATTGTTGCTGCGTACACAGGAACCATTGAGTCTGCAATTGGTCGAAACCTGTCGTGGGAAACAGACGACATCGCGCTGCAGAACATTCAGGCCAGAACACGCTCTCCGAGCATCTGGATGTTCGCGAATCTGAAAAATGCTCTGCTGCTGTCAACCAGCAATCGTTCTGAAGCTGCAGTCGGCTATGCCACAATGGATGGCGACACTTCGGGCGGCCTGAGTCCGATTGCGGGGATCGACAAAGCATTTCTACGACAGTGGCTAATTGTCATGCAAACTTCCGGCTCGGCTGAATGCAAACCGGTTCCATCGCTGAGTCTGGTCAATCAGCAGCAGCCCACGGCCGAACTTCGTCCTTCTCAATTTGAACAGACAGACGAAGGCGACCTGATGCCGTACCCGTTGCTCGATGAAATCGAAGGCCTCGCGATTGGCGATAAACTGAGTCCGACCGAAATCCTGCAGTTGCTTACGGAAACTCGTCCCGAGTATTCCAAACCACAGCTCATCGAATGGGTAACTCGTTTCTTCCGACTTTGGTGCCGCAATCAATGGAAACGAGAACGCTACGCTCCTTCGTTTCATGTGGACGACAAAAATCTAGATCCCCGAACGTGGTGCCGTTTCCCAATTCTCAGCGGAGGCTTTACCTACGAGCTGTCCCAGCTGAAATAGATGTCCAGTGGTGTCCGACCGGCCTGTCCAGCATGTTGACAGTGCGATGCTATTGCCCGGATGGCACCCATTGACGAGGTGCGACGGGGGCACCGCCGTATGCCGCAGAAGCGGAATTCATTGACTGGACGCCCTGCGGCTGACTTTGCCCGGGAGAAGTCACATTTTGCACTGACTGAGCATACGTGTTTGGCTGTTGTAATGTGGTCGGCATGTTTGCTTTATGAATCGGCAGACCGGATGCGACAGGGAACTGAACAGAAGCACGTCCGGTGGTGTCCATCAGATTTACCTGAGGAAGCCCTCCGGCATCGGGCGATGGTACACCCGGCGTTTCCCGATAGCTTTGGTAGCTGGTCTGCTCAACATCAACCACGCTTTGGGGTCTGGGACTGGAAACGAGTTGAGTTGCCGGACTGGAGTTCGACACAGGAGCATCAAAACCAAGGGTTGCCAGCATTTGCCCGGCGTTCCTGCGCGTTTGTTCGTCTGGCTGTGAAGCCATCGTCCGACGGAACCACTGAGCCGCTTCTTCATTCCTGCCGGATTGATGCAGAATATATCCCACGTTGTATAACGCAGCAGATTCTCCACCTGCAATCGTCAGGTGAGTAACGGCTTCGCTAAGACGTTCGTTGTGAGCAAGTGCAAGCCCCATTTCGTACTGTGCTGTACGGTTCAGCTGATCCAGTTCAATTGCCTTCTCAAAGCTTTGAACGGCCTTACCCCATTGTTCCATCTGTGAATACAACCGACCTGTTTCAATCCAGGCCTCTGTGTTGTCAGGAAACTTACGAACTGTCGACTGCAGAATTTTTTCCGCCTCCAGTTTGCGCCCCGATTTGAATTCGACACGAGCAATGCCAACGCGCGCATCCACGTTGTCAGGGTTGTCGGCCAGCAGATCACGATATCTTCGCTGAGCTTCTTCGTGATCGCCTCGATCTTCGCTCCACTTTGCAAAAGAAAGCAGAGTCTCGTCGGCCGCTTTCAATTTTTTCTTGGCCGCTTTGAAGCCGGGGCTGACTTTTAGCAGATCATCGTCCAGCGGATCGTTGGCATCGCTTTGTCGCCACACCAGCGATTTCATCTTCGACGGAATAGCCTGCATCGAAGCACAGCCGGTTACGACCATACAGACAAGGCAGCCGGCAATTTGATATTTAAAGAAAGATGGCATTTTCGTGATCTCCGCATTCTGTCAATCGCGGACAGCGAAAGTGTTTAACGTGAAGCACACAAAGAATGTGGCTTATGCGGCGCAAAGTCGACCCGCACGAAAACAGATCGACCGATACAAACCTCCCACTCGACAAAATCTGCAAAGTCGGGTTTACAGACCAGTAAGACCCGGCAACAACCGCCGCGGTCACGCACCGTTCGGCCATCAAGGCAGTTAAGCAATCAACGGAACGGTGAACCGTGAGTTTCCCGACCGTTCATTCACAATAGACTGCTCGCTACAGACTGTCTGTCGAACGACGATGCCGTTTTCATCAGACACTTTGAATGGCGATCATTCGCAATGATTACCCGACTGCCATCAGAATGCAGAGTCCATCCATATGCAAATGCAGGAAGGCCGTTTATCCCGCTGCTCAGCTTCCAGCATCAAACAGCGGTTGTTCGCCAATGCTGTCGAACGTGGTGAGACCGGCAAACAGACATCCGGCATTTGGATGACGTGCCTGCTGTTCGGCTGCCATATGTTCGACAGCGGTGGTCAGCACAAGCTGAACACTGCCATCAATCATCACCAGTTGAGGACAGGTAACGCGAGGTGAACCTGGACACGTCCAGACGGCTTCCAGTTCACCTGTCGCCAGCCCGTATTGTCGAGCCACGCCATAGGCCGGGTCGGCCGGATCGTACATTGCCACAATCAGACTCTGTCCATCCGGCGTGACAATCATGCCATCCGGGAACATCTGTTCGCTGGATAAATCCACAATCACGTTTGGATCACCAAGAACACCAGCACCAATATCCAACGAAGCGATCGTGATAGACTTCGACGGAGAATCGATATCAACCAGATGCAAACCGTCGTCGATGCCTCGCGTGACGGCTTTGCCGTTTGAGCAAATCTGATCGTTTCGCAACTGTATTAACTTATGATCGCTTCCGCGATAGAGATACAAACCTGCCTTATTTGTCTGGAATTCAAGGTCTTTGCAGCCAAAAATCAGGCTGCCTTCATAAACCACTCCATCGTTGATGATTGTGTTGTCAACATTGCTGTCGACTCCGTCGCACAGAACCGTCCAGGTTCCGGCATCCACATCGAACAGGCCCAACTGACGTTCAACACCGCAGACAAACGCTCCCGGCTTCGTCGTGGGAAAAGCAAAGCCCGGCCTGCCTGGTAATTCAAACGAAGCGTTGGTCAAAGCCGCAAGGTTCATTACATTTACCGAGCCGACTTTGGAACTCGCACCATGCTGAATTCCGACCCAGCTGAAGCCACCGTCAGGCAACGAATACGGCCCTTCGGGCAAGAAACGAAGTTCTGCCGCGTCAGGACGAAACAGGACTCGGCATTCAGTTGTGGAGATCATTTTTTATCAATTCGTATTAGCTAAGTTGAACAATTCGTCCATGCCAGGCAGCATAGTGTCGGCGGCCGGAATCTGCCAACCGATCACGTTTTGAAAAATGTGAAGCCCTATAACCACGTTTTCAGTGTGGCGAAATCGTGTTTGATGGCTTGCAGGTGATCAGGCACCAAAACCGGGTCACGGTGGTCGATGTATTCTTCATGCAACGATATCGGACCGCTGAAGCCGGACTTCTTCAACATGTCAAAGAACTTCGGATCGACGCTGCCTGCCCCCAAGGGAACATTGCCCGGTTTCCGGCCTTCCCACACGAAGTCTTTAACATAAACAACCTGAACGTGTGGCCGAATCATCTGCAACGCCACCGGCCAGCTCATGCCGCCTTCGACGGCAGCATGCCGAATGTCATAAGCCACGCCAATTTCCGTCGGCTCAATATCGTTTAACCCACTTTGCAGATCCCATATTCCCGCACCAAAATAGTTCCGCCCAGCATGGTTTTGATAGACGCCCGTGACGCCCAGTTGCCTGTTCAGCGCCGCAAGTTCCTTCATTTGCGAGTTCCAGTTAACAATCTGAGGCGCGATGGGCCGACTTTCATTGTACTTAAAATATTGCATGCGATAAAAACGAATGCCCAGATCTGCTGCAACTTTCAGAACTCGCTCCGTCAACGGATCATTCGCGTCGTTGATGCTGGAAGTCATTACGTTAATCGTAAGTCCTCGCAGCTTCAGAGCTTCCATCAACTTCGGCAGTTCATCAGCAACCGCCTCGGGCTCGATGTAGCCGCCCGAGCGAATTGGTGCCTCAATACCGTCAAAGCCAAGTTCGGCAATCTGCTCAGCCAGTTGCTGATAGCTGAGCGAATCAAACGGCTTGGTAAAAACACAGATGGGGTTAGTCGTCTTCGTTTCCTGCCCTGTGACGCGACCGGCCGTGGCGGCTAGCAGAGCGGCGGAAGTTGAAGCCAGAAAACTTCGGCGAGACCATGTAACGGTTGAGGGGCGTTCTAACATGGATGGCACTCTATATTATGATGAATGGAAACAAGTCCGGGCTGGAATCGTAATACCGCCTGTGCACTACCCGCGAATTAGTTCCGTCAGCGCGGGATCTTCAAGACTGCCGATCTGCATGGAGGCCATGCTGAAGTCCCCCGCCTGAGTGTGTTGGTTAGGCACGGCTACAGCAAACGCGCCGGCAGATGCCGCTGCGCGAGTACCCGTTTCACTGTCTTCCAGCACCAGCATTCGTTCAGGAGCGACGTTCAGAGACACAGCTGCCTTCAGATAAATCTCCGGGTTCGGCTTTCCGTGCGTCACATCTTCAGCGGTAAACGTAAAGTCAAAGCGGTCCAGCAGATCGAAGCGACTTAGCATGGCATTCATGTAGTCACGAGGCGATGACGTAGCGACAGCTCGCGGCAGGTTCAGTCGCTCAATGTTGTCGAGAAGATTCAGCAGTCCCGGCATCACGGCAAGATGCTGGTCTGCGAATCCATAAAACAGTACGCGTGTTTCCTGCTTCAGCTCTTCGATACTATCTTTAATTCCCGTCAGGTCTTTCATGGCCTGAATGGCTTCATCCGGGCGTCGGCCAAGCATACTGTGATGAATCTGGCTGGTTATCTGCAGACCGCGCCGGGCCAGAAGTTCTTTACCGGCCAAATAAAACACGTCTTCGGTATTCAGCATCAGGCCGTCCAGATCAAATACGACGGCTGTAATTGTTCGTTCTGCATGTATTGTCATGAAAGGTGTTCAAGCCCCAGATTTCGATAGCTCAAGTCAAGCAGTTCCATCGGATGCACCACCGGCACCGACTTTCCATTTTTCTTTAGCTGGGCCTGTAACTGCAAAGAACAGCCAGCATTGCCGGTCACGATCAGGTCAGGATCTGTCGCCAGCAGGTTATTAATTTTTCGCTGTCCCAGTCGATCGGCCATATCAGGCTGAGTTAGATTATAGCTGCCGGCAGCACCGCAGCACAGTTCCGGTTCGGCGACAGGTTTCAGAGTGATTCCCGGAATAAGCGACAGCAGGTCACGCGGCTGCTGCCGTATCTGCTGAGCGTGTTGCAGATGGCACGCGTCCTGATAAGCGACCACGGCATCAATGGGACCAACCGGCTCACGTGGACCAAGTTCCGCAAGAAACTCGGCGATGTCTCGAATCTTACTAACCAAGGCAGACGTATCGAGCGCCTCACCGGCGGCGATCTCACTGGCAATGTGCGAGTAGTCCTTCAACATCGCTCCGCAACCGGCCACGTTCACCACAATTGCGTCCAGTTTGACATCAAAGGCTGACGTATTCTGACGGATCAAATCCACCGCCGGCGCTGACGCACCACTGTGATAGTGGATGGCACCGCAACAGCCCTGAGAACGTGGTATCACAACGTCGCAGCCGTTTTCCTGCAAAACACGAGCCGTCGCCCAGTGAACATGCCGAAACATGGCATCGGCCACACAACCGACAAACAGCCCCACAGTGGCTCGACGCTCACCTTTGGCCGGCAGAAATTCAGGTAGTTCCGGCAGCGACTTACGCAGCTGTGGAAGTTGCTGCTGCATTCGACGCAGTCGCTCAGGCAGCAGGCGATTCAGACCAACAGATTCGATGACACGATCCAGCCGAAAAATCTGCATCCAGCGAGCCGGCAGCAGCGCCCACTTCATGAGTTTTCGATTTGGAAACAATCCATACAGGATGTACCGATGAAACCAATCGGGCTTCGTCGGAGACGATTTTGAATTCCCATGGCTATCCGTCGTCATTTCCTGCTGATGCATTTCGACGCGAAACGGTTCCAGCAGCCGACCATATTGCACACCAGAAGGGCAGGCCGTTTCGCAACTGCGGCAATCAAGACAAAGATCAAGATGGCCCTTTACTTTTTCGGTCAGGTCAAGGCGACCATCGACGACGGCACGCATTAAATAAATGCGTCCTCGAGGACCATCGTTTTCATCACCTGTTTCGACATACGTGGGACACGCCGAAGTGCACAGCCCGCAATGAACACAGTCGAGAAACAGTTCGTACGGGATCGACTGGCCGATCGGCTGTGTGACTGGAGTTGTCTTTTTAGCGTCTGACATGAGTCCTGCCGAAACCAAATCTAGCGGGTTGTTGCTGCAAAAATGCGATGTGGGTCAAACGTATCGCGAAGGCGGGCGGAAAGCGGACTGGCGTTCTTTGCCGGATGGTCTACATCCCATTGAAACACGGTGGCATGTCTATCTTTCGTCAGGTTCTCACAAACCGCGCGAACGTTTGTCGAATCATGCGTGCCGCTGACACAAATAATCCCCGTGCCCGCATGCCCCTGACAACTCAGGCCGGCTTCAGCCAGAACCGCCGCAATCGGGGCCACCTGCGATGGTACCGTTCGCAAAATCACATCTGATCCGTGCGACACATCACAGGAACTTTGTCCGAGCTGTTCGACTATCGAACGATCAGTCGAACCATCGGCAACCTCTTTCGCACCAATGCAGTCAGTGCGTAGTTGAGCAAGCTGCCACTCGCAGGATTCCACTGACCCCTCAACGCCGATCGTCAACGACATAATGTCCGGCCCGGCATCTGCAGTTGGCTTCGCGGCGAGTTCAGCAGGTGCACACATGAAGTCCAGCACGACAGGGGTAGCCGACGTCGTATTTAAACATTCAAGGCTGCGTTCAAAGTTAGATGCAGAATCAAAGCTGAACGTTCGCAACATGGAATGTTCAGGTAGCGGCTTCAGCTTGAAAGTGACCTGAGTGATCACTCCCAATGCTCCGCGCGAACCAACCAGCAGACGACAAAGGTCATAGCCAGCGACGTTCTTCACCACGCGACCGCCCGCGTGAAAAATGCGGCCCTGGCCATCAACCGCCTCAATGCCAATCACGTAGTCTCGCAAAGTTCCATAACCGAACTGTCGCGGCCCCGCCGTGTCGCTTGCCACCAACGCTCCCACGCTCATCGAAAGGTCGTGGCAATCAATGGGCAACTGTTGATTTTCCTGTTGCAGAACCTTCCGCAGTTCGCTGACCCCCATTCCCGCCTGAACGGTAATCGTCATATCACGAGCGGGATAGTCAATAATCGTCTGCATATTGCCAAGGCATAGAGCGTGCACTTTCTGATTCGAAGCCTGACCGCGACCGATTGACAGACCATAGCCGCCGGCAATGGCATCGATAACCGCTGCACTCACTTCGGTCGCGGATGATGGTTTTAGCTGTTCAGAAACGTCTGTCATCACATCGCCGCCCTTCGTCCGGGGTGGCTTTTTTCGATGTGCTCCATGCCGCACGCACCAGCTGTGGGTAGCATTTTGCCGGGGCTGCAGCGACCATCGGGATTGAATGCCTTTCGCACGTCGTTCATCACGGCCAGATCCTGCTCAGTGAACAGCCGACTCATGAAGCTGATTTTCTCAACGCCGATGCCGTGCTCGCCCGTCACGCTGCCGCCGAGTTCAATGCACTTCTCAAGTATTTCGTCGCTGGCCAGCATCACTCGCTGCAGCTGCTCAGCATCACGTTCATCAAACAGCAGAATGGGATGCAGATTCCCATCACCGGCGTGAAAAACATTAACGATGCGAATATCGTGACGCTGACTGACGTCCGCAATAAACCTAAGAATCTCGGGTACCTTCGTGCGTGGCACAACACCGTCCTGAGTGCAATAACTCGGACTCAGTCGGCCAATTGCACCGAAGGCCTGCTTGCGGCACTTCCACAACAACGCTCGTTCTTCTTCCGTCTGCGACAGTCGTACTTCCCGAGCACCCGCCTCTTTGCACAGACGTGTGATGATTGCGGCCTCTTTATCCACGGCCACTTCCAGCCCATCCACTTCAATCAGCAACACGGCTTCTGCGTCCAGAGGAAATCCAAAGTGGAATGCTTCTTCAAGAGCACCGATGATACCTTTGTCCATCATCTCCAAAGCCGCTGGGACAATGCCAGCTCCGATAATATCGCTGATGGCCTGAGTTGTATCGTCGATACTTTCGAAGATAGCCAGCATCGTTCGATAGGCCGCCGGGTTTCGAGTAATCCGTACCCAAACTTTGGTGACAACACCAAACGTGCCTTCACTGCCGACAAATAACCCTGTCACATCGAAGTCATTGCCTCGACCAACCGGGCCACCCAGCTGAACGATTTCACCTTCGGGCGAAACAAACTCAACACCAATTACATGGTTAACGGTAACACCATATTTCAGTGTATGAGGTCCGCCGCTGTTTGTTGCGACGTTGCCGCCGATCGTACAGGCCCCCTGACTGCTGGGATCCGGAGCATAATGGAAGCCACTACCGGCCAGCGCCCGCGTCAGGTTAACATTAACGACGCCAGGCTCCACAATTGCGTACCGATCTCGCAGATTGATTTCCACGATCTGGCGCATTCGGGTGAGCGAAATCATTACGCCGCCACAAACAGGAAGACAGCCACCAGCAAGGCTCGTACCGGCTCCGCGTGGAACAAACGGAACATGGTGAACGTTGCACGCTCGAACGATTGCCCGAATTTCATGTGCGTTTTCCGGAAAGACAACTACGTCCGGCACGTTCTTTTCAACAATGTACCCGTCGCACTCGTAAACAAGCAGCTCGTCTTTCGAATCGAGCAACCGCTTTGTGCCGACAATCGCGGCGAGTTCGTGAAGAAACTCCGCAGTAATCACGCAGGGTTTATGAGCCGACGTTGCTGACATTTCTGACGACACCTAGTAGTTGAATCCGTTCTTGCGAACGTGAACAAACGGTTCAAGTTCCGCAGTATTCTGATGAGCGGTCGCAGACGTTATGCCAACCAGATAAATCACATGGTCGCCTGCATCCATGCTGGATACAACGTGACCTTCCATTGAAGCCATAGCCGCGGTCAGCAGTGGAAGTCCGTTTTCTGAAAGCACAACATCCACACCATGAAAAGCGTCAACGTCGGGTTCGAATCCTTTGCCGAAGTGCTTGAACAGCACCCCATCGCCTTTTTTGATTTGATTCAACGTAACGGCCGAACCGGGCTTCAGCCATTCATTCAAATACCGTGACTTATTAACAGCAACTGTCAGCTGAGGCGGGTCAAACGATGCCTGCTGGACCCAGCTGGCAAGTAGCCCCGTCCGCTGGCCCGCCTCACTTGCAGCCACAAAAATAAACACCCCACTAGGGACTCTCCCCAGAATTGGAGCGATCTGCTGTTTTGATGCTTCCGTTAACATTTTCCTAGAGCCTGCGGGTTGCGGTTCAGTAATTCGCTGCGAAATGCCTAGCGTCTTCCTACTATACAGCGAAGCCACCGAAAGCGGAAACGAACCGCACATGTGCACATAAAAACTAACCCTCGCACGCAAATATGGCATATCTTTTGCAATTACCGTCCAGCGTGCCTCGATATTTTAATCCACTCGTCTAAAACAAACCACACTCGCGAAACACTGCCCGTTTCGTAAACACTTGCCCAAACTCTGGGCAATTATTAATTAGCCTGTACAAATAGTCTTGCGGAAGAAATGCCGACCACCGACCCGATTAAAGGAATTATTGGCACCAGCCCTCCTATGCAGGAGGTGTTTCGGGTCACTCGCAAAGTTGCGCCGTCAGCTGCGACGGTATTGCTGACAGGGGAAACTGGAACCGGTAAAGAACTCATCGCACGGGCGCTTCACGAACTTAGTAACCGCGCCACCGGTCCTTTTATTCGCGTTAACTGCGGGGCACTTTCAGAAAATCTTCTGGAAAGTGAATTGTTCGGGCACACAAAAGGCGCTTTCACCAGTGCCATTGAAAACCGCACGGGCCGCTTCGAAGCGGCTCACGGCGGAACCGTGTTTCTGGACGAAATCAACTCGGTCAGCTACCAACTGCAGGTCAAACTGCTGCGAGTTCTTCAGGAACAGGAATTCGAACGAGTTGGCGACACCAAGACAATTCGGGTGGATTGCCGTGTCATCGCTGCAACTAACATCGACCTGATGGACCTGATCCAGAAAGGGGACTTCCGCGAAGACCTTTATTACCGCCTGAATGTCATTCCGATCTACCTGCCGGCTTTGCGAGAACGACCGGAAGATATTCCAGCGCTGGTGAGCTACTTTGTAAAACGGTACGCGGAAGAAAATCATTCGTCCGTGCCACGTGTCACCAGCAACGCGTTGAATTTTCTGACACAGTACAATTGGCCGGGCAATGTTCGCGAGTTGCAGAACTATATTGAACGAGCTTTGGTGCTTGGTACTTCTGACGAACTGGATGCGGTCGACCTGCCTCAACACGTGCGCGGCCTTGCTCCTCAGCGAATAGGCCGCAAGGAAAAGGACGACGCAGAATCCATGTGCGCCTCGCTGGTCAGCATGGGGATCGCAGATTGCGGCGATGACTCAAAAGATGTCTACAGCCGAGTCGTCAGCGGTGTTGAACGCGAAGTAATTTTGCAGGTCCTGAGACAATGTCAGGGCGTCCAGACAAGAACGGCCACACGACTCGGCATCAATCGTAACACGCTGCATAAAAAAATCGACGAATACGGCCTGCACGACGAAAGCCGATAGACACTCTGATCTCCATTGGCTGCCGACATTACCTGAAATACGCACCGCAGTTTAACAACAGCCCCCGCACAGATTTCAGAACTCGTTACACCCTTACAGAACCGAACATACCCAGGTACGGCCAGCCCTTTGAAGGTGAGTTTTTAGGTGTTTCTTCTGGCGAGTAGCTTTGCCGTGGCGACGTGTTGTCCGTTGCCGGAGTACTTGCGTTGGGGTTGCTGGCGTTTGGGTCCGCGTTTGCTTTTC
>Ga0209390_10001768_pt1 | contig 40259 bp, 35 predicted proteins | sample BON01_FD_187212 | JGI IMG/M metagenome (GOLD analysis project Ga0209390, IMG submission 187212) | Freshwater microbial communities from Lake Bonney liftoff mats and glacier meltwater in Antarctica - BON-01 (SPAdes) (version 2) | ecosystem: Environmental > Aquatic > Freshwater > Ice > Glacier...
GATAACATCATCGCGTGGCCCCACCAAAAGCACGCGCTTCCAGCCCCGCGATCAGCTCGCGCAGCGTAGCCCGTGCGATGAAGAGTGGCAGACGGCGTTCGTCAATGCAAACGTCCGGGATGGGACACGTAGTGACGATGATCTGATTGGTTTGCCCCCCCTTTTTGCATAAACGGTTAATCTGCGCCTTTGCCCCTGTTGGTATCGGGCGGGCGTTTTGCGCTGGCGCCTACAGTGGCGTTTTTCAGGGGCTATGGGGTAGAGATGCGGGCCAACGGCCAGAAGTGCTGGCCAGATGAGATCAATGCGCAGATCGTTGCAAAAAGCCTGCAGCCTTGCGTCACGGTGAGCGCGGTTGCGGCACGCAATGGGCTGCGGGTGAAATATGCCTGTCGGGCCTGCACCGACGGGGTGACCCCAACATCGGCACTGAACATGACCTACCGTCTACACCCGCCTGCTGGCCGACCCGCGCTTTGGTGGCCAATATGCGACTGTTCACCACCGCTGATTTTTTTGGGGGGGGGAATCACACGACGCGCGTATTTCCATCGTCGGGCGGCAAAAGGATCTGATCATTTTGGGCGGCTACAAGATCTATCCTAAGAAGATCGAGGATGTATTCAACGATCTGGGCTGCGTGCAGGAAAGTGCGGTGTTTGGCGTGCCGCACCTCGATTTCGGGGACAGTGCTTTGGCCGCCGTGGTGCTGGACAATCCGGCGCTGAGCTTGGAGGATATCACCGCACAGGCCATCCCGCATCTGGCCCGGTTTAAACGCCCGCGCCGCTATAGTATTGTTGAAACCTTGCCCCGCAATGCCATGGGCAATGTTCAAAAGAACATCCTGCGCTCCGATCATTCGGGCTAATGCCTTAAACACGTCGTTCCAGAACCAAAGGTTTTTTCATGCACATTTTCGCCTCCACCCACCTTGCACTGCTGGCCGCATCCTACATCCTGTTCGCCACAACCGCGCAGGCGGATATGCGCGTCACCTTTGATGAGGGCGCACCGAAAGACCGCTTTACGATTGAAAACACGGGCGTCTGTGCGATTGAGGCCGCCGAGATTTTGCTGGACCTGTCACCGTCGCGCGGGAAATTGATCTTTGATGTGACCGGCGCGGGGGCGGGCGTGGAGATGTTCCAGCCCTTTGACATTGTGACCGGGGCAGGGGCTCTTACAGAAATGCCGCTGGTGCTGGATGGTCAATCCAAGATCCAATTCAACATCTCGTCATTGCGGCCCGGTGATACCATCAGCTTTACCATTGATGTTGATGATACGCTTGGCGCGCGCGAGATAACGGTTTCGGGTGCAGAAATTGCCGGGGCGATGGCAATCTACACCAAGGGCGCTGACATTCAGTCTGCTACGTTTTCCGAACAGGCGGTTGCCGAAGTGGCTTTTTCAGCGTGTAATTAATCGGGTAAAATCAAGCCCAAGACGGGTTTTTCGCCCCGACAGACACGCTTTGAGCGGGAGATGGGCGTTGCTTCTGCGCAGCGTGGGGTATCGCCAAATAGCGTCCTGGTTCGGGCACAGCCTTTTTGGCTTGGCCAGGTCAAGGTCTGCTCAGGTCATGTCTGGATCCACCTCAACACTGGTTGAATAGGGGCCTCTCATGGGGTACGACCCTACTCTATCAGCGACGGCAGTGGCGCAGTCAGTGTGCATGGCGGTTGTTAGGCAAACAAATCGACGCTGCATACTCTTAGGTTTTCAATAAGAATTAAGGCTGCACATAGATGACGACGAAAAGTGGACGCTTTAACCTATTCAACCGTATGACGGCGGACAGTCTTCTTTGGCGTTTGCTGAAAGAGAGCATTCCAGAACACAAAGCAAAATATGCCGCAGCAGTTGCGGCAATGGTTCTTGTTGCCGCAACCACAGCTTTGTCCGCCTGGGTGATGGGCGAAATTGTGGATGCCATGACGGACAGCCAGAATAAACAGCGTATCTATGGGGTTGCCGGGGCCGTCTTTTTGATTTTCGTGGCGAAGGGCTTTGCCAGCTTTGCGCAGACGGTATTGATGGCGCGGGCTGGCAACCGCATCGTTGCCCAAAAGCAGACGATGCTGTTCAAACACTTGCTTGCCCAAGGCATCGCCTTTTTCAACACGACGGAATCGTCTCAGCTTTTGTTGCGCGTGACGCAAAGCGCGCAAATGGCGCGAAATGTCATTGATGTTTTAGTCACCGGATTTGTGCGCGATAGCCTTACCTTGGTTGGCCTGATCGCAGTTATGTTCTATCAGCAACCGTTTTTGTCATTGATCAGCCTTGTGATTGGCCCGGCGGCGGTGCTTGGGGTCCGTCTGATCCTGACCAAAGTGCGTTCGATCATGGCGCAGGAATTGGCAGGGCTGGCCGAGATTATCAAAGTCGTGCAAGAAACCTCGACTGGCGCGCGGGTTATCAAAGCCTTTGCTTTGGAAAGTGTCATGCAAGCGCGTATGGCAACTGCCGTGCGGGATGTCGAAAAACGCGCCAATAAAATGGTACGGCTTGAATCGGCCACCTCGCCGCTTATGGACACGCTGACGGGCGCTGCCATCGCGTCGATCGTCATCCTGAGCAGCACAACTTTTGCGGGGCAATCGGCGGGGACTCCGGGGCAATTGATGTCTTTTGTCACGGCGTTTTTGATGGCTTATGAGCCTGCAAAACGCCTCTCGCGCATGCGCGTGACGATTGAGGCTGGCATGGTCGGCGTGCGCATGATGTATGATCTGCTTGACCAACCCATTAATCTTATTGAGGCACCCGACGCCGTCAAACTGGCGGTTGGGCCGGGCGAAGTGACGTTGGAAGATGTCTCGTTTGGCTATGTGGGCGATGTATCGGTCATCAAAAACCTTAACCTGACCTTTGAGGCCGGGAAAACAACCGCGCTGGTCGGGCCGTCGGGTGGCGGCAAGTCCACAATCCTCAACCTGATATTGCGGCTTTATGACCCGATAGGCGGCGCTTTGAAGATCGACGGTCAAGATATCCGAAAAGCGACCTTCACCTCATTGCGTGAGAAAATCGCCTTTGTTGGCCAAGACACGTTTTTGTTTTCCAACACGGTGATGGGAAATTTGCGTGCCGCCCGTCCTGATGCCACGGACGCCGAGGTGTTTGAGGCTGCACGGGTGGCCTATGCACATGATTTCATTGAAGCGTTGCCCAAAGGCTATCAGACCGAAATCGGTGAAAATGGCGCGTTTCTGTCAGGCGGGCAGCGGCAGCGTTTGTCGATCACACGGGCAGTTTTGCGCCGCGCGCCGGTGCTTTTGCTAGATGAGGCGACCAGCGCGCTCGACAGCCAGTCCGAGGCCTATATCCGCGATGCTTTGGCAAAGATAAGCGAAGGTGTCACCACTGTTGTGATCGCCCACAGGCTTGCGACCGTGTTGAACGCCGATAAAATCTGTTACCTCGAAGCAGGTCAGGTAACAGAACAAGGCACGTTGCAAGAGCTTCTTGCAAAAGACGGCGCGTTCAAAAAACTCTATGAAACGCAGTTTCGCCAAGGGTGACTTGGTGGTTGATCGACCTCCCGTCAGGCGTGATGGCGCGGGGTTCAACCCAATCGCGCAAGCCCATTGCTAATTCGCTCGCGCTCAAAGCTTAACACGCGGTGAACGCGAAATTGCAACCCGTTGAGATGTTATATAAATCTAAATCCTCCGCGCGCGAATAAACCCTTGACCACGCAGCCCCGCTTGCACCCATCCGCTGGCGCGGTTAAACGGGGGAAACGCTGAAAAAGGGGCCGTTATGTCCATTGATATTGATACCGCGCGCAAGGTCGCGAAACTCGCCCGGATCCGGGTGGAAGAGGCAGATTTGCCCGCGCTGGCCGGCGAATTGTCAGGCATCCTTGGCTTTATGGAGCAGTTGAACGAGGTGGATGTGACGGGCATCGAGCCGATGACCTCGGTCACGCCGATGCGCCTGAAACGGCGCGCGGATGTGGTCACCGATGGCAATATCCAAGAGCAAATCCTGAAAAACGCCCCCGATGCCCGTGAAGGGTTCTTTGCAGTGCCGAAGGTGGTGGAATGACACATTTGAACGAACTGACCATCGCCGCCGCCCGTGATGCCCTGCGCAAGGGCGAAACCACTGCGGTTGATTTGACCATGGCCTGCCTGACTGCGATTGACGCAGGCGATGGCTTGAACGCCTTTGTCCACAAAACGCCCGAGCTGGCGCTGGATATGGCCCGTGCCGCCGATACCCGTATCAAGGCCGGTGATGCGCCTGATATGTGCGGCATTCCGCTGGGCATCAAAGACCTGTTTTGCACCAAAGGCGTGCCTAGTCAGGCCGCCAGCAACATCCTCAAAGGGTTCAAGCCGGAATACGAATCCACCGTCACCAGCCAGCTTTTCAATGCGGGCGCGGTGATGCTTGGCAAGCTGAACATGGATGAATTCGCGATGGGGTCGTCGAATGAAACATCTTGTTACGGTAACGCGATCAACCCGTGGCGGCGTGAAAATGACGAAACGGCGCTTACCCCCGGCGGCTCCTCGGGCGGGTCGGCGGCTGCCGTGGCGGCCGATATGTGCTTGGCGGCGACCGGCACCGATACTGGCGGCTCTATCCGCCAACCTGCGGCGTTCACCGGCATCGTGGGGATCAAGCCAACCTATGGCCGCGTCAGCCGTTGGGGCGTCGTGGCCTTTGCTTCCAGCCTTGACCAAGCAGGCCCGATGACCAAATCGGTGCGCGATGCGGCGATCATGCTGGGTGCTATGTGCGGCCATGACCCCAAAGACAGCACCAGCGCCGACTTGGCCGTGCCGGATTTTGAGGCGGCACTGACCGGCGATATTCGCGGTAAAAAGATCGGTATCCCCCGCGAATACCGCATGGACGGCATGCCTGCCGAAATTGAAAAGCTGTGGGCCGATGGTACCGCGATGCTGCGCGATGCGGGGGCCGAGATCGTCGATATCACCTTGCCCCACACGAAATATGCGCTGCCCGCCTATTATGTGATTGCCCCCGCCGAGGCCTCGTCAAACCTCGCCCGCTATGACGGCGTGCGCTATGGCCAACGCGCCCCGCTAAAGGCCGGTGATGGCATCACCGAAATGTACGAAAAAACCCGCGCATCCGGCTTTGGCCATGAGGTGCAGCGCCGCATTATGATTGGCACCTATGTGCTGTCAGCCGGGTTTTATGATGCCTATTACAACCGCGCTCGACGGGTGCGGGCGCTGATCAAGCGTGACTTTGATCAGGTCTTTGCCGACGGTGTTGATGCGATCTTGACGCCTGCCACGCCATCTGCCGCCTTTGGTTTGGGCGATATGGCCAATGCAGACCCGATCCAGATGTATCTGAATGACGTGTTCACCGTGACCGTCAACCTTGCAGGCCTGCCCGGAATTTCGGTGCCAGTGGGCGTCGATGCGCAAGGCTTGCCCTTGGGGCTGCAACTGATTGGCAAGCCTTGGGATGAGGCTGGTTTGCTAAATCACGCCTATGTGCTTGAACAAGCCGCAGGCTTTGTGGCCAAACCTGGGAAATGGTGGTAACCCCACTGAGACTTTAAAGACTGCCAAAGTTCTAAGATTGCCGGAGTGGTGCATGCATACGTCCAAGTTTCTTATGGCCCTCCTGGCCTTGTCCGCCTGCGCGCAACCTGTGCCTGACAGCGGGGCAGGGGTTGGGTTTGGCAGTTACTCCGACTATGTGCGCCAGCGCGAAGCAGGTTTGTCCGCACCCGCGGGCCTAGCTTCGCCCGCGCAACCCACGTTTTCAACCGACGCAGTTGGGGCAGCGATCAACAATGCCTCTGGCCAAACGGGTGCGCAAACGGGCCGCGTGATCGGCCAAACGCCCCCCGCGCCAAGCTTTGACGCCAACCGCCCGCGCGGCAATGCCCCTGCGGGGATCCAGCAGCAAAGCGGCGAAATGACTGGCAGCGGCCGAATGTCAGACGAGCAGGATTTCAGCGCCGTCTCTGCGCGCGAGTCAATTGCCAGCAATGCCGAACGCCTTGCCACTCAACGTGCGCAGTATGAGGTGATTGCCCCCACCGCCTTGCCGCAGCGCGATGGCAGCAGCGGTACAAGCATTGTGCAATTTGCCTTGTCGACGACCAACGCCCCCGGCGTGCAACTTTACAAGCGCGGCGGCTTGTTTCAGCGTGACCCGTTGATCGCCTGCGCGAAATACCCCTCGCCCGATTTGGCGCAAGAAGCGTTCTTGGGTGATGGCGGGCCGCAAAAAGACCGTGCGGGCCTTGACCCTGATGGCGACGGCTTTGCTTGCGGATGGGACCCGCGCCCCTTCCGCAATGCGCTGAAATAAGCCTGCTCGTGTCGCTGTCTCCGAACTTTGGTGAACGGCGCGGCGGCTTGCGGCCTCAATTTGTGGTCCTTCATTACACTGCGATGGAAAGCTGCGCTGCGGCGTCTGCGCGGCTCTGCGACCCCGCGTTTGAGGTATCTGCGCATTATCTGCTCGACTATGATGGTACGGTTGATGCGCTTGTTGATGAAACAGCGCGGGCTTGGCATGCAGGTGCTGGCCAATGGCGCGGCCTGTCCGACATGAACTCACGGTCCATCGGGATTGAGCTGGCAAATGATGGGTTTGAACCCTTCCCAGAGGCGCAGATGGCCGCCCTTGAAGGGTTGCTTGCGGGCATCATGGCGCGTTGGTCCATTCCGCCTGCGGGGATAATCGGCCATTCCGACATGGCGCCGGGGCGCAAATCGGACCCCGGTGCGCGGTTTGATTGGCAGCGCTTGGCCCGCGCGGGGCTGGCGGTGTGGCCAGCGTTAGGGGCAGGGGGGGCTGAGCCAAGCCCCGAGCAGTTTCGCGCGGCGGCCTTGCGCGCAGGCTATCCCGCTGATGCGGAAAGTGACCAGCTGCTTACGGCCTTTCGCCTGCGCTTTCGCCCATGGGCCACAGGCCCGCTTGACGCGTTGGATACCCAGCTTGCTCAAAGCCTTGCAAAATTGTCCGTTGACCAAAGCCCGCCACAGGCGTAAGCCCCACCTCGCGCGGATGGCCGGATGACCGCGTGTGGGTCGTAGTCCACCAAGGTAACACTCGGGGGAAACCGCACCATGCGAGGAAAGTCCGGACTCCATGAGGCAAGGGTGCCGGGTAACGCCCGGCTGGGGTAACCCAAGGGAAAGCGCCACAGAGAAGAGACACCCCTGCATGTCAGGGGAATGGTGAAACGGTGGGGTAAGGCCCACCGCAGGCGTGGTAACACGGCTGGCATGGCAAGCCCCACCCGGAGCAATGCCGAATAGGGACCTCACGCACGCGCTTTCGGGCAACTGCAGGGACGCATCAGCCCAGAGGTCCGGGTTGGCAGCTAGAGCGCGTCAGTAATGGCGCGCGTAGAGGAATGGTCATCGAAGGGGGGCGATCGCGAGATCGAACCCCTGAACAAAATCCGGCTTACAGGCCATCCGCGCACCTCGTTTCTTGTCTAAATCTTCGAAAGGCCGCTGGCAGGCACGGCCCGCCGTAGCAGAAATGTTGGCAAAAGCCCTCAATTCTTGTGGTTTAGCGGTTGTTTTACAGGTGTTTGTCCCAAGACTTGCAGGCCGAACGATTTTCGCCAAAAAGAGCGCAGAAAACCGGGATTAGCACGTTGACTCGGACGGCTGACATGGGCATAAGCGCGGCTCAAGAGAATTTCGCGGGGAAAATACGTTTCCCTTGCACGCAGGAGAAACGACTATGGCGAAGCCGGCGACAATCAAAATCCGCCTGAACTCGACGGCAGGCACCGGGCATTTTTATGTGACCAAAAAGAATGCCCGCACCATGACCGAAAAAATGGTTGTACGTAAGTATGATCCGGTTAAGCGTGAGCACGTTGAGTATAAGGAAGGCAAGATCAAGTAAGATCTGCCACACCTGACCAGAACAAGGCCGCGCCATTTGGTGCGGCTTTTTTCATGGCGAATACTGTGGGAACAGCAAAGGCGCCAAACGTTCGGCCCATAGCTGATAGGCCACCGGGCCGGGATGAAACCCATCTGCTGCCATCAAGCCCACATCAAAGCGGGCGTGGTGGCGCAAGTAGCTGTGTCCCATCCGGGCCGCTTGATCCGCAAGGGCTGCATCAAACCGCGCCGCTTGCCGCCCTAAAACCCAAGCCAAGGGCTGCGGCAACAACGGAAACGCCCCCATCGGCGGCAACCCCGACACAACAATCCGTTTCGCACAATGACCCGATATCAGGCGGTGATACAAAGCATGGCGCTGGGCCAGCAATCGCCGCTGCGGCACCATATGGGTCACATCATTCACCCCCAACACGACCAAAACACAGTCAAACTGCGCGCCGTTCAGGGTATCCAACGCGCCAAAGGCACTGGCTGTGGTCGCCCCTGTCCGGGCCTCAAGCCGCCACGCCACTTGCGGCAACAGCCGCGCAAGGCCGCCGCTTAGGGCCTGTTCTTGCCGCACTGCCCCCACACCCGCGGCAGAACTGTCACCAAGGATCAACAGTCGCTGTCTTGCCGCGCCAGCACGGGGATGATCTGGGGGATGGTCTGCGGGTCCACCTGCGCGCGCGCCTGCCGCCTCGGGCAGGATAAGGGCGCTACGCCGTACCTTGCGGGCTTGGGCCAACAGCACGGGCGCGAGGGTAACTTTGGCTAAGGTATCAAGGGCAATGGGCATTGATGCGCTACCGGTTCGGCTCAAATAAAAAGGCGGCCAAATAAAAGGCTGCCAAATAAAAAGGGCCGGTGTTTCCACCGGCCCCATGGTCAGAGTGTGTGGTCTGTTATTCGCGGTTGCCCAAGAACGACAGCAAGAACATGAACATGTTGATAAAGTCGAGGTACAGGCGCAGCGCACCCATGATCGCCGACTTGCCCAACCATGCCTGATCGGCGTGCTGTGCGTGCTCAATATACTCATTCTTGATCGACTGCGTGTCATAGGCGGTCAGAGCCGCAAAAATCAACACACCGATGGTCGAGATTGCAAAGGCCAGCGCCGAGGACGCGAGGAACATGTTGACGATCATCGCGACGAACAGGCCAATCAGACCCATCATCAAGAACGTTCCCATGCCCGACAGGTCTTTTTTCGTGGTGTAGCCGTAAAGCGACAGGCCCGCGAACGCGATTGAGGTGATCAGGAAGGTCTGCGCAATCGACGCACCCGTGTACACGAGGAAGATCGACGAAATCGACAGGCCCATCATGGCCGCATAAGCGTAAAAGAACAGCTGAGCAGCACTGTAGGACAAGCGGTTGATCACAGCGCTAAACGCGAAAACCATGATCAACGGTGCAAACATAACCACCCATTTCAAGGGTGACATATAGATCGCTTGGCCAAGGCCGGTCAGCATCATGCCATTGCCCAGTTGGGCGGTGGCAAGTGCCGGGTCAGTGGTGGTCGCAAGTCCCGAAATGGCCCAAGCTGCAGCGCCCGTCAGCAACATGCCAACCGACATCAGGCCATAGACCTTGTTCATATGGGCGCGAAGGCCCACGTCGATCTGCGCGCTACGGGTGCCTGCGCCGACCGAATTAATGGTTTGATACTCAGCCATAAAAGCCTCCGTTAAAACTCTTGCCGGGCGGTTTTGAGTGCTCAAAGCCCAACTACCACAGAATATTGGGCGTAGGGTTGGCAATATCAAGTGTTTTACGCGGTAAAATCGTATTTGAGCCGCAAGATTTAGGGAAAATCGAAAAATTCCTTGAAATTCAGCGTTTTCGCGCGGAAATTTTACTGAAACCACGCAAAATACTAACCAGAATAATGTGGTTTTCGCCCCCGCAATGACCCTGTGCCAAGTTTTTGGGCTTATGCCCCGCCCCGCCTCGGCCAGCCAACCCAAGCTTGCACCATTGGCCACGTCGCGCCCACCCGCGGTCACGCTATCCGGGGCTGCCGCCTCCTTGATCTCTTCCTTGCGGTCGGCCATCATTGGTGTGAATGCATTTACTCCTTAACCGCACGGATGGTGATATGTCGCGAAACCTTGATACACAGGCCTTGCGTGCGGTGCTGACGGTGGCCGATTGCGGTGGGGTCACGCGGGCGGCAAGGATTTTGAACCTGACGCAGTCGGCCGTTTCGATGCAGATCCGTCGGCTGGAAGAGGCACTGGGCGTGCAATTGTTCATCCGTGCCGCGCGCAAAATGGTGCCATCGCCCGAAGGCGAAAAGCTGATTTCCTATGCCCGGCGCATTATGGTGCTGAATGATGAGGCGCTGATGCGGCTTGCGCCCGAAAGCTTTGATGCAGAACTGCGCTTGGGCGTGCCTTATGATATTGTGGCCCCGCAAATCCCGACCATTCTGCGCGATCTGTCAATCGGCTATCCCAAAATGCGGATCAATCTGGTGTCATCCTACAGCCTAACCTTGAAGGAGGGCTTTTGGGCCGGCGACTATGACATGATCCTGACCACCGAATTCCCGCCGCCCGACGGGGTAGAGGTGTTGGCCAAACGCAGGCTTGTCTGGATCGCCTCCCCCGATGGGCGCGCCGCCACCACGCGCCCCTTGCGCCTTGCCTTCAAAGAGACATGCTTTTTTCGACCCGTGGCCCATGCGGCCTTGGATGCGGCGGGGATTCCTTGGGAAAACGCCTTTGATGGCGACAGCGAGACGGTGGTGGAGGCCACGGTTGCCGCAGGTTTGGGCCTTTCCGTGCGGATCGAAGGCCAAGTGGCGCAAGGCTGTGTCGCGATTGGCCCTGAGGCAGGGTTGCCAGATTTGGGCCATTCCTGCGTTTGTCTTTATGACAGCGGGCAGGCCAAGGGCGATTTGGCCGAGGCGCTGCGGGCGGCTTTGCGGGCCGGGTACGGTGCGGCTGTTTAGGCTGCCCCAAGACGGTTTGCGGGGCTGTTTGCGGGGCAAAGTGCAGTAGGTATTTAAGCCAAGATGAAATGGGGAGGGTTAAAGCGTTTTGCGTTTGATCTGAGCCATCAGACAAAACGCAAAACGCAAAACGCAATATGACCAAGCCCCGTGTATGTTTTGGTTTGCAACCAATCCGAGTCAGATGAATTGCAAACCGCTTTAGATCGCCGCGCGCATTTGGTAGCCGGGCGCATAGCACAGGCGCACGGCGGTGATCGGTAGGGTGGCGGCCCAGGTGGTGCGGTCTATTGTGAACAAGGCCGCACCCATCGGGCAGTTCAGGTGCTTGGCGACAAGGTCCGGGGCAGGGGTCGCGCCAAAAGCAAAGTCCCCGTTTGAAAAGGCCGCGTTTTGGACCAGCCATTCGTTGGCGCTGATCTTGGTCAGGTCGGCGGTTTCAATGGCTGGGGCGGCGATTGGGTTTATCCAGCGATCTTCAAGGCAAAAGGGGGTGGCGTTTGCAGAATGAAGGGCGAGGATATGGAGCAGTTTTGCGCTGGGTTTGAGGGCGAGCAGGTGCGAGATTTCGGGCGGTGGGGTGGCGATTTCCCGCAACAAGAGCTGGTAGCCATAGGTTTGGCCCCGCGCCTCAATATCATGGCGGATGATGGGAATGTCGAGCGTCGCTTTGCGCACGGGGTTTAACGGCACCCGCGTGCCGGCCTTGCGGCGGCGCTCTAGCAGGCCTGCCTTGGCCAAGTCACGCAAAGCGCGGTTTACCGTTGCGCGGGCGCAGCCGAGTTCGGCGGCCAAATCGGCCTCATGTGGGATTTGGCCACCGGGGGGCCATTCGCGCGCGCGGATGCGGCGCAAGGCTTCGGCCTGAACGGATTGCCAGGTGATTGCGGTCATAGGGCACGCAGTTTTGTGACGGTGGCAAGATAGGCCGCAGTGATTTCGGTCGCAGCAAAATGCCGCCCGCCCGTGACCAAGTGCCGCCCTGCTGACCACAGGTCAGTCACCATCCGGTCATCGCCCGCAAAGATATAGGCATCCAGCGTGGTATCGCCACGATGCCCTGCCATGTCAGGACCAGAGCTGTTTAGCGCCACCAGATCGGCCAGTTTGCCGATGCCAATTGCCCCCGCATCGCGCCCTGCCGCCTGTGCGCCGCCCATGGCTGCGGTTTGAAATAGCACCCGCCCTGTGGATTTATCGGCAGTCGCAAGGGCTGCGCGCGAGCGGTCACGCAGGCGTTGAGAGTAATCGAGTGTCCGCAGCTCCTCGGCCAAGGCAATGCGGATATTGCTGTCTGATCCCACGCCCCAGCGCCCACCTTCGCTGGCATAGGCGACCCCGTCAAATATCCCATCACCCAGCGAGGACTCGGTAATCGGGCAAAGGCCCGCAACCGCGCCAGAGGCAGCCAAGGCCTTGGTCTCGGCAGGCAGCATTTGGGTGCAATGGATCAAGCACCAGCGCGCATCAACATCTGCGTTGGCCAATAACCATTCGGTAGGCCGCGCGCCGCGATGGGCCAGCACCTCCTCCACTTCCGCCATTTGTTCTGCCAGATGCATGTGGATAGGGGTATCAGGGCGCAAGCCAGCCGCAAAGGCGAGGCCTGCCGCGGAAACCGCGCGCAACGAATGCGGGGCCACGCCCAGCACCGTATCATCAGGCAAGCCTTGCAAGGCAACCTCTGCCCCCTGCATCAAAGCCGCAAAACTGTCAGGCGTGGTGCCAAAACGGTTTTGGCCGGGACCAAGCGCGCGGCCATCGCAGCCGCCAACCTCATACAGCACCGGCAGCAACGTCAGCCCCAAGCCGGTTTGCGTCGCTGCGGCCGCAATACGCTCGGCCATCTCGGCCGGGTTGGCATAAGGCACGCCGCCGGGTCCGTGGTGCAGATAGTGAAACTCAGCCACCGCAGCATAGCCCGCTTGCGCCATTTCCATTTGCACAAAGGCGGCAATGCTTTGCACATCATCGGGTGTCAGCCGGTCCAAAAAGCGGTACATCAACTGCCGCCAAGTCCAAAAACTATCGCGCGGGTCGGGGCCACGGCGTTCCGTGAGCCCGGCCATAGCGCGCTGAAACGCGTGGGAGTGCAGGTTGGTTGGCGCTGGCAGCAAAACGCCCACGCGCTGGCCTTGGGGTGCAGCCCCCACCGAAATCTTGGCAATGCGGGTGCCGTCCAATGTGATCGCCACATCCTCGGCCCAGCCATCCGCCAGCAAGGCCTGCTCTGCCCAAAGGAGTGTCATGCGCTTGCCCACCTGTTCCCGTCCTGCCCAGATTGACAGTATTAATATGTATGTACATAATAATCCAAACGCGCGGGGAATCAAGATGGAAATTGAGACAGGTTTGGTGATGTTTGGCGGCGCTGTCGCAGGCACTCTCCATGGGCTTATCGCGCACGGGGCTGTGGCCGTGCAGGCAGGCCGCGTGGTTTGGGTTGGCGCGCAAAGTGACTTGCCATCCGATTATGCCCCTTGGCCGCGCCAAAACCTTGAAGGTCGTTTGCTGACCCCTGCTTTCCTAGATTGCCACACCCATATTGTCCACGGCGGCCACCGCGCGCGTGAATTTGAAATGCGCCTCAAAGGGGCCAGCTATGAGGCTGTGGCGCGGGCAGGGGGTGGCATTGTTTCAACCGTTACCGCAACCCGTGCGGCAACTGAGGAGGCGCTGATCGCGGCAGCCTTGCCCCGGCTGGACGCGCTGATCGGCGAAGGCGTGTCATGTGTCGAAATCAAATCTGGCTATGGGCTGGATACCCAAACAGAGCTGCGAATGCTACGGGCCGCGCGGCGGTTGGGGCAGCTGCGCCCCGTGCGCATTCGCACCACGTTTTTGGGCGCACATGCGGTGCCTGCAGGTTTTACAGGCGGCCCAGATACCGATAGTGCTGATGCTTATATTGATGATGTCTGCATCCCGGCTTTGCGTGCCGCCCATGCCGAAGGCTTGGTCGATGCGGTCGATGGGTTCTGCGAAGGTATTGCGTTTGATACCAAACAGATAGCCCGTGTGTTTGATGTGGCCCGCGCCTTAAACCTGCCGGTAAAGCTCCATGCCGAACAGCTTTCGCATATGGGCGGCTGCGCGCTTGCGGCTCAATACGGCGCTTTGTCGGTCGATCATGTGGAATATGCGACCGAAGCCGATGCAGCCCTTCTGGCCGCCAGCGGAACCGTGGCCGTCCTGCTGCCCGGTGCCTTTTATGCCATCCGCGAAACCCAAATGCCGCCCATTGCCGCCTTTCGCGCCCACAACGTCCCCATGGCCTTGGCCACCGATTGCAACCCCGGCTCCTCGCCCCTGACCTCGCTTTTGTTGGCGATGAACATGGGCTGCACCCTCTTTCGGCTAACCCCTGATGAGGCATTGCAAGGCGTCACCCGCCACGCCGCCCGCGCCTTGGGCCTGAATGATACCGGCACAATCGCCCCCGGCCTGCGCGCCGATCTTGCCATTTGGAATGTCGAAACACCGGCCGAGCTTGCCTATCGCTTTGGCTTTAACCCGCTCTATCAGCGGATCTTTGGAGGCGAAGTATGCAACTGACACCGGGCAAAACCACGCTGGAACAGCTTGAAAGCTTGTGGCGCAGCGGCGCTGCCGCCACGCTGAACCCCAGCGCGCGGGCAGGCGTAGACCGGGCCTGCGCGCAGGTTGCTGCTGCCGCCGCTGGCACTGATGCGGTCTACGGCGTGAACACCGGGTTTGGCAAACTCGCGAGCGTTAAAATCGCGGCCAAAGACACCGCCACCCTGCAACGCAACCTGATCCTCTCGCATTGCTGCGGCGTGGGCGACGCGCTGGATGCGCCCACCACCCGGCTGATGATGGCGCTGAAACTGCTATCGCTGGGGCGTGGCGCATCGGGTGTGCGCTGGGCAGTGATTGCGCAAATAGAGGCGCTGCTGGACCACGGCATCACCCCCGTAATCCCGGCCCAAGGGTCCGTCGGCGCATCCGGCGATCTGGCCCCCTTGGCCCATATGACCGCCACAATGATCGGCGCAGGCGAAGCGGTCTATAATGGCCAACGCATGGCCAGTGCCGATGCGCTGCAAGCCGCAAACCTTACCCCCTTGGTCCTTGGCCCCAAAGAAGGCTTGGGCCTGATCAACGGCACCCAGTTTTCCACCGCGCTGGCGCTGGTCGGGCTGTTTGACGGTTGGCGCAATGCCGTCAGCTCCTTGGTCACTGCCGCCATGTCCACCGATGCGATCATGGGCTCCACCGCCCCCTTGCAACCCGAAATCCACAGCCTTCGCGGCCATCGCGGCCAGATCGACGTGGCGGATGCCTTGCGCCGCATCATGGCAGGCTCGGTGATCCGCGATAGTCATATGGAGGGCGATACCCGCGTCCAAGACCCCTATTGCATCCGCTGCGTGCCGCAAGTGGTGGGGGCCGCCGTAGACCTGCTTCGCTTTACCGCCACCACCTTGGAAACTGAGGCTAACGCCGTCACCGACAACCCTTTGGTGGTCAGCGCAGGCATCATTTCCGGTGGTAACTTCCACGCCGAACCCGTTGCTTTTGCTGCCGATATCATCGCTCTCGCTTTGGCCGAAATCGGGGCCATCGCCCAACGCCGCGTGGCGCTGATGGTGGACCCGACCCTCAGCCATGATCTGCCACCGTTCCTCACCCCAGCCCCCGGCCTCAACTCCGGTTTCATGATTGCCGAGGTAACGACAGCGGCGTTGATGAGCGAGAACAAACACCTCGCCAACCCCTGTTCTACCGACAGCACGCCCACATCCGCCAACCAAGAAGATCACGTCTCCATGGCCGCCCACGGTGCGCGCCGCTTGCTGCGCATGAACCAAAACCTCTCGGTCATCTTGGGCGTCGAAGCGCTTTGTGCCGCCCAAGGCATAGGCTTTCGCGCGCCGTTACAAACCTCTGCGCCCTTGCAAGCCGCGATTGCCGCCCTCCGCGCCGTCTCGCCCGCGCTGACCGATGATCGCTACCTCGCCCCCGATATAGAGGCGGCCACCACCCTCATCCGCAGCGGCGCATTAACCCATGCCGCAGGCCTCACCCATTTCTCCCTGTAAAAAGGAAACACTATGAATACCCGCCACAACACCCGCGACATCTATCCCGCCACAGGGACCGAGATTACCGCCAAAAGCTGGCTGACCGAGGCACCCTTGCGCATGCTGATGAACAACCTGCACCCTGATGTGGCCGAAAACCCACATGAGCTGGTGGTCTACGGCGGCATCGGTCGCGCGGCCCGCACTTGGGAAGATTTTGACCAAATCTGCGCGAGCCTGCGTGATTTGAACGATGACCAAACCTTGCTGGTGCAATCGGGCAAACCCGTGGGCGTGTTTCAAACCCACAAAGACGCCCCTCGCGTGCTGATCGCCAATTCCAACCTCGTGCCGCATTGGGCAACATGGGACCATTTCAACGAACTCGATAAACGCGGCCTTGCGATGTATGGCCAAATGACTGCGGGGTCTTGGATCTACATCGGCACCCAAGGCATCGTGCAAGGCACTTATGAGACGTTCGCCGAGGCTGGCCGCCAACATTACGGTGGCAACCTGCGTGGCAAATGGATCCTGACAGCTGGTTTGGGCGGCATGGGCGGCGCCCAACCGCTCGCCGCCGTGATGGCAGGTGCTTGCTGTCTGGCCGTAGAATCCGATGAAACGCGAATAGATTTTCGTATTCGTACCAGATATGTAGACGCCAAAGCTAAGACTTTGGATGAAGCCCTTGCGCTGATCGCTGATTGGACAGCAAAGGGCGAGGCGAAATCCGTAGGTCTTTTGGGCAACGCCGCCGATCTCTTCCCCGAACTGGTCAAACGCATGCAAGCAGGCACCGCCCGCCCCGATATCGTGACCGACCAAACTTCGGCTCATGACCCGCTGAACGGCTATCTGCCCCAAGGCTGGACCGTGGCCGAGGCCCGCGCCAAGCGCGAAACCGACCCCAAGGCGGTGGAAAAAGCCGCGCGTGCCTCGATGAAAATCCATGTCGCCGCGATGGTCGATTTCTGGAATGCAGGTGTTCCAACCTTGGATTACGGCAATAACATCCGCCAAGTCGCCCTTGACGAAGGCTTAGAAAACGCTTTCGCCTTCCCCGGTTTTGTCCCGGCCTATATCCGCCCGCTGTTTTGCAAAGGCATCGGCCCGTTCCGCTGGGTGGCCTTGTCGGGCGACCCCGAGGATATCTATAAGACCGACGCCGCGATGAAAAAACTCTTTCCCGAAAACCAGCACCTGCACAACTGGCTTGATATGGCCCGCGACCGCATTGCCTTTCAAGGCCTGCCCGCCCGTATCTGCTGGATCGGCCTTGGTGATCGCCACAAAGCCGGGTTGATGTTCAACGAAATGGTGGCCTCAGGCGAACTCAAAGCCCCCATCGTCATCGGCCGCGACCATCTCGACTCAGGCTCTGTCGCTTCCCCAAACCGTGAAACTGAGGCGATGAAGGATGGCTCCGATGCCGTCTCTGACTGGCCGCTGCTAAACGCACTGCTCAACACCGCCTCGGGTGCCACATGGGTCAGCTTGCACCACGGCGGCGGCGTCGGCATGGGATTCTCCCAGCATTCTGGCATGGTGATCGTGGCCGATGGCACGCCTGATGCCGCCCGCCGTCTCCATAATGTGCTGTGGAACGACCCGGCCACAGGCGTCATGCGCCACGCCGATGCAGGCTATGACATCGCCATTGAGTGCGCCCGCGACCATAACCTGAACCTGCCGGGCATACTGGAATAGCCAAACCCAAACCCGGCTTTCATCTTGGTCAAAATACCTCACGGGGGGCAGTCACTTTGCTCTGCAAAGTGACGAAGGGGGCGTGAAGCCCCCCTCCGCCTGTCACCCAAGGCAAAACCTGTCAAAACCCACATAAACTCAGGCCTTACTTGTCAATCCTTGCAGCCATAATCGCAATCGCTTCTTGGTACACGCTCGCCGCGTTCCAATCCTTCAACACGGCATAATTGGGCTGCCCCTTTTGGTACCCTTGCCCCGGCTTCCAACCTTTTTGCCGCAAGAAATTCGCGGTAGAGGCCAGCGCGTCGGTGCGGTTGTTCAAATCCACCCGCCCATTGCCATCACCGTCCACCCCGTATTTCAAGGCATTGCCGGGCAAAAATTGCGTATGCCCCCATTCGCCATGCTTGGCCCCGGTCGATTGCGCGGTGATCGACCCGCGATCGACCAAAATCAGCGCACCCATCATGTGCGGGCGAAAGAAATCTGACCGACGGCAATCATAGGTCAGTGTCGAAATCGCGGCCACAATATTGGTGCTGCCCATATAGCCGCCAAAGGCCGTCTCCATCCCGTGAATGGCCACCAGAATTCCGGCAGGTACGCCGTATGCCTGCTCCAACGCATTGAAAAGCTTTGCGTTCTTGGCCTTTTGCCCCCGCCCTTGCTTTACAATCGTGTCCGCCCCGCGCACCTTCATGAACTTATCAATCGTGTACTTAAAACTTTTCTGATTGCGATCCGCCGCAATCGTCTCGCTGGAATAGCGCGTCGCCATCAGCGCCTGAATGCCCTTGGCCCCCACGCCCTGCGCCGAAGCCTCTGCCGCAATCTCGGATTTCCACGCCTCATAGCCGCCACCCGAATTGGAACAAGACGCCGCAACCGCAGCCCCGCCCGCCACCATCGACAGCGCTGCTGCCAACACCACTGGTTTCATGCCAAACATCATCACACTCCCTAACCCTACAAACGCAACCTTACGAAGATGCCGCCACCATTCAAGACCTTGATTGCACAATCCCGTGAATGTGCAGCACGCGAACGGGTCTTAAACCGTGAAAACCGCGCTGTGGCCGCTCTGCCCTGCGGCCAAACACCGGCGGCCGCCGCGCCTTTGCCCTTACGGCCAAGCCTTGGCGCAACGTGATGGACGATTTGTCCTATCAACCCTATAACGCTCCCAAAAGCGCGCCTCTCCACCGCGACCAAGGATCACCCGTTATGTCAAATCCCATCCAACAGACCGAAGCGTTCCCAGCACACCGCCTATCAGTCGCGCCGATGATGGATTGGACAGATCGCCATTGCCGCCACTTTCACCGCCTGATGACGCAGCGCGCGATGCTCTACACTGAGATGGTCACCGCCCCCGCCGTTTTGCACGGTCCCCGCGATCGCCTTTTGGCCTATTCGGGCAGCGAACACCCCATCGCCTTGCAACTCGGCGGCTCTGACCCGTCGGAACTCGCCCGCGCCGTGCATCTCGCGCAGCCCTTCGGTTATGATGAGATCAACCTGAACGTCGGTTGCCCGTCTGACCGTGTGCAATCGGGCTGTTTTGGCGCGGTGCTGATGGAGCGCCCGGCACTGGTGGCCGAATGCGTGGCCGCGATGCAAGCGGAAACCCAAGTTCCCGTAACAGTCAAATGCCGGATCGGGGTCGATGACGATGATCCCGAAACCGTTCTGCCGCGGTTCTTGGAAACCGTGGCCGGGGCAGGGGTGACGCATTTTATCATCCATGCCCGCAAAGCTTGGCTCAAAGGTCTGTCGCCCAAAGAAAACCGCGAAATTCCGCCTTTGGATTACGACTTGGTGCTGCGTATGAAACAGCGCTTCCCTGAGCTTGCGATTTGCATCAACGGTGGCATTGCCTCACTTGATCTGGCGCAGGATTTGCTGACCCAAGGGCTGGACGGGGTGATGATCGGGCGCGCGGCCTATCATGATCCGGCCTCGGTTTTGCTGGGGGCCGATGCGTTTTGGGGCGATGCGCCCAGCCAAACCGTCTTTGATATCGCCGAAAACATGCGCCCTTATATCGCCCAGCATTTGGCGACAGGCGGGCGTTTGCACCAAATCACCCGGCATATGCTTGGCCTGTTCCACGGTCGCCCCGGCGCGCGGGCATGGCGGCGCACCTTGTCCGAAGGCGCCAGCCGCGACGGCGCAGGGCTAGAGGTGTACAACGCCGCCCTCGCCGAAGTGGAACCCCAATCCGTCCCGTAACCCGCCCTTCGCGCCACTGGTACCACGGCCACAGGCGCGCTATTGATCCGCGACTCATCTCTTTAAAGGCCCGAAACCCATGCCCGATTTTGCCACGCTGCTGCCGATGATCGTTTTGCTGATGGGGATCGGCGCGTTTGCGGGCGTCATCGCGGGCCTGCTTGGGGTCGGTGGTGGCATCGTCTTGGTGCCTGCGTTTTTCTACGCCTTCAGCCATTTGGGCTATGACGGCCCGCAATTGATGCAAGTCTGCTTGGCCACGTCCTTGGCCACAATCATCGTCACCTCGGCCCGCTCGGTCATGGCGCATAACAAAAAAGGCGCGGTAGATTGGGATGTGCTGCGCGGCTGGTGGCCCTATATTGCGTCCGGCGCCACCCTCGGCATGCTGGTCGCCTCATCCTTGCGCACGCCAACCTTGCAAATCATCTTTGGCGTCTTGGCGCTGTGCGCGGGGCTTTACATGGCGTTCGGCAAATCGCATTGGCGGCTGGGGCAATCCATGCCTACAGGGTCAAAACGCGGGGCGATTGGCGCGGGCGTTGGCTTCTTTTCGGTGCTGATGGGCATTGGCGGCGGCTCCTTCGGTGTCCCGATGATGAGCCTTTATAACACCCCCATCCACCGCGCCGTCGCCACGGCCGCAGGTTTTGGCGTCATCATTGCCGTCCCATCCGTTATCGGGTTTTTGCTGGTCGATATCACCAACCCGCCGCCCTACACCATCGGTGCCGTCAACCTGCCAGCCTTTGGGTTAACCATCGCGATGACCCTGCTAACCGCGCCCATTGGCGTGAAACTGGCCCATACGATGGACCCGGCCCCGCTGAAACGCATCTTTGCGATCTTTATCACTCTGGTTGCGCTGAACATGCTGCGCAAAGTGATCTTCGGCTAAAGTTTTTCCTAGGGCTGGCCAGTCCGCCCGCTGCGCCCACCGCGCCGCTTGGTCAATTGTTTGGCCCGCGCAGGCAGCTCTGCCATCACCGCGCGGCGTGCCTCGGCAGGCATACGCGACCAAACGCTTATCTCGTCCATCGACCGATAGCAGCCGACACATAACCGCGCCTCGGGGTGGATCACGCACAGCTTTACACAAGGGCTTTCCACCTCGTCGCGTTTCCAAATATCATCCACCATGGACAGCGCCTCGTTTGATATGCGCCAAACGGTCCAGCGCACCTTGCAAGATATAGCTGGCAGCCACATGATCAATTAGCTCTTTGCGACGTTTGCGCGACGTATCCGCCTCGATCAAGGCCCGCTCGGCGGCGACCGTGGACAGGCGCTCATCCCAATAGGCCAGCGGCAAAGGGGTCAGCCGTGACAAGTTGCGCGCAAAGGCGCGGGTGGCCTGCGCGCGCGGGCCTTCAGACCCGTCCATGTTGCGCGGCAGGCCCAAAACCATGCCTACAACCTCGCGCTCGGCCAGCAGTTTTATCAGCGCTTCGGCATCAACCGTAAACTTGATGCGCCGAATGGTCAGGGTCGGCGTGGCCACCCCGCGCAGCCGGTCCGAAATCGCCACGCCAATGGTTTTGTCGCCAAAATCAAGCCCGGCCAGCGACCCCATGCTTGGCAGCACCCCGGCAAAATCGTCCATCAGCTCAAATTGGGTCCCAAAGTCGCTCCCCAACCCGCTCACGGTGCGCCGCCCACTGGCAGCCCTGCCTCCACCGCGGCCTGTCGCAATCCGCTCAACTCAACCGTGCGGCCCGCGAATGTCTTTTGCGCCTCGGCATAGATAGCGGCGGCCCGGTCCAACTCTCCCAAATTGCCCAAAGCCATGATCAAGCGCGCCCATTCCTCGGCCCGCCCACCTTCGGTTGCCAAGCGGTCGCTCAAGCCCTCGACCATGCTGCGGATCATGGCTTGGCGTTCCTCAGGCGTCATATCCTTGGCCGCTTCAACGGCGGCGGCATCGGGGCCGGGCAGGGCAGCGGTTGTGGCGGGCGGTGTGTATTTCACCCCTGCGACATCGGCCAAGGCCACCATCCGCGCCAGCACTTCGGGGCGCCAAGGGCTGTCGGCAGGCGCGCCTTCCAGCAAACGGTTCCAATAGCCAAAGGCCATGTCATAGCGCCCAACCTGCATGTTCACGATGCCCGTAAAAAACAGCGCCGTGTCATTGCCGGGGTCGCGGGCCAAAACCGTTTGCAACAAAGCCTCGGCCTCAGGTGAAACTTCGCCATCGGCGGCTTGCACCATCAAGGTTGCTTGGGTCAAAATATCGCCAACCGTGGCCTCCGCGCCCTTCAAGGCGACCACGCGGCCTTGCGCCTGATAGGCGGCGGTCAGATTGCCCAAATTCGCCTCGTTGCGAGCCAAAAGCTGTTGGCCTTGCAGATCATCGGGGCGGCTGGCCACTGCGGTGCGCAGCTTTTCAACCAGCGCCAGAAAAACAGGGTCAACGGCCTCCAACTGCGGACGCGCGGGCAAGGCGGCCTCTAGTGCTGCTTGGTTTGGCCGCTCGGCCCGCCGCTCTTCGGCCATGGTAATCCGGGCTTGCAACGGCAAATCGCCATAGCCCGGTTGCCCCAAATAGACATAACCGCCAAAGCCTGCCGCCAGCATTAAGGCCACCGCCCCCAGCACCAGCACAGAATGTGGCCCCCTGCGTACCACATCGGCCGCCACCTCAACCCGGTCGGTTGCCAGCAAACGCCGCGCCACCTCGGATCGTAAACGCTTGGCCTCATCTCCTGCAATCACGCCGCGCGCTTGGTCCCGCTCAATCTCGGCCAATTGGTCGCGATAAACGCGTTGGTCAAAGCCCACAGAGTGCAGGTCGTCATCGCCCGTGCTGCGTATGGCCCGCAGCAAAATCACAGCCACCACCAGCGTAATAATCCCCGTCGCGGCCCAAAAAATCATCGTCATTGCGTGCAACCCGCCTTATTTTTCCATTGCCCTCATGTAATGCCTCTTGGCCCAAGTCGAAAGCCTTAAACGCCAATTGGTTTGAGACGTCTGGCCGCAGGGGAAAGGGTGGCGGAAAGGGGGGTAAATAGACCAATGTCGCAAATATCCCCATTGTGCCGCTGCTGGTTGCGGATATATCTGTGGCCCGTACCAAAAGACAGCTACAAAACCGCCCAAACGGAGTGCCGCGCATGAGACGCTATTCAGTTTTTGCCATTGCCCGTGAGGCCCTTCGCTATCATTCTGGCTGGGAACGCGCTTGGGCCTCGCCCACGCCCAAAGCGGCCTATGATGCGATCATCATCGGGGCAGGCGGCCACGGGCTTGCCACCGCCTATTACCTTGGCAAGAACCACGGCATCACCAATGTCGCGGTGATTGAAAAAGGCTGGCTGGGGGGCGGCAACACAGGGCGCAACACCACGATCATCCGCTCAAACTACCTGCAAGACCCGTCTGCCGCGATCTATGAAAAGGCGCGGTCCTTGTATGAAACCATGTCGCAAGACCTGAACTACAACGTCATGTTTTCCCCGCGCGGCGTGATCATGCTGGCCCAAACCCATCATGAGGTGCGCGGCTATCTGCGCACGGCCCATGCCAATGCGCTGCAAGGTGTCGAAACCAAGTATATCGACGCGGCCAAGGTTAAAGAGCTGGTGCCGATCATGAATATCGACGGCCCGCGCTATCCGGTTCTGGGTGGGCTTTGGCAACCTCGCGGCGGCACTGCCCGCCATGATGCCGTGGCCTGGGGCTATGCCCGCGCCTGCTCGGCTATGGGCATGGACATTATCCAGCAATGTGAGGTCAAAGGTGTGCGCTCTGAAGGCGGTAAGGTCGTTGGCGTCGAAACCACCAAAGGCTATATCGGCACCAAGAAACTCGGCATTGTCGTGGCAGGCCATTCCGGCCAAGTCGCTGATATGGCAGGGTTTCGTTTACCGGTAGAGGCTGTGGCCTTGCAAGCGTTGGTGTCTGAGCCGATCAAGCCTTGCATGGATGTCGTGGTCATGGCCAACACCGTGCACGGCTATATGTCGCAGTCCGACAAAGGCGAAATGGTCATCGGCGGCGGCACTGACGGGTTCAACAACTACACCCAGCGCGGATCGTTCCACCATATCGAAGAAACCCTGCGCGCCCTTGTCGAAACCTTCCCAATGATCTCCCGCCTCAAAATGCTGCGCCAATGGGGCGGCATTGTTGATATGACCGGCGACCGCTCGCCGCTCATCTCCAAAACCCCGCTGGGCAACACGTTTATCAACTGCGGCTGGGGAACCGGCGGGTTCAAAGCCATCCCCGGCTCTGGCTGGGCCATGGCCGAACTGATGGCCAAAGGTGAACCGGGGCCACTGGCCGCCGCCTTCTCGATGGACCGATTTAAAGAAGGTCGCTTCATTGATGAATCCGTCGCCGCAGGGGTGGCGCATTGATGGCAAATCCACAGCGCTTGATGATCCTTGGCGCGCTGTCGATTGGCATCGCAGGCCTTGGGACTGATATTGCGTTTGGCCATGACGCTTTTGCCCGTGCGGGGTCGTTGATTACGGCTTACGGCATTGTGATCGCTGGTCGTGAGGTGCAACGCTCTGAACGCGCAACCGCCCGCTATGAAGGCCGCATCGAAAAGCTGGAAGCGGCGTATTTGGATGCGATCGGCACCGAAACAACCGGGGTTGACCCTGAATCGTTTAGCCGTATCGCCAAGAATTTTGCTGATTACCGCAATGAACATGTCGAAAAAGTGGGCAAACTCTTGCGCACCGAAATTTCGATTGTCTGTCTGGGAACACTCATCTGGGGGTTTGGTGATCTTGCAGTTTGACACACTCTCCCCGAATTACCGAAAGAAGGCACAAACATGCTGACCCTTCAATGCCCCTATTGCGGCGTGCAAGCCTGCGAAACCGAACTTAGCCCCGGCTATGAGGCGCATCTCAAACGCTTTGGCCCCGGTGCCAGCCCGGAAGAATTCGAATCCTATATGTTCGCCCGCAAAAACCCCAAAGGCGTGCATTTTGAACGCTGGCGCCATGCCTATGGCTGCGGCAAATGGTTCCTCGCGGCGCGCGATACCAACACGCTCGAAGTGTTCGGCACCTATCCTGCCCAATCCACGGAACCGCCCGCAGACCTTGTTGCCAAAATCAAACTAAAACGCCCGGATTGGCCCGGTTACAGCGAAGAGCCTGAATCCACCAAGGGGGCAAAAACATGAGCACACGTCTCGCCAAAGGCGGCCGTCTGATCGACCGCTCCACCCGCGCCGAATTTACCTTTAACGGTCGCCGGATGATCGGCCATGCAGGCGACACGCTGGCCTCGGCTTTGCTGGCCAATGACCAAATGCTGGTCGGCCGCTCGTTCAAATACCACCGCCCACGCGGCATCGTGGCTGCTGGCCCCGAAGAACCGAACGCGCTGGTCACTCTTGGCCGCGCCGACCGTGTGGAGCCCAACCAGCGCGCCACCACGACCGAACTGTTTTCGGGCCTCGAATCCGCCAGCCAAAACCATTGGCCCAGCCTCGATTTTGATGTGGGCGTGGCCAACAACTACCTCTCGCGGTTCCTACCTGCTGGGTTTTACTACAAAACCTTCATCTATCCGCGCGCCGCGTGGAAGCACCTGTTCGAACCTATCATCCGCCACTCCGCAGGCCTTGGCCCCGCCCCCAAAGAGGGTGACGCCGACCGCTATGAACATGTCTATGCCTTTTGTGATCTGCTGATCATCGGGGGCGGAATTGCTGGCCTGCAAGCAGCCCTCACCGCGGGCCAAGCCGGCAAGCGTGTGATGCTGTTGGAACAAACTGCCCATTGGGGTGGTCGTGCCGTGGTTGACGGCGATATGGTCGAAAATGAACCAGCCGAAGATTGGGTCAAATCGGCCGTCGATGCACTCAAAACCATGAAGAACGTCACTTTGCGCAATCGCTGTATGGGGGCCGGGGTGTATGACCACGGCTATGTGCTCGCGAATGAGCGTGTGGCCGACCATACCCCAATGGATGGTCGCCCAAAGCAGCGGGTCTGGCGTATTCGCGCAGGCCATATCATCACGGCAACGGGGGCCATTGAACGCCCCTTGTCTTTTGCAGGCAATGATATTCCGGGTGTGATGCTGGCCGCCTCGGTCCGCGATTATGTCGTGAACTTTGCGGTTTCGCCGGGTGATCGTACCGTGGTTGTGACCAATAATGATGATGCCTATCTCACCGCGATTGCGCTGGTAGAGGCGGGTCTGTCCGTGCCTGCCATCCTTGACGCCCGCGCAACCGTGACCGGCGATTTGCCAAACCGCGCCCGCGCTTTGGGAATCCGCGTCGAGGCAGGTCGCGGCATCGCAAAGGTCAAGGGCGGCAAGCGCGTGACGGGTGTGCAGGTGTGCTTGCAAGCCGGCGAAGGTGCGGTGATGGAAGACATCGCTTGCGATGCGGTCGCCATGTCGGGCGGTTGGTCGCCAGTGGTCCATCTTTGGTCCCATTGCGGTGGCAAGCTCACATGGTCTGACCCTCTGTCAGCCTTCATCCCCGATCCTGCCCGCCCGCCGTTGAACCATGATGGTGCGGCAATGGTTAGCGTTGTTGGTGCCGCCGCAGGCATTTATGACCCCGCCGAAATTGTATGTACGGATGGCATACAGATGGCATACGCAAAACAGACAGGCGAAATCCCCCCTGTTTGGGTGATGCCACAAGGCGCGCCCATCGCTTTGCGGTCCAAAATGTGGCTCGATTATCAAAACGATGTTAAAGTGTCTGACGTCCAATTGGCCGCCCAAGAAGGCTACGAATCTGTCGAACATACCAAGCGTTATACCACGTTGGGCATGGCCACCGATCAAGGTAAACTCAGCAATATCAACGGTCTGGGTGTCTTGTCGCAAGCGCTGGGCGCGGAAATTCCGCAAGTCGGCACCACCACCTTCCGCCCGCCCTATACGCCAGTGACAATTGGTGCTTTGGCAGGCGAAGCACGCGGTGAGGTGTTCCAACCGCTGCGGCGGACCCCAATGCATGAATGGCATGATAAATCAGGGGCTTACTGGGAGCCCGTGGGCCTGTGGCGCAGGCCATATTGCTATCCGCGCGGCGGTGAAACCCATGACCAAGCGGTCACGCGTGAGGTGAACAACACCCGCGAAAAGCTTGGCCTGCTCGATGCGTCAACCCTTGGCAAAATCATCGTCAAAGGCCCCGATGCAGGGCGTTTCCTTGACATGTTGTACACCAATATGATGTCCAATCTGGCAGTGGGCAAATGTCGCTATGGGCTGATGTGCAATGAGCAAGGGTTCCTGTCAGATGACGGTGTTGTCGCCCGCATTGATGAAGACACTTGGCTGTGCCACACCACCTCAGGCGGCGCTGACCGTATTCATGGCTGGATGGAAGATTGGCTGCAGTGTGAGTGGTGGGATTGGAAAGTCTATACCGCCAACGTCACCGAGCAATATGCGCAGATCGCCGTTGTTGGCCCTAACGCACGGAAATTACTTGAAAAAATTGGCGGCATGGATGTGTCGAAAGAGACATTGCCTTTCATGCAGTTCGTTGATGGCACCTTGGGCGGCTTCCCTGTGCGCATCTACCGCATCAGCTTTTCGGGTGAGCTTTCTTATGAAATAGCGGTTCCGGCCAGCCTTGGCGCTGCGTTCTGGGAGCTGTTGCACGAGGCAGGCGCCGAGTTTGGCGCGATGCCATATGGCACCGAATGTCTGCATGTGCTGCGGGCCGAAAAAGGCTTTATCATGATTGGCGATGAAACCGATGGCACCGTGACGCCGCTGGATTTGGGCCTATCTTGGGCCGTGTCGAAAAAGAAAGCTGACTTCTTGGGCAAGCGCGGGATGGAGCGGACCTATCTGGCCGACCCTACCCGCTGGCAGCTAGTGGGCCTCGAAACGGTGGACGGCTCTGTCATTCCTGACGGGTCCTATGCGGTGGCGCCCGGCACCAATGACAACGGGCAGCGCAACACAGAAGGTCGTGTAACATCAACCTATTACAGCCCGACCTTAAAGCGCGGCATTGCGATGGGTCTGGTGCTGAACGGGTCATCAAGGATGGGCGAAGAGGTTGCGATGAACAAGATTGATGGCAGCACCGTCAAGGCGCGGATTGTCGATCAGGTGTTCTTTGACAAAGCAGGAGACAAGCAAAATGCATGATCCCGTCAGCGCCCTGAACGGGCAAAGCTTTGCCGGTTTTGCAAAGGTTCGCGAAATTGGTCCTTTGGGCATGGTCTCGCTTCGCTGCGATCTGGCCGATAAAGCCTTGGCCAGTGGCTTGAAAAAGCTAGGACTTTCGGTTCCGGCCCCACGCCGTATTGTGCATAAGGATGGCCGTTCGGCAGGCTGGATGTCGCCCGATGAGTTGCTGATCATTGTGCCTTATGCCGAGGTTGTTGCTACCTTAGAAACTTTGCGTAACGCCTTGGCCAAAATACACTTTTTGGCCGCAGACGTGTCAGATGCCCGTGCCGTTTTTCGCATCGAAGGCGACAAGGCGGCCCAAGTTTTGGCCAAGCTTTGCCCAGTTGATCTGGCCACGCTGGAACCGGGCGAGTTGCGCCGGACCCGTGCAGCCCAAGTGGCGGCGGCATTCTGGGCTGAGGATGGCGGCTATACGCTGGTCAGCTTCCGGTCGGTTGCGGGCTATGTGATGGGGGTGCTGACGCTTTCGGCAACCAAAGGCGCAGAGCTGCACTGACCAAAAGCAGCGTGTTTTTTTGCGTCTGCCATTCGTCTGCCATCCGTATGCCATGCAAAGCACCGCCCTTTTGCACCAAATTGGGCGGCAGCTTTGGCTGATGACAACCCCTTTTATGCCGATAGTGTTTGCAAGGTCCAAAACTGATACTATGTCTATACGATAAGACGAGGGGCCAAGCCGCCCCTTGACCTTAGGCCAGCATCGCTTCTTATTGGCCGCCAATGAAACCGACAGCAGGAGTTGCCCCAATGGCTTTTACCCTTCCAGATCTTCCTTATGCGCATGATGCTTTGGCCGCACACGGCATGTCCGCAGAAACCTTTGAGTATCACCATGACATCCACCACAAGGCCTATGTCGACAATGGCAACAAGCTGATTGCCGGCACCGAGTGGGAAGGCAAGTCTCTCGAAGAGATTATCACTGGCACCTACGTTGCAGGGTCCGTGGCGCAGAACGGTATTTTTAACAATGCCAGCCAGCATTGGAACCACGCCCAGTTTTGGGAAATGATGGGGCCGGGCGGCAATGCAATGCCGGGTGCGCTGGAAAAGGCGATCGTTGAAAGCTTTGGGTCGGTCCAAAAGTTCAAGGATGATTTTTCGGCAGCAGGCGCTGGTCAATTCGGGTCGGGCTGGGCCTGGTTGGTGAAAGACAAGGACGGCGGCCTGAAGGTTGCGAAAACCGAAAACGGCGTGAACCCACTTTGCTTTGGCCAAACGGCTTTGCTGGGCTGTGATGTATGGGAGCATTCCTATTACATTGATTTCCGCAACAAACGTCCGGCCTATTTGTCCAACTTCTTGGATAAGCTGGTAAATTGGGACAACGTAGCCTCGCGCCTCTGACCTTTGTTTGGCCTGCCGGGGGAAACCTTGGCAGGCCTTTTCCCCCAAAGGCCGTTTAAATGACCGAGACACAAAAGGGCGTGTTCGCCATGCTGGGCGCCTGCGTGATTTGGGGTTTGTCTCCGCTTTATTACAAGCTGCTGTCGCATGTGCCAGCCCTTGAGGTTTTGAGCCACCGAACCCTATGGTCGGTGGTATTTTTCATCGCTTTACTGTTGGTCCAAGGGCGGCTTTCTTGGGTGCGTCCGTTGCTGTGGGGGCGTGCGGGGCTGTTCACGGTGCTGGCGGCATTGATGATGTCGCTGAACTGGTTTTTCTTTATCTATTCGGTCCAGCAAGGCCATACGGTTGAGGCGAGTTTGGGGTTTTACATTTTCCCGCTGGCCGCTGTTGCCATCGGTGTTTTGGGGTTTGGAGAGCGCTTGCGGGCGGGGCAGGTCGTATCCATCCTTTTGGCGCTGGCGGCGGTGGTGGCCCTCGCGGTGGGGCTTGGTGTTACGCCGTGGATTGCGCTGGCTTTGGCCGCGACATTGGCGTTTTATGGGGCGGCCAAGCGGTTTGTGCAAGCAGGCCCGGCGGTGTCGGTCGCCGCCGAGGTTATGATGGTGTTGCCTTTGGCGTTTGTGTGGTTGTGGTTGGCCCACAGTGGGTACACGCCGCTTTCCATGGGGCAAGCTGGGCAGTTTGGGCGCGATTGGCAAACCAGCGGCCTGTTGGTCTTGTCTGGGATCATGACAGCGATGCCGTTGATTTTGTTTTCCTATGCAACCCGGCGGGTCTCAATGACGAGCATTGGCTTGATCCAATATCTGAACCCGAGCTTGCAGTTTTTCTGCGCCGTCATGGTGTTTTCCGAACCTTTTACGATCTGGCACAAGATCGCCTTTCCGCTGATCTGGATCGCCTTGGCGGTCTATTCGATTGAGGCGTTGTGGCGTGAGACAACTGTGCGCAGTGCCAACCGCAAAGCGGCGGTGTCGGTGACCACCGCGACCTAAAGCGTTTGGCGGCAGGTTTGGGACTGCATTTTACGCAATAAAGGTTGCTTTACGCTGGGATATAAGGGTTCTTGGGTTAACAAGGATAGGTAGGTTAGGGCAGGGACGTTTGATGCTGGGATGGAAAGGTGCGGCGACCAAAGCGGCGTCGATCGTAGGTGGCGGTGCGGTTGCGGTTGGTTTGGCGCTGGTGGTTTTGTACCTGATGCCTGCGCAAGACCAGGGCGGTGAGGCCGCACCCGAGGCAGTAGCACTTGTGTCGCCCAAAGGGCTTGAGGGTGAGCCGCAGAGTGAGCCGCAGGGTGCGCCAAACCCTTTGGTTGTTGCTGAACCCGCGACGATAGCAAAGCCTAAACCTGCGCCGGACGGTCCGATTTTTGATTTGGTGCGAATTGAAAAGGACGGGTCGGTTTTGATCGCCGGGATGGCCGTGCCAAATTCGGGCGTCTCGGTTTTGGTGGATGATGCTGTGATGTCAACCGTGGTGGCCGATGGGTCGGGGGGCTTTGCGGCCTTGTTTGATCTGGCCCCCAGCCGCCAGCCGCGTTTGATCACTTTGCGGATGCGCTTGCCCGATGGGCAAGAGATCGCATCGGCCGAACAGGTGATTGTATCGCCCGAAGATGTGGTGCCGCCTGTTGTTGCAGTAGGTCCGGCCGCTGATGTTGGCCCCGACCTTGCGCCTGCGTCACCGGGTATTGCCGAGGCGCTGCCGCAGGTGGCATTGGCCGAAGGTGCGGTCCCTGAGGGGGGCGTTGCTGAAATGGCCCCTCCGCAAGATGTATCGGCCCAAGACACCTCGCCCCAAGTTGTGGCGGCAGCGGTTGCGCCTGCGGCCATTTTGCTGGGGCCAGAAGGGGTGAAAGTGTTGCAAGGTGGGGCGGTTCAGGCCGACGTTGGGGCAGCACACGTGATTGTGCCTGTGACCATTGAGGCGATTTCTTATGATGCGTCAGGGGCGGTGCAATTGGCGGGGCGCGGTACGCCGGGGGCTGTGGTGCGGCTTTATCTGAACGATGCATTTTTGACCGATTTTGACGTAGCCCCAGATGGGGGCTGGGGCGGAAAATTGACTGCCGTGAGCGCCGGTCGTTATACGCTGCGCGCTGATCAGGTCGGGCCGGATGGCCAAGTGACCGCGCGGTTTGAAACGCCGTTTCAGCGCGAAACGCGCGACAGGCTGGCGGCTTTGGCGGCCCTTTCACCAAACGCTGCGCCAGAAGTGCCGCAGGCAGCAAGGGTAGCGCCACCGCTTGATACTGCACCGAATTTGGCGAAACCTGTGCCGGGTGAAGCTTTTGGTGCCGATCCGCAGAGGCAAATAGCGGCGGCCCCAATTCAGGCGCCTTCAAGCGCAGTCGGGGTGGACGGTGTTGCGCCGAGCGCGCCTGACTTCGCGACGGCCTCGCCTGGAGCCGTAGTATCTACGCCTACCCCGACGCAGGCCGCTGCCGGCACGCTATCGCCTGTTACGGTGACAGTGCAGCCCGGATTTACCCTTTGGGCCATTGCGCGAGATCAGTTTGGCGATGGGATCCGCTATGTTCAGGTTTATGAGGCCAACAAAGACCGCATCCGCGACCCCAACCTGATCTATCCGGGTCAAGTCTTTACCTTGCCTGCGCCAAGCGGTGATCCGGTCCGGTAAACGATGCTATCCGGAAATGCCTGCGCCCCCTCTGGCCATTGCCTGCGCTGCGCAGTAGGTAGAGCCCCGTATAGATGAGGGACCGAATGCGCAGGATTACCCGTACCGCCACCAGTGCCGATGCCCACCGTGATGAAGCACCGGCCATGCAGACCATCCGCCGGGTTATACCCTACCTTTGGCCCGCAGACGCGCCTTGGGTGCGCCGCCGGGTTGTTATTGCGCTTATCCTTTTGGTCTTTGCCAAGGTGATTTCCGTCTCCACCCCGTTTTTCTACAAGGCGGCAGTAGATGCGCTGGCGGGCGAGTCGCGTGATGAGACGCTTTTGCTTACGCTGGGGGCGGTGGGGTTAACGATTGCCTATGGCATCGCGCGGCTTAGTTCGGTCGCCTTTGGCGAATTGCGCGATGCGGTGTTTGTGCGGGTGGGCCAACGCGCGCTGCGCAAGCTCGCGATTGAGACGTTTACCCATATTCACCGCCTCTCGATGCGCTATCACATCGGCCGCAAAACCGGTGGGTTAAGCCGGATTATTGAACGCGGCGTGAAAGGCGTGGACTTTTTGCTGCGCTTTATGCTGTTTTCCATCGGGCCGCTGATCTTGGAATTGTCGATGGTGGCCGTACTGTTTGCGGTGCTGTTTGGCTGGCAATATATGGTGGTCGTGGTCGTCACCATAGCACTTTATGTGTCGTTTACCTTTAAGGTCACGGAATGGCGGGTGAAAATTCGTCGCCAAATGAATGACCAAGATACTGATGCCAACCAAAAGGCCATCGACAGCCTGCTGAACTTTGAAACCGTGAAATATTTCGGCGCGGAGTTGCGTGAGGCCGAGCGTTATGACGGTGCAATGCAGCAATATGAGGTGATGGCGGTTAAGACAGGGCAAAGCCTGTCGTTCCTGAACTTTGGCCAGTCGCTGATTATCACGGTTGGGCTGGTGCTGGTGATGGCCATGGCCGCGACGGGGGTGCAGCAAGGCATTTTGACCGTGGGCGATTTTGTCATGGTGAACGCCTATATGATCCAGATCACCATGCCTTTGAATTTTTTGGGTACGGTCTACCGCGAAATTCGCCAAGCTTTGGTTGATATGGGTGAGATGTTTGGCCTATTGGGCCAGCCCGCCGAGGTGGTGGACAAGCCCGATGCGACCGAGTTGCAGATCAATGGCGGCGAGGTGGTGTTTGACAATGTGGTGTTCGCCTATGATGCAGAACGCCCGATTTTGAAGGGCATTTCCTTTACCGTGGCACCGGGCCAGCGCATAGCGCTTGTTGGGCCATCCGGGTCGGGCAAATCAACTGTGGGGCGCTTGCTGTTTCGGTTTTACGATGTGGTGGGCGGGGCTGTGCGGATTGACGGCCAAGACCTGCGCGACATTACCCAAGACAGTTTGCATGCCCAAATCGGGGTGGTGCCGCAAGATACCGTGCTGTTTAACGACACCGTGCGCTACAACATCGCTTACGGCCGCCCCACTGCATCTGAGGCGGAGGTGATTGCCGCCGCACGCGCGGCCAAGATCCACGATTTCATTCTGTCCTTGCCGGATGGCTATGAAACCACGGTGGGCGAGCGCGGGTTGAAGCTGTCGGGCGGGGAAAAGCAACGGGTCGGTATTGCCCGGACTTTGCTGAAGAACCCGCCGATCTTGCTGTTGGATGAGGCGACTTCGGCGCTGGATACCCAGACCGAGCGCGATATTCAGGATAGTCTTTTGGCAATGGGTGAAGGGCGCAGCGTGATCACCATCGCGCACCGCTTGTCGACCATTGCCGATGCCGACCAGATTATCGTGCTGGAAGCGGGTGTGATTGTTGAGCAAGGCACGCATGACCAGCTTTTGACCAATACTGGCCGTTATGCTGCGATGTGGGCGCGCCAGTCTTCTGAAGAAGAAGCGGAAAGCAACGCAAAAACGGGATAGCGTTGGGGCCAATACCTTACGGCATTACGCTGGGTTTAGGATGATGTCGCCGGGCGTTAGGGGTTGATCGCCCATCACATTGGCGATGACCGCGCCGTTGAACAAAATGAAATCGCCATCATCGGCATCATTACGTTCAATGGTAATCTCGGGCAGTTCGGGTTGGCCAAAGCTGTCGAGGGTTGGCACATAGCTGATTTCCAGCGTGTCACCGCCCGAAAAATCGTTGATTTGCGAGACGTCGGCGAGGTCGGTGCGGCTGTGATCAATTTCAAACATATCATCGCCTGCGCCGCCCGTCCCGATATCGCCGGGGCCAAGGACAAGGCGGTCATTGCCATCACCGCCGACCAGCGTGTCAACGCCGTCAATCGTGGTGGCACTGCCTTGGGTCGAAAGACCCGGCGACATGCCGTAAAGCGTATCATTGCCGGAACCGCCAAAGAGCAGGTCTGCGCCGGTTCCACCGCTGAGCACGTCATTGCCATCGTCACCGTACAAAAGGTCATTGCCGCCATTGCCGTAAAGCACGTCATCGCCCGAACCGCCATAAGCCGTATCAAAGCCGATTCCGGCGTTGATCGTGTCACTGCCGTCGCCACCGTAAGCCAAATCGCGGCCATCGCGCAGGTTCATTTCGTCATCGCCCGACCCACCATCGGCATAGTCATTGCCAGCTGAGCCGTCCAAAGTGTCATTGCCGTCATTCAAGAACCAGGCCAGCGCGGTTTCACCATCGGCACAGGCTGTCATCGCCGTTGGTCCCATTCACGACATTGGTATAGAGGCTTGGGTCAAATGCGTCGGGCGTGTCTGTTTCGGGGTTTGTTTCGGGGTCATCCGCAGGTGGGTCTGTCTCTGGGTCAACGGCGGGTGCTTCGAGCGGCGCATCTGTTCCGGTGTCGGTTGGCGCTGCGTCTTCGGGCGTGTCATCCTTGGTAAACAGCCCATAGTCCAAGCCCAAGGTTCCCATGAACAATAGGGCAAGAGGTGTGATGATGGGATCCATAAGCTGCGGCCTTGTGCAAAACGGGTCAAGCCTATGGGTATCGTTCAATATTGATTAAAATATGGCAGTGTTGGGGGGAGGTCCGTTTGGTGGCGTGATGGGGCGCGCGCGTGGCTTAGGTGCACGCCTTTGTTATTCAGCGGCCCGCAGGGGGGGCTGCGGCATGCCTTGGACCGCGGTTTTAGAATTGTCTTCTTTTGGTGGGCTGGTTTTGGCATCCCCCGTACTACCAACCGCATCGTCAACCGTATCACCGCCCGCATCATCCCAGATCAACACCGGCGACACCAGTTTGCGGGCCGCACGGTTCACCGCGATATCGCGGGCCGCTGCACTGCCAGACCCGCTGGACAGCGCGCTTAAGGCGGCAACGCTGCGGTAAGCACCTATACCAAACCAGACCCGCAGCGCCAACAAGGCCGGGGTAAAAATCAGCGTCAGTACAGTTGCGATGCCAAGGCCAAAGACCACCGCTGTCGCCAGTTGCTTCCACCACAGCGCCGTTGGGCTGTCGATGGTATAGCCGCCCCCGATAAAGTCGAGGCTAAGGCCAAACATCATGGGGGCGAGGCCCGCCATCGTGGTGATCGTGGTCAACAGCACCGGGCGAATACGCTGCTCGGCGGTGCGGATGATCGCCTCAACCTTGGGCATATAGCGACTGAAGTCTTGGTAGGTGTCGATCAGCACAATGTTGTTGTTCACCACAATCCCGGCCAAAGCGACAATCCCGGTGCCGGTCATGATGATGCTGAAGGTTTGGTCCATCACCAACATGCCGATCAGCACCCCGGTGGTGGACAGCACCACCGCGATCAGCACCAAGAACGCGTTGTAAAAGCTGTTGAACTGGGCCAGCAGGATGATGAACATCAGGCCCAACGCACCTGCAAAAGCCTTGGACAAGAACGCGCCGCTTTCGGCTTGGTCTTCTTGGTCGCCGGTCCATTCCCATTCGACGCCACTGGGCAAAGGCTGGGTGTCGGTCAGCCATTCGGTCAGCACGGCAATGCGTTCATTGGCGTTTATCGGCTCAATCAACAGGGTGCTGCGGTCAATGCCATCCAGCGGCTTAACGGTGTTGATGATGGTATAGCCGTAATCGCCACCGTCCAAATCGCGCGGGGTGGTCGCATCGGCCTCGCGTGCTTTGCCAGTGCCAAGCAGGGCGGTCGTGCCATCCGCCAATTGCTCTTTGATCTGCACAAAACCGGGTGTCACATCGGCCTTGATGTCGTAATAGCGCTGTTGGTCTACCCGGTCGATGCGGCCCAGTTTTTGCACAGGTGTGCGGGTGATAAAGTTCGACAACGGCACCAAGCCATCGCGGGTGCGCACCTTCAGCGTATCAAGCGTCGACAGCACGCGGTCTTGCTCGGGCAGCCGCACGCGGATTTCGATTTCCTCGTCTGAGCTGTCAACGCGCATGGTATCCAAAAGCACCCCGCGCGTGACCAGTTGCACCATGCCGCCCACGGTCGCCACATCGGCGCCAAAGCGGCCGGCCTTGGCCACGTCCACATCAATCAACCAGTCGATACCGGGCAGGGGGCGCGTATCTTCAAGCCCAAAGATCGCGGGCATGGCCTCAATCTTGGCACGGGCAATCGCCACCGCCTCGGCCACCTTGTCAAAATCATCGCCTTTCAGGCGCAGATGGATCGGTTTGCCCGAGGCAGGGCCACGGCTTTGGCTCAGGGATTCGGTCTCAATCCCCGGCAGCAGCGCCAGTTTGGCCATGATGCGTTCCATGACCAGATCGCCGTCGAGCTCTGGAATATCGGCGCGCTCTTTCCAAGGGATCATTTCGACCTGCACTTGCCCGATGGTATCCAACGGGGCCTGCGCGCCGCCATTGTTGGAATTAAGGCCGCCGGCACCTGCAAAGGCAAAAGCGCTTTCCACGCCTTTTGTTGCCAGAATAATATCTTCGGCCTCACGCAGCAGCACATCTTTTTCCATCAGCGACAGGTTGCCGCGCGCGCGCACATAGACAATGGCTTGCTCGGTTTCCGATTCCACAAAGAATTCCACGCCTTTGGAATGGGTGCCGAAATAGCTGAACGTCGCCACAACAAAGGCCAAAACCGCCACAATGGACACCACAGGCATAACCGGATTGCCCGCAATCGCCTTAGTGAAATAGCCAAAAGGCGTGCGGCGGTAAGCGCCTTTGATGGCGCGGGGTTTGCGCTCGATATGGGCAGCGTTCATGGTGATCGAGGTGAGCACAGCGCCCAGCAAGAACAGCAAAGCCCCCGGCACAATTGCCGCAGCACCCGATGGGGCCGCAGCCCCCAACAGATAGGCCGGGTTCAAGACCTGCATCGCACCCAAGAATATCAGGTACATCGACGGCGGCACCAAGGCCGCGCGCAGCCACCACGGCAAGGGCTTTAGCATCTTGGCGGCACCGTCAAACCGGCGGCTGATCCGGCCCGAAACGCCGCCCAGAACCGGCAAATAGACCAGCGCCACGATCAGGCTGGCTGACAGCACAAAGATCAGCGTGACCGGCAGCATTCCCATGAATTGCCCCGGCACACCGGGCCAAAACAGCATTGGCAAAAACGCACAAAGCGTGGTCGCAGTAGAGGAGACAACAGGCCAGAACATCCGCTTGGCCGCCTCGGTATAAGCGGCCATCGGGCCAGTGCCTTCCGAAATGCGGGTATCGGCATATTCGACCACCACAATCGCACCATCGACCAGCATCCCCACGGCCAAGATCAGGCCAAACATCACGATGTTGGACACGGTAATTCCCATCACCGCCAAAAGCACAAAACACAGCAAGAATGAGGTTGGGATGGCAAAACCAACAAGCAAAGCCGATCGCGTACCAAGTGACGCCAGAACCACAATCATCACCAGTGCAATCGCGGTCAGAACCGACCCTTCCAACTGGCTGACCATGCTTTCAACTTGGCTGGATTGGTCGAGCGATGCTTCTACCTCAACCGCGTCACGCAATTCTTGCGGCCAGCTGGCGCGTTCCAATTCGACCTGACGGCGCACCTCGGCTGTGGTGTCGATCAGGTTAAAGCCTTTGCGCTTGACCACCTGAATGGCCACCGTGGTGACACCGTTAAACCGCGCGGTGCCAAGCCTGTCTTCAAATGTCAGGCGAATATCGGCAAGCTCACCCAAAGTCACAACCCGGTCGCCATTCACCTTGACCGGCAAGGCATAGACCTGTGCAGGCGTTTTGAAGGACGACGGAATTTTGACGGCATAAGCGCCATTCGCGGTTTCAACCTCACCCGCCGCGATCAGCTGGTTGTTGTTGCGCACGACCGAAATCAGCTCGGCTGCGGTGACGTTATACGCCTCCAGCCGCAAGGGATCGATCACCACTTCCAGCATTTCATCGCGGTGGCCGGCCAATTCGGCCTTGAGCACGGCATCCATGCCTTCAATGCGGTCTTGCATGGACTTGGCCGCGCGCAGCAGCGTGCGTTCTGGGACTTGGCCCGAAAGGGCGACGATCAGGATCGGGAATTCGGAAAAGTTGATCTCATTGATTGAATATTTGTCGGCCCCCGCAGGAAACTTCGCCTCGGCCGTGTTCATCTTGTCGCGCACATCGGCGATGATTTTGGTTTTGTCCCAGCCAAATTCAAATTCAAGCGCGATGCTGCCATAGTTTTCTGATGCCGTGCCTGACATCTTTTTCAAACCATCAAGGCCCGAAAGCTCGGTTTCCATAACCTTGACCAGCAAGGTTTCGGAATCCGCCGCTGAGATGCCGGGGAAGGGGACGGAGACAAACAGCGCCGGAATTTCGATATCCGGCTCACCCTCTTTGGGCAGCGAATAATAGGCAAAGCTGCCTGCCAGCAAGGACAGGACGACAAAGGCCACGACCATGCGGGCGCGGTTGGCGGCCCAGTCTACGATACCGATCATTGGTTCGCGTCCTTGTAGGTTGGGGTAACCGCGACACCGTCAATCACGAACTCTTGGCCTACGACAATCACGTCCACTTCGTTAGGCAGGTCTTCCAGCCAGACGCCATCGACGGTGTCGCGCTGCAAGGTGACAGGCATGAAAGTCGCGCGCATCTCGGCATCAACGGCGCGAATACCCAAACGGCCATTGTCATCCAGCGTTAGGGCAGACGCGGGCAGCAAATGCGCAGGCTTGCCTGCCGTGCCGATCATAAGTTCGGCAGTTTGGCCGTCACGGATGCTCAGATCGTCATTTGCTACGGTGACTTCGACGCGAAAGGTACGGGTCAAAGGATCAGCCGACCGCGACAGGAAGGTCACGCGCCCCATCGTCTCAGGCCCAGATGCCAGCCGCGCGCGGGCCATTGCGCCCACACTAACCTTGTCGACATCGGTTTCGGCCAAAAAGCCGACCAGCTTTATCGGGTCTAGCTGGATCACCATGGCGCAGGCCATGCCGGGCTGCAAAAGCGCACCCAATTCGGCAGTATCAGATTCCAACAGCCCATCGAACGGGGCGTTCAGGGTCAGGCGGCCAATCTCACGCGCGGCGGCCTCAATCGCGGTTTCGGCCGCGCGGATGCCAGAGGTGGCCGCCGAAACGCCGGTACTCGCGGAATTTACACCCGCACGCGCGGTTTCGACCTGCGCAGTGGTGGCCGCTACCCGTGTCTCAGAGGCAAAACCGTCTTGGCTCAACTGGTTGGCCGCACGGGCGTTTATTTCGGCCTCGGTCAGTTTTGCACGGGCCTCAACCAGCCGGGATTCGGCCTCAGGCAAGCGCGATTGCGCCTCTGCCAGCCGCGATTGCGTCTCTGCCAGCTGGGCTTGGCGGGTGCCTTCGTCCAGCACACACAAGGGTTGGCCTTGAGTTACATAGGCGCCTCTGCGCAAAGGCTCGGAAATGACCAGACCCGAGGTTTCAGATTTCACTTCAACATGGCGGGCGGCTTCGGTCCGGCCACGCGCCAAAATCGCGCTGTCAATTTGCTGGGCGGTGCTGCGCTGAACCAAGACCCGCACACTCCGCTCGGCCGTGTTGGCGTTCACTTCGGCAGGGGGGGCGTCGGTCACCGTTTCTGTCGCGGCCGCAGCAGGTGTCTCACCCGACGCAAAGGTCAGCAGTTTTTCGCGATGAAACACCAAAAAGAACAAAGCCACAGAGACAATCGCGGCGGTGATAATCGGGAAAATGCGCATGGATTGCGGCCTTTTTTGATAGGGTGCCACGTGAAACCCTGTGGGCCGCGACATTTTTTAACAATTTGACTGTAGATTTATACGCTATATCGCCGCTACTCCAAAACCCGAAACTTCTCGTGGTTTATGACGCGGAAGTTGTCTGAGACCCTGTCGCGGAAGGCTTTCCATTCTTGCGGGATGGTTTCGCGCATGAATGCAAGGATAGCGT
>Ga0209390_10001771_pt1 | contig 40222 bp, 36 predicted proteins | sample BON01_FD_187212 | JGI IMG/M metagenome (GOLD analysis project Ga0209390, IMG submission 187212) | Freshwater microbial communities from Lake Bonney liftoff mats and glacier meltwater in Antarctica - BON-01 (SPAdes) (version 2) | ecosystem: Environmental > Aquatic > Freshwater > Ice > Glacier...
GTAAATATCCACCATGGCAAACTGTTTTTTACCATTTTACACAACTAAAAGCACGTGGTATTTGGGAGGAATTATTAGATTTTTTAGTGGTTATGGCAAGAGAAAAAGACGGCATAAATGCAAGTCCAAGCCTGTTATCCATTGATAGCCAAAGCGTTAAGAAAGTACAGTTTATCAACGAAGAAACCGGTATCGACGGTGGTGAAAATATAAATGGCAGAAAAAGAACAATTCTTGTAGATAAACTGGGATTGCCTTTAGCAATAAAAGTAACGGCAGCAAACATTTCTGATAATAAAGCGGGCATTTTGGCCGTAGATTTATTGAGAGGAAAAGTGCCTAAATTGCAAAAAACAGCAGCGGACGCAGGCTACAAAAATGCTTTTTGTGAACATGTCGATGCTAATTACCATTGGGAAGTCGAAATAGCACAAAAGCCCGAATCGTCCAAAGGGTTTGTACCTGAAAAGAACCGTTGGCAAGTCGAAATCGGACCGCCGAAGCGGGAGTTTTGGATGGCTCAATTTTAGACGAAGGTTGTTTCGAGACGTGGAAAAAACAATATTATCGTCAGAAGCTATGTTGCAAATAGCGTTTATCTCATTTATAATCAATAAGTTATAAATCCAAAACATACTATAAAACTCAACGTAAAAAAAATGAAATTGTTCACAACCACAACGCACTATCCCAAAAAATCAACCGTGCATAAATTCTCGGTTTTCTAGTGGTGTAATTCGTCAGCATTCTGACTTACATCAGTTACCAACAACACGCATTAAAATCAGTCTAAAAAATCAGTCAACGTTATCCTAATCATGTTGACTATTTCAAGAAAAGCCGTATCAATAACATCCAATTCACAATTATTCAATATTCCGTTTGACCTGAATAAGATTAGCAAGGTAAAACTCGACACCAATCGGTTGATCGACCCCAGCCTTTGGATTATTTACTTGTATGCAATTACCAAAGATAATCATGAGCGAGTAGCTCGGATTTGGGTTTTCGATTCAGAAGACGCCCAGTCTGTCGAGTTCCAGCGCATCAACAAACGTCTGTCAATCAAGATTTAGCGCCCGCAGCCTGATCCTTCCAGCTAGTAAACAGGGAAAGTTACCGTTTCAATTGTACCTTCCCCCTGACTCCGCTTCCCTCTCTTTCTTAACTGAATCGGCATTGACTTTCGTGGTCAAGTGTGCCTGGGTACATATTTTCAATATGCAATAAATAGTAAACTAACCTGTATAAGTACGAGTAAAAAATAAATTAACAGTAATCCGAAAAATTGATAGTTAACTCACTTCCCACGTTATAAAGGCACTGAGTTGTAGCATAGGCCCGTGTATCGAAAGACAAGTAGTCCTCCGGTTTCAACCACCTGGCTTTTAATTCTTTCCCCATTCTTTCACACAGGTTGAGGTGTGGCGAATAGGGGGGCAGGCAGAAGAGGAACAGCCCTCTTTCCTGCCAGCACTCCATGCCTTCCGCGCGGCGTCCGCTTTGACTTTCTGAGCAACATGAATCTTTGCATTGTCAAGGACGACGAGCGTTTCCTTACTGATTGACAAAGAAAAACCCTCGAAGAAATCGACTATGAATCCAGCACTGACGTTCCCATAGCTGGTCTTGAAGGCAAACTGGCTGCTTGTGGAAACCAGGCCGAAGCAGTTGACTTGCTTGCCGCGAGCGGCCGGGATTCCCAGCTTCTCGTCTTTGAACTGCCAGGCGTAGGGCACCTAGCTCGTTAATTCCCGTCTTGTGGCCGTAAAACAAATCTATGCTGCCTTGGCGGCTCTGCTCTTCCAACAGACCCAACTGCTCTTTCTTGATAGCCAGCAGTTGGTCATCCGGGATTCCCTTGACCCTGCGCCTCAGCCGCTTGTATCGGCCGCCAATGCTTTTAAAAAATTGTGCAGTGTTTTGATGTGGAACTGCTTGCCCATCTCCTTTTCGAGTATCGCCTTGGCGTTGGCCAGCTTCTGGCGTTGGCCGCTGACGACCTGCCGCACCCGTTCGGCTTGGGTCAGCGGGTCGAAAGTGGACTTGCGACCCTGACCCGGCGCGTTGTGCAGCACGTTGATGCTCAGCTTGCAGTAGCTCTGCTTGTAGCGCTTGATCCAACCGTTGACTTGGTTCTGGCTGCGGATCTCAACAAGTCCGCATATATCCTTGGTTTTCAGACCCTGTGACTTAAGTATTACCATCCGGCAGCGCTGGCCGAAAGCGTGGCTTTCGCCTGTCCGGTAGTTGTGCCGGAGTTGGCTCAGTTGATCAGTTGTTAATTCGACTGTTAAGGTTCTGCCCATCTCAGATTGTTGGTGAAAGAGCCACAAATTTATGTCAAAATTTAAAATAATGTCAATTTAATATTTCTTTATACTTAGTAAATAATACACACACTATCGACAGCCAGGCTTATTTCAAGGCCTGGCTGTTTCGCGATTAAAAAGATATTAAAAATTTAATAATCTATTGACATTACAACTAAAACTGATAAAATTTACGTATTAATGGTGTGGATAAATGTCTTAACCGTCCGGCTCAATTTGAAGCCGGACGGTTTTTATTTTGTGGTCCCGCCTAAGCAGTTCATTTTTTTAGGTTTAAAAGATTGTTGTAATGAATCCAGTCGAGACAGTTTTGGCTTGATTCTCCCTAGCTTATGTATCACGGTCCCTACGCAAATCCTTCAATATCAGCCCTCATGAATTCATTAGCCCGCGGATTATTCGGTAATCGCAAGCATATTTTATGAAGTATAATTTAGCGCAAAAAACCAGATAGCATTTAGGTTGGTATGGTGCATGTTATAGTTGATAACTTTGAGGATAGTCTTGCCGCTAGTGCCTACCATGCACTTCCAAAAGGCTGAGCATTTTTGCTAAGCAAGCAATAGCATGCTCAGAGTACCTATGAGGTTCCGTATATTTTTGCTTCTGTTTTTCTGAAAATTTAACCTTAAACGAAACAAAGGGGTTGGGATACACGCGTCCCCCCCCCCTCGACTTAACAAAGCATCTTAAATTCTCTACCAGCCCGGCGTCTGCTTGTACACACCATTGCTACGTGATATTTCGTCGGGATTAATGGGCCAAGCCATGTGTTTCGCCGGGTCAAAACTGCGGGCAGGCCAGATGACCTTAATCTCGTAGGGCGAGGCGGGGTCGGTTTTGTTGGTATGGATGCGGCCATACAATGGAGCGTTGATCTTGTCAAAATCGCCCCAGCGCTTCAGGTCTGCCAGGCGGTCAGTCCATTCGCAAGCTAGTTCCACGCGGCGCTCGTGCTTGAGGTCGTCCATTGTGGGGGAGGCGATTGGCTCTAGGCCTACCCGCGCCCGGACTTCATTCAGGGGAATGGCGGCTTCAGTATTTTTCCCCTGCTTAATGAGGGACTCCGCCTTGAACAGCAAAATCTCAGCGTAGCGCATCAGGGGAAGGTTTAAACGCGTGGAAGGCCCGTCGCCATTTTGGTTAATCATGGGATTGGAACCGGCATTTTCACTCTTGCCATAACTATAAGGCTCCATATACTTCCTCATCTGGAAGCCGGAAAGGCTGTTGGTAGAGTAGTAGGCCCGCTCCACTCCGAAATAGGTGAACTTATCCCCAAATTTAAGAATGGTCACTTCCCGGCGTGGATCGTTCTTTTCGTAGGCTTCGTAGAGTTCCTCGGTGGGCTGGAAGTAGCCCCAACCGTTGAAAATCCCCCAGCCTTTGTTTTCAAGCGAGACACCCGGAAAAATGGATCCACCCTGCGTGCCGGAGTTGGCAGACCAGATGTACTCGGAACTCCAATTGCTGGCGATAGTGAAGACGGCCTGGTAGTTGGCCTGCGGTCCGCCTCTTCCCGTAATTAGGGCACGGTTACCTTCGGACTTAATCCGGTCGGCCAGGGCCGGAATTAGTCCCCATTTTGCCGGATCGTACTGCGCCCAGTAGGCATAGGTTTTTACCATATAACCCAAGGCCGCCGCCTTGTGGGCCCGACCTTGGTCGGCGGGGCCGTAAGTACCGAATAAGGGCAGTAGCTCGGCGGCTTTTTCCAGGTCTTTAATAATCAGGGCATAATTGTCAGTGACCGAGGGTAATTGCGGCGGGAGCCTTTTACCATATTCGGGATTCTCGGGACCATCGAAAGGCACGCCTTGGTTTTTATGTCCCCAAGAATAGGCCAGCCAGAAATGCGAGAAAGCCCGGATAAAGTACGCTTCGCCTAGCGCCCGGTTGCGGGCTGCTTCCGACACACCCGTGGCTGTGGGAGCACCCTCCAGCACCTGATTGGCCTTGTTCATCATCCAGTATACGTCGTTCCAGCAGTTGGCAATGCTGCCTTCCCTGCCCGTAATATTAAAATTCTTGATGTTGTCGCTCTCGGATCGTACGCGGCCCGTTACCACATCATCACTGGCGTTTTGCATCCAAAATAGGTTGCGGCCCCAGGTATTTTCGGACCCCATCCTTTGGTACATTGCCGCCACAGCGCGGTTAAGGTCGTCTTCACTTTTCCAGAAAAATGCGGTCGTTGGTTCACCGTTGGGCTTGGTATCCACCCATTCTTCATTGCAGGCACTCAGGAAGAATACTAGCCCCACCAGCAAATATTTGGTTGTATTTTTCATTATCCTATTTTTTTAAAAATGAATATCGATCTGTCTTGTCTCAGAGTTTTAGCCTTACCCCCAACGAAAACACGCGGGAAACAGGATATTGTCCACCGTCCAGTCCAATCCCGCCCACTTCTGGATCCATACCCGAATATTTTGTAAAAGTCAGCAGGTTATCACCGCTGAAATACACCCGAAGTTTTACATTCCCCGGCAGGTTATTGAACGTGTATCCGACCATGAGATTTTTCAAGCGGACGTAATCACCGTTCTCAAGGTACCAGTCCGAGTTAGTCTGGAAGTTGCGGTTAGGGTCGTTGGCCCGGATAATGGGAATATCAGAACCCGTATTGTTGGGCGACCAGGCATCCAGAATTCGATCCCAGCGGTTGTAGCCCTGCTCGGTGCCGTTGAGCGTCGATTGCTTGAAGGCATTGAAAAGTTTAACGCCCCCTACGCCCTGAAGGAATAGGCTGGCATCAAAGTTCTTCCAAGTAGCATTCGTCGTGAATCCGTAGGTAATTTTCGGGAAAGCATTGCCCATGTACACGCGGTCCTGATCGTTGATTTTACCGTCGCCATTCTCATCGACAAATTTCAGATCGCCCGCTTTAGCGTTGGGTTGGATACGTCCCTTCGCACCCGTGTACGCCTCCGCCTCGGCGTCAGTTTGGAAGATCCCCGCGCTTTTGATGAGCCAGTAAGAATAGTAAGGCTGACCGACGGTGGAACGGTAAGGCACCAGAACACCGCGCCAGGCTTCGCCGTGGGTCCACACCGAGTTGGGGTTGGCGTCGATGTAATCAACCCGGTTTTTCAGCGTAGCAAAATTGCCGCCGATTTCGTAGGCCACCTGGCCCACCTGGTCGCGCCAGGAGGTAGAAAATTCAAATCCTGTGTTGCGGATCTTGCCCTGGTTGATTTGGGGTGCATCGTAGCCGAATGTCTGGGTCCAATCCGTGTCCTGGCGCTTGATCAAATCGTAGGTGAGCTTGTCGAAATAGTCGGCCGTCACCGTCAGGCGGTTTTTCAAAATGCTCAGATCCAAACCGATGTCCGTCTGTTGGGAAGTCTCCCAAGAAAGCTCGGTATTGAAGCGGCTACTGACGAAATAACCATTGCTCCGGGGAGCACCGTCGCCGATCTGGTAAGTTTCGGTGCCTGATAGCCTTGGATAACCATAGTATCGCCCGATGGAGCCAATATTCCCGATGCGGCCCCAACTAGCCCTGACTTTGAGTAAATCGATTCCCTTGACATTGAAAAACGGTTCAGAACTCAGTTTCCAGGCAGCAGTCACGCCCGGAAAGCCCTTGCCCCGGTAGCCCATAGCGAGACGTCCGGCAATGTCATAGCGGTAGCTTCCGGTCAAAAAATAGCGGTCGGCAAAGCTGTATGAAAGTCGACCCACATAGGAAAGGTTACGGTCGTGCCACTCATCGCTACTAGGCCTATTTTGATCAAAAATGGTGGCATTGACGAAGAATTGCGCCCAATCAGCTTCATTTTCAAAGCCTCGGGCGGCGGCATTGAAGTTGCGACTACCATTCTCTTGAGCGGTCATTGAGACCATTCCGCCCAGGTTATGCTTGCCGAAAACACGTGAGTAATTGGCCGTGTTCTCCCAGATCCATTGGTAGTAACGGTTGTTTTCGTAGTAGAGCGAATTCTGATTGTCAGGCTTTCCAGGTTCTGTTCTTTTGGGCGAGAAACTCTTGTACTGGCGGTCAGACTGTTTGTAAGAAAAACGGGATAGATAACTCAACCCAGGCACAATATCGCTGATGTTCAGTTCCGTAACGGATAGTATCTCGTTAGCCTTATTATAAGGCTGGTTTCTCATCAGTGTCCCCAATGGGCTAATGGCGTCGCCATGAATACCCAGATACTTCGAGTCCCTGGGACCTACGCCCCCGAAAGTACCGTCTTCGTAGTAGGCCGCAGCCGAACGCGGCATGTAAATGGCAGACAGGATCGTGCCGCTGTAGCCGCTTTCGGTTGAGGTGCCACGGTTGTCGTTGTTGTTGTAAAACAACTCCTGCCGTAATCTGATCTTGTTGGTGAACTGATAATTGGTGTTGAAGCGTAGCGAAAGGTTTTGACTGAAAGTATTGACCAGCGTGCCTTCGTCTTTTTCATAGCGTGCCTGTAGCAGCGTAGAGAACTTGCCCGTTCCGGCATTGATGCTTAGGTTATGGCGTTGAATGATACCCGTTCGGAAAATCTCACCGATCCAGTCGGTACGGTTGACCTGAGCATAGGGGTTTTTGGTAGCGTCCCAGCCATCCAGTGGCCTGAGACCGGCGTTGGTATAAGCCAAATTTGCTACCCGCGCCTCGTCCTGGGCGGTCAGGGACTGTGGGAGTTTCCAAGCTGTTTTCACGCCCGTGAAGCCCACGTACTCTACGCTGGGTTTGCCGGCGGTGGCTTGCCGCGTAGTGACCAGAATTACGCCAGCCGACCCAGAAAATGCGCCGTAAATAGCGGCTGAGGCGGCATCTTTCAAAATAGTGATACTCTCCACGTCAGCGGGATTATAGGGCGCATTCGGCACGCCGTCCACTACGTACAGCACGCTCTCGTCGCTGCGGGAACCCACACCACGAATGGTTACTTTGGGTGCTTGGTTGGGGTGCCCCCCGTTATTTACTACGGTCACGCCCGCCACTTTTCCCTGAATCATGCCGCCCACGTTCAAAACCGGGCGGTTTTTGATTTGGGCCATATCGGGTACCGTCGAAACGGCCGCCGAAAGATCGCCTTTCTTGACGGTACCATATCCGATCACGACTACTTCCTCTAGCAACTTATTATCAACTTTCAAATTCACCGTCAGGTTCGTATTATTCCCTACGACGATTTCCTGGGTTTCGTAGCCTACAAAGCTGAACACTAGCACCGATTGTGCATCCGGTACGCCGAGTGAAAAAGTGCCGTTTACATTGGTAGTTGTACCTCGCCCGGCACCCTTCAGCACCACGCTCACGCCCGGTAGGGCCGTCTCGTCTTCGCTGGTGTATACCGTACCGTTGACCATAATATCTTCGGGCACTACTTCATCCTTAATACCCTGCTCACTGGATGAAGCGGCGGCTTGCCGTTTATCGACCCGGGCATTGGCCAGGATAATCTGCTCATCGACTATCGAATAAGTAATCCCGTGCGGACGAAGCAACTCGTCGAGCACCCTGAACAGTTTCGTATCGTCGGCGTTGAGACTAACCCGGTCGTCGAGCGAAACTTTACTACTGTACACAAATTTCACTTCTGTTTCCTTCTGAATTTTGTACAGTGCTTTTTTGAGAGTTATATCCGACAAGTGTACAGAAATCTCCCGGTTCAAAATCGACTGTGCCATCACGTCGGCGGCATACGTCACGGTGGCCACGAGGGCCAAAATAATCCATTGTAACACACCTATTCGCATGTACAGACGCCAGATGCGCGGCTTGTTTGATACAGATTTTTGCATAAATTTGGTTGTTTACTAGTTGAGCACGGATAAATTTTTCCAACGAGCCAGCGGTTCGACGTTTCGGAGAAACAGCGGCTGAGGAAGTTTTGAAGGTCAGGAGTGGTGGAACACTTCTGGCCTTTTGTAAAGAAATTTCTCAATTCATACGTAGAGAATGGGTTTAGGGTTTAGGAATGAATTAGTCACAGGGGTCTCCCGCAATAGTTATGGTGTTATCCTGGATAGTGTAGGTTGATTCCAGCGAACGGCATAGCATTTCGACAATGGCAGGAAATGACTGATTATCAAAATCAGCATTCAGCCTACAAAGAGCAATGGCGGGATCAGATAGATATATTTTTATATCAAATCGACTTTCCAGTTGACGGATCACCTCCCTTACCGGTGTATCTTGAAAATGAAAAGTTGAGGATTGGTAGATTTCATTTTTTAGCAATTCCTGGCGTACCTTCGCAAAGAGTCGTTTGGTTTCCGTCTCAAAGAGCGCCTGCTGGTTGGGTTCAAGAATCAACCGTTGATTATTCGCTTTGCGATCGGGGGCCGTAACCTCCACACTCCCCGTGACGACGTCGATTTCGAATAATTTTTGGTCAGAGGCGGCTTTTACGTTGAAGCTAGTACCCAGCACCCGAACTGTCATTTCGCCGCTATGAATGAAAAACGGGCGGCTGCGGTCTTTCTGAATGTCGAAAAAACCCTCGCCCGTAAACATGATAGTACGGTTTTTTTCTGCAAAGGTTTGGGGATAGGTGATGCGGGCAGCCGGGCGCATCCATACCGTGCTTCCGTCGGGAAGGGTATGCTGCACGATGCGCGGCTCTTGGTTGATAAACTCGATCGGGGCTTTACTCCCAGCTTGAGTATTAACTACCACCGACGATTCTCCCAACAGTACTACCTGCTTATTTTGAACATAGAGAAATCCACAAAGCAGGAGCAGGGAGGCCGCGATACCCGTAACCCATCTCCACGGAATGTGACTTAGGGTAGAGTTTTCTTCCTCTTGGTCCAAATGGTCGGAGATTTTCTGGAAGGCCGCTTTTAATAATTCTTCTTTTTCAGTTCCTAAAATTGGATCATGAAAGTTCTGACCTCTTTCCAATTCCACATACCATGCCTCAACCAGCGCCCTATCGGCTTCGTTGCAGGTACCTTGTAGGTATTTATCGAGTAAAGTCGGGTCTATGGGGGTTGGCTTCATGGATTGAGGAATGCTTTCAAATCCTATGTCGCAGCCGTCCCGTCCTAACCCTTAGTGGAGGTAGGAAAAAATTTCAGAAGAAGGTACTAAGTATCATCAGATAGGCCAGGTGTTCCTTGAGGTACACCTTTAAAAAGCGAAGCGCTTTGGTAATGTGCTGCTCGACCGTTTTTTCGGAAATATTCAGTTGGTCGGCCACCTCACGATTGGAAAGGCCATCGCGGCTAAGCGCAAATACTCGCTGACATTTGTCGGGAAGCAGGTTCAATCCCTCTCGGTACCGGACTCGCAAATCCTGAACGAGGGTTTCCTGATAGGTATGTTCTTCCTGCTGCGAACGTTCCGCTTCCCAGTTTTTTTGCCGCGCTGTACGGGCTATTTCCTTTCGATAATGACTGATAATGAGATTTTTGGATGCAGAGAACAGATACCCCCGGCAGGTTAGCACCGACAGGCGTCTACGTTTTTTCCAAAGGCCAAAAAACAATTCCTGTACAATCTCCTGGGCGATGTAGCGATCTTTTACGCGGGCATGGATGTAATCGAAAATTCGGGTAGAATAGCGGACGTACACGATTTCGAAAGCTTTTCTATCGTCATTATCACGAAGGAGGTCCAGTAGTTCTTCGTCAGTCAAGCTGGCATACTTTATTTCCATAATTCTAACATTATTTCTTGGAATCTCATGAAAGCGTTGCAAAATTTATGCAAATATACGGGTTCAGGTTCGCCCCGAAAGTTAAGAAATTGGGTTCAAATCCTTTCTTTGCATAATAAAAATTTATTAAAGCCACAGAGCTGTTAAAAGTACACAGAGATTAAAACTTACCTTTCCCTGGTAAATTTGATTGTGCGGCCAGCCGGGAAAGTATTCACTCGAACCCTAGCCTATGTATCGCGGGTCCTACCCTAATGCTTCAATATCAGCATCCATGAATTCATTAGCCCGCGGATTACTCGCTAATCGTAAGTAAGTATTATGAAGTAGATTTTATCGCCAAAAACTTGATAGCATTTAGGTTCGCATAGAGGAAACCAACCCAAAAGTTTCGCAATTATTCCGCCCTAAAATCAAAAACCCCACCAAGCGAAAGCTTAGCGGGGTAGTTGTGGTGATGAACGGAATCGAACCGCCGACACAAGGATTTTCAGTCCTTTGCTCTACCGACTGAGCTACATCACCGTGCCAGTTGGTCCCGTTTGGGAATGCAAAAATAGAAGGCTCATCTGGGTTTCCAAAACTTTTGGGTAAAAGTTTTGGAAGTTTTCTTCAATACCCCCTCCAATGCGCTCCAATGCCCTATTCGTGTGTTTTTTTGCGTATTTGTTCTCAAAATAATCTAACTTTTTGCCTTGACTCCCTTACTTTTTTTCGATATTTGCATTAGTATGCTTGCATACTAATTTTGAATACAATATCCGCAGACCTGATCTACGGGTTATGAATCATTAAACTTAACAACCATGGAAATAATACAGCAAATAGCGTTCGTCGCCGCTTTCGGAATAACCGCCTGGCTGATTGCTCAACGCGTAAACATTATTAAAAAGACGATCCAACTGGGCCGCGCCGAAGACCGCACCGATCGCCCGGCCGAACGGCTCGGCACAATGCTACGGATAGCCTTTGGCCAAAAGAAAATGTTTGACCGCCCCGTGGTAGGTATCATGCACTTTATCATCTACGCCGGATTTCTGCTCATCAACGTAGAGGTATTGGAAATTATTCTGGATGGAATCACGGGGCAACACCGGTTGTTTGCTCCACTACTGGGGAATTTTTACCCTTATCTGATCGGCTTCTTTGAGTTCCTGGCCGTAGGAGTATGGCTGGTGTGCGTGGTATTCTTGCTGCGCCGCAACGTTACTAAGGTGGAGCGCCTCCAACCGTCGCGTCACCGCGAAATGAACGGTTGGCCCGAACTCGACGCCAACCTGATTCTTGTTTTTGAGATTGTACTCATGACCGCCATTCTGACCATGAATGCCGCTGATCTGGTACTGCAAGATATGGGGAGCGCTCACTACACCCCCACCGGTGATTTTGCGTTTAGTCAGTGGCTCAAACCATTCTTTGCGGGATGGAGTGAGGGCGACCTCATTGCCTACGAGCGGGTGGCCTGGTGGCTGCACATCCTCGGCATTTTTGGGTTTGCGTTGTACGTAACCTATTCCAAGCACCTGCACATTGGCCTTGCCTTCCCTAATACCTACTTTGCCCGCCTGATTCCGAAGGGAGAAATGCATAATATGCCCGAGATTACCAAGGAGGTCAAGATCATGCTCGGCATGGAGCAGCCCGACCCCAACGAGCAACCCGCCGAAATCGGACGCTTCGGGGCCAAGGATGTCATGGATTTGAGCTGGAAAAACCTGATGGATGCCTACTCCTGCACCGAATGCGGGCGTTGTACGTCTGCCTGCCCCGCAAATATTACCGGTAAGCAACTTTCGCCCCGGAAGATCATGATGGATACCCGCGACCGACTCGAAGAGGTGGGGCATAACCTGAAAGTCAACGGAGGTAATTTCGTGGACGACGGTAAAAGTCTGCTGGGCGATTACATCAGCGACGAAGAGATTCTGGCTTGTACTACCTGCAATGCCTGCGTTCAGGAGTGCCCTATTCTGATCAATCCGCTGGATATTATTCTGCAATTACGGCGCTATGAGGTCATGGACGAAGCCAAAGCACCGGGTTCGTGGAACGCCATGTTTGGCAACCTGGAAACGAGTCAGGCTCCCTGGAAATTTTCGCCCGCCGACCGCTTCAATTGGGTCGATGGAGTGAAGTAATCGTTTGAAAATAATTTTTGGTTCAGATACCAAGGCTAACCCCCAACAACTACAAACCTAATGAGCGAAATAACCTATAAAGTACCAACAATGGCCGCAATGGCCGCCAATGGCGAAACTCCCGAAATTCTTTTCTGGGTAGGCTGCGCCGGTTCATTCGACGACCGCTACAAGAAAGTGACCGTCGCTTTTGTGAAGATTCTGAATAAAGTAGGCATTAAGTTTGCCGTGCTGGGTACCGAAGAAGGCTGCACGGGTGATCCGGCTCGCCGGTCCGGCAACGAGTTCCTGTTTCAGATGCAGGCGATGGCCAATATTCAGGTACTAGATATGTACGCCGTCAAGAAGATTGTCACGGCTTGTCCGCATTGCTTCAATACCCTTAAAAATGAATATCCCGAGTTGGGCGGAAAGTATGAGGTGATCCACCACTCCGAGTTTTTACAGCAGCTCATCAACGAAGGGCGCGTTAAGATGCAAGGCGGTGGCGAATTTAAGGGCCGTAAGATTACCTTTCACGACTCGTGTTACCTCGGCCGGGCTAACGATATCTACGAAGCTCCCCGATCGGTACTGGAAGCCCTCGACGCCGATCTGGTGGAAATGAAGCGTAGTAAGGTGAAGGGTCTATGCTGCGGTGCCGGTGGTGGACAGATGTTCAAAGAACCCGAAAACGGAAAGAAGGACATTAACATCGAACGGATTGAGGAAGCACTAAGCACCGGAGCCGATACCATCGCGGTAGCCTGTCCGTTTTGCATGGTGATGATGACCGACGGCGTAAAAAATAAGGAAAAAGAAGATTCGGTGAAGGTACTCGACCTGGCCGAGCTCATTGAACAGCGGATGTAGTACTGTAAAGCAGGGGATAATGATTTCCCAATGTATCCCCTGCTAAGTAGCTATCGGCTTCCTATAATTTACATTTAATGGTTGTATAGTTAACTATAATAATATGAATATCAGATAAACAGAAAAGATAATAGCTGTAAGCTAACGGCTAATTAAGTAGTCGTGTAAAATTAGTTTGCGTTAAATACTTACTAAGTAATTTGTATAATTATTACATAATCAGCGCTACAAAAGGCTAATGGCTAACAGACTAATGGCTTAACCACTACTTATACATTTATTAGCATTACGTCGTCGGTTTGGGGATCGGTACCCAGCAGGAAATCAGCCGTTCCGATCTTTTCAAAACCTATTCTTTCGTAAAAGTGAACCGCCCGCGGATTTTCCGGCCACACCCCCAGCCACACGCATGGGTACCCTTGCTCACGCGCCCAGCCGAGGCAATGGTTCATAAACTTTTGCCCTAGTCCTATTCCCTGAAACGGGGTGTCCAAATAAAACCGGGCTATCTCTACCCCAATACGCGATGGCTCAATGGGCGTCGCGCTACCCAACACTAGTTTTGCGTAAGCCGCCAACGTCTTTTCTTCGTAGGCCAGCAGGAACCGAACGTTTTCCTGCCGAAAATCTTCCTCAAAACAAACGGGAGAGAATGCTTTTTCGCAGTATAGCTCCATATTTCCCGGGCTGTTAAGGCCCGAATAAGTTTCTCTGAACAGCCGTTCGCTGAACCGGAGAAGTGGGATACCATCAATTTCGTTTGCAATCTGAAAAGAAAATGCCATTTTGTTTCGTTAATCTTATATTCTCAGGAATAGAGACAAGCCTACACGCAAAGGTACGAACCCCCGGAAGTATTTCCGTGTTTGTAAACTGCCGGGTTTAGTCTGTCGCTATCCTGGTCGCTCACTTTACAATTACCAGCTATGTATATACCATTTGACGAAATCAGTTTTGACGCCCGCCTGTGGATTTACCAGGCCAACCGCACCCTCACGGATCAGGAAGTAAGCCTGACCACCGAAACTCTGAAAGCGGCCCTGGAAGGCTGGGAGGCCCACAATAGCGTACTACTCTCCTCCGGAAAGGTATTCTACAATCGCTTTGTGGTTATTGCCCTCGATGAATCACACGAACTACCCAGTGGCTGCTCCATTGATAAGTCAGTGCATTGGTTGCAGGAGATCGGACATCAGCTTGGGGTCGACTTCTTTGATCGCTCGGTGGTCTACCTAGACGAGATGAATCGGGTAAAAACCCTCTCGATACCAGAAATCAAAGAGGCCGTAACGAATGAGGAAATTGGACCCAATACCACGGTGTTTGACAACCTGGTGGCCACCAAAGCCCAATGGATGAAACGTTGGAAAGTGCCCGCCAGCCAGACTTGGATGAAGCGCTATTTCAAACAGCCCGCCGCCTGAGGCATTTTGAAAGGTAGTCCGGTCGTCTTAATTTTGTCCTGTACTTTATTGAATCCGAATGAGAACCCTACAATCGATCATACTACTTACCCTCTTCGTGGGACTAGCGAGTTGTGAGAAAAATACCCTCTATAAAGCCTACGAAGATATTGACGACGGGCAGTGGTATCTCAACAATACGCCCACTTTTAAGTTTACCGTTACGGATACCACAGAACGCTACAATCTATATTATCTGATTAGAAACGCTCAGCAATATCCCTACTACAACCTCTACATCAATCGTACCATGACTGGTCCGGACCCGAAGCTCCAATTGACCCTTCTCGATGAGGTATACTTGTCTGAGGAAACTTCCGGGAAGCCATTTGGTAGCGGTTTGGGGGATATGTTTGACCACAAAATCGTCTTCATGCGCAACCACCGGTTCGCCAAGCCCGGAGAGTATACTTTCACATTCACTCAATCGATGCGTCAGGACCCTCTTCCCTTTATAATGAGTGTGGGACTAAGCATTGAAAAAGTAGTACCTGATACCCAATAATTGATTTCTTACCCATGAGTACCTTCTTACCGATGTTTCCATTAAGCCTGGTTGTTTATCCGGGCGAAAAGCTAAATCTCCACATTTTTGAAGAGCGCTACCAGCAGCTCGTTAATGAATCACTCGAAACCGGACAATCGTTTGGTATTCCGACCTTCTTGGGTAATAAACTGGCAGACTTCGGTACGGAAGTGAAGGTAGCAGCGCTCCATCAGCGCTATGAAGACGGCCAAATGGATATTTCTACCCAAGGCATCCGGACATTCAAATTAGATGATTTTCAAAACCCCGTTGCGGGAAAATTATACGCGGGGGGTGACGTCACGTTTCAACCCGAATACACTGACTTAGAGTCGGCCTCATCCATTCTGATACACCTGCTGGAAACTCTTTATGGACTGCTCGCTACTCCCGTTGAGTACGATATAGAAAAGTCTCCATTCTCTTTTCAGATTGCCCACAAGGTAGGGCTAGCCGTGGAAGAAGAATACAAGTTGCTCACCCTCCAACGGGAGAGCGAGCGCCAGGATTTCTTAATCCAACATTTACAAAAAGTGATTCCGATCGTAACCGAAATGGAACAAACCAAGAACCGGATCCGGATGAACGGACACTTTAAGAATCTTGATCCGCTGAACTTTTAGTCGTTTCTTCTTCGGTACGGGGCCCGGCAGGTTTTTTACGACGACGCGACGGACGACGGCGCTTCTTGGCTTCCGCCTGTGCGTCATTTTTTGACTCTTCCGTAGACACTGCGGCCGTTGGAGTTGGCTTTACCACCACCTCGGGCTGACTTACGGAAGTATCGACCGATTGGGCATCATCTCTGTCATTACGGGGGTTACTTTTTCGGGTGTTTCTAGGTTTGTTGCTCTTAGGACGAGGTGCTCTGCGCTCGTGGAACGCCCGGTGTTGCTCTTCGATCTGCTGTCTTTCCAACAACTTTTCTTCGGCTACTTCTTTCGTAGGTTCACCCAGCAAAAAGCCAATCGGTTCGAGGTTGGGGCTCGAATCCATAATCACTTTCAGAATAGCCGTAATCGGTAACGCCAGAATCAACCCTGAAAGCCCCCAAAGTTGCCCGCCCAAAAGCAGCATCACAATTGCCGCCAGCGGATTAACACTCACTTTTGAGCCCACAATATTGGGTGTGATAAAGTTTCCTTCCAGAAACTGCACGAAGCCCATTACTCCAACTACTCCCAGCGCATACCAGGGAGAGTCTTCAGTAATTACACTCATTAGAGCCGGAAAAATAGATCCGATTAGAATACCAATGTAAGGAATCAGGATCAGGAAGGCCGCCAGAAACCCAAAAAACACGGCGTAGTCGATCCCTAATAGTAGTAGTCCAATCGTGTTAAGAATACCTACAATGCCAATAACCAGCATCAGTCCGGCTAGGTAGCTTTGAATTACGTCGTAGATTTTATTCAGGATTTTATCCAGAGTACCCTTCGGAATAGTATGAAACGCCTTGTGGACAAAACGACGAAAGAAGTCACGGTAGAGAAGAAAGAAGAAAACATATAAAGGTACCAAGGCAGCCGTGGTGAGGGTTCCCGTAGTAGCTACCAGCGTACTAAGTAGCATTTGACGACTTTCACCCAACATCTTCACCAAGTACATTTTGGCTTCGCTCACCTGTTCGGTACGACTAATACTGAGGTAACGCTCGCCCATGGTAAGCATTTGCTCTAAGACTACTTCCACTTTTTCCGTGATCCGGGGTAGCTCATCGGCAAAGCCTGCAATCTGTATGGATACCAGGTACACCAATACGGCTATCACGACGATAAAGAGCAGTATACTGAGCGTGATCGCCAATACACGGGGAAACTTCCAGCGTTCGAGACGATTACATAATGGATAAAGTAATATTGAAAATAGTACCGAGTACGCCAGAGGAATTAGTGTCTCCTGGAGAACGTACAAAATATAGACTCCCGCAATGAGCGAAATCAATACAGCGGCCGATTTCATGTACGCAGGTGTTTGACTACCTTTGTTGTTTACGGACCCTGATGAAAAATTCATGATAAAGTTAGTTTATGTATGGTTTGCGTTAAAGATTATTCTTTGCGGTTGTCAGTCGGATCAACGGCGAAATGGATTTAAAAAAGCCCGGACTGACTACAAAGTTAGTAAAATAGGTAGGCTTCCGGCAATTGTCGACGAAAGTTCAGGCCTCGCCCGCAACGAAAAAAGCGGTTCTTTTTGGACGCACAATGATAGCGGCGGCAAACCCGAATTGTACGAGGTGGATAAAGAAGGTAACCTTCTTTCAACCCGGTCGGTGACGGAAGCCCGGAATGTAGACTGGGAAGATCTCGCCCAAAGTTCCGACGGTACTCTATATATCGGCGACATGGGAAACAATAATAACGCACGCCGCAACTTGACCATTTACACTTTACCTCCAGATGGCAGCCCTACCTCGACGATTACCTTTAACTACGCGGATCAAAAAGACTTCCCACCCGCTCGCGAAAAACTGAACTTTGATTGTGAAGCATTTTTCTACCATAATGACTACCTTTATTTGTTCTCCAAGAATCGCAGCAAACCAGCACAAACGGTAAAACTATATGCTTTACCGGCAAGCCCCGGTAATTATACCATAGCCGCTCAAGACAGTGTTTTGATCAGTACTCAGGTTACTTCGGCGGACATTAATCCTTCCGGAACTACTTTCGCGCTGCTTACCTACGGTAAAATTCTGCTTTTTGGAGTGTCCCACGGTATCATAAATTTTAAAAATCCTCAGGACTGCATCAAGATTGGGAAAATGCAGTCAGAAGCTATTATATTCCTGAATGACAATGATTTAATGATTACAAATGAGCAACAAAAAATGTATTTAATTCGCCCCAAGTGATATTAAATTTTTGTTATGATTGGTTTTTTCTTAGTAATCTAATCGACACATCCACTAATTTCGACTTTATGATAACCATTCAAACACTCACTGCATGAGCGCCGCAAAAGCAACCCAAGTAGCACAAAAAATACTCGTGGTTGACGACGATCCGGATATTGTAGAACTACTGGAATACAACCTTCAAAAGGAAGGTTATGACGTTCAGACTGCACCGGACGGAAGGAAAGGTTTTGAATTAGCCAAAGATTTTCAACCTGATCTCATTTTACTGGATATCATGATGCCTCAACTCGATGGCATCGAAACCGCCAGGATGATTCGGCAGGACCCAAATACCCGCGATACGTATATTCTGTTTCTCACGGCCCGCTCGGAGGAGTACTCCGAGATAGCCGCCTTTGAAATAGGGGCCGACGATTATATCATGAAGCCCATCAAGCCTCGCGCGCTGATGAGTAGGATCAATGCATTATTTCGCCGAGAAGCGCAGAAATCAGATCCCGGAGAGGAACTGGACATTGCTGGTCTATCCATTAATCGTAAAAATTATTCCGTTACGCAGGAGCAGAAATCTATTACTCTTCCCAAGAAAGAATTTGAACTACTGTTTTTCCTGGCCCAAAGCCCCAACAAAGTATTTAGCCGCGAAGAACTCCTCCAAAAAATCTGGGGAGTAGACATCTACGTACTGGAACGTACCGTCGACGTGCACATCCGCAAGCTCCGCGAGAAGCTAGGGGATGGCTTTATCAGAACCCTCAAAGGGGTAGGTTATATGTTTACGGATCAACCTGATCAATAATCAGTTTTTGCTTTTCCTTCCGGCCTTGTAGGCATCGTATTCTTCCAGGAGCTTGACAATATCTAAATCACTCTTAAAGTTGAGCTCCTGTTCTTTAATCGCAAACTCCATCAGTTTCTTTTCGTCCGCTAGTAAACTCAAAAGACCCTTCTTATCGTTCTTTTTCAAAGCGGTCATCTTGCCATCTTTCAGAACGAACAACTCCTCCGCCATAAAAAAACGCTTGGTGGTAGTAGCCGAGTTATACTGACGTTCTTGACGCATTTTCATTTCGTATCGCTTCAAAAGCGTGGTAGTGCCGTCGTGCAATACCCGGTAAAAGCTGGCCGGTATTTGGTTATCTACCAAAGGGAATCCATTCCGAAAAATGTACTTCTCATCGGCGGTCATGAAGGAGAATTCTTTTATTTCTGGTCCGAGGCGGTATAGTTTCCCGTCCTTTTCGTACTCTAATTCATCCTTGTAGGCATCGTAGCGCATCTTCACGCCATCCACCGGATTACCTTTTACGGGGTACAAGAGGCCGGTATTCCAGCCTTCGGTAAAGAAAGGGGTTCCTTCCACGTCCGTGTAGCTCATTTCACTGACTACCCGTCCGTTGACATCATACATAAACTGTGCTTGTGCCGTTGAAATCAGACAAACGATAACAACAAGGCTACCTATGATTTTTTTCATGATCTGGTTAAATATGTTTGTAATGAAAAGTCTACGGTTTAAGCTGCGCGATTCTACGGTAGTTTGTTGGGGAATATGACAGTTTTATTCGTGAACCCTACCATCTTTGTGTACTTTTGTTGAAAAATTATTCCATCTGTTTTGAGTCTAAACGAACAACTCACCCTCATCAGTCGAAGTCTGACCGGAATCGTTCCTGAACTGTTTCTGGCCTTATTTCTTTTGGTATATCTCGTTGCCGAACTGCTGTTATTCCGCTGTGGCTCCAAAGCCAGAGCCGAACGATGGCTCTTCCGGATTACCCTAGCTGGTGCGGTTATTACCCTGGGGCTCGTCTTGGCCCAGTGGGGCTCTCCTCCGGCCTACCGGTTTGAACCCCTTCTTTTTCTGGATAATAAGGCTGTGTTTTTTAAATTGCTTATCCTGGGAGCTTGGCTTTTCGCTCTGCTGCATATCCGCTTACTCCGGCACAAGTTTCCGCCCGAACTAAACGCCATTCTTATCGCCGCAGTGCTGGGCATGAGCCTCCTTTGCATGGCCACTCATTGGCTTACGGTCTACCTGGCTCTGGAATTACTGTCGTTAAGTTCCTACCTGCTTGTGGCGCTTTCGCCGTATAAGAAGGCCGCCGAAGGAGGACTCAAATACCTACTTTTTGGAGCCGTAAGCTCCGCCGTCATGCTCTACGGTATCTCATTACTATACGGCCTGACCGGTACACTCGACCTAACCGCCGAAGCTATGCGCATTGGGTTATCGGCCAATCCGCCCCTTGTCATGAACATCGCTATGCTGATGACCCTGGGCGGACTACTCTTTAAATTATCGCTGGTTCCGTTTCACGCCTGGGCACCTGATGTATACGAAGCCGCCCCTACCCCACTGGTATCTTTCTTGTCGGTTGCACCTAAGGCCGCCGTTGTATTGGTGCTGATGCGGGTTTCGAGTGCATGGCCCACCGATCTTTTACCACTGCTCGGAGGTATCGCACTCATAAGTATTACCGTCGGGAACGTTACCGCCCTCTGGCAGCAAAATGCCCGCCGGCTACTGGCGTATTCATCTATTGCCCAGGCCGGGTACCTCCTTGTGGGTATAGTGGCGTACAGCCAGCTGGGTTTTGAAGGAGCCACCTTTTATACCGCCTCCTATATACTACTCAACATGGCCGCATTTCTCCTCATTGATTTGCTGGCTCCTCGTTCCGAAACTCTACTGACCGACTACGAAGGACTAGGCAAAAAGCACCCCTGGATTTCCATTACCCTTACTGTTACAATGATAGCCCTGGCCGGATTACCCCCGACGGTCGGCTTTACGGCTAAGCTACTTATCTTCTCTGGTCTTTGGGATAGTTACCAATTGATGGGCGAACCCTGGATGCTATGGCTGCTGGTGGGTGGTATCCTTAACGCCGCCATTTCCCTGGCTTACTACCTGCGGCTTCCGTACTTACTTTTCTTCAAAAATACCTCTTCCGAACCCGCTACTCCAATTTATCTGAGCGGTGGCCGGATCATATCAGGGGTTCTCTTTCTAGCGATTTTACTACTATTCTTTAAGCCAGAACTCCTGATGCAGTGGATCAGTACGCTCTGATCTTATCGCCCACCAACCGGACTTAAAGTATACCCCTGCTGGCGGAGTAGCGCAATTACGCCCACTTCTCCTCCCAAATGAGCAGCCCCCACCGCAATGAAAGTAGGTTTTTCGGCCACCTGCTTTTGGATCACAGGTATCCACCGCCGGTTTCTGGCGGTGAGTAGTACTTCCTGATTTTTTTCAACGTCAAAATCACTCTTCGAGGTCAGAGCGTAGAGAGCGTCCAGATTCTGCTGCTTGTACAGCTCCACCATTTTACCAAACTCTCGTCTTGCCTGCGGCAGGCTATCAATCAGTCCCATCACCATGGTAGCCTGCTCTTTGTAGGGAATAGAATCAAAAACCGCCATTTGCTCTTCAATCGTTTCCAAGCCCACCACCTCGGCTTGCTGCTGTTTGGCCAGAGTCATCAGCGATAATTCATAGGACTGCGGCTCACAGGCCAGCACTCGGTTCAGCAAAATACTCATCAGTACAAAAGGTTTGGCGCGCTCGAGTGCGGCGATATTCATACCTACCGAGTCTTTAAAATAGGCATTGAGACGTTGGTACTCCGCCGTATTCAGCAGGTCTTTTAGTACCTTATTTTCTTTCATCATCATACTCCCAGCCATCGCCATCATCATACCCGGATCGTCCATGTCAATTTCAAGGGTCAGCTGCTCCGTTTGTCTCAAGCATGCTTTCAGGGTGTCGGTCAGTACAAAGTCGGTGGGACAGATCAAGTGAATGGTCCCGTATAGATAGGAGGGTTTTTGAATCCCGTTCCCTTCTATTTTCCAGAGCAGCGCCCCCTGAGCCGAAACCGGACTTCCCGTACTAAGCAGCAATAACAGTAATAGGATTTTACTCAGTAAACTATTGTTTTTTTTACGTACACAACTGGGCCTTGTGGCACTATTTATGTACCTCTTATAGAAACAGTTCATGCGATTATTTTCCATAGGGTGTATTTTGTATACTAACGAAGTGTGTAGTTCATTTCAATCAAAAAATTTGTATATTTTCATCACAGCCACCCCAAAGGATTTCGTACCTTTGGATTATAGGTATCGAACTAAAATAAGTTTGAAAGAGTTTACGAAGTGTCAAGCAACGATAAGTTATTGTAACAGTCTGACTACCAATTTTATACTATAACACTTTCATCATCTCATGAGCGACGCCATCAAGCATGAGTGCGGTATTGCACTCATCCGTTTGCGCAAGCCTTATCAGTATTTCATTGATAAGTATGAAACACCCCTGTATGCTGTTCACAAGCTATCAGTAATGATGCAGAAGCAGGTCAACAGAGGGCAAGACGGAGCCGGAGTAGCCAACATCAAAATCGAAGTACCTCCCGGTAAGCGCTACATTAGCAGGTACCGGTCTGTTGAACCCCAACCGGTGGCAGACATCTTCCAGAAAATTCACAAGAAGTTCCGCAAAGGGCTCAAAAATAATAAAGAACGAACATTTGATGCTCGTTGGCTGCAAGAAAACCTCGCTTTCACCGGTGAGCTTTGGCTTGGCCACCTCCGCTACGGAACCCACGGCTCTAATGAGGTAGAAAACTGCCACCCGATGCTCCGGCAGAGCAACTGGCGTAGCCGTAACCTAGTCATGGCTGGGAACTTTAACATGACCAACGTAGATGAGCTTTTCGGAAAACTTGTATCGCTGGGTCAGCATCCCAAAGATAAGGTTGATACCGTTACGGTGATGGAAAAAATCGGCCATTTCCTCGACGAAGAAAATCAACGGGTTTTTGATCGCTTCAAGGGAATATGGGAAAACCCGATCCTGTCAGATATCATTGAAGAAAACATAGACATGCAACGCGTTTTGGAGCGTTCTTGCCGGGATTTTGACGGTGGATACGCCATGTGTGGTATGACCGGCCACGGAGCCGCCTTCGTCATGCGCGACCCCGCCGGTATCCGTCCGGCCTACTATTATGCCGATGATGAAGTGGTAGTAGTTGCTTCGGAAAAACAAGCCATCAAAGCGGCCTTTGACGTAGAGTATGATCAGATCATGGAGGTTACTCCGGGTAGTGCGCTGATCATCAATAAAGAAGGTGAGTACAACGAAATGTCGATCCTTCCTCAACTTCCCAAGCGCTCGTGTAGCTTTGAGCGTATCTACTTTTCAAGAGGCACCGATCCCGATATATACAACGAACGTAAGCAACTAGGTAAGCTCCTGATTCCGCAAATTCTCAAAGAAATTGATTACGACTTAGAAAACACGATTTTTTCTTATATCCCCAATACCGCCGAAACTTCCTTTTTTGGCATGATCGAAGGTTTAGAGGAATACTTATCCCAGAAGCGTAAGCGCGCGATCATGGAGGGTATTTTATTTGAAGAAGAACTCGACCGTGTACTATCCTTCCGGCCTCGCATTGAAAAGCTGGTGACCAAGGACGTAAAGTCTCGTACCTTTATAACCGCCGATAACCTGCGCGACGACATGGTGTCAAGCGTGTATGATACAACGTTCGAGGTAGTTCGCAAAGGAATTGACACCGTCGTAGTGATTGATGACTCCATTGTACGCGGCACTACGCTGGAAAAAAGTATCCTAAAAATGCTGGATGGCTTAGGTCCCAAAAAAATCGTGATTGTATCATCTGCCCCGCAAATTCGTTTCCCGGACTGCTACGGTATTGATATGTCAAAAATGAAAGACTTCGTGGCCTTCCGTGCCATGCTGAAACTACTCGAAGAGCGCGAAATGGAGTACATGCGCGAAGATGTGTACACTCAATGCGTGGCGAATCTTGCTTCGCAAAATGCGCACTCCGCCAATTACGTAAAAGCACTCTACGATCAGTTTACCGACGACGAGGTATCCGAAAAAGTGGCTGAGATTATCAGTCCTGAGGATATGAAGGCAGAAGTATCCGTTATTTTCCAGACCGTGGACAACCTGCATGTTGCTTGTCCTAACCACACTGGCGACTGGTACTTTACCGGAGACTATCCCACCAAAGGAGGAAATACGGTAGTCAACAAGGCTTACGTTAACTTCCACGAAGGTAAGCTAGTAAGAGCCTACTAAGGAATTCAGTCTTACTACCACTTATATATAGGAAGGCCGCTCTTTTGGAGCGGCCTTCCTATATATAAGTGGTACGAATTTTAGTCTATTTAGAACCTACCGGACAACCACCGTTTTCGTATGTACCGGGCTTTTCGGGGCATTTATCTACCTGATCGGGGATACCATCACCATCCGTATCCGGGCAACCACCAAAGCGAACCAGTCCCGGAACGTCCGGACAGGTATCAAATTCATCCTTTACGCCATCACCGTCACGGTCGGGGCACCCTTTGAACGTTCCTGGAATAGTGGGACACTCGTCTAGTCGATCCACCACGCCATCACCGTCACTATCAGGACAGCCTCGCGTACCCGCGGGACCCGCCACGGTAGGGCAGCGATCTACATAATCGGGAATACCATCACCATCCGTATCCGGACAACCAAAAAACTTAGCGCTGCCGGGGGTGTCCGGACAGCGGTCGCGGTCGTCAGGAATACCGTCCTTGTCTGAGTCTTTAGGCTTACTTGAAATCCGATGCGTCAGGGCCAAAGAAAGAAAGCTAAACTTATCGTTAGGAGTATTACTGTACGTTTTTGCCTCTTCGGGATTGAGAAGACTCTGCCCCGAAGTAGCATCTAACTTATCATTTCGGACAAAATAAAACCGATAATCCAAGCCAATTTGCCATGTCTTATTAATATGGTAATCAAAGGTAACACCGAAGGGTACTGTCCGCTCGTGGGTTTGATTTACACCCAGTCGACCTTTGGGGGAGCCGTACTTCAGAAAAAGCGGTGTGCGGCCACTTACATCACTATTGGTAAAGCGAAGCCTCTCGTTGGTAGTAAGATCAAATGCTTCGGCGCTGAAATACATCATTCCGATACCACCGTATACTCCAATGTGTAGCTTATTATCATTGTAACGACTAAATTGCTCAGTAAGATCCCAGTTAGCGAATAGAGAAATTGAACTAAAATTATTGATGAAGTATGAGTTAAAAAACTCTACTTTTTCCCCACCAATCCTACCTCGGGTGTAGTTAAGGCCCATCGTCAGCGCGGGTTGAACCTTTGCGTTGAGGCTGGCACTACCCATAAACCGCATATCCTGCGTATTGAGCTCGCCAAAAAACTGCGTGAGTCCTCCGCGCAAGGTTACTGAATACGGTGAGAGTTCCCGAACAGTAAACTTCTGGGGTTCCGGAGACTCCGTTTTTTGTACACTAATTCTTCCCTGTGCCAATACAACTAGGCCAGTCAGGAGCAATGAAAAAGTTAGTAAAAATTTACGTAATACCATCCGTTTGGAAGTTTGTGAATGTAATAAAAATAAAAATTTAGTCTCTAACCTTGGCTATTTAATCCAATTAAATCAAGAGGGTAGGCGAACTTTCCGGGGGGTTGGTAGTTTAAGAAACGGGAATAACCCCTACTTTTGTTGCCAATTTTGAAAAATACAACTCATGAGTGTAGTACCTTACAAAGATAAAGATAATAGTAAGCGCGAACAAGTTGCGGAAATGTTTGATAACATTTCTCCCAAATACGATTTTCTCAACCACCTACTGAGCGGAGGAATCGATATTTACTGGCGTAAAAAAGCTATTCGTCTATTGCAAAAAGAGCAACCCAAGACTATTCTGGATATCGCCACCGGAACGGGGGACTTTGCCATTGAAGCTTTGGCTCTAAAACCAGAAAAGATTATCGGCGTAGATATTTCAGAAGGTATGCTGTCCGTGGGTCGCCAGAAAATCAAAAAGTTAGGCAAGCAGGAAATAATTGAGCTACGGAGTGGCGATTCGGAAAGTTTGCCTTTTACAGACAATTATTTCGATGCTGTTATCGTTTCGTTTGGTGTACGTAACTTCGAGAATCTTTTGGCCGGGCTTACTGATATGCAGCGGGTCATGCGGAGAGATGGAACATGCATAGTTGTTGAATTTTCCAAACCAAAATCCTTTCCATTCAAACAGATCTACAACTTTTATTTCAAGTATATTTTACCCTTAATTGGTAAGATTATTTCGAAGGATACCTCAGCCTATACCTACCTACCGGAATCGGTGCAGGCATTTCCCGACGGAAATGATTTTCTCACTATCTTTGAAAAAGCTGGATTTACCAACACTAAATGCATACCACTCACCTTCGGAATTTGCTCCATTTATGTAGGCCAAAAATAGCGGCCATTCTATTCCTGTGCCTTTTCTTCTCTATTCGTGCCCACTCACAGGGGAGCGGCTACATAAGGAAGCACATGGAGTTCTATGACGATAAACCAATACACTACGGCTTTTTGTTTGCTATGCCCGTAACGCGCTTTTCGATCCGGCATAGTGATACTTTCCTAGAGTCTGACTCTGCATTTGCCATTCAATCGCCCAGCCAAGCCTCATTCCGCATGGGTTTTACGGTTAATGCCTTCCTGAATGATCACTTTGACCTCCGAACGACCCCGTCGGTATCGTTGTACGAAAGGCAGGTAAAATACAGCTATCCGGGCGGCACTGAACGCACCGAACGACGCGAATCGACATGGATTGAAATCCCCCTGCTTTTGAAATACAAATCAGTTCGTCGGGCCAATACCCGGATGTACTTAATTGCCGGCATCACGCTCGGCGTAGAAACCAACGTAAAGCGTAGCCGGAGCGGCGGTAGTATCAGCAATCGACTTGAAACCAAAACCTCCGACTTCACCGTAGACTACGGAGTGGGTTTTGAACAGTTTTTTCAGTTCTTTAAGTTTGCCCCAGAACTACGTTTTTCACACGGATTGGGGAATATGATACAACCCGCTAACAACTCGGTGAGCGTTGGAATCAACCGCCTGACCACTCATACCGTTACGCTCTGTTTAAATTTCGAATAGAGCCCTATTGACAATCAGATGCTTATAAATTTCTTAGAAAAATTTCCGTAAAATAGTTGCAAACAGAAAATCAGTCCCCCATATTTGCATTCCCAAACGGAAACAAGGGCTCTTAGCTCAGTTGGTTCAGAGCACCTGCCTTACAAGCAGGGGGTCGGGGGTTCGAATCCCTCAGGGCCCACCCTTATAATCAAGCACCTAGCATTCATTTGCTAAGTGCTTTTTTCTTTTGGTGCAATACAAAGTGTAATACATCTATACAGGGTTTATAAAGTAATGCTAGCAGAGCTGCGCTTAGCGACATTACCTGTGTGCTCTGTGGCTTATAGTATGCTATTGATTTTACTCGCTCGTAGCTTCCTTCGTATAACAGAAGTTGTTATTATCGACACATGTGCTTAAACACCCCGTTTACAACATCAGTGCAAAAAGCAGTAAATCAAATGAGGTGATCCAGTAGCACTACATAGAGTCTATTTTTTCAGGCACTTTAACGATAACTAACTGAAATACAGAATGTATCAATTCTTCCAGTTTTGAGCGGTTTATAGAGCTGCATTCTTAAAGAAGACCAGCACATGAGTAATATATATGACAATTAGGAATAATATTAGCGTATTATTCAGTTTTTCAGTGGGAAGGACACTATTTATAGCTTTTGATCCTTTAAACAGTTTGGTTATATTTTTTGTATCATTCTAACCACTGGTACTCAATTTTACCCGTTTAATAAAATATAGTATGGAAAGATGCTTATTTTATTACATTCGTTAGAAAACCTATCAGTATAGAGTTACTTTGCCCTCCTTTTTAGCATGTATGAGATAATGGGGTAGGTTTTACAAATTTACTGAGGGACCGGAGACAAAGGGTATAATGATGCAATCCGTGCTATTTTAACTAATAGATAAATTACATGAATTGGGAATATTTTAAGACCCCTCCGATTAAGGAAGCAATTCTACAAATTCTGTTTTCAAATACAATTTCACGAAGTTGTCTAGAATCATTCAAGAATAGTGAGCTTATCAAACAGCAATTTTCCCAAGTTGGACCTCACTACAATTTAAATACAAATATCAGCGAGGACAATTTGGGTAAGGGTAAAATCGAGGCAAGTAAAACTTTTATTGGATACAATTTTTCTACTAAGGGCAAAAGACTGAGCTTGAGAACTAATAGCATTTCATTACATATTATAAATGAATATGGTGGATGGGAGAATACAATAGAAGAGTTTTCTAGAGTATGGAGTAGCTTATTGTTAATTGAGTCTAACATAAATATAGCTAGTATTTCAACAAGATACATCAATGATATTCGCCTACCGATCAAATCAAATGATTTAGTGCTCAGTGACTATTCGAACCTGTCCCCCAATTCGCCTAACTATCAGGGAAACGAAAATACTAGCTTTCTCATACAGCTAAACATACTAAACCAGACGAGGAACACAAGTTCTACTATTATAGAAACAATTCAAAAGCATGAGACTCCAAATGAAATAGGTCTCATTATTGACATTAACGTTGTCAAGGCCATTAATAATAATTCTTCAGATTTTAGTTTTGAATCTTTTGAAGATTGCAGAAATGAAAAAAATGGAATATTTTTCAATACTGTAACCGATAGAACCAAAGAAATAATTAGAAATCATGGGATATAACACTCAACCTATATTTGAGGCTCCTGTTCTTGGAATTTCAAATTCCGATACAGTATGTTTTAAAGGAGTCTATGAGCCATTCTTCGAAAAAGCCAATGGAGCCATTACTATTGGCTATGTAAAAAAGTCTCTAGCAGATAGGCTGACCGACTTCTTGAGCAATCAGCTTGTTCTATTATCTGATGAACAACTAAAAGTGGTCGAGAGCTTCATTAGTGTCTTAGATTCTTTATCTGCTAATATGATTAAGGAGGTGGAGATTTCACTATCTGTCGAACTAGAAGTTTGTTTTTCAAGGAAAACAGATAGAGGTTACTCCTTATTCGCTATTGATACGGATGGAGATTCTATGTATAGTTTTATCGGAACAGCCAAGGAGGATGATGCTCTCAATTTTTATACGATTGAAGAATTGGATCCAGAATTTGTGTCTCTCAAATTCTTCTCTAAATAAATCTACCTTGGATCATCATGAACATTGTCAGATTGAGTACATACCACACCATCTAAAAAGAAATGGACGAGACCCAATCAATGAGTTCTTTATATCTGAAAGGTTGTACAAGAGATGGAAAAATCCCAACACTAATCATCCTTATACTGATATTTCATTAACCGATTTATCTCATAATAGGCAGGGGACTTCAGAAAATATTTTGTCAGAACCTAGTGATGTTCTCTTCAATATAGATTCGAAAGATGGTTGTGAAAGATACGATGAGGCGTACATCGCAATAGAAATAATGGAGCTTACTGACGACCAAAAGTATTATAAAGAAATCGTTGATGACAAGAACTCCGCAATATGGGCTGAAATAACCCTTGAACACACTCCACTTGTATGTAATTACTCGCACTGCGAATTTGTTTTTTATTTCAAAGGTGAGAAGGTTAAATGGGTGAACTATGGAGCAACACTAGGTAGTACGGAGGCAAAAACTGTGCGCAAGACGTGTAGAAATGAGTTATCAAAGATGTTTGTACGAAAGGAGATTTGGCTGAATTGAACTCGAATAAAGGGAAAAGGTTATATGTGGTGGTCTAACCGATTTACTGATACGTTGGAATTAGCAGCAAATCGAGAGTGTACAAAGCAACAATGAGCAGCTTTCTCTGAATTCGCTTAAAGCCCTACCTTGTTAGGGCTTTTTTTATGAACTATCTCTAACGGGGGCATCAAGGATACAACTGCCGATGGAAGTCACACAATATGCCTTTGAAACCTTAAAAAAAGCGTTCTGTTAATCCTTTGTAAAAAGAGTTGACTTATGGAGAAAAAACCATCCATTGATTTAAATAGGCTAGCCATGCTAGATACAATGGCCCGTGATCAAAGGATCACCAATGATGATTTGATTTTTCATATGGCCAGATTTTTAATGAGTGCGAACTACAAAAGAACTCCTTACCAAATATATTTTCAAGGGGTTTACAGGGCACGAGCAGAATCATTCGATTCAATAGAGAAGGCTTGTGTTGAATTTGGACATGTCGGCAAGCTTTCCTTTCCTCCCAACGAGATTGCAAAAGCCAGCAGATGCAATCCAGATAAATCTTCCGTTTTTTATTGCTCTACGGAAAACTGTGTTCCAATTTTCGAAATCAGGCCTCAACAAGGATAATACGTTGTAATCGCTTTATTTAAACCAAAAAATGGTAATAATCTGGATTTGCTATTACCTGTTATAGGCGTGAAGCAGCTAAGAGAGAATCTGCTCAGGCGGAACCCTTATGACAAAATGGCCGAAATACTCTCTAAGGATATGCATTATATGGCTAGTGATGATCCCATCTCTTTAATGATTGATGACCATATAGCAGGCTGGTTTTCCCACCGGGTAGATGATTCATGTAAGTATATATATAGACTAACGACTGCTTTTTATAAAGCACTTGTCAATTTCGTTAAGTATGACAATGATGAGATTAATGCCTTAATTTACCCAAGTGTTGAAAGTGAAATTACTGGCTATAATATCGTGATGGAACAGAAGGTTGTTATGGATAACTTGGAGGTTAGTAAAGCTATTATTTTTAGTTTGGTCCATAAAAATGGAAGTAGTTATACTATAAAGCCTCTGAAAGAATCCTCTCATATAGAATCAGATGGTAAAATTATCTGGGCAGATGTCAAAAATGGCGGTCTATTGACATTTAATCCCGATACGCCTACTATTCCTTTCGATGATGATCAAATTTTTTCTTCGACAAAACGTCTTTTCTAACTAACTTGATGTACAATTTCAAAAACATCAATAGCCATGAAAACAGCGATAAGTACCAAGAAAAACAAAGAAAACAAGACCGAGATTATTACCCTGCGGGTAACAGAGCAACAGAAACAGGAGATCGAGCGGAAAGGAGCGGAAATGGGTTTGGGCATTAGTGCCTGCCTCTCCCACGTTTTGGCCGACTACGGGAATCTGAAAAAAGAGAGCCAGCAGGCCAATGCAAAAATGATCGAGGTGGTGACCCAAAAGGAGATCATGGAGCAAGCACTGCTGAAAACCCAGCAGGATTCCAAGACGTTGGACAATCCAGCCTTCACTGAGTGCTTTGAATCCGTCGTTGGGCAGGAGCTGAACGGTAAACTCAGTACCTCTAAGTATGATTTGTTGGGGGTATTGGCCACAAGGGCGGATATAACCAGGGTAGAAGATAACCTGGAAGTAGAAATCCCCTTGGAAGCCAAAAATTCGGTGCTGGAAAAAGAGGTACAGGGGTACCCCGTGTGGCAGATAGCTTTGGCCGCATTAGTTGTTTGTGCGGTGGTAGCCACTATCATCTATGCACAGCGTACTAGGAGCCGATAATGACCCGAAAATGTATGACAACCGCCACTATTGTTATGCAAGTGCAACTAAGCAACCCCTATACTTACAGGTGAGTGTGCCAAAATGTGGCCCAGGAGCCTTTTTTAGGAGAATAGAGGGGTATACATAGGCCAAATGCAGGCTGTGTGAAATTGTATGCTTTTGTATGCGGATATCATACAAAACCGACTCCACCCCCACCTTTGCGTTTTGAACCATGCAAAACCCGAATTTGTCAGTGTGTAGCGAAGTGTAGTTTTGGGGACCTGTTAAGTCGACTCTATCTCACTCGGACATAATCTATTCGGTTAGCCCATCCTTCTATTGCAAATTGTGGACTTAGATACGGCTTATCCCCTTTTGTCAGATACTATGTAAGCCAAAAGGCATTGACTGGCATACGTAAATCGAAAATAGATGGTAGTAAAATTAAATAATGGGTAGCTACTTTTATCAAATTGACAAACCCTACGAAGTAATTCACCCGCTACATTCGATTTTTTTTTCTTAACATTGGGGTAAGAAAAACTACACCCCGCCCCCCATGAACTTTACCCAGATTGAGACCAACGTCCAGCAGCTTATCCAAAACTCTCAGCCCGCTACTTTTATCTATGACCTGCTCCTGGCTTACGGCCAACCCAAAGCCTCCATCAAACGCTTGCAGATTGGCTCGCTGAACCTCGCCAAGCAGCCCGGCGAAATAGCCTGGAAGAAAAAACTGTACTACCGGGAGGTACCCGAAGGCGAGGACGTTCCCGCCCGACTGGCCGAGTTGCAAGCCGACGCCCCGGCCACGAAGCACGATCCCCGTTTTATCGTCGTTACCGATCATACCACGCTGGCTGCCTACGACCGCAAAACGCAGGAAAGTATCAGCTGCCCGCTGGCCGAACTGCCGAAGCACTTTGATTTTTTCTTGCCCTGGGCGGGGATGGAGAAAACCCAGCACCAAAACGAAAATCCCGCCGACGTAAAGGCCGCCGAGAAGATGGCCCGGCTCTACGACGAAATCAGGAAGGATAACCCCACCGATACGCCCGAGGCCGTGCATAGCCTCAATGTGTTTTTGTCGCGGTTGCTGTTCTGTTTTTTTGCGGAGGATACCGACATTTTCGCCAAGGGGCAGTTTACCAATGCCATCGGCAGCCACACGCAGGCCGACGGCAGCGACCTGAACGACTACCTCGACCGGCTCTTTGATACCTTGAATACAGACGCGATGCATCGCGTCTCTACCTTGCCCGCCTACCTCCGGGCCTTCCCGTACGTGAACGGCGGGCTGTTTCGTACCGCCCACCAGGCCCCGGTATTTACACGCCGCAGCCGACAGGCCGTCATTGACAGCGGTGAGCTGGATTGGAGCGCCATCAATCCCGATATTTTTGGCTCCATGATTCAAGCCGTGATTACGCCCGAGCACCGGGGCGGGCTGGGCATGCACTATACCTCCGTGCCCAATATCATGAAGGTGATCGAGCCGCTGTTTCTCAACGAGCTATACGAGGAGTACGAGGCCGCGCAGGGTACCCCCCGCAAGCTCAACGCCCTGCTGGAACGCCTCCACCGCATCAAGCTCTTTGACCCGGCCTGCGGCAGCGGCAATTTCCTGATCATTGCCTACAAGGAGCTGCGGCGGCTCGAAATGAAGATTTTCCGGGCGCTCAATACGCTGGCGCTCTCCAACATCAGCCTGAGCAATTTTTACGGCATCGAGCTGGATGATTTTGCCCACGAGGTAGCAATCCTCTCGCTGTGGCTGGCGGAGCATCAGATGAATCAGGCGTTTTTCCGGGAGTTTGGCCGCTCCAAACCCTCCCTACCCCTCACCGGGGCCGGGCATATTGTGCAGGGCAACGCCTGCCGCCTCGACTGGGAAGAAGTATGCCCTAAGAAGGAAGGAGATGAGGTGTATATTTTGGGAAATCCGCCGTATTTGGGGGCGAGAATGCAAGACAGCGAACAAAAACTAGATCTAGAACAGATTTATAAAAGCTACGGGAACGCAAAAAAAATTGATTACATATCTGCTTGGTTCTTAAAGGCCTCAGATTTTATCAAATCGAGTAAATTTTCATTCGCTTTTGTAACAACAAACTCTATTTGTCAAGGTGAGCAAGTCCCACTTATTTGGCCACACATCTTAGAGAAAAATTTAGAAGTCTCATTTGCATATAACTCTTTTAAATAGGCGAATAACGCAAAAAAAAATGCGGGTGTTACTGTTGCGATTATTGGTATCAGAAATATTAGTAACGCTAAAAAATACCTTTTTGTCAAAAATGTAAAGCACGAGGTAACCAATATAAATCCATACTTAGTCAATTCACGAAATGTGATTATCAATAGGAAAAGTACCCCTATTTCTTTTGATATAGACATGGAGTATGGGAATATGGCTATTGATGGTGGTCATCTGTTATTATCTCCATTAGAAAAGCTAGACTTATTGAATAAGTATCTTGATATTGAGATACTTATAAAAAGGGTGTTTGGTGCACAAGAGTTTTTAAATGGTGTAGAAAGATTCTGCTTATGGATTAAAGATGAACATTTAGAAATGATAGCCAATGTTCCAGAGGTACTTGCACGTATAGAACTAGTAAGACTATCTAGGTTATCAAGTACTGATACAGGAACTCATGGACTTGCTAAGAAACCACATCAATTTCGGGAGATGAAGGAGAGTAATAGCTCTGCATTGATCATTCCTACCGTTTCATCTGAAAGAAGATTATACATTCCGATAAGCTTCGTTAATAATGATTCTGTTATCATTGCTCCGAATCAAGCAATCTATGATCCTGAGCCCTATTTATTTTCTATTCTAACCTCCCGAATGCACATGACCTGGGTAAGAGCGGTAGCAGGTAGGTTAAAAACTGATTATAGGTACTCCTCACAGCTCTGCTACAATACCTTCCCCTTCCCCCCCATATCCGAAACCCAGAAGCAGGAGCTGGAAGGCCACGTGTACGCCATCCTGGGCGAGCGGGAGGCGCACTCGGAGAAAACCCTGGCGCAGCTCTACGACCCCGATAAAATGCCCGCTGGCCTGCGCGAAGCCCACCGCCAAAACGACCTCGCCGTGGAGCGCTGCTACCGCAGCCGCCCCTTCGAGAGCGACGAGGAGCGGTTGGAGTACCTCTTTAAATTGTACGAGCAGATGGTAGCGCGGGAGCAGGAAAAGGGGACGTTGTTTGAGGGGGGGGGGAAGAAGAAAAAGAAGTGATTTTGATTCCAACTGAGGGACATCGATGTCCCTCAGTTGAAATCGGATGATGCAGATTATAACTGCTGACGCACTCCTTTTAGGCCTTGTCTTCCCCTTGACATGCAATTGAGAATGATATAAACCAAACAAACCGGATGCCGTACGTTAAACGAAAAAACAAAAGGTATGGACATAGTGCTTGATGATGAGTACAAAGAATGGATCGTCGGTCTGAAATCAACTATCCGATCCATTCAATTGAAAGCGGCCCTTGCGGTCAACAGTGCGTTGATTGAGTTTTATTGGGAACTGGGCCGAATGATTGCCGAGAAGCAAACCGCCTGGGGGAGCCAATTTCTGAATACCTTATCCAAAGATCTAAAAAAAGAGTTTCCTGACATGCAGGGGCTCTCGGTAAGAAACCTGAAATATTCCCGGCAGTTTTATCAATTCTATACACCACCCAACGCTCCACAATCGGAGTCGAAATTTGGGCAACAGCTTGTTGCCCAAATTCCCTGGGGACATAATATATTGATTTTCAGCAAGTCAAGAAGTATAGATGAGGCAAGTTTCTATCTTCAAAAAACTATTGAAAATGGTTGGAGTCGTGATGTACTTGGCTTACAGATCAAGAGTCTATTGTATGAGCGACAGGGTAAAGCCATTACTAACTTTAAAGATACCCTGCCTGACCCCATGTCTGACCTTGCTACTCAAATCCTGAAAGACCCCTACAATTTTGATTTTTTGTCAATGACCGAAAATTACAAAGAGCGGGAACTTGAAAACGCCCTTGTTGATAACGTAACTAAATTCCTGCTAGAATTAGGGACAGGATTTGCTTACGTGGGCAAGCAGGTACCTTTACAGGTAGGAGACCAGGAATATTTTATTGATTTACTTTTTTACCATTTAAAGTTACGGGCCTACGTACTTATCGAACTGAAAGTGACTGATTTTATCCCCGAGTATGCAGGAAAACTGAGTTTTTACCTGTCAGTGGCCAACGATGTATTGCGCCATCCTGCCGACAACCCAACGATCGGGCTATTAATTTGTAAAAACAAAAACAACATAATTGCTGAATATTCTCTAAAAAATATAAACCAGCCGATCGGAGTCACTGAATACCAATTGACGCGGCTTTTTCCTGAGGAGTTCAAAAGCAGCCTGCCTACTATCGAAGAAATTGAAACTGAACTTAAAAATATAGGATAACATGCAGATAAAACAATGGTTTATTTCTATGTCCAAAAAAAATAAAAAGTAGTAAAAACAAAAAACAAACTCAATAATACATTGATATTCAATACATTATTTATTTTTTATGGAAAGTAAATAAAAAATAAACTCAGCCTTACCCACAAATCAACCTTACCCCCATGCCCGATATAGTCCACGTCACCTACGCCCAAACCGGCCAAAGTTCCAACACCGATCCGCTCGGGATGCGCGAAATGCAGCAAAAAGCTTATCAGGCCCGCGACGCGCAGTACCTGCTGCTGAAAGCTCCGCCCGCCTCGGGCAAATCGCGCGCACTGATGTTCATTGCCCTTGATAAGCTTATGAATCAGGGTATCCGCAAGGTCATTGTAGCCGTGCCGGAGCGCTCTATTGGTGGGTCGTTTACCGCCACCCCGCTCAAAAAAGACGGGTTCTACGCCGACTGGTCGCCTAACCCGATGTACAACCTTTGTACGCCCGGTATGGATGGGAGCAATAGCAAGGTGCAGGCGTTCAAAAACTTCATGGCCAACGGGGAGCCCATCCTGATCTGTACCCACGCTACCCTCCGCTTTGCCTTTGAGGAACTGGAAGAAACCGCCTTTGACCACGTACTGCTGGCCATTGACGAGTTTCACCACGTATCCGCCGATGGCGACAGCCGCCTGGGAGAGCTGCTGCGGAGCATCATGGGCAAGTCCAGCGCGCATATCGTTGCCATGACCGGCTCGTACTTCCGGGGCGACAGCGTGCCGGTGCTACTGCCAGAGGATGAAGGCCTGTTTACTAAAGTCACGTACAACTACTACCAACAGCTCAATGGCTACCGCTACCTGAAATCGCTGGGCATCGGCTACCATTTTTACCAGGGCAGGTACACTTCGGCCATTCTGGAAGTGCTGGACACCAACAAAAAAACCATCCTGCACATCCCGAACGTCAACTCGGGGGAATCTACCAAGCAAAAGCATGAGGAAGTGGATACCATTCTGGATGCCGTGGGTGAAGTGGTGTCGGTTGATCCCGATACGGGCATCATTCTGCTGAAACGTCATACCGACGGAAAGGTATTGAAAGTAGCCGATTTGGTGAACGACAACCCTCGCGACCGCGAAAAGGTAGTAGCGTACTTGCGCACCGTGAGTTCCGTGGATGATCTGGACTTGATCATTGCCCTAGGCATGGCCAAGGAGGGCTTCGACTGGCCCTACTGCGAGCACGCTCTCACGGTGGGGTACCGGGGTTCGCTCACGGAAATCATTCAGATCATCGGCCGGGCCACCCGCGACAGCGCCAACAAAACTCACGCGCAGTTTACCAACCTCATTGCCCAGCCCGATGCGGCGGACGATCTGGTACGGCTGTCGGTCAATAACATGCTGAAAGCCATCACGGCCTCGCTGCTGATGGAACAGGTACTCGCACCCAACTTCAAGTTCAAAACCAAACTCTCCGACGACGACAAGGCCGAAGCCGGTGAAATAAAGGTACGTGGCTTGAAAGTACCCAGCTCGCAGCGCGTGAAAGATATTGTAGAGTCGGACCTGAACGATTTGAAGGCGACGATCCTGCAAGATGATACGATGCTCAAAACCATCCCCGGTACGGTAGACCCGGAGGTGATCAACAAGGTACTGATTCCGAAAATCATTCAGGCCAAGTACCCCTTGCTGAGTGAGGAAGAAGTAGAAGAAGTACGGCAGTACGTGGTACTGGACTCCGTGGTAAAAAACAACCTGATGGTGGATGTAAAAGAACTGAAAGCGGCCATCGAAAAGGATGAAGGTATCCAGAAAGCCATACAGGGAGGGGTACCGGAAAGTCAGATCAACAAAGACTTGATCCCCAAGGTAGTGAAGGCCATGTACCCCGATCTGGATCAGGACGAAGTACGGAAGTTCAGTGAAATGGCCGCCGCCGAGGACGAACCGGCCTATTCGGGTGCAGAGAGCGGCGATAAGCGCTTTATCCGCATGGCCGGGCAGTTTGTCAACATCGACGACCTGCACATTGACCTCATTGATCGCATTAATCCGTTTCAGAAAGCCTACGAGATTCTTTCCAAGTCGGTTACGTCGAAGGTATTGAAAGTCATACAGGATACCATCGAGGCTACGCGCATTCAGATGACGATGGAAGAGGCTCTGCTACTTTGGCCCAAAATCAATGATTTCGTAAAAACCTTCCGACGCGAACCCGGCTTACAAGCCACCGACCCGCTGGAAGTGCGGATGGCACAGGCGATCATTTTTCTGAAAGAACAAAAACGTAAGGCACAGCATGGACAAGGATAAGCTACTCCGCGAATTATTCGAAAATGATCCCCTGGGCTTGCTAAACATAAAGCCTGCTACCAATCCGGCACGCAACGAAGACGAGCGGCTGGTAGCAAGTTTTCGGGAAATCGTGGATTTTTACGAGAAACACGACCGTCTGCCCGCGCAGGGCGGCGGCATTCAGGAGCATCAGCTCTACGCCCGGCTGGAATCCATGCGCAAGAACCCCGAAAAAGCAGAAATGCTTCAAAAGCACGATACCCATCATTTTCTGCAAACGGAGAAGAAAGAGCTGAATTCACTGGACGATGTCTTCGCGGATGATCTGCTGGGGCTGCTGGACGACGACGCGGAGGGGTTGTTTGAGTTGCGGCACGTCCCCAAAGAAACCACCATGCCCGATTACATTGGAAAAAGGACGGTTTGTGCCGATTTTGATCAATTTGAGTCTTTATTTTTGGCCTGCCATAAGGACCTAAAAATTGGCAAGCGTAAACTACTTACCTTCCGGAACGAGCAACAGATTGAGAAAGGATACTTCTTTGTGCTGAAAGGCATACTTCTCTACGTAGCCGAAGTGGGTACCAAGGAAATAGAAAACGGAAAAGTGAACGCCCGTTTGCGGTGTATTTTCGAAAACGGCACTGAGTCGGACATGCTGCTGCGCTCCTTGGCGGCAGAACTCTACAAGGATGGCCGACGGGTAACGGAGCACGAAGACCACTACCTCGACGGGCTTCGGGGGATAACGCAGGACGACGAAAACACCGGATTTATCTACATTCTGAAATCGAAAAGCGAAAACCCCGCCATTCAACCCCTCCAAAACCTGTATAAAATCGGGTTTTCAACCATTACCGTAGAAGACCGGATCAAAAATGCTCGTCAAGACCCTACCTTTCTGATGGCCGATGTGCGCATCGTGATGACGTACCAGTGCTACAATATGAATCCTCAGAAATTGGAACAACTGTTGCATACGTTTTTTGGTAGTTCCTGCCTGAACGTTGACGTATTCGATCAGGCTGGTCAGCGCCATACGCCCCGCGAATGGTTCTTGGCCCCGCTCAGCGTTATTGAACAAGCGGTGCATTTGATAATTTCGGGGGAGATTGTGCAGTATCGGTACGATGCGGAAAAAGAGGGAATCGTGGGGAGATAGTTGAAATACTTTCTTTGCCTGTAAACAAATCACAAATGGAGGGCAGGGAAGTTGGCTTAGCCTACCATCTATACCCCCAACAACGACTCCGCTGACATTCCTAAACCCTGATAAAGGTTTCTTATCATAGTAAGCGTCAAGCGTCTCTTTCCATTGAGCACTTCTGATGCTCTATTTTCTCCACCAAAATAACGAGCTACCTGTTTTTGCGTAAGATTGAGCATTTCCATTCTTTGTTTGATCGCTTCAATGGGATCAAGTCTTTCAATGGGTTGATGTTTTTTCTCATACTCAATCGCTAATACACTAATAGCTTCCAAGAGGTTGAGCGCCTTGGTTCTTTGTTCCTGGTCTTCAATCAAGTCGGCATCCACCAACACATTGATTAATTGTGACGCGTGATCATAGTCATTCGCTGTTACAATGGGCGTGATGGTAATTTCATTAAGATTAATAACGAGTGGTTTCATCGTGAATGAGGTAATTAGATAAATTTAATAGTAGTATTTATTACGACAGATATTGAATACAATACGACCATTTCCTACGGTGTCGGCTCCTTTGAACAAGGCAATGACTTCCTTGGGGTTATTAAATATCCGTTCTTCATTAACCTCATACCACGTTTTCAGTGATGATTCGGCATCGGGGTACTTCGTCCAAAACTCTCTTAATGTGTACCCTTCATAAATATTCTCATAACGAATCTACAACGGACTAAATTCCCATAATGGGAAGTATACTAAAACTCTGATAAAAAGCGAGTGGATTTGTAATAAAGTAATTACATAAAACCATCATTAGGTAAAATCACAAGAATAGTGGTGTTTTTACTGTTTGACTACTGTAACCTGTCGCCCATCCCAATCTTCCCTAAGGGCGTTTTGCTTAGGACTTATGGGTTCTAAAAAAAGCCAAGTAGTAAGTACTGTTTCGCTAATGCCGAAATATGCGTGAACCGAATTATACCAATTTAGTTTTATAATGCCGTATATATTTTATATATTTAGTCATGGGAAAGAAAGCAGAATTGGAGATTAGAGAATCATCTTTGGAGCTTAAAAAGCTACTTTTAAAACAGAAAACCAT
>Ga0209390_10001772_pt1 | contig 40204 bp, 43 predicted proteins | sample BON01_FD_187212 | JGI IMG/M metagenome (GOLD analysis project Ga0209390, IMG submission 187212) | Freshwater microbial communities from Lake Bonney liftoff mats and glacier meltwater in Antarctica - BON-01 (SPAdes) (version 2) | ecosystem: Environmental > Aquatic > Freshwater > Ice > Glacier...
TAGACTACAAAAAACCGATGGACGTGTATAACGAAAGTATTTTATCAAGTAGAACCTTGATTGAAGCGGCTTAAAGAAAATAAATAAGGATCTGGAAATAGTTGTCTTGACCTTTTGGGGTGCTATAGAGGTTTATTTAACAGTTTGCTGAGTAGCGTGAGGCAATTAAGTAATGGATCATCCAATGTTTCCTGACCGTCATCAGCTTTCCACTGCTTGGTTTCATCTAATGGTAATGGTTGTTCAGACATATTTACATTGGTATCCTTGGCAACGAAGTTTCACATATGGCTAAATTTAAGCGTGAACTTTATCACAAAATACAAAAATTAATATCATCATTGTAAGCGATTTGATAGATTATAAATAAACTTAGGTCCGATAACAGTTCGACGTTAATATTTTATCCCCATTTAAACTCAATTTAACAATTGAATACCGGTGATAGAATACCCTTATCAACTTTACAGGTATGAAAATGGCCTATATAAATCGTAATATTAATGGCGAAATCACCGAGATTTTTGAAACACGGCAATATGATGCTCAAGAATATATTTCCCTAGAGAACGCCGAGCTTATTGAATTTATCAAACAGGCGGCCACTAATCATGATGTGAAAGCGGTTTTATCCTCTTCCGATGTGGCGCTGGTTCGTGTTCTTGAAGATCTAATCAATACGCTAATTGATAAAAATGTCATCCAGTTCACTGATCTTCCTTTAGTAGCACAAGGAAAACTAGCAAATCGGGAAAAAATTCGTGGCCATTTAACGAGTCTTGATAACTTAATGTCAGATGACGAAGGCATTTTATAAAAATTCAGAATTTTTATAACTAAATAAAACGATTAATTCGCGAAGTTAATAACATCGCATCACTAATTCAATCTTGATCAGTGAATTAGTATTTAAATTATTAGCGATTCTAGCTACCCACCGCTATCATGGACGGTAAGTTTAGCCCATTATGTCTTAGGTTCAGAGAACTACTCTTGATAGCCTGTATGGATCAAATTCACTAAAGCGATAGTGGAGACATTTTCCAATATTTAGGTCGACTTAAACTCTTCCTAATAATGGTTGTCTTACCACTTGGCTAGTATATTCGCCTCCAGGCCCATAAGCACTAGGCGTCATCTCACGTCCCCGCAGGATATTCATGGCTTGTTGAAGATATTGGCGGTTAACATTAACAATGCCACCATTAACTTGATTATGTTCTCGACATGCCTTGGCAGTGATTTTTAACGTATCCACCATATTATTTAATACGCGAGAATGCTGCTCTGTTTGATTGGCAATAAAAGCTGCTAAGCCATCTTTACCTGCCGAAAAACCTTCAGCTTGTAATACTGCTTCCCGCTGACGACCCAATTTTTCTAAGGAGACGACTAAAGGCTGTTTTTTAGCCGTAAGCTCTGTCATTGCATCAACATCTGACTTCGTTAACGCACTACGTTCATACTTAAGCATTGTAAGCAGTTGAGAAGCTGTCGCCTGTTCTGTCTGTAAAATGTTATGTAATTGTTGCACTGAAGTCATTGTCATGGGTGTCCACCTAACCGAGCTGTTGCTCGAACTTGATCATATTGTTGGCTAGTTCAGCAGGATCAACATTGTATGAGCCTTCTGCGATAGCTGCTTTTAAAGCTGATACGCGATCATTATCGACCACAGGCGCATCTGCTAAAGTTTGTTGTAATGACTGCAACGCAGTTGCAGTATCGGTTAAACTCACCGTATCAACACGTGATGAATTTACCGTAGCATCTTGTGTCTTTTCCTTACCAGAATTGGCCTGAGCAGTAATATTCCGGTTGGTATTTAGCCCAAGTTGGCTCGTCGTTTTTATCGTATTTATTTCTGACATTATTGTTCTCCTTCAGAGTCTGATTAATACATCGGCCAGAATTATAAAAACTTGAGTTTTTTTGTACACTTTTCACCTCAATTATTTACAGTGATACTTTTACAATTCCAGGTGCATCGACGACCCCTTCCACAATACGCTTAGAAGTACTATTTTTTACTTTTACGCGTTGCCCTAATGTCGCATCATCTAAAGCAGTTCCACTCATTCTAACTTCCATTTGTCCGGCCATCGCCACCAACATAATCTGCTGTCCACGATGAACTAATTTTTGAGCTTCAAGACTATTCGGCTTAATCACTGCTCCCATCGTAACGGGGTACTTTAATGTTTGCCCAATCACTAATTCGGTGCTATTCAAATAACCATGTTGCAAGCTGCCAATATCCAATTGTTGTAACTTGATATCTCCTTGTGTGATTATTTTATTTGATGATAAAGGTCTATTTGCAACCACAACCAATTTAAGTACTTTCACCTTAACAGGCACATATACTGTCCATGCCACCGGCGAGTTACATTTAACCCCTATAGTTTGATTACCTAAACCAACAACGCCCTTAGTGGAAAATACATCAAGCGCACTATCACAGGCTTGAAGCCGCAAACGGTTGTCTAATGAATCCATCGCAATTTGTGGATTATCATAACTTGCTTGTGCTTGCTTCATAGCATATTCATAGGCCACTTGCTCAATTCTATCCAGTGCATGTAAAGTATCAGCATAAAGATTAAATGACACAAATATGCCACACACTAGGCTTAGTTTTTGCTTCCAATTGACAATCATTACATTACCCTCATTCTTGTTCGTGATGTCAATTTTATGACATTCAACAGATTTACAATGGACTAAGCAATTAGTATGCCTATCGTCGTTATTTATATTTTATTAAAAAAATTCTGGAAACAAAGCACCTAAGCGATAAACATAATAATGATCTCATAGGAGTAAAACACAATGGCCAGTATGATTGAGGGTGTAGATCAACGAACAAAGCTAGTAGGCCACAATCGCCTTGAACTGCTGCTTTTTAAGTTAGGCACATCGCAAACATTTGGCATAAATGTCTTTAAGGTACGTGAAGCTATTCCCTGCCCGACATTAACAAAACTACCTTTTTCACACCCCGTCGTACGAGGCGCAGCATATATCCGCGGACAAGCAATTAGTATTTTTGACTTATCACTTGGCATTGGTGGTCAACCGGTGGACGATCTCAGTAAAAGTTTTGTGATCATTACTGAATACAATCGTTCGGTTCAGGGATTTTTAGTCAGTAATATCGATCGTATTGTTAATACTAGTTGGGCAGATATCTTACCACCACCTTCGGCCTTAGGTAATGACAGCTATATGACAGCCTTCACCAAACTGGATAATGAATTAATTGAGATTATCGATGTAGAAAAAGTCATGTCTGAAGTAGTCGGTACAGATGATATTGTATCTGATGACTTAGTCGAGAGTTTTATTAGTCATAATGCAGACTACCGCCCACATATTTTAGTGGCTGATGATTCTAGCGTTGCCCGTAACCAAATTAAACGTACGATGGAGCAACTAGGTATCGATACAACGATAACCCGCGATGGCAAGGAAGCGCTACTACAACTTCAAACGTGGGCTGATGAGGGTATTAATGTTAAACAGCATATCGCCATGCTGATCTCTGACATTGAAATGCCTGAAATGGATGGCTATACCCTGACCAGCGAAATTCGTAAGGATCCCCGCTTACAGGATATTAAAATTTTATTACATTCTTCGATGAGTGGTACGTTCAACAATAACATGGTTGATATTGTCGAAGCAGATAAGTTCATCGCAAAGTTCTCACCCGATGATCTCGCCACCACGGTTCAAGAATTAATTGAACAATGGAAACTAGAGCGATGATGTTTCTTCAGCTATAAAAAAAGCGCCAATTACAGCGCTTATTTTTGCTATAAATGTTTATTGATACATTATGAACCAAAGCCCATCACATCTGCTGGCATCGGAATAACATTCTCAGATTCCGTTACCATATCAGCTTTTGCACGCATCAGATTGGTTCCAACAAAACCACCAAAACGATACACCCAATCACGCAACTCACCATTGATCTCCGCGACTTCTGCTTGTACTTGCTCAGGAGTCTGTAACACATTCAATTCCTGTATATCCTTTGGTGCGGCTTTAATGGTTGAGCCATCAAACTCAGCTTGAAAAGTAGTAAAATAAGCACCATCATTAAATGATGTTTTCGCGATAACTTTCAAACCGTCAAAAGTAATAAATTCTGCCGTAACAACTTCAGCTCCATCTCTTGAGAAGTCTTTAGCTGATTTTACGTCTTCCATTCGTAATTGAAATAAAGTACCAGCGATGTCATACCCTAGTTGCTCGTATTTAAACACCGTTTTTTCCAACGATGATGGTGTACCAAACTTATCTTTTACACCTAAATTAACTAGCGTAGCCGTTTGGCCTGTGGGCTGAATAATATTCACCTCAGCAATGCGTTCACGAGCAATATTAATAACTTCACTTTTAATCCAATTCAACATCAATGGATTAATATTCAAATAACCTTCAGCTAACCAAGCCTTTGCTTCGCCTTCTCTTCGCACATAGAACTGTTTTGCACCCATTTTTGCAGTGGTTTCGCGCTCATTACCTAGCACTAAACCCGCTATGGTCTTGTCACCATTTAGCATAGTTAAGGTTAATGATTCACCACCCTCTTCAAGGCCAGCGACACCTAAGCGGAAATATTGTTCAGGATTGTCAGTTTTACGTTCAAGAATTTTAGTGTCACTAAGATCAATCAATGCTCGCTTAACCAAATCAAAGTCCGCAGGATAGTTTAAGCGCTCCTTAATAAACCAGTCTTCACCTTTTTTAAACAAAGTGAATTCATCTTGAGCACTTTTAAACTGAAGCGTATCAACCAGATTCAATTGCCCAAATAACTCTGGGAACAATAAACCCTCATCATCATTATTATCACTAGGACGTTGAATGGTGATTAACATTAAGACCACCATTACTATGGTGATAAGGAACAATATAGTGAGACTATTTAATTTTTTTATCATGTTTACAAACCTAGTAGAGTATCGAGTCTAACTTACTGTTGATGCCGACCTTTAGTACGTTTACGAACGCGCATCCAGCCTGTAAGCACGGCCAAAAATGCGACTAGTATGGGTACAAGACCAATATTGAAGAATTTAAGCTGAGTATCAAGCGTATCAATATCCTGACGCAATTTACCCTGTACTTCACGTAATTGTTGTTGGGTTTTATTCTTCATCATTCGTAGATCGGCAATTTCTTGCTTTTGATCTTCATTTAAAAGTTCTTCGCCACTACCACTACGTTCAACTTGCATTCTGGCAATGTGCTGTTCCGTTTCGGTTAATATTTTTTGTAACTCACGTTCTTTAGTCCGATAGGTTTTTTCAGCCTCACGTTGTAAATCTAAAACACGTTCAAATGGCCGAGAAAAACCAACACGAGAGCGGACACTAATCAAGCCGTGGCTATCCGTTAATTCATCAATAGCGTTGATTAAAAAATCAATGTTATTGGAGGTGCTATAAGCAATTTGTTTGTCGTAAAAGTCTTGTAATTGCACCCAGAATCGATCTTGTAGCATGTCGACGTCAGCAATGGCGATAACATCGATATCCTGCTTAGATTCACTTAAAAAACCAGGCAATTTTTCGGCAACACCAGCGTCATTTTTCAAACCATTAGGAAAGGCTGATTTAACCGCTCCCGTCACACGAATAGCAATAGGATAACTTAAGGTTCCAGCTTGATACTTCGTTAGTAAAGCCATTGGATCATTACGGAATTGCACTACCCGCTTATCAACCATCATGGCTTCGTTACTGGATGAAATAAGTGGAATAAACTGCGTTGTAGCACCATCGATGGCTTGAAAGCGACCAGCAGTGGCCATCTCTACTTTTTTCAAACGATTGGTAATCGCTTGCTCTGAATTCATCTGCTCCGAAGGAATAGCTTGCCACAACACATAGTCGATCGGTTGATTATTAGTTCGAGCACCAAAGTCAACTTTTATTGCCGTTTTACGATCAGCTATCACATCAGTGGGTGAACGCTCAAAGCCCCAAGCCTTAAATAGCTGCGGCATATTTGAACTGCGTGATGCCAACATGGCATTCATTGGATTATCTGGGTCTTTTTCTGGGATATCAATCTCAGCATATGGATCAACAAAGGTAATCAATTTCCCCCCCCCTAAAACATACTGATCGATAGCATACAAAATACCATCTTCTAATTCTTTAGGGTGAATGACCATCAACACATCAATACTCGATGGAATCCGCTTGATATCTATAGGCAGTACTGACACATTAAACAACTGCCGCAATTCAGCCATTACAGCCCAAGGTTTAGGGCCATCATTTGTTGGTGCATAACCTTTTAAGGGATCATAGCCTTCTCCGTCCACTGGCAAAGGACTCAAAATAGCGATAGTTTTTTTATCAGCACTAGATAGTTTATAAACCAGTTTGGTTAAATCATATTCAAGTACATCTTCTTTTTCCGGTTGAAAAAAAGAAATATTTTCAATGCCATCTAACAGGTTACTGCCAACTAAACCGAAATATAGTTGATCAGTTTTACCGTCGATAGGCACAGCTTGTAGGCCATATTCATCAGCACGTTGTTCATTATCTGAAAATGGTTCGGGATTAATCACAATCAATTTGATCATGCCATCGGATGCACGTTGGTATTCTTCTAATAATTCTTGAACACGCTGTGCATACGCTTTTACACTTGGCAATTCTTGTGCAACCTTATCTGAATAATAAAATCGCAGAGTAAGTGGCTCTTTTAATGACTTGATAATATTCAAGGTACCTTCTGACAAGGTATACAAATTATCTTGGGTCAAATCGATACGTGCTGATTTTAAATTACCATTTGTCACAATATTAAATGACAAAAACAGGATAATCGCCAGTACTAGGCCTACGGTCGATAATAGTTGTTTATTCATATTCGCTTAAATTCCTAATCGGCCTTACGGGCATTAACAACAATGGCATTAGCAAATAGCCAAACCATGATGACTGACGCAAAATACAACATATCGCGGATGTCTATGACACCTTTTGAAATTGCATCAAAATGGGTCAAGAAGCTGAACGAGCTAATCGCATGAATCAACGGTGTGGGTGCCCAACTACTAAAAAAGTCCAATACAATGCCATAGCCACTTAATACGAAGATCAAACTGACAATCAAGCTCAATACAAAAGCGATAACCTGATTTTTAGTCGTCGCAGAGATACAGGCACCAATCGCTAAGAAGCCACCCGCCATCAGTAGACTACCTAAGAAGCCAGCAAAAATGACACCATTATCGGGGGAACCTAAATAATTCACCGTAATCCATAATGGAAAATTCAATACCAACGCTAGACCTGTAAACGCCCAAGCAGCAAGAAACTTACCTAACACGGCTTCAAATACCGAAACGGGCAAGGTCATCAGTAATTCAATTGAACCATTTTTGCGTTCTTCAGACCATAAACGCATTGATATCGCAGGAATCAACAATACATAGATCCAAGGATGAATGGAGAAAAATGGGTATAAATCTGCTTCGCCACGTTCAAAGAAATTACCAACAAAAAAGGTTGAAAAACCAGTCAGCAGTAAGAAGATAATAATAAAAACATAGGCAACTGGTGTAGCAAAATAGCCACTCAGCTCACGTTTCATAATAAACCAGATATTACGTATATTCATTTAGATGCTACTCCGTAAACTGCCCGTTGTAATAGTGCGGAAAACCTCATCTAAACGGCCATTTTCAGCATACAGCGAATCTATTTCCCAGCCATTACCACGAATAGCTTGTGATAATTCCACAGTAATTTGTTGCCCATTCGCAGGATAAACACGAAAGCCACGATTTGATGTTAATAATTCAACGTTAGCAATAAACTGAAGGTTATTAAGGAAGGCTGAAAATGCATTACTATCAACATTTGCCACCGCTACACATACCGCATTATGATAATCTGACATTGCTTCGAGCTGAATCGGTGTGCCATCAAATTGGATTTGTCCATTTGCAATAACCACATTACGCGTACACATGGCATTCACCTCTTCGAGAATATGCGTTGAGATGATAATTGCTTTATCGTGTGCCATATCATTGATCAAGGTACGCACTTCGTGCTTCTGATTAGGGTCCAAACCGTCGGTAGGTTCGTCTAAAATTAAAACGGGTGGGTTATGTAATATAGCTTGTGCTAAACCAACTCGCCGTTTGTAACCCTTAGACAAGGTTTCAATAGGCTGAAACATCACTGTTTTAATTTGAGCACGGTCTGCAGCATAAGCAACAGCTCGTTTTTTATCCGCACCTGATAAACCGCGAATATCCGCAATAAAGCGTAAAAAACCATCAGGTGTCATATCAGCATAGGCTGGTGCACCTTCTGGCAAGTATCCCAAAGACGCTTTGACTGAAATAGGATCGGTTAAAACATCATGACCACATACCCGTACAGTGCCTCTAGTTGGCGCCAAAAAACCAGTAATCATCTTCATGGTGGTTGATTTTCCCGCACCATTTGGTCCTAAAAAGCCTAAAACCTCACCTTTTTTGACTGAAAATGACACGCCGTCCACGGCTTTAATAGCACCAAAATGCTTAGCCAGATCTTCGATCTCAATTCTCAACGTCATAATAAAAGCATCTCCCAGCCCCATCAATATTCTTCGTAACCGCACATTATTCTGAGGTTAGGCACTACAAGTCAAGTTGGATTTACTAAATATCATTATATTAGTATTGCCATCATCCACTTAAGGGCATAACCTACTTAATCAAACATTTTTGTATTTAGGGCAAACAATCCGACATGGCATTCAAACAGATTATTCAACTCGGACGAGATATCGGCTACAACATTATTGGTAATTTTAATGACTCTAGTTCACGTAAGAAAACATTAAAATTCTCGTTACTCCTTCTAGTTATCATTACTTTAATACTACTCATCATTATGTTGTGGTGGGATCGTCGTCCAAACGATTTTGATCCTGTTGAACAAGCAAAGCAGTTCGCAGGAGAAAAAAGTCAACAAGTGGTCACAGGCTATGTATCTACTTCGACCTTAATTGCACTGGGTAACTCATTACTAAATAAGCCCGGCGGCTACCTCAGTAACGATGTTATGCCGCCGTCAATCTGGATGGATAATGTACCTAACTTCGAGTTTGGTGTCTTAGTACAAATACGTGATTATGCTCGCGCTTTGCGCAATGATATTAGTCGCTCCCAGTCTCAATCTCTTGAAGATCCTGATCTTGCGATTGCCGAACCACAATTTAATTTCAACTCAGAATCATGGATGTTTCCTCCAACTGAAAATGAGTATCGCAAAGCGATTACGGCACTTGAATCTTATCTAACCCGCCTCAGCAATATTGAACAAGATGACGCTCAATTTTATGCTCGTGCTGATAACTTAGCCGCTTGGTTAGCCATTGTAGAAAAACGCCTCGGTAGTTTGTCGCAACGTTTAAGCGCAAGTGTTGGACAAATTCGTATCAATACTGATTTAGCAGGTGATCCCAATGCTAGTCAATCTACGCCGACACCCAACGAACTAACAACTCAAACACCATGGACTCAGATTGATGATGTCTTTTATGAAACTCGCGGAACAGCGTGGGCATTAATCCATTTATTAAAATCAGTCGAATATGATTTCTCCGATATCTTAGTTAAGAAAAATGCTTTAATCAGTTTACGTCAAATCATCCGTGAACTCGAAGCAAGTCAAGAAGCTATATGGAGTCCCGTTATTTTAAATGGTAGCGGTTTTGGTTTAATGGCAAATCATTCATTAGTTATGGCGTCTTATATCTCGCGTGCTAATGCCGCAATAATTGATTTGCGTAGTTTACTCAGTCAAGGATAAGCTATGCGGTTTAAAACGTTAATTCTACAAAACAACCTAGGAGATTTACCATGAACAAATTAACATTATCAGCTATATTGGCTTCTTTTTTACTTATCTCTGCCTGCGATCAAAGCTCTGACGATACCGCTGATGCCGACAAATCAGTTATGGAAAACGCTGTAGAAATGACTGAAAAAGCAGCTGAAACTGTTAGTGACAGCACATCAGATGCATATGATGCAACAAAAGAAATGGCTTCTGATGTCGCGGAAAGTACGTCAGAAGTAATCGACGATACCATCGATGCTACGGCCGATATGGCCAATGATGTTGCTGATTCTGCTATTGAATTGAAAGATAAAGTGATGGAAGAAGACAAAACAGCAGATTAAACGGCTACTGAGTCTGATATCGGCCTGTTATGTATAAGGTAATGCCTAACTAAGCCTTTTTTAAACTTAATCATGTCTCAATAAAAAAGCCGGTAATGATTAAATCATTACCGGCTTTTTTAGTCCAAACTAGTTTTTTACATCAGGGTAAAATAACTGCTGGCCCGATTTCTGGAAACCAGCAATAATTGATTGGCCTTCTATACTCGTCACAAACTCAATATATTTTGTGGCAAGCTGATACTTTACATGTGGCTGTTTCGCTGGATTAACTGCCATCACATGGTAAGGGTTAAACAGTGCCTCATCACCGTCGAATAACACTTTTAAACTCATTTTATCGGCGTATTCGATTTGAGTGCCGCGATCAGCTAAAGCATAAGCTTGTTTTTCATCGGCAATAGTTAATACCGCACCCATTCCCTGCCCCGCCTGAATATACCAACTACCTTCTGGTTTTACATTAGCCGCTATCCATAATTGTTTTTCCTTTTTATGGGTACCTGAATCATCACCTCGCGAGATAAAGTCCGCCTTTACTTGGGCAACTTTCTGTAAAGCTTCAGCAGCCGATTTTGCATGAGTAATGTTTGCAGGATCGGATACTGAACCCACAATAACAAAATCATTGTGCATCACCGGTTTACGGTCAATAAAATCACCTTGTTCAACATATTTTAATTCCGCTGCTGGCGCATGCACAAACACCACATCAACATCACCATTACTACCAATTTTCAACGCCTTACCAGTGCCCACCGCAATCACGTCGACTTTAGCGTTGTATTTGGCTTCAAAGACTGGGTTCAACACGGCTAACAAACCTGAGTTTTCAGTACTGGTTGTTGTTGACATTTTTAAGTGTTCAACTGCTTGAGCTGTCACTGAGACCAGTGCCATTGTTATAAGAGTAGCTATAGATAACCATTTCTTTACTGTCATTGTCTTTTCCTTAAATATCATTAAAGCGAGCAATTAAAATGCCCACTGACTACGTACTTGGAATAAGCTTGGCTCTTGATTATCATAAGTACCACCTTTTACATTCAATACATCGACATAATTTGCACTAAAACGTAAGCTAGGAGTTGCAAACCAATTTACACCGACTGTGTAGGAATCAACATCACCACCGTTGATATCTTTATCAATCAAATCAAGTGTGCTGTAACGTAATGCCAATTCCCAAGCACCGATACCACCTTCTCCTACACTTGCTTTAGGTGTAATAGCACCAAATGAACCATTTTTATAATTACGTGATTCTCCCGTGAAGAAATAACCTGCTTGGACATACCAACCATCAAAGTCCAAATCACTGGCAGCATTACGGCTCACCGACGTTGTAATATATTCTGCTTGTGCTGAGAAAGGCCCCATAACAGTAGCGATTTCAGCACCCACTTTATAAAAGTGATTTACATTTACAATGGTACCCGTATCAACAATATTAATGCCGCCAATATGGGTTTCAGGTTGCTGTTTAAACGATGTTGAACCTAAACCTCCGGTATCACGATAGTTCAAACCTAAACCGAAATGCACAACTTTGGTTTTTCCATTTATCGGTGCAAATGTTGCTCGAGTACCTAAACCCCAACCTTCATCATTCTCATGTTTTGTACCTGTAACTGAAGTATTTGTTGCAGTTAATGAATCACCAAATACGCCACCCGCTAAAGACCAGTGCTGTTGTTTTGTACTTGCCATAACGCCAATATGACGACCTGCCGAAAAGGCTGAAGGCAAGCCACGTTCCATAAACGTAGTAGAATTTGAACTTGTTTGTTCTTGTAGGCTAAACGGATCTTTAAAGTTACCCACTTTTAATTCTAGGTCATCAAAACCATTATAAGCAATAAACGCATCGGCAATCCCTTTACCATTCGCGCCAGTACTCGCGAAATCATATTGCAATTTATACCCCCAGTCTGAGTACATTATTCCTTCAAGATATAATCGGGCACGGCGAATTTCAGTACCATCACCAATTACAGGCTCACCACTATATGTAGCTGCATCAGCTTGTACTCGACCGCCTATTTTAGTTGAAAATTCTCCATCACGAGTTTTAACGGTCACGCCACCTTTAACCTGTACCTCTACATCAGATGGCTTGGTCACATCAGCTAGTTGCTTTTGTACTTGTTGTTTTTCTTGGATATCATTTGATTGATTCTGCTTCAATTCTGCTTGTAATCGGCCAAATTGTGCATCATTGACCATGCCATTTTCATGCAGCATAGTGATCAAAGTTTCTATCTCCGAACCTGCATAAGCATGTCCAATAACAGATGAAAATATCGCACCTGCGATTAGTGTTCTACGTAAAGTCATTGCCTTTTTTCCTATTTAAAAAATACTTTCAGTCATTAACACTTTTAATATATGAACTTACATACCTATATTAATGATATAAAGAACAGTTTAAATAGTATTTATCTAATTGAAAATATGTTTAACTATGCATATTATGAATATCGAACTCACACTTAACTGGCAAATCACTCGGTCCGAACAGCAAAGTATTGATCCTGTCTTATTTCCTCTACTTACCGCAATTGATCACTTGGGTTCATTAAGACGTGCAACTGATGAAGTCAAAGTCTCATATCGTTTTGCTTGGGGATTACTTGCCAAATGGGAACAATTATTAGGTCAACCATTAGTTATCCTTGAACGGGGACGTGGTGCCCATCTTTCGCTAACAGGTGAAAAACTAATCAATGCCAATGTACAATTACTGGCGCGTTTCACACCGGAGTTAGATAACTTTGCCACTCAATTCAAACGAGACTTTGAATTGCTATTAGATAAATCAAAAAATCCTTCTCTAAATATCTATGCCAGTCATGGGCTTGCAATTAGCACGCTGCGTGACCTAATAAATCAGCAGTCTAATTTTAAGTTAGACTTACATTTTCACGGCAGCTTAGAAAGCTTACGAGCTCTTCAAAGTGGTCACTGTGATATCGCAGGATTTCATATTCCAATTGGCCCATTAGCAAAAAATATAAGGTCGCAATATCTCGAACTCATCGATCCTCAACGACATAAACTGATCTATGTCGTCAAAAGAAACCAAGGATTAATGTTTAAATCTGAAAACGCTGAGTAAATAAGTTCAATTTCATCTCTGGCGAATAATAATCTTAGGTTTATAAATCGACAAACTGATTCAGGTACGCGTTTGTTATTTGATCAATTATTAGATGCTGAAAGTATCAAACCTGATGAGATTGACGGCTACAACAATGAAGAGTTCACACACATGGCCGTAGCGGCGATGATTGCCAGCGGAGCAGCCGATGTGGGCTTTGGTATTGCGCCGATGGCTAGCAAATTCAACCTGACATTTATTCCTTTAGTTTGGGAACATTATTGCTTGGCAATACCTAATAGTCTCAGCGAAGATGAAATAACTACACACATAAAAGAATTACTGAGTGACGCCCCATTCAAAAGCACCTTATCGAGCTTTCCTGGCTATGACTCCTCACATTCTGGTGACAGCGTCACATTCAAAGACATATTTTGTTAGATTTTAAGATTAATTTCTAAAGCTCCCGCACCCAATGACCGGACTTACCACCAGCTTTTTCAAGTAAGCGAATATCAGTCATAACCATGCCTCGGTCTACTGCTTTACACATATCATAAATGGTCAGTAGCGCAACTTGAACTGCCGTTAATGCCTCCATTTCCACGCCGGTTTGGCCACTCGTTTCAACTTGGGCACGACACTGCACTGCGACATCTTTTTCTAATATTTTAAAATCTACCGTGACTTTAGTTAAAGCCAGTGGATGGCAAAGCGGGATTAAGTCAGATGTACGTTTAGCGGCCATTATCCCTGCTATGCGTGCGATTCCAAAGACATCACCCTTTTTGTGATTGCCCTGTTTAATCAATTTTAATGTTTCATCCAACATTAGAATTTGACCTTCCGCAACGGCAACACGTTTGGTGATTTGTTTTGCGCCGACATCAACCATATGAGCTTCACCCGCTTGATTAAAGTGTGTTAAATCAGCCATGAGTGGTATCCTTTTAATTTTAAATTAGTGAAACAATTAACCAGATGAGCATTCAAGTCAAATTTTTTGCCAGTCTCCGAGAAACTATCGGTGTCGGTGATACCACTATTAACCATGCCGCTTCTGCCGGTGACGTATGGGATCTTGCTACGAATAAAGCTGAGCGTCCAATTAATGTTTTAGTGGCTATCAATCTTGAATATGCTCAGTTTAATAGTCCCGTTCAAGATGGCGATGAAGTGGCCTTTTTCCCGCCAGTAACAGGCGGCTAAATCTTATATGTCTTCACACATAGAACAACAGACGTTTGATCCTTGGCTTGCCATTGTTAATCATCAGCAACAATCAGATATAAGTAAGCAATTCGGTGCCACAGCTACCTTTATCGGTTCAATGCGTGATTTTAACGACGATGCTAATGTCTCACACATGGTGTTGGAACATTATCCGGCAATGACCCAACGTTATTTAAATCAGCTCGAACATGAAGCGAAACAACGTTGGAACTTGCTTGATACATTGATCATTCACCGCGTGGGTGACATAAATCCAGCCGAGCCGATTGTGTTGATTGCCTGTTGGTCAGCCCACCGTCGTGCTGCACTAGATGCGTGTAGTTGGTTAATTGAAGAACTAAAACATCAGGCACCATTTTGGAAAAAAGAAACCAGAAAAAATGGCGAACGTTGGGTAGAAAATAATACAAACGGTTTGTAAAAAATACTTGCTAAAACTGCCTAGTTGTCACACCGCTCTCGCGTTTTAACAATTCCAAGGCGGTGTTTATATCAAGTTCTATTTTTACTTGCTAACCTTAAATCTTGTAGCGATTCGGTCGCTATAACACTAAAGTTAATCACGACGTTTTTTCAAATTTGAATGCTGATTTTCCAAACGTCTCTTTTTAACTAATTGCTCATTCGTTAATTTTTTCTTCTTATCCTTAAACGGATTATCACTCATTTTAAATTCAATCATTATCGGTGTGCCATGCAACTTCAGCACCGTCCGGAAGGTATTTTCTAAATACTTCATGTAGCTATTTGGCGTTTTATCGGTTTGGTTTCCATGAATAATAATGCGTGGTGGATTTTTGCCGCCAAGATGGGCATAGCGAAACTTAATTCTTCGACCATTAACCATCGGTGGCTGATGATCAGCTACTGCATCTTCTAATACTCGTGTTAAGCGAGGCGTTGGAATTTGGGCCATTGCTGATTCATAGGCTTGTTTGACTGATTTAAATAATAAGCCTACGCCGCTGCCATGTAAGGCCGAGATAAAATGAGTATTAGCAAAATTTAGGAATGGGATGCGACGTTCAATATTAGTTGTTACCCATTCACGTTCACCTTTTTCTAAACCATCCCATTTATTAACAGCAATAACTAAGGCACGACCGCTTTGCAAAATAAGCCCAGCAAGGTGAAGATCTTGCTCAACAATACCATCGTGAGCATCCAATACTAATAAAACGACATTCGCCTCTTCTAAGGCTTGCAATGTTTTTACAATACTGAATTTTTCTAACATTTCTGATACTTTAGAACGCCTACGTACTCCAGCAGTATCAATCAGCGTATAACGAGTGCCATCTTTTTCAAACGGGATATGAATACTATCTCGGGTTGTGCCTGGTTCATCAAATGCGACAACACGTTCTTCACCCATGATACGATTTATTAAGGTAGATTTACCAACATTTGGTCGTCCTAAAACAGCCAAACGAATACCCATTCTGGTTTCTTCATTTTCTTCTTCTTCATCACTTTCTACAGCCAATGCTGCTGGCAGAATATCAATGATTGCAGACATTAAATTAGCTGTACCGCGGCCTTGTGAAGCAGAAATGACTTGTGGCTCACCCAATCCTAAGGCGTAAAAATCTGCGGCAACTAATTCACGTTGCTCACCTTCTGACTTATTGATGACTAGAATTATAGGCTTATCAACATTACGCAGTGTTGAAGCAATATTTTGATCGTCAGATGTCATTCCAGCACGACCATCGACCAAAAATAAAACTAAGTCTGCTTCTTGAATTGCTAGATCTGCCTGTTTTCGCATTAAGCCTGACATGCTATCTGATTGTTCTGTCATGCCACCAGTATCAATCAAAATAAAGTCACAGCCATCACTTTTAACCGTGCCATAGATTCTGTCACGAGTAAGACCTGAGAAATCTGCAACCAAGGCGTCTCGACTACGAGTTAATCGGTTAAATAGCGTTGATTTACCCACATTAGGACGGCCTACTAAGGCGATAACTGACTTCATATTATTTGATCCGGAATGCGGTTAAAGTACCGTCGGCGGCCGTAACAAAGACCAAATTATCGCCGACTACAGGTTTGCTACGTATAGCGGCACTGGCGACTTTAACACGCGATGTAAAACGACCATCTTGACGAGACATCCAGTGTACATAACCTTCAAAATCACCAACGATTATATTCTCGCCTACAATAACGGGTGCAGTGATTTTCCGTCTTAATAATCGAGTTTGTCGCCATAGAGAATCACCTGAGCCATCTTGTAGCGCCCAAACATTGTCTTCATCGTCACTCACATAAACGGCGTCATTTATCGCCACATCTAAGCCTGATCTTGATGACATATCACGAGTCCAAAGAATTGTCCCGTCATCAAGCGATAAAGCAGCCACACGACCATGATAAGCAACAACATATACTGTATTGTTGACCACGACTGGATCTGCATCAATATCAACTAAGCGATCGAGCTCTGTTCTACCGCGTGGTATTGCCACACTTTTTTCCCAAATCACTTTGCCATCGATAATAGATAAAGCCACTAATTTACCATTGGCATAACCTGCAATTACTTTATCGCCTGCTAAAACTGGTGCACTCGCACCACGCAAACTTAATAAAGGAACTGCTCGCTGATAATTCCACAACACTTGACCATCTGTTTTAGACAGCCCAGTCATCCGTCCATCAGATGTACTAGCGACAACAATTCCTTGCGTGGCTTTTGGGGGAGCAAGTACTTCACTTGTTAATTTCACTTTCCAAAGTAAAGCACCGGTACTTTCATCAAGTGCTAATATTTGTCCTTTTTTAGTACCCACTAGAATAAGACCTTCACCACCACCCACACCTGTCGCGACAGGAACTTTAAGTGCTACTCGCCACCGTCGTTTACCTGTATTAGCATCATAGCTATTGACCTCGCCTTCTGAATCAACTGCGACGACCGCATCGCCCTGTAACCAAGCGTCTAAACTACTATAGTTATCATCAGAGCCACCAGTATCCGTTGACCAAGCAATTGACGGTTCAAATGCTTGAGTGAACTCAGTTAACTCAGTGGGAGGTACTTCGTAAACATCATCCTTAAACCATCCACTGACAGTGCCACACGCGGTTAAGATCGTGATTAATGTAATCGCAGACGTAATTCGAAAAATTTTAGCTATCATTGAGGTATCGCCACATCATCAAGTTTAAGTTGCAATATGCTTTGACGAGGCTCACCTTGACCTAAGGTCAACATCGCAGTTTGATAAGCAGCCCTTGCTTCTACATCTTTACCTTGTGCCACTAGAATGTCACCTTGGACCTCAGAAAATAATGACTTAAAGCTAGTAGATGTTGGTTGATTTACTAACTCAAATGCAAGTTCAAATTTAGATTCTGCTAATAACAATTGGCTAAGGCGTAATTGTGCCAGTGACTTATGACCTGTCAATTCAGCGTGGTCTATTATCCATCGAAAATAAATTTTAGCTGCAGCGTTGTCGTTAATTTCAACCGCTTTTTTAGCCATATCAAATGCGCCAAAAACAGCGTACGGAGTTGCTGAAAATTCATTAGAAAGTTGCAGCATTTTTTCATTGGCTTCAACTTTCTTATCTTCAGTTAGTAATGTCGCTAATTGTTGATAGTTTAGCGATGCTTGTTCAGTCAATGTTGCTTGGTAACCTAACCAATAGCGACCTGAAAATATCAGTGCGATACCAAACACGATGCCGACAATCACAGAGCGGCCGTTATCTCGCCACCATTGTTTTATCTCTTCGCCTTTTTCATCATCTGAAGCATAAATATCCATCTTTTCAGTCCTCGTTTGCCGTTATGGCAAATTTATCTATAAATGTTATACAGCCCTTAATTATACGTTGATCTGTAGCTAAAGTGGGCAAGACATTTATACGCACCAAAATATTGCATTTTATTGTTTTACGCACCAATATTGAACACGCAATGACAATTATTGCAATCCCATTCAGCATAGATCGTTGTATTCATTGCATATGTCTATTTTGGTGCAAAAATTGCTTAATTTCTAGCCATTTTTATCAATTATTAAGGAAATCACAGTGCAAAATGCTACTGATGTTCTATTCATATTATTAGGCGCCATTATGGTGCTTGCGATGCATGCTGGTTTTGCTTTCTTAGAGGTTGGAACCGTTCGTAAAAAAAATCAGGTAAATGCTCTAGTCAAAATCATTATGGATTTTGCAGTTTCGACGATCGCCTATTTTTTTATCGGTTATACCATCGCTTATGGTGTCAATTTTTTACAAGCCGCACCCGTTTTAATAGACAGTAATGGCTATGCACTGGTCAAGTTCTTCTTTTTACTGACTTTCGCTGCAGCTATACCTGCCATCGTTTCAGGTGGTATTGCTGAGAGAGCAAAGTTTAATCCACAGCTAATTGCAACTTTTATGCTGGCTGGATTTATATATCCTCTATTCGAAGGTATAAGTTGGAATAACTTATTTGGTTTTCAAGCATGGTTAGAAAATAGTTTTGGAGCTAGTTTTCACGACTTTGCAGGCTCTGTTGTTGTTCATGCTGTAGGTGGCTGGATTGCATTAGCCGCTGTTTTACATCTCGGCCCCCGCCATGGCCGCTACGGTAAGAAAGGTGAGGTCTACGCTCATCCTCCCTCTAACATACCCTTCCTAGCCTTAGGCGCATGGATATTAACCGTAGGTTGGTTCGGTTTCAATGTTATGTCAGCACAAGAGGTTGGTGGCATCAGTGGTCTCGTAGCGGTAAACTCTCTAATGGCAATGGTAGGGGGTACATTGGTCGCATGTTTAGTCGGTCGCAACGATCCTGGTTTTGTACATAACGGTCCGCTGGCAGGATTAGTTGCTATTTGCGCAGGCTCTGATGTCATGCATCCTCTCGGTGCGCTTGTTACTGGCGGCGTAGCAGGTGGTTTATTTGTATATGCTTTCACGCTTACACAAAACAAATGGAAAATAGATGACGTTCTTGGTGTATGGCCACTACATGGTATTTGTGGTCTTTGGGGTGGTATAGCTGCTGGAATATTTGGTCAAATGACATTAGGTGGTTTAGGTGGCGTAAGTCTTACGTCTCAGCTTATCGGCACTGCTCTAGGCATCAGCATCGCATTTATTGGCGGTTTTCTTGTTTATGGAATACTCAAAAAAGTGATGGGCTTACGCTTAACTCAAGAAGAAGAATATGATGGTGCAGATTTAAGCATTCACAAAATCAGTGCTACACCAGCAAATGATTAACCTAAGAATTAATACTCAAATCTATGGATATATTAAAATCGAGCGCATTGAGCTTAGACAATACAACTCCTCATTCTTAGGCTATTTAGAGAAATACCAAGGGTTTTAATTACATCGGTGAGATATGTAGAACACAAATCAGTCGGCAACGTTACCGTATTATGCCGCCTTGCTGCGTGTTCAGAAATGCACATAAAATAGCTAATTCAGGCTGATTTTGGCTAAGTTGTTCGAGTTTCAACTCTGCTTCGTCAATACGTAATCCGGAACGATAGACTAATTTATAGGCTTGCTTAATATTTTTTATTTGATCTTCTGAAAACTGCCGACGACGTAAGCCTTCGACATTAACGCCGATTGGTTTTGCCATATGTCCTGACACTAATACATAGGGCGGTACATTACGCGAAATTACACTACCCATTGCACTAAATGCGTATGAGCCAATCTTATTAAACTGACTTATTAAACTGAAGCCACCTAAAACAACAAAATCATCTATAACAACATGGCCAGCTAATGATGCATTATTAGCAATAATATTATCGTTACCCAATATACAGTCGTGGGCAACATGAACATACGCCATGATCCAATTATTGCTGCCTATTTTAGTAATACCACCACCTTGAATGGTGCCGCGGTTTATGGTCACACATTCACGGATAAGGTTATTATCACCAATTTCTAATAATGTGGCTTCACCGGCATATTTTTTGTCTTGTGGATCTTCACCAATTGATGAAAATTGGTAAATTTTATTTCCTTTACCAATTTTTGTTGGCCCATTGATGACAACATGAGGGCCAATTTCACAATTAGAATCAATTTCTACATTAGCACCAATAATTGAATAGGCACCAATGCTTACATCGACAGCAATGTTCGCACTAGGATCAATGATGGCTGTTTTATGAATCATTTAGGCATTTCTTGATGAACACACATAATATCTGCTGTCACAACGACTTCACCGTCAACAGATGCTTCAGCACTAAATTTCCAAAAATTACGCTTATTTTTGACTAATTTAACTTCCAACCTTAACTGATCACCTGGTTCAACCGGTTTTTTAAATCGAGCATTATCTATGCCCGCAAGGTAATAAAGTGCATTATCTGACTGAACATCATCAGCAGTTTTAAATGCTAATAATCCTGTCGCCTGAGCTAAAGCTTCGAGTATCAAAACGCCGGGCATGATTACTCTTTGAGGAAAGTGACCAGTAAATTGTGGTTCATTGAATGTAATATTCTTAATAGCGACTAGATGTTCGCCTGGCGTATACTCAATAACACGATCGACTAATAAAAAAGGATACCGATGAGGTAACAATCGCTGAATTTCGTGTATATCGATAGTGTTCAATGTTTGATCCTTAACGTTTTGTTAATTTATATTAATCTTGTATCTCGTTTGAGCTTAGCTTTAGTCAATATGCTTATATTAATTTTTCTTCTAATTCTTTAACCCGAGTGACTAATTTATCCATTTGACGATAGCGTATTACATTTTTGTGCCACTGCGCTGTAGGCTCTGCAGGGATTCCTGATGAATATACACCCGAACGACTAATTGACTTAGTCACCATAGTCATTCCTGTCAATTGCACACCGTCGGCAATCGTAATATGACCGCCTATACCCACGCCGCCGCCAATAACACAGTACTTGCCTATTGTAGTGCTGCCTGCAATACCTACACAACCCGCTATAACCGTGTGATCACCTACAATTGAATTGTGTCCAATTTGGATTTGATTATCAAGTTTCACACCTTGACCGATAATCGTATCCTCAATGGCTCCACGATCTATTGTCGTATTGGCCCCGATTTCAACATCATCACCAATTTTAACACTACCAACTTGAGGCACTTTAATCCAATGACCATTATCATTAGCGATGCCAAATCCATCAGCGCCAATAACAACGCCAGGATGAATAATACAACGCTCACCAATATGTACGCCTTCACATATTGTTATATTAGCGGTTAGTCTCGATCCAGCACCCACTTTAACGCCCGCCAATATAACGCAGTTAGGGCCAATAAACGCTTTCTCTGCTATTTCGACACCACATTCAATGACTACATGAGCACCTATCGTAGCACTTTGATGAATGACACTCGCGTCATTTATGACTGCACTAGGTGCAATTCCCGCATTATATTGTCTTACGGGATTTAACAATCGTGCAGCTTTAGCATAGGCCACATATGGGTCATCGACAACTATAGCATTATTAGGGACTAAGGCTGCAGCCTCAGCACTAACAATAACCACACCAGCAGCTGTCGTGGCTAAATATTTTTTATATTTTAAATTCGCTAAAAAGCTAATTTGATGTTTAGTGGCATGTTCTAATGTTGCAAAGCTTTCTACCTGAAAAGTTTCATCACCTTGCACAACGCCATTAATATGTTTAGCTATTTCAGCTAGCGTCCAAGCCACTATACTTGCCTACTTTTGAGCTTTCAGTAGTTCTAATACTTTGGCTGTCATATCTACCTTAGAACTAGCAAAAATTACGCCTTGATAAACAACTAAATCATATGATTCTTTTTTAGCGAGATCTACGATAGTTTGAGCAATTTTTTGTTCTAATTTTCGTAACTCTTCATTGCGACGAATTGATAAATCTTCACTATACTCATCTTGCAAACGTTTTAATTCTCGTTGATCTGACAAAATTTTACGTTCTTTAGCTTTTTGTTCATCTGCGCCAAGGATAGCCCCATCTTTTACAAGTTTATCTTGGTCGGCTCTTAGAATTTTAAGCTTGCCTTCTAATGATTTACCACGCGCCGAAAACTCTTTTTCTAAGCGGGCTAATGCCTGTGTTTTTTGAGGTGATTGGTCAAGTACAGCACCCGCATTTACAACACCTATCTTTAATTCAGCGGCATTAACCGATGTTCCTACAAAAGCAAGAGCCAATAACAACCAACTTAACTTCATTTTTTTCACACTTTTCTCCATTGCAATTTAACTAAAATGTTGATCCTAAAGAGAACTGGAAGGCTTCTGTTGTATCACCTTCTTGCTCATTAAATGGTGCTGCCACACTGAATGACATAGCACCAAACGGTGATATCCATATGGCTGAAAGCCCGGCAGAATAACGCAATATACTTGTATCAAAATCTTCATTTACGTCATAGACATTACCAAAATCAGTAAACGCGCTAAGACGGAAAGATTTTAATGTTTTTTTCATGAACGGTACAGGAAAGATAATTTCAGCTCCTCCTGTTACTAGTAAATTACCGCCCAATGCTTGACCATCTTCTTTAACACCTAGTGTATTTGACTGGAAACCACGAACACTTCGCATACCACCAGCGTAGAAGTTTTGGAAGAATGGTAATTCATCTGTATCACCATAACCATCTGCATAACCAAGATTACCGCCCAATGCCAGTGTCAACGAATCACTAATTGGGTGATACCAATCATTTTTATAGCGTAATTTATAATATTGCAGTGATCCAATAGGAACTGAGACTTCAGCAGATAAACTTTGGTTCATCCCACTTGTTGGCAAGGTTGCATTATCTCGACTGTCATTTGACCAACCTAAAGTAAGCGTCCATGTATCGAACTCACTTCCTTCCTTATCAACAAAATCTTGGTAACGCTGGATAGTATTGTTGATAGGTAGTTTTAGCGTTGTATTTTCATAGCCTAATGCTAATCGAATACGGTTTTCCTCTGAAATAGGTATACCAAAGTTAATATCCCCGCCCCATACATCGGTATTATAACGAGCTAAATTAGCTTCTGTAGTATCTGTTTGTCTGTAAAAAGCATTAAAACCTTGACTGATACCATCAACAGTCACAAACGGGTTAGTATAACCAAAGCTATAAACCGTATTTACACTGCTGTTATTAAAACCAAAATTGATATGTTTTCCACTACCTAAGAAGTTCTTTTGTGTGACATTGGCGTTAAATATCAAACCATCTGATTGTGAAAACCCGATACCCGCAGACAAACTACCTGATGCCATCTCGGTCACATTGTAATCTAGATCGACTTGATCCGTTGTACCGGAAACTGGATTAGTTTCAACGTTTACATCTTCAAAATAACCAAGTCTTTGAATCCTTGCGCGCGATTGATTGACATCTTTCGTTGATATCCATGATGCTTCTTGCTGACGCATTTCGCGACGTAAAACAACGTCACGAGTTTTACTATTACCTGCGATATTAATTCTGCGTACATAAGCTCGGCGACCGGGATCGATGAAAAAAGTAAGCGATACTTCATTAGCTTCACGATCAATTGACGGTACCGCATTAACATTAGCAAAAGCATAACCATCGTCACCCAAACGTCCTGTTAACGCTTCGGTTGTCTTGGTGATTGCTTTGCGTGAGAAAACAGCATCTTTTCGTATGGTCACCAATTCAAACAATTCTTTTTCTGGAGCAATCAAATCTCCAGCAAGCCGAACCTCTTTTATCTTGTAACGGTCGCCTTCAGATATATTAATGGTGATAAACATATGTTTTTTATCATCGGTAATGGTCACTTGCGTCGATTCAACAGTGAAATCAACATAGCCCCGATCTAAGTAAAATGAACGTAAGGTTTCTAAATCAGCAGATAATTTTTGTCGTGAATATTGATTATCACTCGTAAATACAGACAGCCAACTGCCAGTAGTTGATTCAAAATCAGCAAGTAAATCTTCTTCATCATAGGCGGTATTACCCACAATATTGATACTACCGATTGTGGCAATTACACCTTCCGCCATCGTAATACGGACTGCTACACGGTTGCGAGATAACGGTGTTACTTCAGATTCAATTGTAACGCCGTATTTCCCACGGCTAAAATATTGTCGCTCTAATTCAAGCTCCACTCGCTCAAGCATTGCTTTTTCGTAGACTTGACCTTCAGAAAAACCAATTTGGCTAAGTGACTTTAATAACTCTTTACTATCAAGATCTTTATTACCGACAAACTCAATACTGGATATTGCAGGTCGTTCACTCACTTTAATGACCAAAACGCCATCTTGATGTTCTACTTCAACATCGTTGAAATATTTGGATTTAAATAGCGCACGAATAATGCTTTTTGCATCCTTATCCGTCATTTCATCACCAACTTTCACCGTCAAAAAGTTAAAGACAGTACCTGCCGAGATACGCTGCAAGCCCTCGACTCGAATGTCTTTTATAATAAAAGACTCAGCTAATGCGATATTAGTGAGTAACAGTAATGCAATTATCTGAAGTATTTTTGTCATTATTATTAAATTTTTACGGACGAAAAAAAGATAGTGTAACCGTAAATCGATCCATTATCCAAGCAGTCTTGATAAGTCATTAAAAAAAGCTAGAAACATCAACATTAAAAGCAATACCATACCGACTTTTTGCCCTTGTAATTGGGCCTGTTCCGATAACGGTGAGCCACGTACCCATTCCACAAAATACATCGCTAAATGACCGCCATCTAATATGGGAATGGGCAATAAATTTAATATTCCTAAGCTAATGCTAATCATCGCTAAAAAGCTGAGGAATGATAATACTCCGCGCTCGGCTGAAGCACCCGCATATTGCGCTATAGTGATAGGGCCGCCAATATTTTTACTCGATACCGTCCCAATCACCATCCCCCCAACACTTTTGACGGTAGAACTCGAAAACTGCCAAGTCTCAAGCACTGCTTGACCTACTGCTGATAAGGGAGAGTATCGTAATTCAGCTTTAAAGTTGGCTGGCACAGAGGTGCTACTCACATCGACTCCCGCGCCAATTTGACCTACATTATCTGCTGTTTTCTCTGGCGTTAATATTAGACTGATATTTTGTTCTGATCGTTTAATCTTAACGGTTAATGCCTTATCAGCACTCGCTCTTACCAATGTTACCCAGTCCGACCAACTATCAATAAGTACATCATCGGCAGAAATTAATTCATCACCGATTTTTAAACCCGCTCGTTCAGCTGCCCCACCTTGTGAAATTGAACCGAGCACAGGTTTTAGTGCGATGCTAATTGGAGTAATGCCCAATACCTGAATCAATGACTCTGGTGAAGCAGGATCAAACTGCCACTTTGGTATGTCGATTGAACGTGAAAGTTTAACTCCACCGGTATTGACTGTTAATTCTGCGACCCCACCACTCTCTGCAACACGAGCCAATGCTTTATGGACGGCTAACCACGTAGGTGTATCACGACCATCAACAGCTAGAATTTGATCGCCGCCGTTCAATTGCGCAAAAGCAGCGGGCGATTCTAGTGATACGTCATCAACTATTGATCGCAAGCCCGGAATGCCCACCATAAAAATAATCCAGTACGCCAAAACTGCAAATAACAAATTAGCAATGGGTCCCGCTGAAACAATGGCAACGCGCGACCTTAGTGGTTTTCGATTAAACGTTTTGTCTAGATCCTCGGGGGCGACATCATCTTCACGCTCATCAAGCATCTTAACAAAGCCTCCCAAGGGAATAGCCGCTAGAATATATTGAGTGCCATCCTTACCCTGCTTTTGCCATAAAGGTTTGCCAAATCCTACAGAGAACTTAAGAACTTTAACCCCACAGCGCCGAGCCACCCAAAAATGCCCAAATTCATGAATGACAACCAAAATTGCTAGCGCTAAAATAAAAAATAACAGTGATTGCATGTTATTGAGTCAACTCGATAGCCAAAGTACGTGCTAACGCATCATCAGCTAAAACCTGTTCTAAGGTATCGCCATCATGAGCGGTTATTGTTGATAATACCTGCTTAATAATTTGCGGGATTTGAGTAAATTTGATCTGCCTTTGTAAAAAGGCTTCAACAGCCACCTCATTGGCAGCATTTAAAATTGCCGTGCTTGTTCCTCCAGCATTTAATGCTTGGTAAGCCAACGCTAAACACGGAAAGTGTTTATGATCTGCCACTGAAAAGTCTAATCGACCAACGGTAGCTAGATTTAAAGGTTCAACGCCCGATTCAATCCTATTTGGCCATGCCAGCGCATTTGCAATAGGTGTTCTCATATCTGGGTTGCCCATCTGGGCTAATACTGAACCATCAACATAATCAACCATTGAATGAATGATACTCTGACGATGTAATACCACCTCTATTTGAGATGCTGATAAGCCAAACAACCAATGTGCTTCAATTACCTCTAATCCCTTATTCATCATTGTTGCAGAATCAACTGAGATTTTTTGACCCATCGACCAATTAGGGTGAGCAACGGCTTGTTCAGGCGTCACATGTTCAAGATCGGCCAAGGCATAATCTCTAAAAGGACCACCAGAAGCTGTGAGAATTATTTTCCGCACACCTTTACCATCATAATGATATTGCTGCTTGGAACCCACAGGCAAACATTGCCAAATCGCATTATGTTCACTATCGACTGGGAGTAATGTTGCACCGTGCGCTTCAACCTCGCGCATAAACAAACCACCACTCATCACTAAGGCTTCTTTATTAGCCAACATGATATGTTTGCCGGCACGCGCAGCAGCAAGCGTTGGCAATAAACCGGCAGCGCCTACAATTGCAGCAACCACATAATCGGTGTGCTCACTTTCGGCGACCGTCGATAACGCATTTAAACCAAACATAACCTCCGTTGCACTACCAACGGCTTTTAATTTATCGGCTAACTGCATAGCAGCATTTTCATCCAACATTACAGCGATAGTTGGATTAAAACACTGGCACTGTTCAAATAGACGTTCTACAGAATGATTCGCTGTCAGCGCATAGACCCAATATTTATCTGGATGTTGGGACAATACATCTAGGGTACTAACACCGATAGATCCTGTTGAGCCTAATAGAGTGACGGCTTGCATCTAAAATGCTCCTAATAAAAACAAACCAGCAGTAAACACAGGAACAGCTGCAATTAAACTATCTATTCGATCCAGCATGCCACCATGACCAGGTAATAAATTACCACTGTCCTTAACCTTATGACAGCGTTTAAATAGACTTTCAAATAGATCGCCGACTACAGAAATAAGCAATGCTGTCAGAGATAATATTAGCCATTGGGATAAGCTTAGCGATCCTGATATTCCTACGTTATAGCCGATTAAAGTCCAAACACCGCCTAGAACTATAGCACCCGCGACGCCTTCCCACGTTTTATTAGGGCTGATTGCCTTAGCTAAAGGTGTTTTTCCCCATCTTTTACCTGCAAAATAGCCACCAGTATCAGCAAGCCAGATTAATACCACAACAAACAATAGTTGCTGTGGGCCTAAATGGCTAGATTGATGAAGTATTACTGCGCCATGGCCAAATAAGGCCAATACAAAAGAGGCTAAAATTAAAGCATTAAATCGTTTCATTAAAAATGCGTGAAAGCGAGCGGGCAGTGCTCGATGAGCATAACGACTCACGATCAGTAAAATGAAACCCCAAACAATTAACGGTATGAACAGCAATACTGCGATGGGTAACAACCATACTAATCCTACAATTATCACCAATACCACTATCGCCGATATCATTTGCATGCGGGTTTCATAACCAATTATTGCAAACCATTCTATCGCCGCCAAAATAATAGTGCCAACAATCAACCACTGCAAAATAGCAATTGGCAAAAATAAAATGCTTAACATCACCACAGGGATCAACAGTCCTGCAGTCCATAATCGCTGTTTAAGCATTATTATCATCTCGTAGTTGTTCAGAGGTTTTACCAAAACGTCGTTCACGTTGGCAAAAAGAGCTAATCGCTTTATCTAATTCAGTGCCATCAAAATCTGGCCATAATGTGTCGGTAAAAAAGAATTCGGTATAGGCCATTTGCCACAATAAAAAATTACTGACACGTTGCTCGCCACCAGTGCGAATAAACAGATCTGGTTCTGGAATTCCAGCTGTTGATAGCCCTGCGGAAATACTATCTTCAGTAATATCCTCAACTAACAATTCGCCTTTTTTTACTTGTTCAGCTAATTGCCGAACTGACTGCGTAATATCCCAACGCCCACCATAATTAGCTGCGATATTAATTGTCAAGCCAGTGTTTGTGGCTGTTAAATGTTCTGCTTGGGAAATTTGCTTTTGTAAGCTAGAAGAAAACTTACTGACATCACCAATAATTCGCAGGCGAATATTATTAGAGTGTAAGCGTTTGACTTGTTGTTTCAGCGACAGAGCAAATAATTCCATTAACAAACTAACTTCTTTGCTAGGACGACGCCAGTTTTCACTGCTAAATGCAAACAGACTTAATACTGCAACCTGACGTTCAATACAGTGTTTTACGATATTTTCGACAGCTTTTACACCTGCCCTGTGCCCCATAAACCGTGGGCGATGACGATTTTTTGCCCATCGGCCATTGCCATCCATAATGATAGCAATATGTTGTGGGACTGGGTGGGCTTCCTCAGACATGAGTATTTATATGACGGTCAAAGATCCGTCTTTATACTTCCATCAAGTCAATTTCTTTCTCAGCTAATACAGCTTCAATTTGTTTGATTGTTGAATCAGTCAATTTCTGGATAATCTCTTCTGCACCACGCTCTTGATCTTCTGAAATTTCTTTTTCTTTTAATAAGTCTTTCAACGTACTATTTGCATCACGTCGAATATTACGAACCGCAATACGAGCACCTTCGGCCTCATTTTTGGCGATTTTAACCATATCTCTGCGACGCTCTTCCGTCAAAGGTGGGATCGGAATACGAATTGTCATTCCTGCACTGTTTGGATTAACACCTAGATCTGAAGTCATAATGGCTTTTTCGACCACAGACAACATATTTTTTTCCCATGGCGTGACCGTTAATGTTCGAGAATCTTCAATCCCCACATTAGCCACTTGGCTTAAGGCCACATCTGATCCGTAATACGGCACCATAATCTGATCTAATAAACTGGTATGAGCACGACCGGCACGAATTTTAGCCATCGACGTTGTGAGCGCTGCGACACTTTTCTGCATTCTATCAGCCGCATCTTTTTTAATATCTTCAATCATGTTTTTCTATCCTACTTAGCTATTAACCTGACTAGCTTGAGCTCTATGTTTTTGACTAGAAAATCTATCTAACCTAATAAACTATCTAGCCCAACAAATTATCTAACCAGAGTACCAATATTTTCACCATAAATAAGTTTGGTCAAGTTACCCTCTTTGTGCACATCAAATACACGTAAGGGCATTTTCTGCTCTTGACACATCACTACTGCAGTCATATCCATTACGGCTAAACGCTTAGTGATAACCTCGTCATAACTCAACTCATCATAACGAACTGCATTGGGGTCTTTTTTAGGATCGGCAGTATAAACACCATCCACTTGTGTCGCTTTAATCAGTAAGTCAGCACCAATTTCCACTGCACGAAGGCTGGCAGCAGAATCCGTTGTAAAAAATGGATTTCCTGTACCGGCCGCAAAAATAACAATGCGCCCTTTTTCTAAATGGCGAATGGCACGACGACGTAAATAATCTTCACACACTTCATTTATTCGTATTGCTGACATGACGCGGCAAAACGAACCTTTTTGCTCTAGAGCATCTTGCAGTGCTAACGCATTCATCACCGTGGCTAACATGCCCATATGATCGCCACTTACGCGATCCATACCACGGGCAGCTAGACCCGCGCCACGAAAGATATTACCACCACCAATGACAATCCCAAGCTCAACACCTTGAGCGCTGAGCTCGGAGATCTCTGTCGCGAAACGGGCAATAACTTCTGGCTGAATGCCATAGTCGGCATCCCCCATTAACGCCTCACCACTTAATTTAAGTAGAACGCGTTTGTAAGCTGGTTTATTGCCTGTTTCTGTCATTTTTTAGTTACCTTTCACTTGCGCCATTACTTCAGCTGCAAAGTTATCTACTGCTTTCTCAATACCTTCGCCGACTTCAAAAAATTCAAACGCTTGAACAGTTGCATTTGCTTTTTTAACAAGCTGCTCAACAGTTACATCTGGATCTTTAACAAATGGTTGACCTAAGAAGCTAATTTCATTAACAAATTTGCTCATGCGACCTTCAACCATTTTTTCAACAATAGCATCTGGCTTGCCACTTTCTTTTGCTTGTGTTGCAACGATATCACGTTCTTTTTCAAGCAACTCTGCAGGTAAATCAGCAGCAGAGATTGCTTGAGGACGGTTAGCGGCAACATGCATCGCTAAATCTTTAGCTAGTGTCAAATCATTACCTGTCATTTTAACCATCGTGCCGATACGGTCACCATGACGATATGAACCGATAATACCGTCATCTGTTGCCATTAAGGCAAAGCGACGTACTTTAATATTTTCACCAATTTTAGCAACCAATGCTTGACGAACTACTTCGATTGATTCGCCAGAGTCATTTAATGGTAGTGCCATTAATGCTTCAAGATCGGCGGGTTGAGCATCCAATACTTTTTTAGAAACATTGCTGACAAAAGCCATAAAATCTTCTGCTTTAGCAACAAAATCAGTTTCTGAGTTAATTTCTAACATGACAGCTTGTTTACCATCAGCACTGACTTCAATTGCAACGACGCCTTCAGCAGCGATGCGATCAGATTTTTTATCTGCTTTAGCTAAACCAGATTTACGCATTTCATCAATTGCTACTTCGATATCACCGTTAGTTGCTACCAACGCTTTTTTACATTCCATCATGCCTGAGCCAGTACGCTCACGCAGTTCTTTTACTAATGCAGCAGTAATTGCCATTTGTTTAGCCCTTTATATCTTTGAACTATGCTTAGCCAGAAAATCTAGCCGCACATACAATACAGGCCCCCCACTAACGAGTGAGCCTGCATACTTGAATTTAACTAGATGATGTTACTCAGCCGCCGCTTCAGTACTTTCAGCAGCAACAACATCAGCCATCTCTTCAGCACCACTTGCAACCGCTGCACGAGCCTCTAGAATCGCTTCAGCCATGCTAGATGTGTAAAGTTTGATAGCACGCATAGAATCGTCATTACCAGGAATTACGTAGTCAACGCCATCAGGGTTGCTATTAGAATCAACGATAGCAATAACAGGAATACCTAACTTGTTAGCTTCTTGAATAGCAATACGCTCATGATCAACATCGATAACGAATAATGCATCAGGTAAACCACCCATTTTACGGATACCACCGATGCTTTTTTCTAATTTTTCTTGTTCACGTGTCAAGTTTAAAACTTCTTTCTTTTTCAAGCCTTCTAATTTGCCAGACTCGATCATTTCTTGAATAGTATCTAAACGTTTGATTGATTTACGCACAGTTTGGTAGTTAGTCAACATACCACCTAACCAACGGCGATTTACATACGGCATACCTGCACGTTCTGCATCTTCACGAATAGGATCTTGTGCCGCACGTTTGGTACCTACGAATAGAATACGACCTTTTTTAGAAGCCAATTTACCAACGAAGTTCAATGCATCATTAAACATCGGTAAGCTGTGCTCAAGATTCAAGATATGGATATTATTACGTTTACCAAAAATAAATGGACCCATTTTAGGGTTCCAATAACGAGTTTGGTGACCGAAGTGAACGCCTGCCTCAAGCATTTGGCGCATTGTTGTTTTAGCCATTTTAAATAAAACCTTTATATTAATTGTGGGGTTAAACCTCCACACACCCCAAGTATCGACTAACTCACTAAGCTGTTAGCACCCCGAGACTTGTGTCGGTGCATGTGTGATTTGTGCCTTATATTAGGCGCGCATATTATTCCACAAATCACGTATAAAAACAAAGTAAAATCAATCTGTTTATCGCGATCAACACCACAAGATTAACCTTTTCAGTTAATTAAATTACACTCGGGGACTAGACTGCCCGATAATGACCAGACTCAATGATGACCTAAAACACTTCTAAATTCGAAAAAAGTATACGCTGTTACCATCAATTTACTGGTCGTTTCAATCAATTTCCGGCACACTAGTAGTCAGTTTTAATATATCCCATCTACCTTGTAAGGAAACTAATCAATCATGGCCGTTAGTATCAAAACAACAGCAGAAATCGAAAAAATGCGTGTCGCTGGTCGTCTAGCTGCTGACGTGCTGACAATGATTGAACCCCATGTCGTTGCAGGTATCACCACCGACGAATTAGATAAAATTTGTCATGATTATATAGTTGACGTTCAGCAGTCGATCCCTGCCCCTCTAAACTATCATGGCTTTCCAAAATCGATTTGCACCTCAGTCAATCATGTAATTTGTCATGGCATTCCTAGTGATAAAAAACTTAAAGACGGTGATATTATCAACCTTGATATCACCGTTATCAAAGATGGCTATCACGGTGATACCAGTAAGATGTTTTATGTCGGCAAAACGTCTATTCTCGCTCAACGCTTGTGCGAAAATGCGCGCGAAGCCATGCTTATAGGCATTGCAATGGTCAAACCTGGTATTCAACTAGGTGATATTGGTCACGCTATACAGCGCCATGCTGAGGCACAAAACTTTTCTATCGTGCAAGAATATTGTGGCCATGGCATTGGACTAGTTTTCCATGAAGAACCTCAAGTATTGCATTATGGAACGCCTGGAACAGGCTTAGTACTTGAAGCAGGCATGACGTTTACTATCGAACCTATGGTCAATGCAGGGAAAAGACATATCAAACAGCTGCCAGATAATTGGACAGTAGTCACCAAAGATAGATCTTTATCCGCACAATGGGAACATACCATTCTAGTGACTGAAACAGGTCACGAGATTCTAACCTTACGTAAGGATGAAGTTATTTAACTTATGACGAGCTCATTGTTATCGCTTTGGCAGATAGGTAATAATCAACAACCTAATTCAGACACGCTCAATATTGGTTTTTATCGCAGCGCGCTTAAACAAGGTCAAGCTTATCTAAAACAACAGTTTGAAGAACAATCAGACATCATCGCCCTAGTACAGCAGCGTGCTGTCTTTATTGATGAAGTATTACAAGACTTGTGGCAACATCACATCCCTGCAGATGCGCCTATAAGTCTCATTGCCGTTGGCGGCTATGGTCGCGGTGAGCTTCACCCTTATTCTGATATCGATTTATTAATATTACTAGATGAATCTGTTTCTGAACAACCGCCTAGCGAACTCTCGACATTTCTAACCCAGCTTTGGGATGTAGGCCTTGAAATCGGTCATAGTGTTCGGACCATTCAAGAATGCCGTCAACAAGCAGAAGATGACATTACTATTGCGACAAACCTCCTCGAAACGCGGCTATTATGTGGCGACAATGACTTATATTCAGCATTACTACAGCTCACTATTAATCATAAAACCTGGGATACATGTCAATTTTATCAAGCAAAGAAACACGAACAATTACAGCGTCACCTCAAATACAATGACTCTATAAACAATCTAGAACCAAATATTAAAGAATCACCTGGCGGTTTACGTGATTTGCAGGTTATTAGTTGGGTAGCTCAACAACATTTTGACGTAAAAGATTTAAAAGGTCTAAAGCAAAAAGGTTTTCTCGCCAATAGTGAATTTCAACGCTTAGATAAAGCCCAGCGATTCTTGTGGCGCGTTCGATTTTCACTCCATCTTGTAGCAAATCGTAAACAAGAAAAGTTAATGATTGATCATCAACGAGAAGTCGCCAAACAACTCGGTTATCAAGAAACGGATAGCCGACTTGCTGTCGAACACTTCATGAAAGATTACTACCGTTGTGCTCGCTCAGTCAGTCAAATGAACGAGCTGTTGTTGCAACTCTTTGAAGAGAACATTATTCTCGCAAATGAGACGCCTCAAATTGAACCTATCAACCGAAGATTCCAAATCCATAATGGTTATCTTGAAACGATTAATTCTGGGATCTTTGCTTTTTACCCTTACGCCATGTTGGAAGTATTTTTAATATTACAACAGCGGCCTGAGATCAAGGGTATTCGAGCTGATACCATTCGCCAAATCCATGCCCATCGACACCTTATCGATAAGCGCTTTCGAGCTGATATCAAAAATCGTAGCTTGTTCATGGAAATTCTTCGCCAACCGAAAGGCGTGACTCATGAGTTTCGGCGCATGAATAGATTAGGCATTTTAGGTGCATACCTACCTGCTTTTGGGCAAATTGTCGGACAGATGCAACATGATCTATTTCACGTCTACACGGTCGATGAACATACCTTATTCCTAGTCAGGAATCTACGACGATTTTCATGCCCCGAATACCATGCAGAATTTCCACTTTGCTCCGAAGTTTATGAACAACTGCCAAAACCAGAATTATTATTTATTGCCGGCCTATTTCACGATATCGCCAAAGGCCGCGGTGGTGATCATAGTAAGCTAGGGGTTGTTGATGCTGCTGCGTTTTGCATGCAACATAGTCTGAGTGATTTTGATACCGATATTGTGACATTTTTGGTTCGCCAACATCTCACCATGTCAGCAACAGCACAGAAGTTTGATATCCATGATCCTGAAGTTATAAAAATATTTGGGGAAACGGTAAACACCGTCGAACGGCTTAATTATCTCTACTTATTAACTGTCGCCGATATTCGTGCCACCAATAACAATTTATGGAATAGCTGGCGTGATTCATTATTAAAACAGCTATATCACACCACCAAACAATGGCTAGTCCATCATGACGAAGTTGCAAAAAACACGACAGAAAAGAGTCAACGTCAACAAGCTGCAGCTCTAAAATCGCTCAATGAACAATCATTTTCAGAACAACAAATAACTGACTTATGGCAGCATTATGAGTCCGATTATTTTTTACGTCATACTGTTGATGAAATCTGTTGGCAAACAGCGTGTCGCATCCAAAACGCTTCGGTTACAACACTCGTTAATAGTAGAAAGCATGATCAAGAAAATATGCTTGAGTTATTTATTTGCACCCTAGATAAGCCTCGAATTTTTGCTGCAACAACTGCATGTCTTGAACAACTCCAGCTGGATATTCTCGATGCTAAAATCAGCATTACCTCAGATGGCTATACGCTCAATACCTACATCGTTAATGGCTTAAACCAACACCAAACAGAAATCACTCACGCATTAGAAAAACAGCTTAATAACCTAGGCGAAATTAAAAATTATAGTTCAATTATTACGCCTAGAAAAATGAAATTGTTCGAAACAACACCCAGCATTCTATTTCAGACCAATGAACAACAAAACCACACGGTAATGGAACTAAAAACCCATGATAGACCGGGACTTCTCTCTTGCGTTGCTCAAGTTTTTCTGCAACAAGATATTCAGCTTAGTAATGCTAAACTGGTCACTCTAGGCGATCAAGTCGAAGATGTATTTTTTATCTCAACACTAACCGCTGAGCCATTAAACAGGCTTGAACAGAGTAACTTGCAACAAAAATTGACTATTGCTTTATCTAATTAACCAGTACAAACCGAGTCAAAGTTTTATTGAGATAACATTGAAGCAAGCTAATGTATTACAGACATAAAAAAAGGCGCAATTAGCAAGAGACTAATTGCGCCCTACTATGAATGTAAGCTTATTCGGATTTAGAAACGGTCACACTATCTGCTAACGTTTCTATTTTCTTGCTACCAATCCCTTTGACGTTAACTAAGTCCTCCACTGACTTAAACATGCCATTTTCTTCACGATAGAGAATAATTGCAGAAGCAGTTGCCTCACCCACGCCATTCAATGTTTGCAACTCCGATTGTGTTGCCGTGTTGAGATTAACTTTATCCATTGCAAATGCCAATCCTGTTGACAACACCATTGCCAAAACTAATGACATTAGTACCTTTTTAAACATAGTCCCTACTCCCTGTTATTTAAAATAAAACTGCCTTCTAGCAGTAAGTTCGAGCTTATGCTCATCTGGTCATTATTGCAATAAACTTATTCATATAAGATATTATTGATAGCTTTCATAAATCAGACTTTCTCTTTTCAATACCCATCTATTAATTAGACACCAAGAGACAATCTCTTATTTTACAAATAACTTACCCCTGTAGGCGTGGCTTCAGCCGCAAACGCTTTGCAAGCTAAAAACAAGCGATACTATTCATATTAAAAAAGTCTGTTTGCGGTTAACCCACCTACAATTCCCAATAATGGTATGACCTTCTCTACAGCCAGCATCTATAGGCAGTACAACGATTTCACCCTTTAAAACACGACCAAATAATCCTAATATCCATCCACAATGAATGAACTATTTTCTTCTTTATAGTCGAAAATTGCTTCTTCAGTTATTTAGTCAAAACTTTTGGTGCACTATCAATAGTACTTATTGATTGAATCGAGGAAAGTAGATCAAGAAGCAAACATCAAGCTGTCTCTTGTTCCTTTATTTTTTATTGCCTAGCGTTAGTCCTAAGTAATTCCTGCTTCCAAGATAAGATCTTTTTATCTGCGGTACATAACGTTGTTGTTGAATTAATTGCCGTTGCAACAATCATTCGATCAGCAGGATCACCATGAAAGTCTATCAATGTAGTAGATTGAATAGCAATACGTCCTGTTAATGGAATTTCTTGTAACCCGTTTCTGATCAAATTAGAGTGCCAGATAGAAAGACTCTCATCCATATTCAATCGTCCTTTATCAACCAGCATTGCAACTTCCCAAAAGCTGATGGAAGATACAAACAATTCATTTTCTTTAAGTGCATTGTCGATGAGTTGTCGGCTTTCAATACCTAATTTTGAACTCCCTTCTGATAGCCATACTAATGTATGTGTATCAAGCAAAATCATTATTCAACATCCCACTGCTCACCCGTTGGCTCAATCAAATCATCATGGCTATGAATATAACCTTTATCTAATCCAAACAAAGAATTCACTTTTTGTTTATAGGGCAATAACCTTGATACAGGCTTGCCATTTTTAGTGATGATGATTTCTCCATTTGTTTCATTCACCACATCCATAAGGTGTAGACACTTGGCTTTAAATTCTGATGCTGTAATAGTTTGCATAATCTTTCCTTCAATATCATGACCATGGTCATGATTATAGTCACCCCACTGTGTTTTGTAAAGATTTACTAGGAGCGACTTCAGCCACCAAAAAACTCAAAAAAATAGCGCAATAGGAAAATTTAAACTAAAAGCGTATTTATTCTAGATTTGAAATACTCAGTTGCTCAGCCAATATTTCTATCTACTTATTATCATCCTCTTATAAAGTCACCAAATCGGCCACTCTTAAAAATGAACTACAACGGCTAGTACTATAATGAATACTACTCAAGAGCATCAATTCATCAATATTTATTCTTCATATCAGCAGCAATAGTTTAAGGATGATCATAATCAGCATCTAAACGCACGATATCATCTTCACCTAGATAACTGCCTGATTGCACATCAATGATTTCTAATGGCACTTTGCCAAGATTTTCAAGCCGATGAACCGTACCTAATGGAATATAGGTTGATTCATTTTCACTGACTAAAATCACCTTATCGCCACAAGTCACTTTTGCTATGCCTGATACCACAGTCCAATGTTCCGCACGATGATGATGCATTTGTAATGATAATGAGGCACCGGCATTTACTGTAATTCGTTTCACCTTAAAACGTTTACCAGCATCGATACAATCATAATGACCCCAAGGCCGGTAACAAAGTCGGTGCGTTTCAGCTTCTGATCGGCCTTTGTTAAGTAGATGATTAACTACTTTTTTCACATTTTGAACTTTATCCTTACTTGTAATCATCACAGCATCAGCCGTTTCCACCACCACAACATGTTGTAAGCCCAAAACCGAGACTAAACGATGTTCACTATGAATATAAGAGTCTTGCACCTCATCAATTATCACGTCACCTCTTAAAACATTTCTATTCGTATCTTGTTCGGCACATTCCCATAATGATGACCTTGACCCCACATCACTCCAGCCAGCATCTAAAGGCACTACAACGGCTTTATCCGTTTTTTCCATCACTGCATAATCGATTGAATCTGAAGAGCAGTGCTGGAATGCAGTTTTATTCAGACGAATAAAATACAAATCTTGCTGTGAGGCTGATAATGCGAGACGGCAAGCTTTTAACATTTCTGGCGCATACAGTTCTAATTCATTCAAAAAAGTAGAGGCCTTAAACAAAAACATGCCACTATTCCAATAATGACTACCAGAATCAAGATAGGCTTGTGCCGTAGTTAAATCTGGCTTCTCGACAAAAGCGCTAACTGCACTTACGCAATTTTTATCAACAGCTTCAATATAGCCATATCCAGTATTCACTGATGTTGGCACAACACCAAATGTCACTAAAGCGCCATTTTCAGCTTGCTCACGCGCAATATTCACCGCATGATGAAAGGCGTCCACGTTATAAATAACATGATCAGCCGACAACACTAATAACAGTGGATCATTATTCGACTTCAACGCTTGTAATGTCGCTATTGCAGTAGCCGGAGCAGTATTGCGACCAAAAGGCTCTAAGACGATATCAGCATTATCCACGCCTAATGCTTGTAACTGTTCAGCCACCATAAAACGATGCTCATGATTACAAACCACAATTGGAGCTTGCAGATCCGTCAAACCATCCAAACGACTTAAAGTATCTTGAAATAGAGTGTTATCACCAAATAAATTCAGAAATTGCTTTGGTTTATGCTTCCTGGACAAAGGCCAGAGGCGCGTACCACTTCCACCAGATAAAATTACTGGGATCAATTTAAACTCACCACGCTAATTAAGCGTGTAAATCGATTAATGAGATACCCCATCTTTTTTTAATACCTTAATAAACGTCAGCCAGATAATTTTAATATCCATCGACAAAGACTGATGATGTAGATACTCGACATCCAACGCTACTTTCTGAGGAATAGGTAATTCGTCACGACCATTGATTTGAGCCCAGCCAGTTAAGCCGGGTACTAATTCATGGACACCTTTTTCGGTTCGTAAGGCAATCAGATCATCCTGATTAAACAAGGCAGGTCTTGGACCAACAAAACTCATATCACCCTTAATAATTGACCATAACTGGGGCAGTTCATCCAAACTCGACTTGCGTAAAAAATCACCAACCGGTGTCAAAACACTTTTTGGATCAACTAATAAATGGGTTGCTACAGCAGGCGTGTCCACTTTCATACTGCGAAATTTAGGCATTTTAAAAATCTTATTATTTTGCCCAACACGATCTGACCAATACACCGCTGGGCCTTTTGAAGTCAGCTTTACTAATATTGCAACTATAATAATGGGCAGCAACAAAACGAACATCGCAACTAAAGCGAGCATTAAATCAACGAGTCTTTTCATTAAAAATTAGAACCTTCATATATATCCAAGATACTCGAATTATAGCACCCCAAAAGGTCAAGACAACTATTTCCAGATCCTTATTTATTTTCTTTAAGCCGCTTCAATCAAGGTTCTACTTGATAAAATACTTTCGTTATACACGTCCATCGGTTTTTTGTAGTCTA
>Ga0209390_10001775_pt1 | contig 40170 bp, 30 predicted proteins | sample BON01_FD_187212 | JGI IMG/M metagenome (GOLD analysis project Ga0209390, IMG submission 187212) | Freshwater microbial communities from Lake Bonney liftoff mats and glacier meltwater in Antarctica - BON-01 (SPAdes) (version 2) | ecosystem: Environmental > Aquatic > Freshwater > Ice > Glacier...
AACCGGAGGCCAAACCGGAGGCCAAACCGCCGGCCAAACCGCCGGCCAAACCGGAGGCCAAACCGGAGGCCAAACCGCCGGCCAAACCGGAGGCCAAACCGAAGGCCAAACCTAAGGCCAAACCTAAGGCCAAACCGCCGGCCAAACCTTCGGCCGATTCCTTTCCTAAAAACACCAGTTTCTCACCAAAACCTGCTTGCAACTGCCATATTTTAGGTTCAAAACGAAAAGATTCAGGTGACAAAGAAGGCAGGTCAATGCAGATGAGCAAAATAATCCACAATAACCAGGCGACCAAGATTAGTGGTACGATATACAGGCAATATATTCTAAACGCAGCAAAAACAGCTGCTCGCCGGGAAAGCGTTCGGCTGTAATTAAAAAGCAAACTTGGCTCAAAAAACATCCATTTAAACGCCTCCCAATCACTTCGGGGCACTTCGGGCTTTGTAAATACGGCTTCAACTGTTTGTGCCTTGGTTTTCATCAAGGGAACTATTTAGAGAATAAGGCAGAAATCCATGACCAAGCTTCTGCCCCATATTTCATCAAGGCTAAAATCATGGCACTAGTAGAACCTAAAATGAGCAGCACTTGTTTTTTTGTCTTCTGCAATAGGTTGCTAATGCCAAAGAGCCGGGTCGTCCGATCCAATAATTTTCCTACCCAGCGCTCGAGGTTGGAAATTCGAATGTCTCGTGTATGCGAGAATTTTCTGCCAAAATCTGCCTTCCAAAATGCCAGCAGCTTTTGAAATTCTGCCATTGTTGTCGGTACTAGCGGCACTTTTTTAGCCATAAACTCCAAAAAAAGGAAGGGCGCGGCATGGTTTGAAATCTCGTATACGAGCGGGGTGTAAAAAGCGGGTTTTTCCTTAAAAAAGGCCGCTACTTCCGGGCTTTCTTTCATAAAACGCCGCAGCTGGGCCTCTATCTCCGAAAAAGTCAAATCCTCCAAGGGAATGTGCTTGCTGATGTCGAGCCGGGAGCCGCGCACACGCTTACCACCAATATAAAGCTCTTGCCCAAGAATGGCCAGTTTTGACGTGAGCAGCAAGGACACCTTATCGCTGTTGTGCAAACTGTTGAGGTAATTCAGGAAATCAATGTCGTAGCCCTTGGTATCCACGCTTTTGTTGTCCACCTTTTCATCAGAAAGGCGGTCAAAATACTCCAGGCATAGCCAAACCTGGTGGCTTCCAGCATCGAGGTAGCGATTCAGCAGGCTCCTGAAATCAAGCCCTGCACGATCCGGGATGCCCAGGCTGGTACAAACAGCTTCCAGAAAACCGTCATAACTGCCCGCACAGGCCCTCATGCTCACGCGAACAAATTTTGCGGTTTCCGGGCAGCAATTTTTTAAATCTTCTACCAGTTGGTGCAGCCCCTGGCCTTCGTCCCCGAAGACGTTGACTGTTAGTCCGCCATCCAGGTGTTGGGCAATGGTTTCAGTAGAAGCAGGTCGAAGGCAGTCAGGTGGAATAGCGAGGCTCATGCAGGTAAAAGCTTAGGGCGGGTTATTGTAAAATCAAATGGATGTTGGGGCAGATGTTGGGCAAATGTAAAAATGATAAGTTGATTATTCTGAATTCATTGCTATTTGGCGATTGATTTGAATTGCCATTTGTGCCATCTACTATCTATTGTGGGGAAAAGGCGACGGAAGATTCATTATATATTGGAGCTAAAATGCCTAAAATCAGCCCATTTGCCCACCATTGTCGAAACTTCAACCCTACAAGCCCTATTTTTTCCCGAAATTTGCCCCAGCATTAATTTTCGCTGCAAACTGCGTCCTGTGTTCTGGCCGGTATTGCCCGAAATCTATATCAACATTCCAGACATGAAAAAACAATTTCTACTCTTCGCCCTCGCTTGCAGTATTCTGACAAGCGCAGTGGCGCAAAATGGCAAAAACTACTTCAAAGCCATCGCACAAGATCAAGTCAGCGTCGCCGAAACGACCCAACGGGACGCATTTCCTTCAAAATTTGATACCTACCAACTCGATTTTACCGCAGTGAAGTCCGTGCTGGCAACAGCGCCCAAGGAATTTACGGCCGCTGCCAGATCCAGCAAATGCGTGGTGTCCATTCCTATGGCCAATGGTGCCCAGGAGGAATTTGCCATCACTGAAATTGCGATGCTGGATGAAGCAGGTACCATCGAGTTCCCTGATATCCACACCTACTCCGGTATTTCAAAAGTGGATCCGCGCCGCGTCGTGCGGCTCAGTACTACCGCACGCGGCTTCCGCGCCATGGTGATGCAGCCCGATTACAGCGTGTCATTTGTAGAACCTTATGCCTGGGGACAAACGGAATTTTACATCGCCTACAACGGTCTGGATCTCCCAGACAATGGATTACGCCACCTGCGCACGGAAGTGTTGGAGAACGGTGACATCTGGTTTGGAGAAGACCAGACCCCCTATACCCCCGCTGCAGAATATCGTGGCGGTGAATTAGAGCCGGTGAAACTAAAAATTTACCGCCTGGCCGTTGGCGCTACGGGCGAGTTCACCCAAGACCATGGTGGTACCAAAGCACTGGCATTTGCTGCGATTACGGAGTACATCAATTACACGAGCTTTTTTTATGAGCGTGACCTTACGTTGAGGACGCAGTTGATTGCCGGCAGCCTGAATGCTGTTTTCGTGGACCCAAATACTGACCCTTATCCCGGCACTATTGTTCCAGGCTGGCTTACGGCAAATACGAGTGTGCTTAACACCTACACTAATGTCAATTCACATGATGTAGGCCACGTGGTGGCACGTTATATGGGTGGCGGCATTCTAGGACAAGGCGTGTTGGGTTGCGTTTGTCTCGCCAGCAAAGCTGGGGGCTGCTCTGCTGGCAATGGCAATGGCGATTATGGCCCGGGCTTCCTCGGCGTATTGGGCCAAGAGTTAGGCCACCAACTCAGTGGAGGTCATACCTGGAACCGCTGTGGCGGCGGTGGCGGACGCGATGGCCTGGTGGCGTATGAACCTGGAAGCGGCAGTACCATAATGTCTTATGCCGGTGCTTGCGGTTCTGACAATGTACAGGGATACGCTGATTTGTATTACCATGCTGGCAGTATTGGACAAATCAAACAGTTTTACACATTTGGCGGACTTTGTGGTTCTTATCAACAAACTACCAACCACGAACCTGTGATTACCCTTCCCTACCAAGACAATTTTTTCATCCCCATTTCCACACCTTTCGAATTGACCGGAACGGCCACTGACGTGGATGACGATACCTTGAGCTATTGCTGGGAAGAAATAGATGCAGGGCCAGAAACCCCGCTGGGCGATCCTCAGGGAAATGCCGCTATTTTCCGCACCCGCTCACCACAGCCCGTGCCCAACCGCTATTTTCCAAGATTGGGTACCGTTATTGCAAACGGAAACGACATTACGGAGCAGTTACCGACCTACTCCCGCGACCTTACCTTCCGCTTGTCGGTGCGCGACAACCAGCCCAATGGCGGCGGCGTGGGCTTGGCAGACGTAGCCTTTAAAGCTTATGATGGTGCCGGGCCATTTAAGGTAAGCACACCCAATACCACGGCGACCATTTGGCGCGTCGGTGAATACGCAGAAGTGGCATGGGATGTGGCCAATACCAATGGGCCAACCGTCAATTGCCAAAGCGTAAATATCCGATTGAGCATAGATGGCGGCCAAACCTATCCCATCACGCTCGCATCGGGCGTTGTCAACAACGGCAGCTATTATGTACTGGTGCCCAACAACCTGGGCAGCAACATGCGTGTGCGTGTGGATGCAGCGGACAATATTTTCTACGATATTTCCAACGCCAACTTCAAGATTCAACAGCCCGTGCAGCCTTCCCTGACACTGGGCCTTGAAAACAGTGGCGGCACCATCTGCTTGCCCGACGACTATGTAACCGACATCCTCAGCGCAGGTGTTTTGGGATTTAATAACCCTGTTAATTTGGAGGTTACAGGTACTTTGCCTCCAGGGGCAACACCTTCATTTACAACAACTACACTGCTGCCCGGGCAGCCTGCTACATTCAAATTAGACCTGAGCAACGTTGCTGTTGAAGGTGTTTTTACCTTTAATATTCGCGCTACATCGGGTGCCTTGGAGCTCATACGCCCGGTTACCTTGTTGTTGCGCCGCAATAATTTTTCGGGCCTTGCCCTGCAAACGCCCACCAACGGCCTCACCAATGCCAACCTAACGCAAACCCTGCATTGGACAAAAGGGCTTGATGCCGATGCGTATGATGTGCAGTTCTCGTTAAACCCCTCTTTCACCACGATTTTGGCTTCAAAAAGCGGCACCGCCTTGGATTCATTCAAAATCAATTTCTTGCTGGAAAAAGGAACTGCCTACTTCTGGCGGGTGCGCCCCATCAACGAGTGTGGTGCCCATACCTGGTCAGAGCCTTATTTCTTCTCCACTTTTGCGGAAGACTGCCGTGTGCTTGAGGCCAATGATTTGCCAAAAAACATTTCAGCAGGCAGCACGCCTACCGTTGAATCAAAAATAACCGTCAATCAAGGCGGTACCATCAGCGATTTGAACATCAAGCAAATAGCTGGTTTCCACGGGTTCTTCAAAGACTTGGAGGTACACCTGATAAGTCCTATTGGCACCGATGTGCTGCTTTGGAAAGACAGATGTGGCAATTTTGGAAGTTTTTTCAATTTTGGCCTCGACGATCAAGCGCCGGGAGGCTTCCCCTGCCCACCAAACAATGCGGGCAATTATTACCGTGCACAAAACCCGCTTGCCCCCTTTATTGGTGAAACATCAACCGGCACCTGGACCCTTCGCGTGAAGGACAATGTCATTGGCGCAGGAGGTACCATCGAGGTATTCAAACTTGAATTCTGTGCCAGCCTCGAAATTACACCGCCATTTTTGGTGAACAATGTTGTAATGCCTGTGCCAACGGGCACCAACCGTGTGATTACACCCGATTTTCTGCTCGTGGAAGATGCGAATAATACCCATGCTCAGTTGATCTATACGGTGATGACTGTGCCGGAAGACGGGATTATTACCCGGAACAACGTTGGTACGCTGCAACAGGGCGACCAGTTTACCCAGGCAAATTTGGATGCAGGTGAAATCAAATTTTTCGATTACGGCGGCAGCCCAGCCCCCGATGGTTTCCGCTTCATGGTGACCGATGGCGAAGCTGGCTTTTTCGGTACCCCTAAATTTTTAACCCAGCCAGCGACAAGTGCCCATGAGCCTAAGCAATTGACCCTTGATTTTGTGCTTTTCCCAAATCCCGCCAATGAAATGGTGCATTTGTCCTTCGGCCAGTCATTGGTTGCAAAAACACAAGTGCAATTGATTGATATGGCAGGTCGGCAAATGGGCAGCTGGAACCTGGGCGTTGGTGAATCTGCGCTTTCGTTTGGCGTAAACAGTCTGCCAAAAGGGATTTACATGGTGACGGTTCAAAATGAAACCGGTCGCGGATTGCGGAAATTGGTGGTGCAGTGATGCGAAACCTCGTAGGTCTTAAACCTCAGAACCCTCCCAAAAAAGCGTTGCTTTTTTGGGAGGGTTCTGAGGTTTAAGACCTACGAGGTTTTTACCTCAAAAATCTGCGTAAAAACTTCCCCAACTCTTTCCTATCTTTGCCAGTCTGTAAACATTTCGTTTGCAAAAACCTCGTTTGTAATCCCCTATTTTTTTGAGGAAATGAAGGTATCATTGAATTGGCTTCGAGAATTTCTCGACATACATAAATCGCCCCCTGAAATCGCCGACATACTAACATCACTGGGCTTGGAAGTAGAAGGTTGGGAAACTGTGAAACCTTCGCCGGTTGACTTAGATAAAGTACTGACAGGCAATGTGTTAACTTGCGAACGGATTCCAGAAACCGACCACCTTTCGGCTACCACCGTAGATGTTGGGGATGGCGTTGTGCGCTCCGTAGTATGCGGGGCTCCTAATGTTGCTGCCGGGCTAAAAGTGTTTCTTGCCGTGCCGGGTGCCAACGTTTTTTCCAAAGATGGCGACTTGTTTACCATCGGGGAGCGCAAAGTAAAAGGTGTGCCCTCGCAGGGCATGATCTGTGCTGAAGACGAATTGGGACTGGGTCACGACCACGCAGGCATCATCGTTTTGCCCGCTGAAACCCCACTCGGCATCAGTGCCGCCGATTATTTTAACAAAGAATCTGACGTAGTTTTTGATATTGGCCTCACGCCCAACCGCGCTGATGCCACTTGCCATATCGGTATTGCAGATGATATTTTGGCCTGGATTCGGGTACACGAAAACCCGGAGACCCAGCTCAAAAGCATCGAACATTTCACCGATGGCTTGTTGGAAATGCCGGAAGGCATGCCCGAATTTCCGGTTGAAGTACTGAATGCCGAGGCTTGCCCGGTGTACAGTGGTGTCACCCTTGAAGGCATCAAGGTGGCCGAAAGCCCCGATTGGCTCAAAAACCGCTTGCTCGCCGTGGGCCAGCGCCCCATCAACAATGTGGTGGATGTGACCAATTATGTCCGCATCGAACTGGGCCAACCACTCCACGCATTCGACCTGGATAAAGTCAAAGGGGGCAAAATCATCGTCAAAACATTGCCTGAAGGCACGCCCTTCAAAACCCTCGATGGCGTAGAGCGCAAACTTTTCGCCGAAGACCTCATGATTTGTGATGGGGAATCAACGCCCATGTGCATCGGCGGTGTGTTTGGCGGCGCCGACAGTGGCGTTAGCGATGCGACTACCCGTATTTTCCTGGAAGCAGCTGTGTTCAATCCAAAGTGGATACGGCGTACCATGCTGCGCCACAGTTTGCGCACAGATTCAGCCTGGGTATTTGAAAAAGGCGTAGACCCTTCAGATAACAATGACCTGGCGATGATGCGGGCCGCTTTTTTGATTCAAAAACTGGCTGGCGGCACGCTCACGACTGATTTTGTAGATTTTTGTCCCGAGATTCCAAGACCGAAGGAAGTTGCCGTAAGCTATGCCCGTGTTAACGCCCTCATTGGAGAAAACCTCCCGAAAGAAAGGGTCGATAAAATCCTCGACGCGCTCGGTATTTACCGCAGCGATGAAACAGCAGAAGGTTTTACCGCCTACATCCCGACCAACAAGCCCGACGTAACCCGCGAGGCCGATGTGGTGGAAGAGATTTTACGCGTACACGGCCTCGACAATGTGCCAATCCCAACCCAGATACGCAGCAGCATCGAAGTAACGCCGCGCCCTAACCCGGATTCCGTGCGCAACCTCGCCGCCGAATTTCTCGCGGCCAATGGCTTCAATGAATGCATGAGCCTTTCCCTCACCAATTCTGATTTTTTCTTGGGAAATGGCGCTGTGCTGCCCATGGAGAAAGCACAGTTGGTATTTATCCACAATTCCGCCAATCAAGGCCTGGATTGTATGCGCCCGACCATGCTGTTCAGCAGTTTGGAGACGATTCAGCGCAACCAGAACCGACAGAATGCGGATTTGAAGCTGTTTGAATTCGGCAAGACGTATTTTACGGTGGACGGTGGACGGTTGACGGTAGACGGTTTACCCGCCGAAGCCTTGGCGAAGGCGGGTGGCCTCACGGTGGATGGTGGACTGTTGACGGTTGGCGGGGCCGCGCTGAAAACGGAAAGCGGCAGGGTTACGGCTGAAATAGCCCGATTGTCGCTGACCTTGACGGGCGCACATTCGCCTGAATCCTGGCAGCCGACGACGAAAAAAGTGGTTGACTTTTATACGTTGAAAAGCTACGTTGCCAATTTGCTGGCAAGGCTGGGCATCAGTGGTTTTCAGGAAACAGTGCTCAACGAATCGCCTTACCAATATGCCTTGAAGTACCACCGGGGTGCCCAGGAACTGGTCACTTTTGGTGCCGTACAGGCCGCTATTTTGAAAAAAATGGACATCAAGAACCCCGTGTTTTTTGCCGATTTCAATTTTGAAAACGTGCTAAAGGCGTTGGGTAACAACAAGATACAATTTCAAGACCTGAACAGATTCCCAAGCGTTCGCCGCGACCTAGCGCTGGTGATCGACAAAGGAGTTGCTTTTGCCGACATCCGCCAATTGGCCGCTAAAACAGCTAAGAAAATGCTGCGCGAGGTCAATTTGTTCGACGTGTTTGAAGATGAAAACAAACTCGGTGCAGATAAGAAGTCCTATGCCGTGAGTTTCACTTTTGAAGACCCGGAAAAAACATTACAAGACAAAGAGATTGACGCGCTGATGGGTCAATTGACCAGCGTTTTCGAAGGAAAACTGGGCGCTCAGATCAGAAAGTAAATTGACATTAACTGGGGTAATGGCAGGCAAACGAATTTTTATTTGCAACATTTCCCTGCATATATAACAACCAAATCAATGCAAATTAACGGATTATGGAACCTACAAGCATAATAATAGGGCTGGTCATCGGGGGCATCGCTGCCTTTGTGATTGCCAGTCTAACGATGAAAAAAAGCAGTTCGAAGGCAGTGGAAGAGGCAAATAGCCAGGCCGACATGGTCGTAAAGGAAGCCCGCCTCAGTGCCAAACGTGTCGAAGACGAAGCCGAACTCAAAGCTGAAAAACTATTATCAAAAGCAGAAGCGGAGAACGAACGCATCAAACAGCAAAAAATTCAGGAAGCAAAAGAGCGCTATGCACAAATGCGCCAGGAAGTAGAGGCGGAAAAAATGCAGCGCCAACTGGAATTAAAGGATATGGAACTGGATATTGCTTCCAGGCAAAAAGACCTGAAAGTTGAAACGGATGCCATCAACGCCCGCTTTACGGAACTTGAAAACCGAAAAGGTGAACTGGACAACCGGGAAAGTGAAGTCGCAACTGTCCGCGATTCTTTAGACAAACAGGTAAAAATCGTTCAAAAGAAAAAAGAAGAACTGGAGGCCGCCAACGAAGAGCGCATCAAAGCGCTGGAAACCATTGCGAAACTCAGCCAACAGGATGCAAAAGACCAGTTGCTGGAGCAGGTTCGCGCCAAAAGCGAAACGGAAGCACAATCCATCGTTCGCGATGCGGTGACCCAGGCGAAAGTCACTGCCAACAAAGAGGCCAAAAAGATCGTCATCCAGACCATCCAGCGCATGGCTGCCGAATTTACGATTGAAAATACCGTATCGGTGTTCAACCTCGAAAGTGACGAGATGAAAGGCCAGATCATAGGCCGCGAAGGCAGGAATATCCGCGCCCTCGAAGCTGCAACTGGCGTGGAAGTCATTGTGGATGATACGCCGGAAGCTATTGTGATTTCTTCTTTCGACCCCATTCGCCGCGAGATAGCGCGCCTGTCGTTGCAACGCCTTGTTGCCGATGGCCGTATTCACCCGCAGCGTATTGAGGAAGTTGTCGCCAAAGTACAGAAGCAACTCGAAGAGCAAATCATCGAGATCGGTGAGCGCACGGTAATCGAGCAAGGCATTCACGGCCTCAATCCCGCCCTCGTGCGCATGGTTGGCCGTATGCGCTTCCGTTCTTCTTACGGACAAAACCTGCTGAAACACAGTATTGAGACTGCCGAGTTGTGCTCCATCATGGCGGCTGAATTAGGCCTGAATGCCAAGCAGATCAAAATGGCCAAACGCGCTGGACTCTTGCACGACATCGGTAAAGTTGCGGAAGAAGAAACCGAACTTTCCCACGCCTTGGTCGGCATGAAAATGTGCGAAGAATACGGCGAACATCCCGTTATCACCAACGCAGTGGGTGCCCACCACGACGAAATTGAGATGAACAACATCATTTCGCCCATCATCCAGGCTTGTGACGCCATCTCAGGTGCGCGCCCTGGTGCTCGCCGCGAAATTTTGGAAAACTACCTCAAGCGTATCGGCGAACTCGAAGACATCGCCATGGGCTACGATGGCGTTTCCAAGGCATTCGCCATGCAAGCTGGTCGCGAACTCCGCGTCATTGTGGAGGCCGATAAAGTGACCGACCAATATGCTGACGATCTGTCGTTTATGATTTCACAGAAAATTCAGGACGAAATGCAGTATCCTGGACAAATACGTGTCACGGTTATCAGGGAAAAACGGGCTGTCGCTTATGCGCGATAATTAGCGCCTAGCCCTGAAGTGGCGGAATCACAAGAATTGAGCCCCGCCCAACGTGACATGCCATAATTTATAATTGCCCAGAAGGGGCTTTTCTACGCTTAGTGAAGTGTGCAAAAGCCCCTTCCGGGTTTTTAGATGCTTTGCGCTAGTCTGCCTCTTGTTCCCGCCACAACGCAAACTGCGCCGCAAACGTAAACCGTAAGGTTGGCAAATATTTCGGAGCATTTTGGTTGGATGTATAATCCACTTCCGGGTTTTCGGTGAGCACATACGCGGGCCGAGCCGTGAGCCTGAAAAATTCACGTTTATACACATTAAACCCTATGCCAAATTCATAGCTCTTTGTTTTGGGAACGACCAACTGTCCGCGCTGTACGCCAACGGCGTATGGCTGGCTGAATTCTGCATTCCGGAACTTTATAATATCTGGCCTCCCCAGGTCTATTTGCTCAAAGGTGATACCTGCGTGCAGATACACACAATCGCAGCGATGCACCCTGTAGTTTATTTTAATCGGAACGATCCAGTACGCTGGCTTAAAGGCATGTAAATCGGCAAGATAGTAGGTCAGGTAAGCGCCGTTGACCTCTCGCTGGGTAGTGCCTCCGGTAAAGGAATAGAATTCGTATTCCCCGTATTGTTTTCTACCGATGCCTACACCCACGGAGACTGGGCCCAAAGAGCCCTCAATTTGTAAAGCCGGTATCAACCGGGGCCTGAGGCCAGCAGAGAATTGGGCCACATCGAAGCCTGATTCCAACCCGAGGACGATGGTTCCAAAGGATCTTTGGGCCGAAATGCTCAGGCAAAACAGCGAGAAAATAGCGACAGCGCGTAGTCTTTTCATGTGCTCAAGGAATGTGTTTAGCCGGAAAGATAATACATCAGCGCCGCACGCTGCCTGTCCTTACGATTGTTAACGCTTCAAATAAGTTTTGCTTACCTGCGTTTTGGGCTAAAAAAAATTTATGCGGCACCTATGTCTATTCTTTTTCCTGGCATTTTCCGGCCCTGTTTTTTCTCAAAAAACCAATACTCAAACCACTTTCGACCTGGCAGAAGCACTGCAAAAGAAGTTGGTGAGTTTGTCGGTAGAAGGCACTGGCGGATATCATGGGGAAGCGTTAAAAGTTGTTTGTAAAAATTTGGCAGGCCGCTATTTGCGTATTCGCATCCCACTGGGGCAACTCATGGAACCACAAGATACTACCCAACAGACCCTTGTAGTGGCGCAGGAACAATTGCTTTCTGTCAATGTAAAAACACCTGGAGAAGCCTTGCTCAAAACCTATTGTACACAAGCTGGTGATCTTTCACCAACGGCTGGCATGGCTTTCACCATGGGAGCCCTTGCTTCAGAGCAATTGGTAAGTTTGCTAAAGTTTATTGTGGAAAAAGGGAAAACAGAATCTTCAGAAGCTCAGAGCGCTGTGTGGTGCGCCACCAAAAGTGGGCATTCCCTGGGCAGTATCGGTGATCCAGAACTGCAAAAATTCACCGCAGATTTGTTTGGCAAAAACCTTCCAGGTTATAAAATAATACACAAAACCGTTGAACAGGTCCCGGGTCGTCGCGCAGAATTGGGCAAAGCCATGGTCGTAGAAGGCAACTTCCGCTATTTCCTTGAAAAGGATGAAAAGACCATCATGGTGTTACTCAATGCCGAAGGAAAGCAAATAAAGCAGGTGTCCAAGGAAGAAGATATGAAAGCTGGCGAGCACCGCAGCAGCCTGCGCCTGGAAGTGTTCAACCTCGACCCAGGAAAATATACCCTCAGGATGCAGACAAAAGCGGGGCGGGTGATCAAGGATATGGACGTGGAGTTCTAGTTTCAAAAGCCAATGTTTGCGAATACTGGAAAGTGATCTGAAAACACATCTCCCCGGGCGACCTTGCAAGAATAGGTGGCCATGTTTTTTTCCGTAAGAATATAATCGATTCGGAGCATGGGCAGGTTGCCTGCGAAGGTGGTGCCGGGTCCAAGGCCTTTTTCGCGAAAAGTATCGTTCAAGCCCGCTGACAATACGGCATAGACATAAGAATTCGGCGTGTCATTGAAGTCGCCGCAAATAATGACCGGGTATTTTGAGGCGGCGATGTGCTCCCGTACTTTTTTGGCTTGTTCCGCGCGGATTCCTGTGGCATTCCCGACCTTATCCAGCACATTCCCAATGTTTTGCCAGGTTTCGCCCTCATCCAAGTCGCCTTTTTTGATAACCTGATCGGTCGTTTGGGTTACCCTGTTGGATTGAAGGTGCACGTTGTACACGCGCACCGTTTTTGAATTGTTAATTTTGATATCGGCCCAAAGGATCGAATTCGCGGTCTTTCCAAATGGAACATCGCCACCCGAAAGAATGGGGAAGCGGCTGATGATGACGGTACCTTTCTTTAGGTTGAAAGTATGTTGGTAGCCCATTTTCTCGGCCAAAAGACGGTAAAACTTACCGCTTGTTTCCTGGGTGCAGAGGATATCTGGAAGTCCATTTTCTTCCAAAAAGCGCACATACGCAGAAACGCGTTTTTCACGCCAGGCGTCCGTTGCCTCTTTGGCCAGGTAAATACCTCCAAGATTGTGGGTACATACCGTGATGGCACTTTCTGGCACTTTGTCTTTTCCGAAATCGAGGCCGAAAAACCCGCTGAAATACTGCCAGCCAAACAAGATTATGACCAAATGATACAACGAAAACCGGCTCATTCGCCACAACCAGACAAGCATCAGCAAAATATTCGCTATCAACAGCCAGGGAAAGGCTGTGCCGAAAAAGGCAAACCAGGAAAAAGTAGCGGGGTTCACCAACGGAGATACGTACGACATCAGTGTGAGCAATATCACAATGGCGCTCAGCAATTGAACTGTATGTCGTAATATGGAATTCATCCTTGGGTGTATCGGGTTATAAATGTATCAACACAGCATCAATCTTACATCATTTCTGGCTCGCTTCATACAAGAAATCTTTCTCTTCCTGCGACAGACCTTCATAACCAGCTTGCTTTATTTTGTCCAGAATGCCATCCAGTTTTTCTTGAAACGAAAGATCATGGGCATCACTGACATTATTGCCTTTTGAGCCAACATAAGTGGCTTTCATTGGCCCAGGTTTGTTTTTTCGCGGCGTTTTTTTTGTTGCTGCGGATGTAAAGGTGAACAGCGAGGTAATTTTTCTCAAAATTTGGTTCACGAATTCTGCCCAGTCGCGCCCATCCCGCAATTGATACACAAATATACAGCCGGTAACAAACCCGGCAATGTGGGCAATAGAGCCGCCCGAATCAAAATTACCAGAGATGGTCGCCAAATCGATCAGTACCAACACCAACACAATGTATTTCACCTTAACGGCTCCCAACAGCAGTAAGTGTACCCGGTAATCGGGCGCTAAAATCAGCGCAGCGCCGCCCATGGCCATCACAGCAGCGGAAGCGCCCAGGGCATAGCTGCTTACATTCAAAATGCCAACCTGTGCTGAAAAAATGTAAAAGGTGCCACCAGCCAGTCCGCCCAGCAGATACAAAGGCAGCACCCTTCGGTCTCCAATAAGATCACTGACAATACTTCCAAAAATATACAACCCAACCAGATTCCCAAACAAATGCCAAAACGAATCATGCAGGAACATGTGGGTGATATAAGACCACGGCTGCCAAATCAAGGTGCTCAAGCTTGCAGGAATACAAAAATAGTCCAACCCAGTGGCGTATAAGCCACCCGGATTGCCGAGCGTGAAGCCGCCAAGTATAAGATAGGCCAACTTTGTCACTACAAACACGGCGAAATTGATTACCACCAATTTGGTAATCATATTCCCCGTGCGCAGCGAGAACTTCAAGTCGTCCCAGATGGAATTAAAAAGCGCCATAGTTACAGCATAATTGGTGTCAGATGTGCGAAGTTATTGTAGGATACCCCGTTTTGTCAAAATTTAAGCTTAAAGCCCGACCAGTACCAAATCAGTAAAAATCCAATTAACGCACCGCCCAAGTGGGCAAAATGTGCAATGCCGGTTTGGGTGCCACTTACACCATAAACCAGCTCAAGCCCTGCCATAATGGGTACAAAATACTTTGCTTTCATGGCTATCGGCGGGAAAAACATCCTTATTTCCTGGTTCGGAAAATTCATCGCAAATGCTACTAAAATTCCAAAAACCGCACCAGACGCGCCCAGTGTTGCACCATTCCAAAGCCTTGGGTCAACACCGGCATTACTAATCTCCCACCACTGCGAAGCCACTTGTAACACATACGCTCCCAAGCCACAAATAATATAAAACGTAAGAAAACGCTTTGGCCCCCAAACCATCTCTACCAAGGAGCCAAACCAATAAATCGCCAGCATATTGAATGCCAAATGGAACAAATCGCCATGCATGAACATGTGCGTAAAAATCTGAAATGGCTGAAAATGTACTGAGCCCGGCAAAAACGCCGCCAACTGCATCCGGCCCAACGTGACATAATCACCTTGATCGTAATTGAAGACTTCGTTGCCTAAAATAGCATACGTGCCAATAAACATCAACACATTAATGATAATGAGATGCTTTACGACACCTTGAAATGGGGTACTTAATTGCATAGACGGTGGACGGTAGACGGTGGACGGTGGACGGTTTGCACAACAATCCTTTCTTCGCTTGGATTGGGTGTTTCAGCGCTTTAATCCAAAATATGGATGGTTAAAAAGTGCAAAATATTGAATTCCATTTTCATGTTCATGTTGTTATAATTTCAGGAACTGAAACACCCAATCCAAGAAAAAGATTGAATGTTGCGCAAACCTTCCACCATTATTATTGCCAAAGGTGCTGAAACACCACACCATAAGTTATTCCCAATGTTGCGCCCGTCCACCGTCCACCGTCTACCGTCTACCGTCTACCGTCCACCGTCAATCAAACAACTTACGCAACGCCTCCAAATCATACTGGATGAAGCATTTTCTTCCAGATGGGCTGTTGAACGGTACGGAGCAAGCGAATAGTTGATCAATCATCTCTGCCATTTCCTGCACCGTTAATATTTGGCCGCGCCGCAGCGAGGCATTGCGTGCCATGGATCGGGCGAGGTTGTCGCTGGTACTGAGCTCCATTTCAAGGTTCCCCTTGTATTGTGCGAGTACTTTTTCCAATAAAATTTCTTCCTGCACATTGGCTCCCAGATCAGCGGGGGTGCCATGCACCACAAAGGTATTACCACCAAACTCAGCGATTTCAAAGCCCAGGAAATTTACCTCGTCCAATATTTCCCGCAACAGCGCTGCATCTGCTGGTGCCAGCTCAATTGTTTTTGGAAACAAGGCTTTTTGGATGGCAATTGGCTGATTGCCCAATGCCTCCAGGTAGCGCTCGTACAATATTCGTTCGCTTGCCGACTGTTGATCGATGAGGAAATAGCCTGATTTTATGTGGCTGATAATGTATTGACCGTGGATTTGGTATGGTTCCTTTTGTGTTTTGCTAAACTGCGCGTTCACATCGTCCATTTCTAACACTTCCACAGAAGTTTGCACACCGATTTCCGGCAGCGGCGTAGCAACTGTTGCGTCGTCTTCGTATGCTTCGCCTTCTATTCTGCTTACAGCCAGTCCCATGCCTTCATATAAACGCTGCCAATTCCGCAGGTTGTCTGCTTGTCGTTTATCATCGCCGAGGCTGCGCGAAGGACGATGGTCGCCAACCCGAGGCTCGCCAGTATCCGGGCGAATGGACGATCGCGTTGGTGTCGACTGGAATGCCGGTTCTTGTTCAAAATCGAGGGTTGGGGTTATGTTATGGCTGCCCAGGGCGTGACGTACGGTTACTTTCAGGTAATTGTACACCAATCGCTCATCATCGAATTTTATCTCTTGTTTTGTTGGGTGTACGTTGATATCGATGCTCGAAGGATCAATATCCATAAAAAGTACATACAGCGGATGTTGGTCGGCGGGCAGCATATCCTCATACGCCGCTACGACAGCATGGTGCAGGTAGTTGCTTTTTATGAAGCGTTTGTTCACGAAAAACAATTGTTCGCCGCGCGTCTTTTTGAAATAATCGGGTTTGCCGACGAAGCCTGTGATTTTCAACACATCGGTTTCTTCGTGTACCGGAACGAGCTTTTTATTGGCTGCCTCACCAAATATTTTTACCAATCGCTGCCGAAGGTTGCCGGCTGGCAGGTGGAATATTTCTGTCTCATTTTGATAGAAGTTGAAGAAAACATCGCAGTTTGCCATGGCCACCCGTTGAAATCCATCCATGATATGCCGCATTTCCACGGGATCAGCTTTCAAGAAATTGCGGCGGGCCGGAACATTGTAAAACAGGTTCTTCACCGCTATACTGGTGCCTTGCGGTGTCTGACAGGCTTCCTGTATCTTTACTGTGGAGTCTTCTACGGCGAGCCGCACCCCAAGTTCGTCGATGCTGCGCCGTGTGCGCATTTCTACCTGGGCAACGGCTGCAATGGATGCCAATGCTTCGCCCCTGAAGCCCATTGTTTTAATGGCGAACAGGTCTTTGGCATCCCTTATTTTAGAAGTCGCGTGGCGTTCAAAGCTCATGCGCGCATCGGTTTCCGACATGCCACAGCCATTGTCAATGACTTGGATCAGGGTTTTACCTGCATCCCGGACAATGAGTTTGACTTGGGTTGCCCCTGCATCAACGGCATTTTCGAGCAACTCTTTCACAACCGAGGAGGGTCGCTGCACGACTTCTCCTGCGGCAATCTGGTTGGCTACATTTTCGGGTAATAATTGGATGACATCTGCCATAAAATCCTAACAAATATTGTGGTGCTCCGCACCTTTTCGGGGCCGCATGTTGCCTCTTAGATTCCGGCAAAGATACGGTTCTGTTTTCCGGCATCCGTCCATTTGCGCTTTTAGAATTGCATATTTTGGAAAAAGGAGGCTGTTTTACCGACAGAAGTTTATATCAATTCTGAAAAAAGGAAAAAAACTGCTATTCAGCGGGAATGTCAGCGGTGCTTTTTTACTTTTGCACCACTTTAGTACTACACATTTCAGCATAAAAAATGGAAAACATTCAGAATTCGCGCGGCAAGGGGTACTGCCTCCTCTACATTTTCATGGCTCTCTTCTTTATTGTAGCCATAACTATCATGCTTTTCAACCGCAGCACGCTGGTTGATTTCCCAAAATAAGCACCGCATTCAAGGCTTATTTTTTTTGTAAAACCGCAGGAAGGCGCAGGCACTGTTGCGGTTTTTTTGTTTTGAATCCATGCCAAACCAACTCAAGCACATCTTGTTCGACAACGATGGCACTATTGTCGATTCAGAAATAATAGCCCAGCGTGTCATGCTCGAGATGCTTGCCGAACACGGCTTGCAGCTAAGCCCTCAGGAGTACAGCCACCGTTTCCCTGGGCTGCTCGACCGCGACATCCTGCACATACTGCAGCGCGATCATGGGTTTAATGCACCGGATGGTTTCACCAAACGGCTCCACGAAGCGCATATCGATGATTTCAACCGCTCCTTGCGGGCCATTCCAGGCATGACGACTTTATTCCGTCGACTGAAAACGCCCAAAAGCATGGTGTCGAATGGCAGCGTCCGGCATGTTGAGCGATGCCTGCGCAAAGTCCGGCTGCTTTCTTCGGTAAATGGTCATATTATATCGGCAGAGCACGTGGAAAAGCCCAAGCCTTACCCAGATATTTATCTCTTTGCTTTGGAAAAAATTGGCCTGAAACCGCACGAGACCGTGGTGGTAGAAGACAGTCCAACAGGCGTTGCCGCAGCAAAAAGTGCTGGCTTGCAATCCATAGGGTTTCTAGGTGCCGCGCATATATTCGATGGGCATGGTCAAAAGCTGCTGGATGCCGGCGCTGATTTTATTGCGGCGGATGCGCGAGCGCTGTGGGCTATCCTCGAAAAGCTGGGGGCTAAATAAAAGGTTTCAGGTTTCAAGGTTTCAGGTTTCAGGTTGGCGTTGCGTTTAGGTTAGGTGCTGAATGCAAGGGTCTTGAATCTTAGGGGCTAAAAAAAAGCCGTCGAAAGCTTACGCAATTCGACGACTAATAAACCCCAAAAAACCAAATGAAAACTCAAGTATAAACGCATCAAAATCGAAGTTGTTGCAAAACCTGCAAACTTTTTTTTCGTGAACGGTTTTTTTACCGCAAACAACCTCTTTCTGACGCTGAAAACCCTGGAAACAAAATTTATTCCAAAATTTTTGTAACATCTCCTACACCCAATCTACCTCGTTTCTCTGCCGGGTGTATCCCCTCAAATCTTTGTACCGCAAAGGTATGGCGAATGATTCAATTTTTTTACTAGATTGAAAAAAAAATTATTTGCACAACAAATGAACCCTTAACCTTGAAACCATTTAACCCTGAAACTATTCAACCTGAATGCTATAGTGCTGGTTTAAGTACTCCCCACACCGTCTCCGCTACAATTTTCTGTCCTACTACATTCGGATGAATTCCGTCTGCCAGATTAAGGTCTGGAATCCCCCCCACATCTTTGAGCAGGAAAGGTATGAGTAAGGCACCATTCTTTTTTGCCAAATCGGAAAATAAATTTTTAAAAGCGTTGGTATAAGCTGCACCGAGGTTGGGTGGCGCGAGCATACCGGCAATCACGATTTTACAATTTGGGCGGGCGGCTTTCACCTTATCCACAATGGCTTGCATGTTTTTCACCGATTCTGTGATGGGAAGGCCCCTCAAGGCATCGTTGCCGCCGAGTTCCAACACAAAAATATCCATGGGCTGTTGCAATACCCAGTCGATGCGATGGACGCCATCTGCGGTAGTTTCGCCGCTGAGCCCGGCATTGACGCAAATGTAGGGCAGCCCTAAAGAATCGATTTTTTCTTGGATCAGGGCAGGAAATCCTTGTTCCGGGGATAAGTTGTAGGCTGCGGTAAGGCTGTTGCCGAAGAAAACGATGGTTTTTTTTGCGGTGTTGGCAATGGTTTCGGTGGCTGGTCCCTTTTCACTTGGGCTGCTGGTATCTGTTTTGCCGGGTTCACTGGTACAGCTGAATAGGCCGAGTATAAGGGCGCTTGCGAAAATTATTCCTTTCATTTTGAATGCTTGTTACTTTTGACTGAAACAACAAGGGATGGAAAGGGTTTGAATAATATTTACGTTATGCTATAAACTAACAAGCGATTTCAAGTTAAACTTCTGCAATAATTACTTTTTTCAAAATATGCACCTTACTTTTGGCCTACTTATGATATTTTAACCTAAAAAATTTCTACTCTTATGCTCCATTTATCTACCAAGTCGCGCGGCCGACTTCTCTTCTCTTCTCTTCTCTTCTCTCTTGTTAGTTAGCGTCAATAAGCTTTCTGGGCAACAGGCTGCCCAATTTTTGACGGAGAAAGAACCTTTGTCCACCACGCTGAATGAATCTGAATCAAATCGCTGGCAGACTTTTAGCCAAAAAGCGACAACTCAATCCATCAGCCTGGTTGAAATCGGATCATTAACCGCTTTGTTGTCAACCGGAAAACTAACCTTTTCCATCCCCAATGGCCCTCAAAATCTTCAAGCAGAGGGCAGTTTTATCAAAGAAGAAGCTAATGGGGACTACGTTTGGTGGGCCAATCTGACAGACCAAACTGGCTACATTGGCGTAGCCAAAAACAGCACAGGACAATTCGTCGCCATCCAAAAAGGGACAGATTATTATCAATTCCATCCACTGAGTTCAAGGTACAACGCTATGGTAAAAACAAATACCAATGTGCCTTCATCAGAAATGTGTTCCCCGCTTATTGAATCTCCAGCTAATATTACAACGGATCCAACCAACTGTGATATTATGGGTAACTGCAAAGCCGTTGTCTCTGTTTTGGTACTCATTACACCCGAAGCACTCAACTCACTGGGCTTTGCGCCAAACAGCATAGATGCCGCACTTTATATTCCCTTTGGACTTCATTCGATAAATTTCGCGCTTGTGAACAGCGGTGTGTTTGGAAAATCCTTCAGGTTTATCGTTGAAGGGTATAATTTTAATTTTTCAAATGACTTGGACATGTCAATAGATTTACTCCGGCTACAAAATGACCAGGCCGCATTTGACAGGCGAACCGCCAACAAGGCAGATTTAATGGTTTTGCTGACAGATGATCGCTATGGTAATGGACTTGGCATTTGGAGAATCTATACCACTGGGGCAAGTGTATTCGGCATGGTCAGTATTGAAAATTTGTTTGGGGTCAAAAATGTTTTTGCGCACGAGTTAGGCCATGCTTTTTCGCTCAACCACAGCCGCGAAGAAGAAAATTATTATAACCACGATGTATGCGCTTTCGGTTGGCGCCTTCTGGATCAGGATTTTGCTGAGCACAAAACAATTATGACAACCGGTCAGCCAGGCGGCCCTCCATATGTATATGCCTGGTATAAAAGCAACACAGGATTTTTCAACCCCTTGAATGGCAGTAACAACCAGATGCCAGAATATTTGGGCAATACGCCTTCTATCTCCTTGTTCGTAGATGCCACAACCTGGCTTAAAGTAGATGTTTGTGGCCAAGGCGTTTGCGCCAATCATGTCATAAAGATTGAAAATTGTGATGGGGAGCCGCAGGAGCGGCTTTTGGAAAGGAATAATGCATTAGCCAAACAGATGGAGCAGACATATAAGATTGTACCCAATCCAGTTCTTGATGCTTTGCAGCTCAAATTTAACGCCCCATTAAATGGATTGGTGACATATTCCATCACGAATTCGCTGGGGCAGCTGATGCTGAGCAATGCGCTTAATTCCAGTAATTTTTCAACAATTGACATTTCATTTGCCGGGAAAAACTTCCCTCCTGGGATGTATTATTGCTCGGTATTGAATGAAAGCATCGCCAAAACGCTACCATTTTCCATCATACGCTAAATCGCCACTTCCATGAAATACTTGATAAGTTTCATTTCAATTCTCGCAATACTTTCCTCCTGCAAAAAGGAAGTGACCCCAGATCCAATACACATACCAACTGTGGATCCACCCGTCTATGTACCGATTTACCAACCTGGCGATACCTCCATGGGTGCTGCGTATGCCAAAAAACTGACGGCAAATTGGAAAGCAAAATCTTCCTGTAGGGTACAAAGTTATTTTGACACCAACTACGTTTCTATCGTTTTCCTTACTTACAATAACAATGGTGAACAAAGAGAATCCTTGGGATTCGATTTTATTCCCAGGTTTGGAGCTGAAAAGGCTTATTCCCTCAAAGATTTGAATTCAATTGCCCTAAAGCCTGGTAGTGTTTTCCCTTACTACAACACCTGGACATCGGATGGAGATGTGCTGCAAGATAATTACGAAATTGATACTACGGCCATTGACAACAATTTTACGGTTACGAAGCTTGATTTGCTTAATAAGCGCATAGAATGCACGTTTACGGCTACTTTTAAAATCCTGGAGCCTCGAACGAGTCCCGCGAACCCAAAGACTGTCAAGTTTTCCGAAGGAAGGGCTTGGGCCGTTATTCGGGATTGAAATAGTTGAGACTGTCTCCTAAGTCGGTAGCGCGGGCCTTTACACCGCCAGTCCATGGCCTAAAAACCCGCGCTACCCTTAATCACATAGCTTCTATATCGCTAAAATACTACTTTCATGAAACGACTTATTCTATTTTTGACTGTTGCTGCCATCTTGTTCTCTTGCAAAAAAGAGGAAAACCCGAATCCAGCCCCCATACCAACTGTGTATCCACCATCCGTATACGTACCGATTTACCAACCTGGCGATACCTCCATGGGTGCAGCCTATGGCAAAAAACTGACGGCAAATTGGAAAGCGGAATCTTTTTGCATAGTGCAAAGTTATTTTGATACCAATTTTGTAGCGATGGGCCTTTACACCTATAACAACTTTGGAGAACAAAGAGAATCAATCGGTTTTAGCTTTATTCCAAGGTTTGGGGGGGCAGCAAAATATTTATTAAAAGCCAATACCGGAAGCGTTGTTGCCCAAGGGTATATTTCGCCTTCCTACGCCATTTGGACATCAGATGGAGATGTCCTTCAAGATGCATATGTCATCGATAGCACAGCCTTTGACAACCACTTCACGGTAAAAAGCATAGACATGGTGAATAAGCGCATAGAATGCACATTTACGGCAACTTTTAAAATCCTGGAGCCTCGAACGAGTCCCGCGAACCCAAAGACTGTCAAGTTTTCCGAAGGAAGGGCTTGGGCAGTTATTCGGGATTGAAATAGTTGAGACTGTCTCCTAAGTCGGTAGCGCGGACCTTTACACCGCCAGTCCATGGCCTAAAAACCCGCGCTAACCTTAATCACATAGCTTCTATATCGCTAAAATACTACTTTCATGAAACGACTTATTCTATTTTTGACTGTTGCTGCCATCTTGTTCTCTTGCAAAAAAGAGGAAAACCCAAATCCAGCCCCCATACCAACTGTGTATCCACCATCCGTATACGTACCGATTTACCAACCTGGCGATACCTCCATGGGTGCTGCGTATGCCAAAAAACTGACGGCAAATTGGAAAGCAAAATCTTCCTGTAGGGTACAAAGCTATTTTGACACCAACTACGTTTCTATCGTTTTCCTTACTTACAATAACAATGGTGAACAAAGAGAATCCTTGGGATTCGGTTTTATCCCCAGGTTTGGAGCTGAAAAGTCTTATTCCTTGGAAGATATGACTTCAAGTACCCTGAAGCCTGGAAATGTTTCTCCTTACTACAACACCTGGACATCGGATGGAGATGTGCTGCAAGATAATTACGAAATTGATACCACAGCATTTGACAACAATTTTACGGTTACGAAGCTTGATTTGCTTAATAAGCGCATAGAATGCACGTTTACGGCTACTTTTAAAATTGTTGAGCCGCGTCGATATGCAGCGAACCCTAAGACTGTTAAGTTTTCCGAAGGAAGGGCTTGGGCCGTTATTCGGGATTGATAAAAAAACACGATGCACCGACACCCCACGCACCGGAAAACTGCGAATTAGGTATGTGCCGGGCACCGTGTGCTTTCATGGCCTAGATTTTCTGAGGCGGGTAGTTAATAAGACAAGGTGTTTATTTGCCGGTTTTTGGGATGGTCCCAGCGGCTAGAAGTTGTTCTGTCAACACGGGCACGTCAGCGTTCATTTTATTTTTCATAGCAGCAATATTTCTCTGCAATGATGGGGCGGAAAAATTGGACACACAAGGGCTTCAAAGGCGATAAAACGGGTTTAACTCATTTTAACCTTCGGGATATTTGTTTTTAGATAAATTTTATTTCAAGTTTTTGATTTATATATAACTAAAAGTAAGTTAAAATCTTTATATAAATTGAGTTAAGGAACTTTAACCGCTGGATTTATTCAGTTGGCAGCTTCATATTCGCTTATTGCATCTTTTTGCATGGACATTACTCCATTCCGGCGTTTAACCTTAAGCCTATGTACACAACTTTGCATTGCCGGTCATCACAGCTAAATTACGCTGAATATCAAGCAGCCATGTCATTCCGAGCGCAGCGAGGAACCTGAGTTATATCGTATCCCAGGTTCCTCGCTGCGCTCGGAATGACACGGCTGCTTGATATTTAGCATGGAATAAAATTAGAACTACTGCTTTGTCAATTGATTTTAGCTAGGTTTTGACTTGTGTACCGACGCTAGCTGTTCAAGGCGGTACACATATTCACAAGCCCAAACGCGAACCAACCCTCCTACGCATTTACCTGTCGTAGCCTTCCAGCCTTCGTTTAGACTACGGCTGGTGGAGGTAAGCAACGCTACGGCGGGCACACAACGATCAACCTTCCTTTATCGAGAGAATGAGAACGAACAACAAACAACTACCAACGAACAACTTACCTTTACGCCTCATGCGCCGCACCCTCCCAACCCTCTCCCAATTCGTCCACGGCATCCGCGCCACCAACCGCGTGCTGCTCGGCCAGGCCATTACCCTGGTGGAAAGCGCCCGCGCCGATCACCAGGCATTGGCGCAGGAGATCATTGCTGAATTATTGGCGAGCCCACCAAAGGAGTCCTTACGCATCGGCATAACCGGCGCGCCAGGCGTGGGCAAAAGCACCTTGATAGAAGCATTGGGCATGCACCTGACGCTCCAAGGCAAGCGCGTGGCCGTACTGGCCATCGACCCAACCAGTGCCATAAGCCACGGCAGTATCCTCGGCGATAAAACCAGAATGGAGCGCCTTTCCGTTGATGAACTGGCCTTTATCCGCCCCTCCCCTGCCGGTGATTCGCTGGGTGGCGTGGCCCGCAAAACCCGCGAAACCATCCTGCTGGTTGAAGCTGCTGGATTCGATACTGTTCTCATTGAAACCGTGGGTGTGGGCCAATCGGAGTATGTCGTACACAGCATGACTGATGTCTTTGTGCTGCTGTTACAGCCCGGTGCGGGTGATGAACTACAAGGCATCAAGCGCGGCATCGTTGAAATGGCCGACCTGCTGGTGGTGAACAAAGCTGATGGCGACAACCTCAAGCTGGCCAACCAGGCAAGAGGGCATTACTTGAACGCCACGCACCTGCTGCCCCAGAAGTCAAGCGACTGGTCGCCACAAGTGCTGGCTTGCAGCGCCCTGGAAGTCAAGGGAATTCCAGAACTTTGGACGGCCCTTGAAACCTACCGCGACCATGTTACCGCCAATGGCTATTTCCAACAAAACAGGCAGCGGCAAGCTGGCTACTGGTTGCGCGAAGCCCTGGAAGCTGGCATTAAATCCACATTTTACGCACACCCTGCCGTGCGCCAAACGCTCGAAGACCTCGAAAAAGAGGTGCTGGCAGGGCGCATTTCACCATTCGCAGCAGCAAAAAAAATCCTAAAGGAATTTGATAATTCGATAATGCGATAATTTGATAATGCTCATTCACTCAGCTTCGAATAAATTTTTTTCAGTCAGCTTGGCCAAACCTTTTATGTATCATCACTTTGCCAATCGTAACATCAGCAGGACGCCCCAATTATCACATCATCTCATTATCAAATTATCAAATTAATGCAATATCCCCATTTGTTTGCCCCTCTCGACCTCGGTTTCACCACCTTGAAAAATCGCGCCCTCATGGGTTCCATGCACACAGGCCTGGAGGAGCACAAGGACGACTTGCGGGCATTGGCCGCCTATTTTGCGGAACGTGCCAAAGGCGGTGCGGGCTTGATGGTCACGGGCGGCATTTCGCCCAACCGACAAGGCTGGCTCGCGCCTTTTGGAGCCAAGCTGAGCACCCACGGGGAGGCGGTCAAGCACCGGAATGTGACCGATGCGGTGCACGCCGAGGATGGGAAAATATGCCTGCAAATACTGCACGCCGGGCGCTACGGCATACACCCTTTCTTGGTGGCTCCATCGCCCATAAAATCCCGGATATCACCTTTCAAGCCCTGGGAAATGAGTCAGCGCCTGATTCGCGCCACCATCGACGACTTTGCCTGCACGGCTGCGCTCGCGCGCGAGGCTGGCTATGATGGGGTGGAAATTATGGGCAGTGAGGGGTACTTGATCAACCAATTTGTGGCCCCGCGCACCAATAAACGCCTGGATGACTGGGGCGGCAGCTTTGAAAACCGCATCCGTTTTCCTTTGGAAATCATGAAAAAGGTGCGGGAAAAAACCGGACCTGATTTCATCGTCATTTTCCGCATCAGCATGTTGGACCTCGTGGAAGATGGCTCTACCTGGGAGGAGGTGGAGGGCTTGGCGCTCGCCATTGAAGCCGCTGGCGCTACCATGATCAACACCGGCATTGGCTGGCACGAAGCGCGGGTGCCCACCATCGCCACCCTGGTGCCGCGCGGCGCTTACGCCTGGGTGACCAAACGATTGATGGATAAAATTCAAATTCCACTCATCGCGACCAACCGCATCAATACCCCTGAAAAGGCCGAACAACTGCTCCGGGAAGGATACGGGAACATGGTTTCCATGGCGCGGCCATTTCTGGCCGATCCGAATTTTATGGCAAAAGCCCTGGCAGGAAAAGCCGATGAAATCAATACCTGCATCGCCTGCAACCAGGCTTGTCTGGATTACGTCTTCAAGCAAAAAGATGCGTCCTGCCTGGTGAATCCGTCAGCAACAATGCCGCCCAGCGCGCCCAAAGCAAAGGAACCGGGTACTGTGGCTGTAATTGGTGCCGGGCCTGCCGGGCTTTCAGCCGCTACGGAGCTTGCCAAAGCAGGCAAAACCGTACACCTGTTCGAATCCTCTGCTGAAATTGGCGGCCAATTCAACATGGCCAAACGTATTCCCGGCAAAGAAGAATTCCATGAAACACTCCGCTATTTCAATAAAATGATCGAAAAGCATGGCGTGAACCTGCACTTGAATACGCGTGTCGATGCCGCATTTTTGATCAGCCAAAAATTTTCAGCAGTGGTAATGGCAACGGGTATTTCCCCGCGAACACCCAACATTGAAGGTATTGAACATCCAAAAGTGCTTTCGTACATAGACGTGTTGCTCCACAAAAAGCCAGTTGGAAAAACAGTGGCCATCATTGGCGCTGGCGGCATTGGTTTTGATGTGGCTGCCTACCTGACTACGCCTGTCGGACAAGCCACAAGCACTGCTGCTTATCTGGAAGAATGGGGCGTTGATCCTGACTATCAGCAACGCGGTGGACTAACCGAGCCACACCAAGAGGAGGTGCCCCGCAAAGTTTGGATGCTGCAACGCTCCAAGGGAAAAGTCGGCGAAAAGCTGGGTAAAACCACTGGATGGGCGCACCGTATGACCCTAAAAAGCCGTGCTGTGCAGATGTGGGATGCTGTGACATACCATAAAATTGACGACGCTGGGCTGCACATCACCGTGAATGGCCAGTTACGGGTGCTTGATGTGGATAATGTGGTGATTTGTGCCGGGCAGCACCCGTTGCGGGAATTGTATGAGCCGCTGCAGCAAGCTGGTGTGACACTTCACTTGATTGGTGGGGCAAAAGAAGCGGGGGAGTTGGATGCGGTGCGGGCGATCCGGGAGGGGTATTTGCTGGCACATTAAGATTTAAAATCAAGCAACACACCTTTCACATCCTCCCGAAACGCCGCTTCATCCTCGTTGCAAAACGCCACTTCAATCGGCAATACATACACGGGCAGCTTGTGTTGAAACAAGAAATTATTGTGCAGTTCAAGGCGCGTTGCATCTTTTTCAGTGGTCACAATGATTTTTTCCTGCCGTGGCATGCGTTCAAAACGCTTCAGCATGTCGTTCAATTCATCTTCCGAAAAATAGTGGTGGTCTTCGTATTCCATCGTCTCCACTGACCTGGATTGCTCGCCAAGGTATTTCAGCAGGTAATCGGTATTGGCAATCGCGCTCACGAGCAACACATCGGTATTCAGGTCGAACGGGCGTTTTAAATCGGGGCGCAGCAGGTCGTAAGGAGCGCCGTAGCTGTAGCGGGAAAAATAAATGCGCTGGCGGGGGTAGGGATCAATTTCGTACAACATCTCCTGCCGTTGCCGCGCTGTCAGGTTCTCCGGGCACTTGGTGACAATGATAATGTCGGCGCGGCGGTATCCATTGCGCCATTCACGCAGTCGACCGGAAGGCAGGAGCCATTCTCGGGTGAAAGGCTGGTTGAATTCGGTGAGCATGATATTCAAGCCGGGCGTTACCGCCAAATGTTGAAAAGCATCATCCAGCAGCACACACTGGGTTTGCGGGTTGTTTTTTACCAATTCAGGCACACCCAATGCCCGGCTTTCACTCACGATGATGGGCGTTTGTGGAAATTTTCGTTTGAATTGTAAAGGCTCGTCGCCCACCTCAAGGGCTGTATCCAGGGTCGTTACCTGCCGATAGCCTTCTGTTTTCCGACCATAACCACGGCTTAGCACGGCAACGTCAAGGTATTCCGTGAGCCAGCGCAGCAGGTACTCGATATGCGGTGATTTACCCGTACCACCCACACTCAGATTGCCCACAGAAATAACGGGCAGGTCAAATTTTACGCTGCGCAGCACCCCAACCCGGTACAAAAGGTTGCGAAAGCCCACGCCTAATCCGTACAGCAGGGCGAATGGGAGGAGGAGAACGCGTATAACGATGTCTTGCGGCATTTTTTTCGTTGTTCGTTGTTCGTTGATCGTTGTTCGTTGATCGTTCGCGTTGCTTTTGGCCATGTTTTAAAGAATAATCATGCGCTGTCGAACGAACAACTAACAACGATCAACCAACAACGAAAAACAGCAACAATAAAAAAAGTCCCGAAGGGAACACCTCCGAGACTCTTTTGTTGTGGTACCTCCCAGAATCGAACTGGGGACACATGGATTTTCAGTCCATTGCTCTACCATCTGAGCTAAGGTACCCTAGCTGCTTTTTTGAGCGGGGCAAAGATACATCCGCTTTTACCAGAACAGGAAAGGGTTTTTATGATTTTTTAAAAAAAACTATCCTTTCTGGAATTCCAGGTCTTAAAACACGCTGAAAGCTGGCAAAAGTCGCAGGTTGGCAAACGCTACCGTACTTTCGCACATCACAAAATTGCATTTTCCATGTTCGCTAACCTACTGGCCCTGCCTTTTGTTTTTGGTGTCTTTACCTAGCCTGGAGTGTAGATAACAAATTTGCGCCCTATATGATTCCCTTTTTGATCGTTGGGGCGGCAATTTATATCATGAGCCCGCAAATAAACTGGTGGTGGTACAGCAAAAACCTACCGAAGTTGAGCGAAGGACTCACGAAAATGCTCAAGCGATTTTGTCTGTTCTACCAAAATCTGTCTGCCGCCGATAAAAGAAAGTTTGAAGGACGGGTTGGGCTGTTCCGCATGGGCACGAACTGGACACCCATCGGCTGGCCCGACGATGAACTGCCGCCAGATGTGGAGTTGGTGCTGGCGGCCCAGGCGGTGACACTCACCTTCCATCGGGATACATTTTTATTTCCTGCTTTTGAAAAAGTGATCATTTACCCCAAGACATTTCCCTCGCCAGAGCATCCATACCCACATTCCTCCGAGCTGTACGTGGAAGATGGCTGCCTCATTTTTGCTGCAGAACACCTGATGCGGGCCTATTTCAATCCCGGGCAATTGTACCAGGTTGGCCTTCACGAGTACGCCAAAGCATTTGTACTGGCATATCCTGCTGAGGCCTGGCCGGCACTTAACGGGGAAAATGTCTGGCAGGATTTGGAAACGGCCAGCGGAATGTCGCGCGAACATGCGGAAAACGTGGTCGGGCTTTCCGGGCTGGATGCACTACCTGTAGCCATACACCATTATTTTATGTTCCCAATGGCATTCAAAAAGGCATTCCCCGAAGCATCCAGCCAACTAGACCAAATCTTTTCTCCAAAAAAATCAATCGAGTAGCCAAACGCACCACCAATTATCACATTACCTCATTATCAAATTATCACATTAATTAATGTTAAAAACCATCGGCATCGTATTCCGAACCATAAAATACGGCGAGACCAGCGTGATCGCCGATATTTTTACGGAAGAGAAAGGCTTGCACACCTTTATTGGCGGGGGAGTACGCTCCGCCAAGGCGCGCATGCCCTTCAACCTGTTTCAGCCGATGATGGTGGTGGATTTGGTATCCTATTACCGGGACGATCAAAATGCCGTAAACCGCCTGAAGGAACTCCGTGCCAGCGAGATTTGGCAAAATTTTCCTTTTGATATCCGCCGCGGTGCTGTGGCGCTTTTTATGGCAGAGATATGCCGGAAAAGTATCCAGGAAGCCGAAGAAAACCGCGAATTATTTTCCTTTTTACTGAAAAATTTGCGCTGGCTCGATAGCTCCCCGCACCCAATAGCCAATTTGCACCTGCATTTTTTGCTAGGGCTTTCGGGCTTTCTAGGCTTTCAACCCCAGGTCGATTTCGAGGAAAGTGAAGAACGGTTTTTCGATTTGAAAGAAGGTACGTTCAGCCCGGTGCCGCTGTCACACACCCATTATTTGGAGCCGGGTGCGACGGCGCAAATGCTGGCTTTATTCAATGCTGATTTGGAAAGTTGCCATGAAGTGGTGCTCAGCCGCGCAGAGCGGAAGTTATTGTTAACCAAGCTCTTACAATTCTACGAATTCCATGTGGAAGGCTTTAACGGGGTGAATACGCCGGATATTTTGGAGATGGTAATGGGCTAATCTGGGCTTACAAAAAAGCCCCAGCCGTTTCAAAACGACCGGGGCAAATTCATATTCAATAAGATCAGGAACTAGTGCCTTCCGCCGCCGCCGCCATCGCGGCCACCGCCGCCGCCTCGGCGATCATCCCGACCGCCGCCGCGGCGATCGTCACGGCCTCCACCACGACGGTCGTCGCGACCGCCGCGATCACCACCGCGATCGCCGCCACCGCCACGATTGGCGCGGGCTGCGTTCTCTTCGTCAGTTGGCATGGTACCGTCGGGTTTTGCCACAATGGCGCGACGCGACAGCTTCATTTTGCCCGTTTTCGGATCCACGTCGAGAATTTTGAACTCGACTGTTTCGCCTACTTTCAACACATCGGCAATGTTTTCAATGCGACGGTGATCGTATTCAGACACGTGCAAGAGGCCGGTTTTACCTTTGAACTTGATAAAGGCACCGTACTCTGCCAATTCTTCTACCACGCCTTCAAACACAGAACCAACTTCCGGCATAAATACAATGCCTTGGATTTGTGCATAAGCAGCATCGATGGCTGTTTTGTCCGGGCTAAAGATGGCCACAATACCGCCTTGTTCGTCCTCCGTGATGGAGATCGTAGTGCCGGTGTTGCGCTGCATTTCCTGGATAATTTTACCACCTGGTCCGATAACCGCGCCAATAAAGTCGCGCGGGATGCGGAATTCCATGACACGTGGTGCATGCGGCTTCAGGTCTTCACGGGGTGCTGCAAGCGCTTTGGCCATTTCGCCCAAGATGTGCAAACGGCCTTCGCGCGCCTGCATAAGTGCTTTTGTCAGCATCTCGTACGGCATGCCGTCGATTTTAATGTCCATCTGCGTACCGGTGATGCCTTTGGCAGTTCCAGTTACTTTGAAGTCCATATCGCCCAATGCATCTTCGTCGCCAAGGATATCGGAAAGTATGGCAATGCGGCCTTTGTCATCGGCAATAGCGCCCATGGCGATGCCAGCAACCGCTGCACTCAGTGGAACGCCACCATCCATCAGGGCAAGTGAGCCTGCGCAAACGGTTGCCATGGAAGAGGAACCGTTAGATTCCAGGATATCCGATACAACGCGCACGGTGTAAGGGAAATCTGCTGGCATTACTTTGCGGATCGAGCGACCTGCGAGGTTGGCGTGGCCTACTTCACGGCGACCCGGGCCGCGCATGGGCCTGGCTTCACCTACGCTAAAGGCTGGGAAGTTGTAATGCAGGATAAATTTCTCGTGGTGTGGGTCAAGCGCGACGTCGATCAGTGCCTGGTCTTCTTTCGTACCGAGGGTGAGTGACGTCAGCGACTGTGTTTCACCGCGGGTAAAGACTGCTGAACCGTGTGCTGTTGGCAGGTAGTCCACTTCGCACCAGATGTCGCGCACCTCATCGGTTTTGCGGCCGTCGAGGCGTTTGTGGTCGCCCAATACCACGTCGCGGATGATGTGTTTTTTGTTTTTTTCGAAGTAATGCTCCGCCAAAGGTTTCCATTCGGATTTGGTTTCTTCTCCAAATTCTTCCATAATCGCAGCCATAACGACATCCTTGATTGCCTCGATGCGCTCTTTGCGGGCATCTTTGCTGGAAGCGCTGCGGGCCATAGCGTAAATATCGTCGCTGCTCAGCTTTTCAATGCGGGCTTTCAGGGCTTCGTTGTGCGGAGCTTCTGGTAATGTGCGTTTCACCAATGCTTTTTCACCCACCAATTCGGCCAGGCGTTCCTGCGCTGCGATCTGTGTTTTGATCACTTCGTGCGCCAATTTCATCGCTTCGATGAGGTCTTCCTCCTTGCATTCGTTGGCTTCGCCTTCCACCATGGTGATGTCGTGCTTGGTAGCCGCTACGATAAAGTCCATGTCGGCGGTCTCCAATGCTTTGCGGCCTGGATTGACAACGAACTCGCCGTTGATACGCGCCACGCGCACTGCAGAGAACAAAGCTTCCACCGGAATATCGCTTACCGCGACGGCGGCAGAACAAGCAAGGCCTGCGAGGGCATCCGGCATAATGTCTTTGTCGGCTGAAATCAGGTTGATGATCACCTGTGTTTCGTTCATGTACCCATCAGGGAACAGGGGACGCAATGCACGGTCGACCAAGCGGCTGACGAGGATTTCATAATCGGAAAGCCGGGCTTCACGACGGAAAAAGTTGCCCGGAATACGCCCCACTGCGGCAAATTTCTCTTGATAGTCCACAGAAAGTGGGAAAAACGGTTGGCCTTCTTTGGCCTTTTTCATACTGACAACCGTACACAGCAGCATGGTATTACCCATGCGGAGCATAACGGAACCATCGGCTTGTGCAGCCAATTTGCCAGTTTCGAGCGCGATCTCCTGGCCATCAGGCATGGAGATAGTAGTGCGCAACGGGATTTGCTTACCCATAAATTAGAATTAGAATTGTGCGCCGCCGGAGGGATAGAATCCGGGAATGTCGGAAAAGAAATAAGGCGCAAAGTGTGGCATAAAAAGGTCTGAAAAGCCAAAACTACACACAAAGAAGGGAGTTTTTTAGTTATGAGTTATGAGTTATGAGTGATGAGTTTGCACAGCATCTGCGTCTGGTTTGGATGGAGTTTTTCAGCACCTTACCAAGAACATTGGATCAAGTGCTGAAAAACTCCATCCAAACCAAAGCTCAAATGTCGTGCCCACTCATAACTCATCACTCATCACTCATAACGCATCACTCTCTTCTTTGTGTGGGGGAACTTTTTCCCCGTTTTCCAGACGGTTTACCCAAAGGTTGCACCATCAAATTTTCTCAACAACATCCCCGAAGTGCCTTGCAGTCCAACGGAGCGGGTGAAATGGTAGGGACTATCCCTAAAACAAAAATGTCCGGCTGTCGAACTCGGCAGCCGGACATTGGTCCTGTATTACTTACGCAAACCAAGCTTTTCGATCAGCGCGCGGTACTTGTAAATATCTTTTTTCGCGTAGTATCCCAAAAGGCTCTTGCGCTCTGCAACCATTGTTAGTAGGGCGCGGCGCGTAGCGTGGTCTTTTTTAAAAGTACGCAGGTGGCCTGAAAGGCATTCGATGCGGTAGGTCAGGAGTGCAACTTGTACTTCTGTGTTACCAGTATCGTTTGCATTAGCACCATACTTTTCTACGATTTCGGTGATTTTTTCTTTGCTGTAATAAACTGCCATTTTCTTTGAAATGAATTTATGAATGAAAAGAGGTGCCTAAAACGAATTTCCGAGGGTCAAACGGCAGTTTTTGCCTATCCATCCGCTTTTAGCGCTGCAAAAGTACGTCTATTGATTCGAAATATACTAGAATAATAAAAAAAGGTTTCATGGTTAAAGGGTTTCATGGTTTCAGGTTTACGCGATCTGTTGTCATTTTTGAAATACAGTTTCAAAGCAACCACCCATCGCGTAAACCTGAAACCTTGAAACCTGAAACCTGAAACCCTTTTTACCACGTCTCAAATTCCGTTCTCCGATTCCGCGCCTTGCCAGCTTCTGTGTCATTGGATTCCATCGGCTTGCTTTCTCCAAAACCTTTGAATTTTAGCCGCGATGGCTCAATTGATTTTTCCAGCAAGTAGCTGTGCACCGCCTTGGCGCGCTGTTCGGAAAGGGCCTGGTTGGTGGCATCGTCGCCGACGTTGTCGGTATGGCCGTTTATTTGGATGCGGAGCGTGGGTGCTTGGGCCAGCATATTCGCCAATTGGTCGAGCTCGGCCATGGATGTTGGTTGAAGGCTGGCAGAACCCGTTTCAAAAAATACGTTGCGCAACACGATGGGAATGCCCGGAATGCTGGCGGTGTCACCCGGAATACCGGGCATAATTCGTTGCAACTGAATGTTCAATGTAAATGGCTGCTCAAAGGTTGACACTGCCGTCAGGTTGAAGTTTTCCGAGTAAAAAAAGTAGTTGGTTTTGGTAACATACAAGGAGTATTCTCGGCCGGCCGGGAGACAAACAAGTGCGGAACCGTCGTTTTTGGTATTCGTGGAGACGTAAGATTGCCCCGTTTTTAAGTCTATAAAATCCACCTTAGCTATGACAGGGTAACTGCTGCCGGCATCTTCCACGTAGACGCGTGCGTAGGTGACCGGTTTGGGACGGGCCTTTTCGGGCAGGTCAAAACTGTAAATATCGAGGCCTCCGAGGCCGCCTTTGCGGTCGGAAGCATAATAGGCTGTTTTACCATCCAGGCTGACGATGATCATACCTTCTTCCCCTTTGGTGTTGATGGGGTAACCGATGTTTTCGGGATTGCCCCAGGTGCCGTCAAGCTGTCGGCGGGCAAAGAAAATATCGCTGCCGCCCATGCCGGGCAAGCTGTCAGCGGAGAAGTACAAGGTTTGTCCATCAGGATGCAGGAATGGAGTATGCACCTTTCCACCAACATTAATCTGTGCTGGTAGCTTTTCGGGTTTTGACCAGCGGCCACCAGATTGGCGGACGGTTTCCCAGAGTGAAATAGGCGTATTCGGGCCACCTGTTCCCTTGCTAAAAATCAGGGTTTTATTGTCGGCGCCCAGCGTTGGTTGCGCTTCCCAATTCCCGGAATTGATGGCATTGCTGAAGGGTACTGGTTTGCTCCAGTTGTTGTTTTTATTCTGTGACCAATAAAGGTCGCAACTGCCCAAAGAGCCATCACCCTCCCGATTGCAGGCAGTGAATACGAGCCAGGAGCCATCTGGGCTAATGGCCTGGGCGCCTTCATTAAGTGTAGTATTCACGCCTTTAAGCGGCGTAGCGACTGCCCACGCAGAATCTTGAAAAGTACTGCTGAAAAAATTCTCGTCGCCCCTTTCGCGGCGGGTAAAAATCAGGGTGCTGCCGTCGGCTGTAAGGGACGGGAAATATTCACTTTCAGGCGTGTTGATGTTTTTCCCGAGGTTTTTTGGGTTGAATGGCACTGGATTTTTAACGGCATTTGCAGCAAACCGGGCGCAAGCGAGCATGTGGCGCGCTGTTTTTGTATTGCGCTCATTCGTCGGATTGCTGTACAGGTAGCTGGCCAAATGCTTGGCGCAGTCTTCGTACAGCTCCATTTCCCATTCTGCTTTCCCCAGAAAATAAAAGGCTACCGGTGCATAAGCGGTATCAAGTGCCAGGGCTTCTTCGAAGTATTGTTTTGATTTGAAATAATCGCGGAGTTCGATGTAGGTATCTGCCAACGCAAACTTGGCATCGATAAACGCGGGGTCGGCTTTGATGGCTTTTTCAAAATAGCCTTGGGCTATGGCGGGCTCCCCTTTCGATGCCTCCCGGATCCCTTGGTTATAGTAAGAAAGTGCTTTCTCAGAGGTGGTTTTCAGGGAGGTATAGTTTTGGGAAAACAAACATACCGGAAAAAAAAGGGCAAATATCAGGTTGCGCATGGGCTTTATTTCTTAAAGAAACGGAATTCAAAAGTAAAAAATTTTGATGGGGTGTGTCATTATCTTGCTGCAGGCAACTAAAACAATTAATAAGCCGCCATTTCAAGTACAATAACATTCTAACTATTTAAACTAGTCACATTATGAAAAACCTATTTGTTTTCTTACTCCTTTGCACTCTCGCAACCACCGCATTTTCCCAAGTATCTATTGGCCTTTCTGCCAGTGCAAACCAGTCTTTTTGGAAATGGCAAATAAAGGATCCCAGCATTAATCTTAATTATGAGCCCGCCATAGGGTGGCGCAGCGCAGTAATGGGTGAATGGCAAATTTCGCCAATTGTTGGCGTTAGGGCAGAATTCGGCAAACAGGTAAAACGAAATAAAGATTCTAAACTTGAAATTACCGATAACAACGGAGGATTTATTGAGGCCGAAGGCAGTGAAAACTTCCAATTTTGGGAAGGAAGTTTATTGATGCAAATTTCCCCCATAAAAAAATTCCCCAATACCTACCTATTAGCCGGAGCAACATACGGCCGACTCACAAATGCCTATGGGGTCATTAAAGGCGGTATTGATTTGGAAGGGGGCAACAAAAGTAATTTTGATATTGACATTGAGAATTCTTTTTACAACAAGAATGCCCACGCCACTGATTTTGGATTGGGCAGCAATATTCCGCTGGGCAAAACGAGTAGCCTGAAAATTGAGGGTCGTTTCCAATATAGCCTGTCCAATTTGTCTACAAGTGATAATGTAGAAGCTTCCATTAGTCCGTTGATGCTCACAGTTGGGTATTTGCATCGACTGTAAGTTTGTTTCCTGCCAAAAGTGTTAAATTTTCACCCATCAAAGGAATTATTTAAAGTTGGCACGCGTTTGGTAGTATATCTATTGCTTCATACAATAGAAATGGTTTAGTGAAACAAAAGCCCGGGGCGAAAGCGCTCCGGGCTTTTACTTTTTAAAGACCTGAATTTCTTAGTTACCGCACCAACGTAAGCGTTCCTGTGCGCACTTCCTCCTGGCCAACGCATTTATACAGCAGTCGATACAGAAAAACGCCAGGATTTGTTGGCTCCCCGTTCGAAGTTCCATCCCATACATCAAAGGCTGTGGCAGCGTTGAACACCCTTCCACCCCAGCGGTCGAATATTTCAAATGAAATAAACTCATCTACCGCGAATGGATTGCTGATCCCAAAATTGTCGTTGAGGTTGGGCGTGCCGCCAGGCGTAAATGCGTTTGGCAGGAACACCTGGTTGCAATCCAATGTTTTTGGGTCAATTACCCGCACATAAATAGAATCTATGGCTAGGCATCCGTCTGCGTATTCAAACGTGACGGAGTAATAAATTGAGTCCAGTGGGGTAATAATCGGCGTAGGAGAGCTGGGGTCAGACACCCCTGTTGTTGGCTTCCACGTATAATCCTTGACACAATATTGTGATGTCGAAATCTGGAAGGAATTTCCCAGGTATACCACCGTATCGCGGTTCAGAATTTGATCTGCCCTGCGGTTATATTTGGCAATGGCATCCGCATCGAGCGCTTTGCTGTGGAAACGCAATTCATCGAACAAGCCCACATAAGGGTTGTCCGTCGCACATACTTTGGTGCCGATTTTAAGCGGTGAAGTATTGGTCAGGTTGATCCTGGCCACAGAGTTGCTGGAATTACGCAATTTACCATTTACGTACAGGGAATACACCTTGTTGCTGCGCGTCAGCGTAATAAACTGCCAACAAGGATTAGGATCCAACAAAGCTGTAACCGTAGCAAACAGGGTTTCGTTTTCACTGATACCAGAAGTTAAGCGGTTGAATTTAGGCACGTAACGCACCCAAAATGCATTTTTCAACCCACAAGTATCCTGTTTGGACATAATTACCTGAGAGTTCACCTGCGTTTGACCGTCTGGCGGCCGGATGTAAAAACTCACTGTAAAATCGCTGGTGCTGAACACATCGGCGAATGGACCAACAATATTCAAGGCATCGTTTGCGTCGGCAAAGCGCATGGCGGAGTCTTGAATGCCGCAGTCGCAACCAATCATGCCTTTCAGCGCAGCGGTGGAGCCGTTGCCACTGTCGTCGGTGCCCTTGCACTGATCAAATGAAAAATAAGCTTCCAACTTGTCGGAAACCGCTTGGGCGGATGATGTAGCGCTCAAGAGAAGCATGAAAAAGAATAGGATAAAAAATCGCATTAGAATCGAATTTTAGGTTTTGTATTTAAACGGGGACACCCTGAAAACCGGGGCGCACAGTATATGGAGACGCTAAGAGAGCGCATTTTGTTGCCTCAAGTCAAAACTGGATCATCCGTTTTGCCAAAAAAAGCCTTCGAGCCAACTTAAGGTTTCAAAAGATTCCCAAGCCCTCCTGGCGGCATCATTCCTTGCATCAGTTTATTGGCTTCCATGTCTGCTGCACTGGCGGCCAATTCCAGCGCCCTGTTAATGGCGACCAGCAAAAGGTCTTCCACTTGTTCCAAGTCGGTGATATCCAGTTTAGAAGCATCAATTTTCAGGTTGTCAATACGCATATTGGCTGTGGCTTCCACTTTCACGGCACCGTCGCCGGATTCGGCTTCCACGATGATGGTAGACAGCTTTTGCTGCATTTCTTCCTGTTGTTTTTGGAGGTTCTCCAACATTCCTTCAAACATAATTGGGTGGTTTAGTTTTAAAACTGAATAAATTTAGGCATTTGTTTGTACTTATTGGTCTGCCGATTTTTCATCGTCCGACCAAATGGCTCTTGGGGTTGTGTCAGAAGGGTTGGGCCGGGATAGTCAACAAAATTTAATTCTATTCGAGCGTTAGACCTTCCAGGTTTTAAAAACCCTGGAAGGTCTTCGCCAAGAAATTCGAAATAAAACTTGGCTACATTTTCAATAGTAATGCATTTGACACAACCCCGAAAAGTATGACAAATTTAGCCCCACTTGGCTTCTCCCTGCATAAACAACACTGGCAAATCCAAAAAAATCAGGATGACTACTGCGCATGAATCACCTCCTTCATATTTGAAAATGTACCAGATCTGCGAATTGCCGCACCCGGGATTGGATCATCTCTTGCGTCAATCCTTTTAACTGCTCAATGCTGAATTTTTCCACACAGAAGGATGCCATGGCCGAGCCGTAAATGACGGCGCGTTTCATGTTTGCAAAGGAAAGGTCGTCTGTTTTTGCCAGCCAGCCAATAAATCCGCCGGCAAAAGTATCGCCTGCGCCGGTAGGGTCAATCACTTCTGCCAGCGGCAAAGCTGGTGCAAAGAAAATTTCTCCATCATGAAACAACAGGGCACCGTGTTCCCCTTTTTTGATAATAAGGTTTTTAGGCCCCATGCCGTGAATCACTTTTGCGGCCTTGAGCAGCGAGTGTTCACCGGAAAGCTGCCGGGCTTCTTCATCGTTGATGGTGAGCACGTCTACTTTCTTCAGTACCGCTTTCAGGTCGTCAAGCGCCACGTCCATCCAGAAGTTCATGGTATCGAGTGCCACGAGTTTTGGGCGTTTTTCCATTTGTTCCAGCACTTGCATTTGAATGGCTGGCACGAGGTTGCCCAACATCAGGTAATCGGAGTTGCGGTAGCTTGCGGGCAACACCGGATCAAAATCGGCCAGGACATTGAGTTGGGTGTCGAGGGTATCTCGGGAATTGAAGTTGCTGTGGTAGCGACCAGCCCAAAAAAACGACTTTTGGCCTTTCTTGATTTGCAAGCCTTCCAAGTCGGCACCCCGGCTTTCCAGGTACTTCAATGTTTCCGCTGGGAAGTCGTCACCCACCACCGAAACGATGCGCACAGGTTTTACAAAATAAGAGGCCGCCAGGGTAATATAGGTGCACGCTCCGCCAACAACCATCTCGGCGCGACCAGTTGGGGTCTCAATGTCATCGAATGCGACAGTGCCTACTGCTAAAAGACTCATGATTTGAAGTGTAAAATTTTGAGAAAGCGCATTTTCGAGTGTTTTTCTACGGTGCGCATTATTTTTAAAAAAAATTGCCCTGCAAAGGTTGTAAAATCTATGGGCTGAACATACCTTTGCCGCCGCTTTTGAAGGAAACAATTTTTTTTGAGGGCAAAAATGCTCCCTTAGCTCAGTTGGTTAGAGCGGCGGACTGTTAATCCGTAGGTCCAAGGTTCAAGTCCTTGAGGGAGCGCAAGAAGCCATCGCGAAAGTGATGGCTTTTTTTATTTCCCCTAACCCTCGGCGAAAAACCTCGCAGGAGGAAAACCTGCGAGGTTGGCACTCGAAAAGATTGATGTTTTGTTCTGTTTTTTTAGCCAAGCACTGTTACCAAACTTCTAGGTGTAACTTGCTCTTTGTTCTTCCCCAACCGCTTATATGGCACACCTGATCCTATCTGAAGAAGTCCGCACCGCGATCGCTGAAAAGCGCCCAGTCGTAGCGCTCGAAAGCACTATCATCGCGCATGGCATGCCTTATCCGCAGAATGTGGAGACCGCTTATTTGGTTGAAAAAACGATACGCGAAGGCGGTGCTGTGCCCGCTACTTGTGCCATTCTACATGGGAAACTAAAGGCCGGACTGTCTGAAGCAGAAATTGATTTTTTGGGTAAAGCAGGGCCCCGCATCCCAAAAGCCAGTCGCCGCGATTTGCCGTATTTGGTCAGCAAAGGCCAGCACGGCGC
>Ga0209390_10001779_pt1 | contig 40109 bp, 17 predicted proteins | sample BON01_FD_187212 | JGI IMG/M metagenome (GOLD analysis project Ga0209390, IMG submission 187212) | Freshwater microbial communities from Lake Bonney liftoff mats and glacier meltwater in Antarctica - BON-01 (SPAdes) (version 2) | ecosystem: Environmental > Aquatic > Freshwater > Ice > Glacier...
ATCTTTCGCGCGCGCACCCCCGCCCGATCCCTCCCTTTCTATATATTTGACACGCCTCCCCAACCGCACCGTCATTCGGCTCGACCCCAGCCAGACCAGGAACCACAAAAAAGAAGGGGCGCGCCGGCGCGCAACGGCGAATTGCTTGCAGGTTGTTTGTCGGCCCGCCCCGCTCGTTGGTATTTTTGGTTTTTCTGTGGGCTTTCTCGGCGTCTCGCTCTACCCCCCCCATCTTTCCGCCTTTCGCTCCGCCACAAACAAACACACACAGGCCCCTCGCGCGCGCGCGCGTTGTATTTCACTATTGACTCGATCCTCGTTTAACCGAAAGGCATTAACAGGCGCGCGCGTGCGATCCTCCGAAAATCACCCCTTTTTTGGACTCGACTTTTGCCGACAGCCGAGTCAAACGTCGTTCGCCGGCCGCCCTCTTCAAAAAGACTAGAGTCTTGCACGCCCGATGGCCGCCGCCAGTCGGCGCGCCCGGCCGCAGCCGGGCCCATCGCCGAGAGTGATGCTCCTGTTTCTGCTCCTCGCGGTCGCGGCGCGCGGATCCGGCGCCCAGCTGGCGATTGCGGCCGCGCGCTTCCCCTGCGGCGGCGCAGGCGGCGCGATGCCGGCCGCCGCCGCCGCCGCCGCCGCTCCTCCTCCCGCCGCCGCTGCTGCCGCCGCCGCCGCCGCGCCGCCTCCTCCGTCCTACTTTTACGACACGGCCACCCTCGCCTGCCGCCCCTGCCCCCCGGGCGTGCCCGCCAGGGCCGACGGCGTCTCTTGCAGCATCGGCAGCCTCTCGCCTTTCGGCGCGCTCCAGTCATCCGCGACGCTGCCCGCTGCCGACCTCGCCGCGTCGCTCGCCCGCCTGAGCGCCGACCAGGGGGCGCCGCCCTCGGGCGCGCTGTCCGCCGCTGGCGCGCTGCGCGCTGTGATCCCGCGCGTGGCGGCCGCCTCCCTGACGCCGCGGCCCGCCGACGGCACGCTCACGTCGCTGGGCGGCGTGTGGCTCAACATCGTCGAGCAGGACGTCGTGGTCCCGCGCTCCGCGGCCCTGGCGCGCCTGCTGCCGCGCGCCGTCCGCGGCTGCATGGCCGGCGGCCGCCACGGCGCGGGCGCCGGCGGCGCCTCGGCGGCGGCCATCGACCGCCAGGCGTGCCAGGCCGTGGCCAACCTCTGCGCGCTGCAGCTCTACAGCCCGGAGTCGGCGGCCTGCGTCCTGTACGACGAACTGCTGTACTGGCACACGTCCCAGCCGGCGCCGGACGCCGCCGCGTCTCCATCCTCCGTCCCGGTCGCGGCGGCGGCCGTCGTCGCGTCGGACGAGGACGGCGCCGCCCGGAGCGTGCGCCTCTCGTCGTCCGGCCGCGGCGGCGCCCCGAGCCAGCAGCTGCAGCAGCAGCAGCAGCAGCAGGCGCAGCAAGACGCATCGGCGGCCGCCGACGACGACGGGACGCCGTGGAGGCCGGCGACCACGGGCCCGCTGCCGTGGCTGTACTACGGCGGGCGGCGGGGCAGCGGCGCCGGCGCCTACCTCCGCGACGGCGCAGCAGCGGCGGACGCGACGACCGACCCTCGGCTTGCCCGGGCGGCGGCGGCAGCGGGCGGGGGAGCCTTGCGCCTGGTGCTCTCGGCCTTTAGCCTCGACGGCACCTGGCTGGGCTTCCAGGACTGGACGGTGCAGGGGCAGCTGTGCGGGGGCGGCGCGTCGGCGGCGGCGGGACGGAGCAACGCGCCGCTCGCGACGCTCGGCGCGGCCGTGCCGCCCGGCGCCGCGGCCTGGACGCGGCTGGGGGCGCCGTACGCTTCGTCGTGCGTGGTCGACGTCAAGCAGCTGCTGTCGGTGGCGGCCGCCGGCGGGCCCACGCGCCTGTACGAGGCCTACCTCTTGCTCGGCGAGACCGACGGCGGCGGCGGCGGCGCGGCGGGCGAAGCGCCCGCGCCCGCGCCAGCGCCCGCGCCCAACGCGCCTGCGGGCGGACCGCTGCCGCCGCCGCCGGACGACGACGGCGGCGGCGGTGCGACGGCGCCGCTCCTCGACCTCTACCCTATCCCCGTGCGCGTCGCCAACCGCGCAGAGCCGGGGCACGTCCGCCGCTTCTTCCTCATCGACACGGCCCTCGCCACCCCCGAGGCCGATCCGTTCGACGTGGGCGCTGGCGCCAGCGGCGGTGCTGGCGCTGGCGCTGGCGCTGGCGCTGCTGCGGCGGAGTCGGCGCCGACGCTCGAGGCCGTGCGGCTGTCGTCCTACTCGCCGGCGGCGGCGGCGGCCGTCGGCGGGGGCGCGGGCGCGGGCGCGGACGGGGCCGGCGCCGGCGCCGCCGCGCCTGCGCCGCTGGCCGTGCGCAGCGCGCAGCGCATCGAGCTGACCATCCGGATGGACGGGGTCGGCGGGACCTTGCACGCCCCGGAGCTGACGATCACGTACGGAGCGCTGAGCGCGACTGGGGGCACTGTCGCCGCCTCGGCCGAGGGGCCGGGGGCGCCGCCGGCGTCTGCGGCGGCCTCACTCACAGACGGCAGCAGCAGCCGGGGGCGCCTCGCCGCCGCCGGCACGACCAGCACGACCGGCACGAGCACCAGCGGCAGCACCAGCACCATCAACCTGCTCGAAGCCCCGTCCGCGGAGCCAGGCGGTGGCGCCGCCCACGAGCCCACCCTGGCGCAGCCGACGGCCTTTGTCGTCCGTTACGAGCCGCCGCCCGAGGCGGCGCGCCGCTTCTGGCGCGGCCTCTGGGTCGCCGTCGCCGTCTGCGCGGGCGGCGGGGGCGGCGCCTGCTGGCTGCTGCGCCTCGGCGCGCTCGCGCGCCGGCGCGCGTGGATGTCCGACGGCGGCGCGACGGACGACGGCGGCTGTTGCTGCGCCGGCGGGTGGCTCGCCGCCCTCTGCTCGGACGCGGGAACGCTCGCGCGCGCCCTGCTGGCCGCGGTCGACGCGGCGAGCGCCGGCCTCGCCGTCGCCCTTGCGGCGTTTGCGCTCGCGTGGCTCGCCCGCTTCCGCGGCGGCGGCGGCGGCAGCGGCGGCGGGTGGCTCGAGACGGCCGCGTTCGCGCTGCCGCCAGACGAAGAGGTCTGGCCCGCGCTGCGCCTGTGCCTCGCGCTGGCCGTCGCAGGGCAGGCGCTCGCGGCGCTGTCGGAGATGCTGCGCCAGGCGGCGGCGGGCGTGCGGTTCGTCGACTGGGAGCGGGGCAGGCGCGTGGTGGTGGGCGGCGGGCTCGCGGTCGCGGCCGCGGCAAAGCGCGGCGATCAGCCGTCGCCGCGCCAGCACCAGCACTTCAACCCGCTGTTTGACGCGCCCCTCGTCGAGGCGGATCCGTCGCCGCTGCGATCGCCGTTCCCCGCCGCCGCCGCTGCTGCTGCCGCCGCCGACGACGACGACGACGCCGCCGCGCCCCCCCTTGACTCTTCCCTCCCGCGCGAGGCCTCGGCCGGCGTCTCCGCCTGGCGCGTCGTCCTGGTCGCGCGCCGCTGGAACGCCCTGCAGCGCCGGCGCCGCGGCGCGCCCGCGCTGACGCTGCTGCTCGCAGCCGTCGCGCTCGAGGCGCTGCGGCTCGGCAGCCTCGGCTCGGCGTCCGCCCGCGCGTCGGTCCGCGAGCTCGCGGCCGCGTGGCGCCTGTCCGCCGCGGCCGGCGGGGGCGGGTGGGGCGGGGCGACCCCGTTGCTGGCGTCCAGCTGCCTGCTGCGCCTGGCGGTGGCGGTGGCGGCGTTCGCCGTGCCCGCCGCCGCGCAAGCGGGCTGGCGGTGGCTGTCGGAGCGCTGGCGGCGGCCCGACCCGCTCGCGCAGTTTTCCGACCTGCTGTTCCTGTGCAACGTCAGCAGCATGGTGGTCGTGACGGAGGGGCAGGAAGAAGAGGAGGCCGCGGCGTCGGGAGGCATCTGCGGGTGCCCGGCTGCTCTGGCGGCGGCGTCGGGGGCCGGGGGCATGGGCGCCTCGTCGCTCGGCGGCGGCGTCGGCGGCGGCCCCGACGACGACTGTGGCTGCTGCTTGGGCTGCTTCGGCGCGACCGGCGGAGTGAGCAACGGCCTCGACGGCGGGTATTACAACGGCAGCAACAACAGCCGCGGGGGCGGGCGCCCGCGCGTGGGCTACTACGTCCACGGGCGCAACAACAACATAGCGCACGCGGACGCGCCGCTCGAGGATGTGCGCGCGGCGCTGCGGGCCGAGGCGGCGGGCCTCGCGGGCGCGCGCGGGCTGGTGGGGCGGCCGCGCCTCTTGCCGCCTCCGCCGCTGCAGCAGCAGCAGAAGCAGCAGCAGCAGCAGCAGCAGCAGCAGCCGTGGCAGCGCGCGTCCGCCCCCTCGGCGCCCGCCGGCAGCGGAGGGGGCGGGGGCGGCGGCGTCGACTACTGGTCGCAGCAGCAGCAGCACCAGCACCAGCAGCAGCAGCAGCACCAGCACCAGCAGCAGCAGCAGCAGCAGCACCAGCAGCGGGCAATGGCCGAGCAGCCGACGCAGTGGCAGCATCAGCAGCCGGATCAGCCGCCGCGGCTGGTGACGCTCCAGCGCCAGCGGCTCGGGGGAGCAGGAGCGGCGGGCGCGGCGGCGGCAGCGCCCGCGGCGTCGCCCCCCTCGCCCCCGTCGGCGCCGCCAAGCGGCCTGTCGCCGCCGCAGCAGCAGCTGATGAGCCTGCCCGCCTTCCTCGCCATGAACCCCGAGCAGCAGCGGATCTACATGCTGTGCATCGGGCAGAACCTGGCCCAGCAGCAGCAGCAGCAGCAGCAGCAGCAGCCGCACGGGCAGCCGCAGCAGCAGCAACGATACCCCCTCCCCCCGCCGGCGCCGCTGCAGCAGCCGCCGTTTTCGTTCCTCTCGGCGGCAGGGCAGTCGGGGCAGCTGCAGCAGCAGCAGCAGCTGCAGCAGCAGCAGCAGCTGCAGCAGCAGCAGCAGCAGCAGCAGCAGCAGCAGCAGCGTCAGCAGCAGCAGCGTCAGCAGCAGATGCAGCGGCAGATGCGCCAAATTCAGCAGCAGCAGCAGCAGCAGCAGCAGTACGGCGGGGGGAGCGCCTTTGGCTCGAGCTACGGCGGCGGCGGCGGCGGCCTGCCTCGGCCCGCCCCGCTCGCAGCGCGCTGGTGCTCCGCCGTCGCGGCGGCCTCGTCGGCGGTCGCTGCCGCCCTCTCGTCCTGCTGCGCGTGCGCGGCGCCCGGCGGCGGCGATCCGGCGCTGGCGTCGGCCCTGGCCGCGCGTGTGGTGGCCGACTCGCGCTGCTTCCTGCTGGTGCTGCCGCCCGCGCTGGGGCGGCAGATGGACGCGGCGGACAGGGCAGAGGGCAGCAGCGGCTTCGGCTTCGGCGACGGCTTTGGCGGCGGCGGCAGCGGCAGCGCCACCACTACTGGCGGTGCCTCGGCCCTTCTGCGCGGGGTGGTCGACGCCGCCGCGCTCGAGCCGCACCGCCACGTGTTCGGCGCGCCGCCGCCCGCGAGCCCGTGGCCGTGGCCGTGCTCCCTGCTGCGCGCCCTGGCCCGCCTGCCGCTGCGCCTCTTGCGGCTCGTCGCGTTCGGCGGCCGCGGCGCCTCTGCCGCCGGCCGCGCCGTCCCCCTCGACGCCCTCGACACCGCGCGCGCGGGCCGCGCCGCCTTTGTGCACGACCTGGGCGGCAGGGGGCTCGGCGGCCTGCTCCCCTGGGGGTGCGAGCTGCGCCTGTCCGCGCTCGACGCGCTCGTGTTTGCGAGCGTCTACGTGTCGCTCGGCGCCGCCGGTGCAGGAGCGGGGGGCGGGGGAGGCGGGGGCGGGGGCGGCGGCGGCGTCGAGGGCGCGGCGTGCTTTGCCGCCCTGGTCGCCTACGCGGCGCAGGCGGCGCTGTTGCACGTGCGCGGCTCGGTGGGGGAGCGGCGCATGAGCTGGTCGGCGCGCGTCGACCGCAGGTTTCTGATGTAGTGTAGGGTAGTGTGTGTGTGTGACGTGTGACGTGGCATGGGGGAGAATGATGACCTGATTGGCGGGCGGCGGCCGCTGAGCAGCTGGCGGCTGCGAGCAAACGAGCGCATCGCCGACGCCCAAAAACACGTGAGCGCCGCACATGCAGTCATATCTCCATCTGCAATCATCATCCCGTCACATCGACAGCCAACACAAATCGCCACACGATGCATCGCGCCTCCGCCGCGGCCAACCGCGTGCGGCGCGACAGCGGCTCCTTCACACACCCGTCGTCGCTCGCCGCGGCGGGCGCAGGAGGGCCCATCCAGTCGTCATCGCCCTCGATCACGTCCGCCTCGCCCGTCGCCCTCGCCTCGCACCGCCTCGCGGCCAGGTCCGCGCCCTCGCGCCCGGTCGTGGTCGTTGCGTCGGCCGCGGCCGCGGGCCCCGACGCGTCGGCGTCGGTGGCCTCGACGAGCGGCCGCGGGGACGCTGACGAGGGCGGGAGCTCCAAATCGGCCTTCTTCTCTGGCGTCAATCGCCGCGCGGCCTCGGCCAAGCTGCAGCAGCGGCGGGCCGGGCCGGCCGCGTCCACCTCGCCGCCGACGGCATCATCTCCCTCGGCAGGAGTCGCGCGCGCCGCCATGCCGCAGCCCGGCAGCAACAGCGGCGACGACCACCACCGCCGGCGGCGCGGCGCCGCCGCCGCAGCCGCGACATCGCCGGCCGCCGCCGCCGCGGCCGCCGTGTCATCGGCCGCCGCCCCTCCAGCCGCCGCCCCCGCAGCCGCCGCCGCAGACCCCGCCGCCGCCGCCCCGTTCGAAGAAGTCACCACCGTCACGGTCGAACTCGGCGACCGCACCTACCCCATCTACATCGGCCGCGGCCTGCTCGCGCGGCGGCCCGAGCTCCTGCGCCGCCACATCCTGGGGGGGCGCGTTTTGGTCGTCACAAACACGACGGTCGCGCCGCTCCACCTGGCCGCCGTGCGCGCGGCGCTCGAGGCCTCGTCCGACGTGGCGCCTGCCAAGCGCGTCGACGTCGTGGTCCTGCCCGACGGCGAGGCGCACAAGACCCTCGCCGACCTCGGCGCCGTGTTTGACGCCGCGCTGGCGCTGCGCCTCGACCGCGGCTGCACTTTCTTGGCGCTCGGCGGCGGCGTGGTCGGCGACATGGCCGGCTTTGCGGCCGCTTGCTACCAGCGCGGCGTGCCCTTCGTGCAGGTGCCCACCACGGTCATGGCGCAGGTCGACTCGTCCGTCGGCGGCAAGACGGGCGTCAACCACCCGCTCGGGAAAAACATGGTCGGGGCGTTCCACCAGCCGCGGTGCGTCGTTGTGGACACGGACACGCTTGACACGCTCCCCGCCCGCGAGCTGGCGTCGGGGCTGAGCGAGATCGTCAAGTACGGCCTGATCCGGGACGCCGCGCTGTTCGAGTGGCTCGAGAGCGGCGGCGGGGAGGAGGTGGCGGCGAGCGGCGGACACGGCGCCGGCGGGAACGGCGGCGGCGGTGTCGAGGGCGGCGCGGCGCGGCGAGGCGGCGTCGAGCTCCTGCTGGCGCGCGACCCCGCCGCCGTGGCGCGCGCCGTCGAGCGCTCGTGCGTCAACAAGGCCGAGGTCGTGGCGCTGGACGAGCGCGAGGGCGCGTCCGGCGCGCGCGCAACGCTAAACCTGGGGCACACCTTTGGCCACGCCGTCGAGACCGCCACCGGCTACGGCACTTTTTTGCACGGCGAGGCGGTGTCCATCGGCATGGTGATGGCGGCCGACATGTCCGCGCGCCTGGGCTGGATCGACCGGAGCGTCGTCGACCGGACGCGCGCGCTGCTCGGGCGGTGCGGCCTGCCCGTGGCGCCGCCGGCGGGCATGACGGCCGCAAAATTCCGCGAGCTGATGGCCGGAGACAAAAAGGTGTCCGAGGGGAAGCTGCGGTTGGTGCTGCTCAAGGGGCCTTTGGGAGGGTGCGTGGTGACGGGGGACTTTGACCCGGCCGTGCTGGACGAGACGCTGGAGGCGTTTTGCGGCAAGCCGTAGTTTTGTTGTAAGAGTGCATTCTTTGAATGACAGGCGTGTGTGTGCTTTTTTCCGAGCGGGGGATGGGTCGATCCATCGCCATAATCGCCGACGACGGAGAGCGATGCGCGTGCGCGCGCTCCGAGCTCACAAAACGAAGCGTCGCGCCATCCCGCACAAGAACCGTCAGTCCGTCGATCCTTGACGCCGTTAGCTCGAGCGACCCACCCTCGCACGCACACCACGAATCCTCGCGAGGAGCGCGCGCCGCACACAAAACGAGTTGAAGGAGAGACTCAACCCTTAGAAACCATGCCGCCGTTCGGCTTCCTCTACTCCCTGCCCGCCGCGGCCTTTTCCGGCGCGCAGATGGTCGGGCACGACGCGCGCGCGTCGGTGGCCGAGCAAGCGGCAGCGGCTCCGAGCAACAACGTCAACGACAGCCCGTCGGCGGCGGAAGACGCCAGCGCGTCGGCGGCGTCGTCGGCGTCGGCGCCGCCGCCGTCCGCCGCCCCCTCGTCCTCGTCCGCGTGGAGCGAGCCGGTCGGCTCGACGTGCCTCGCCTGCGGCATCGGCGTGACCGGCCCCGGCTTCGCCTCGGCCTCGGCGCAGCGCGACCACTTCAAGACCGACTGGCACCGCTACAACGCCAAGCGCCGGCTGCACAAGCGCCCGGGCGTGTCTGAGGCGGCGTTCGACGCGCTCGTCGCCGAGCAGCAGCGGCGGGGCGCAGGTGGAAACGGCGGCGGAAACGACGCGGGCGACAACGACGACGAGGACGACATGTCGAGCATCAGCGGCTCCGAGAGCGCCGACGACGACGACACCAGCAGCGACGGCTCCGACTGCCTGAGCGACGTCGACGAGGAAGAGGACGAGAGCGACGGCGGCGGCGTCGGGGGCGGCGCGCGCCGGGGGGCCCGCGCCGCGGACGGCGGCGGCGACGGAGGGCCGCTCAACGAGGACGGCAAGCCGCGGCGCGGGCCGTCGCAGCAGAAGGGGCCGCGGCGGCGAAAGGACCGGGTCGCCGCGGCCGCCGCGGACCAGCGCCTGCCGCAGGTCATCTTCCGCGCCCCGCCGCCGGACGGGCGCGCGTTCGCGGTGTGGCGCTGCCTCGTGGCGCCCGACGCCCGCACGGCCGACACGGGCGCGGCGCGCCGCGACGTGGACGGCGGCCTTGGCGGCGGCCTCGGCGGCGACGGCGGCGGCGGCCTGGGCTCCCCTTGCCAGGTGCTGGCGTCCCTCGCGCGCGCGCGCACCTCGACCGACGTGTGGGCGGTCCTCATGCTGCGCGGCGGGCACTTTGCGGCGGCCATCTTCCGCATGCCCGCCTCGGCGGCCGCCAAAGGGGCGGCGCCGGCGTCCTTCCCAGGCGGGTTGCTCCTCTCGCCGGCGGCGGCGGCGGCGGCGACGTCGGCGACGACGGCAGCAGACGGCGGCGGCCCCGGCACCGCCCCCCTTCCTCCCGCCGCCGCCCGCCTCCCTCCCCCTCCGCCGGCCTTCGAGGTCGTCGCCCACAAGACCCTCCACCGCTACGTCGTTCGCGCCAAGGCCGGCGGCAAGCAGTCGTCGCAGGACGCCTCGGGCAAGTGGGCGCGGTCCGCCGGCTCGCGGCTCCGCCGCTACAACGAGGCGGGCTTGCAGCGGGACGTGGCCGCGCTGCTGGCGGGTTGGCGGCCGTACCTGGCGGCCGCGGGCCTGGTGTTCGTGGCCGCGCCCGGCAGCAACATGCGGTCGCTGGCGGCGGCGGCGGCGGACGCGTCGGGCGTGAGCGCGGCGGCGGCGGCGGCGGCGGCCGAGGCGGCGGCGGCGGGTAGCAAGGCGCGCGGCGGCGGCGCGGGCGGCGGCGCGGCCGTCGACCCACTGCTCGCCCCCGCCGCAGACCACAAGGTCGTCGGCGGCGGCCACTCGGCCCCGCCCCTGGTGCTGGCGGACGCGCGCGTGCGGCGCGTCCCCTTTGCGACCAACAGGCCCACGTTCTCGGAGCTCAAGCGCGTCGTGGCCGCGCTCGGCGCCGTGTTTGACCCGGCGCCGGCGGCGGTGGCGGCGGCCGAGCGCAAGGCGGCGGCGGCGGCGGCGGCGGCGGGGGCCGACGGCGCCGCCGCTGCGGGCGAGGGCGGGCTGTCGCGGGCTGACAAGGCGCTGCTGCGCCGGCAGCAGCTGGAGGAGCAGGCGGCGGGCGGCGGCGGCGAGGGGCCTGCCATCGAGGGGCAGCAGCAGCAGCAGCGCGACGACGACGAGGCCGAGGAGCGGCGCGGCCAGCGCGCGTCGCCCGACCCGCCGCTCGTGGCCGCCGCGCGCGCGGGAGACGGCGAGCGCGTCGCCGCCCTGCTCGCGTCGCACGGCCACGACCCGGCCGGGGAGCGCGACTGGCGCGGCCGCACGGCCTACCAGGTGGCCGCCAGCAAGGAGGTGCGCGACGCGTTGCGGCGGGCCATGGCGCGCGATTTGGCCGACGCGGCGGCTGCTGCCGAGGCGGCCGCTGCCGGTGCCGGTGGGGACGCCGCCCCCACCGAAACCGCCGAAACCGCCGCCGCGCCCGAGGCCGAGGCCGAGGGCGAGCTGGGCCAGGACGACCGCACGCGCGGCCTGCGGTGGGACTGGGCGGCGGCCGGCGTGCCGAGCCCCCTCACGGACGGCCTCGAGGCGGTGCAGGCGGCCAAGCGCGCGGACAAGAAGGCGCGCCTGAAGGCCAAGGAGCGCGAGCGCAAGGCCGCCGCGGGCGCGGCGCGCGGCGCGGCGCGCGAGCGCGAGCTCGCCGCGCTCGAGGGGGAGATCTCGGCGGCGGCGGCCGAGGCGGCCCAGCTGAGCCTCCGCGCGAGCGCGACGCGCGCGGCGGCGCCCGCGGCGGCCGCGGCCGCGGCGCGGCGCGCGCGCGGGGGAGGCGGCGGCGGGGCGGGCGGCGGCGGCGGCGCTGGCGGCGGCGCTGGCGGCGGCGGCGCTGCCGAGACGGCGGACGAGGCGGCGCGCCGGCGGGAGACAATGGCGGCGGCCGCCGAGGAGCGCATGCGCCGGCTGCAGGCCGCGCAGGCGTCGCAGCAGCTTTGGTGATTTGGTGCGTTTTCCCGCGCATAAATTACACGTGCTGCCGAGGAGGGTTCGTAAATGCAGGGAAAGGTCTCTTTTTGGAGCGAGCGAGATGGCGAGCGGATAAAAAGCGAGAGCCACGTCGCCGGCCACGTCGCGCACGACCAGGCCGACCATGCGCTGGCCGGCGTCCTCGACGGCGGCGGCCAGGGCGGCGGCGGCGGCGGCGGCGGCGGCGGCCGAAGCTTCTTTGCCGCCGCCCTCGTCGTCGTCGTCGCCGTCGCCTCCGCCGCCGCCGCCGCCGCCCTTGCCGTCCCCCTCCTCCTCCCCGTCGCGCCCCACCATCAGCATGCCGCCGAGCAGGCCGGTGAGCGCGCCCCGGGCGGGCACCCCGGCCTCGAGCTCGTGCGTGAAGCAGCGGCCCAGGGCGGGCGGCACGTCGCCGCGGCTGCTGGAGCTCCCAACCACGAGCACGAGGCCGGGCGGCGGCGGCGGCGACGCGCCGCCTGCGACCGCCGCCGCCGCGACAATTAGGACCCCCCCCGCCCGGCCCCCCCTACTTCTTCACCTCCGCCACCAGCTTCTCCAGCTCCCCGCTCTTGTGCATCTCCATCAGGATGTCGCTCCCGCCCACGAACTCGCCGCCCACGAACACCTGCGGGATGGTCGGCCACCCGCTGAACTTTTTGACGCCGTCGCGCACGGCCGGGTCGGAAAGCACGTCGCGCGAGCCGTAGGGCAAGGCGTAGGCGTCGAGGACGCGGCAGGCCATGTTGCTGAAGCCGCACATGGGGGCGGCGGGGACGCCCTGTGTTGTTGTTTGTGGGGGTAGTGTGTGCGCATCGTTTGGGGGGGGGGCGATACGAGAGTTGGTTTTTTTGTTTTGGGTTTTTGCGAGGCCGGCGTCTTTCTCGAGCGAAGCGCCACGAGCCACGAGCGGCGCCGCCGACCTACGCTGGGCGGCCGACGGAAGCAAAACGCGCACCTTCATGTAGATGAAAACCTTGTTGTCGGCGATGTCCTTCTTGATCGTCGCCTCCGCGTCGCCGTCGGCCGTCGGCGGGCTCTTGAGCTTGGGCTTGAAGTCGTCGTGCGTGTCCTGCGACGTGTCGGTGCCGATGCCCGCGAAGGACCTCCTGGCGGACTGCTGCTGGGCCGCCGCGAGCCAGGCTGTGTGGTGTGGTGGGGTTGATGGTGGTATGATGGAGGCATGACGCGGATGGTCGCTGTCAGGGAAGCGGATTCGCATGGAGGCGCGCGCGCGAGAGACACAGAGCCTCCTCCGCACTCACTCGAACGCACGGCCGAGGCCGTGGCGAGCGCGCTTCTCCGCAACATGATGCGCGCGCGTGTTCAGATGTGTTACGAGACTTTGAGTGTGTGAGGCGGTGTCGTTGTCGACTGTTGGTTTCCACATGTGGGCGCGGTGCGCTGCGTCGCTCTTTTGAGCGCGGCCTCGTCGGCGTCGGCGTCGGCGTCGGCGTCGGCGTCGACGTCGGCGTCGGCGTCGGCGTCTCGGGCGACTTAGCCAAAACGCCGAACCACAAACCTATAATCGCCCCCCTCCCCCCTCCTCCGCCACCAACGGCGACATGGGCCTCGCCGTCGCCGCCATCTCACCGATGTACTTCTGCTGCAGGTCGGACGGCACCGACGACGACGCCACGGGGCCCACGCCCACGCCCGCAGTGCCGCCCAGCGTGAACGCGCCCGACCCTCGGCCGCCCGCGCCGTAGCCGCCGCCGCCGCCGCCGCCGCCGCCCGCCGCCGCCGCTTCTGCCGCCAACCCCGCGTTCGTCGTCCCCCACTCCATGTCCCCCCCGCGCGCCCGGTTGGACAGCACCCGCGACACCCCGTCGTGCACGATTTCCACCACCGCGGGCGGCTCCCCTGCGCCCGACGGCACCGGCTGCTCCCACGGCTCGCCGTCCATCTGCATGTAGACCCGCCCCGGCGCTCCGTCGGCCTCCGGCCGCGCCGCCTTCAGCGCGACGCGGATGCCGCTCGCCTGGGCCAGCCGCACGCCGTGCGCGACCTTGGCCTGGGACGCGAGCACGGCCATGGCGTGGTAGCCGCTCGCGAAGCCGACGAGCTCGAACAGGCCGTCGCTGGTCGAGGGGGGCAGGTCGACGGTAGGCTGCCAGTCGACGCCGTGCGCGTCGCCGCCCAGGCTCGCGCGGCCGTTGCCGCTGTCTGCGCCGCCGCCGCCGCCGCTCGCGCCGCCGCCCCCCCCGCTCCCGCCCCCCTTGCCGCCCCGCCGCGCCGCCCGCTCAGGGTTGGGCACGCCCCCGCCCCAGATGTTGGACCCCCCGCCGTACGACTGCAGGTTGACCACCACCAGCGCGCGGATTGACCGCGGCACCGCCAGCGGCCGCCACACGGGCGCCGCGCCGTCCTTGCCGCCGCCGCTTGCGTCGAGCACCTCGACCGCCACGAACCGCGCCACGGGCGGCACGTCCGGGCCGCTGCACGCGACGTGCGGCGCGAACCACCCGCTGCTGCACGAGAACCACGAGTACCAAAACTGGTTGACCAGGCGCGACCCCGCGCGGCCCGGCGACCCCTCTCGCATGTGGTGGAAACGGTAAGCGGCGAGGGCGTCGGCGCCGATGGAAAAATAGTTCCAAAAAGGGCCTTCCTGCATGGCCGGGCGCCACCCGGCGGGGGCCTGGGCGCGGGCGCCCGAGAGGGGCGAGAGCGGGGACATGGGGGCCGCGCCGCCGCCGCCGCCGCCCGACCGCGAGTTGCCGCCGCCACCGCCGCCGCCGCCGCCCGAGCGCGAGGCGCCGCCGGACGAGAGCGTCAGCGCGGCGGCGGCGAGCACCTCCTTGATGGCCGACGCCGCCAGCAACCCGCCCTCGGCCAGCGCCGCCTCCCCGGCGTCACCCGGGTCGGCCACCGCGTACGTGTGCGACGGCAAGAACTGCCGGTCCGGCACGTACAGCCGCACCCGCCACCGGTCGAGCGGCACCGCCGGCGCCTCTGCAAACCGCCGGAGCGCCTTGTACGTCGCCTGGTATCCCGCGAACCAGGCGTGGCTGTAGGCGGCGCCCCAGCCAAAGGTGCGCGAGAGGTCGTTGCCGGTCCCCAGGGGCACGACGGCCACGGGCGGGGCCGGGCTGAGGCCGAGCGAGGCAACGGATTTTAGGATCCAGGCGATGGTGCCGTCGCCGCCGCACGCGACGACGCGCAGCGCGCGCTTGGTGGCGGCGGCGCGCGGGTCGCCGCGCGCCTCGGCGGCGTCGAGGTTGTGCCAGATGCGCGCGAGCACGCGGTCGGGGCGGTGCTGCGTGAGGTCGTAGACCTGCGCGCGGCCGAGCGCGTGCGACAGCGCCGTCGCGAGCGCGGGGCCCGCGCGGCCGCCCGAGCGCGCGTTGATGAACACGACCAGGGGGGCCTCGGCGCCGCGGGCCTCGTGCTCGGCGCCGCGGCGAGTGCCCGTCAGGTACTCCGGGGCGACGCTGTGTTTTTGGTTTTTGGTTTTTGGTATTGGTTTTTAGGTTGTTGTGTTGAGGGCGGGCGTTTGTTGCGCGGTTGTCGAGCGGCGGCGACGCCCAACAGACGACAAGACGAGACGACGAGACGATTGCGCGTCCCTTTGCCCCCGCGACAATGACAAAAACAACTCGAAAACTCACGCGTACGGCCAGCGCAGGTCGGTGCCCGCGCGAAACTCCATGTACTCCTCCAGCCCTTCCGGCGACACGGCCGTGTTGCGGACCTGGGTTTTTTGGTGTGCGGCGCGCGAAGAGTGAGGCTGGTCGTCGTCGGGTGTCGCCCCGGCTCGTCGCAACCGCCGCCGCGACCGCGCGGCATCGGCCGGCGCCAAACGCAGGGGGCACTACGGCCATCACGCACCTCGGACGGCCGCATCTTCATCGGCGTCTGCTTTGCCGTCGAGCTTGTCAGAAGGGGCTAGCCGTAGAGGAGAGGGGGAGGAGGTGGCGGTTAAGGCGTAACTCTTTCTCTCTCCTCTCTCTATCTCTCTCGCTCCGCCAAGTTTTAGCAACGCAGGCGCTCGGCCAGGGCAATGACGATGCGACCAAGACGCGGTCGCCGGTCGCGCGCGTCCAGGTGCGCTCTGTTGCTCCCTTGAGAGAAAGGTTCTCGTGCCCAAGGGCCTTGTCGAGGTTCGGTCGTCGGAGACGCCCCCTGTGAAATTCAACGCCGTGAACGAAGAGGACTGGTCGTCAGTTTCAAGGAGGCGGAGGAGGTATATGAAAAAGCACAAGCAGATTGAGAACGAGGGGATAGCGGATAGATGGGGCTCTTCGATAAAGACAAAAACGGCGACGGCGACGCGGTTCGCCAGCGACCGGCGACGAGCGCCTTGACAAATTGCGAAAACTCTTCGGGGGCGTGTGTGGTGTTCTTCTCTCAAGCCCAGCCCAAAGGGGCGACGCGGTCGTTTGTCTCAGCAAGGGGGGTTGCGGGCAGGCAATGGGGAAACCCGCCAAGGAACCAAAAAGATGATCCAAAAAAAGCTCAAAAACAGAGAGAGGCGGGGCGGACGAGCGCGACCAAGCGCAGAGCGCGCGCGCGCGTCCCGGCCGCCTCTCTCTCTCCTCTCACTCTCTCCTCTCTCTCTCTCTCTGCGGGCCCGCCGCCCCCTAGTTGACCTTCTTCCCGTCCTCCCCCAGCCGCACCGCCGCGTAGAAGCTCGCGTACATGTTGACCCGGTCCATGTACCCGTCCGTCGCGCGCTGCAGGCACCGCACCTCAAACCCGGCGTCGGCGATGCGCTGCGCGTAGGGCGGCGAGAGAGAGGCAGAGCGCCAGATGACCACCCCCCCCGGCCGCACCTGCCGGCCGAGCGCGTCGGCGACGCCGTCGGCCGTGGCCTGGTCGAGCCAGTCGACGTGGTCCATCAGGATGACCTTGTCGTACGTCCGCGCGTTGAGCTCGTCCAGGAAGTAGCCGCTCGCAACGGTCAGGCGGTCGAGCAGGCCCTCGCTGCTCTTGAGGCGCGCCGCGTTCTCGCGCCGCAGAAAGGCCGGGCAGTTGTCGCGCAGGAAGCGCCCCTGCAGGCAGTTGTAGTAGAAGTAGTTGTCGCGCCGCAGGCTGCTGCCCTCGGCCACGCCGTCCACCGTGCGCGCGAGGTAGTGCTCGATCGGCACGCCGTCGCGCACGATCAGCTCGTACTGCTTGACGGGGACGCCCCCGCCAAACCACAGCACCGGCTTGTTGAAAAGCGCCAGCGCCAGCATCTTGCCAAACAGCCACACCAGCGCCTTGGGCCCGCGCTTGGCGAAGCGCACCAACGCGACCGAGTCCCAAACGCGGCGCTGCGCCTCGAGCGTGGGCGCGTGGCACAGGGCGTCGAGTGTCGGCTTCAGGCCCACCATCGCAATTAAAATCTGCATCACCCAGCAGAGCTTGCCCATGCCGCCCTGGTAGTACAAGCCTTGCTTGAAGTACCACAGGCGCGGGCGCCAAAACGCGGTAGCCTTTTGCGACAGCATGGGGGCCAGGCGGTCGTCGAACAGCTGGCGGGCGCGCGGGTGGCGCCCCTCGCCGAAGAGCAGCCACACGTCCTCGTAGTCGAGCTGCCGGAGGGCGGCCGCCTTCAGCTCGAGCAGCGACGACTGCGCGGGGTTGCAGTCGACGGACACGACCTGCGCCGCGCCGTGCAGCAGCAGGTTGAGGGCGTTGCACCCGCCGCTCGTGAGGGTGAGGCACACGTCACCGGGCGCGACGCGCAGGACCTTGTGGTCGGGGTCGGGGTCCTCCCACGACTGCGTGTAAAGGAAGGTGGGAGGGAAGAGCGGCGGCGCCTCGACCCGCTGCTCGTGGTGGCGGCGGCCGCTGCCGAGGCGCCCGCCCAGCGCGGCGGCCAGCTCCAGGCGCTGCAGGGCCTGCATCGAGGGCGTGGGAGAGGGACCCCGCGCCGCCAGCGCCGCCGCGCCCGTGCCGTCGGCGTCGGCGCCGCCGCCGCCGCCGCCCGCGTCGCTGGCGCCGCCGCCGCCCGCCAGCGGGCTGGCGCCGCCCGTGACCGACCCCCCGTCGCGCCAGGGGCGCCCGACCCACACGTAGTAGGGGGCGCGCAGCCACGGCACGTAGGGGATCGACCCCTCGCCGTTGTACTCCCACACGCGCTCGAGCTTGCCGTCCAGGTAGGCGCGGCGCTCGGGCCCAACGTCGATGTTGTCGACGTCAAACGTGGCGCGCCAGAAGAAGCGGCGCGCCCAGGGCATCTGGCGCATGGGCAGGTCGTACTTGCCCGACACGAAAAAGTCGGCGACGCCGAGGAGGCCGTCGGCCGAGAGCCACGAGCAGGCGTTGTCCACGGCGGCGAGGAAGGGGGGGATCATTGAGAGCGAGTATGAGAAGGTGACGAGTCCCGCGCGCCCCTCGGGCGGGACAAAGGCGCAGGCGTCGCCCTCGATCACGCGGACGTTGCGCCAGCCCATGCGCTCGACGCGCGCGCGGGCCTGCGCGCACAGGCTGGGCGTGAGGTCGACGATGTAGACCTGCTTGAACGCCTCGATGGGCAGGTGGCGGGCCATGGCCTCGACGTTGGCGCCGGTGCCGCCGCCCATGTCGACCCACACCACGGAGCCGAGGTCGCGGCCGCTCTGCTCCAGGCGGGCGGCGCAGGCGGCTAGCAGCGGCGGGCGGCCCCAGAGGAAGCGGGCGCGGAACTTGTCGTCTGTTCCGCGTGTTTTTTGGAGGGCGTGAGTGTGTGTCGGTCGAGCGAGTTGCAGGGCGGGAGGGGGGGGAGGTTGGAGGAGTCGCGGGTGGTGAGAGGAGACGATGATCAGAGGGCGGGGGAGAACGAGTGTGTGCCCAAACCGCTGAATCGCGAAAACACTCGCTTTGGCGCGCGCCTTTCCCCCCTTGAAAAAAGACCCCCCCCCCCCGCCGGTCTACTACCGCTGGCTCACATAATGACGCCTGGCCCGCGTAGAACGCCTCGAGGCGCGCCGCGTGCTCGCTCGTCGACGCGCTCGGCCCCTCCTTCGCCCCACCCCCGCGGTGGGCGCTGGAGAACCAAATGGACTTTAGGACCTTCATGTCGTCGACGACGTCCGCCAGGCTGCCCATGGTGCCCACGAACGAGTTGCGCCGCGGGATCAGCGGCGGCCCGGCCGCCGTGGCCTCGCCGCCGCGCCCCATGCTTCGGGAGGAAAGCGGGAGAAAGAGGGAGAGGGAAGGGGGGGTTGCGCAAAGAGTCGGTTTTGCAGAGGGAGAGGGAGGGGGGGAGCAGATCACGAACGTGGGTGTGTTATCGATGGACGTAGAGTCACGAGGGGTGGGGGGGGGAAGGGCGTGTGTTTATGAGCGCGCTTGCTGATATGTGTGTGCGGGGAGGCAGACCGGAAATCGTCGTCGAGCTGCAGATCACCCGAGGAGGGGATCGTTGAGCGCCGCGCGCGCGGCCGCATTTTTATTCCCTTCGGCGGCCGCTCGCTTCCCGGCGTTGCGCGCGCCACCAGCCGATACCTTCAAAAACGAATCCTACACGTCCAACATGCGCGGATCAACAACTTACTAAGCGCAGCCCTTGCCAATCGATCGCCTCTGGCGTCCTAAATCATGCCCCCGCTCCGGCGGCCGGAGGCCCAAAGATCCGCGCCAGCAGCGCCGTCGGCGTCGTCGGCGCGGCCGCGGTGGTTGGCGCGGCCGGTGCCGCTCGGCCGGCCAGAGGCGACGCTCCGCGCCCCCGCTCGGCCGCCGTTCCTGCCGTCGCCGTCGCTGCCGCCGTCGCCGCCGCGATTGCCTCGCGCCTCCCCCCCGCCTCTTTCCCCGCGCCGTGGCCGTGGCCGTCGTCCGCGGCCCCGAGGCCGAAGCCGTCCCCCAGGAGCTCTCCCCGCAGCGCCAGCGAGTTGGCCATCACCGTCAGCGACGACAGGCCCATGAGCGCGCCGCTCACGGACGGCGTCAGCGCCAGGCCCAGCGACGGCAGCAGCGCCCCTGCGGCCACGGGCAGGCCGAGCGCGTTGTATCCAAGCGCCCACGCCAGGTTCTGGCGCACCTTGCGCAGGGTGGCCCGCGACAGGTCGAGCGCCTCGACCACCTGCCCCACGCCGCCGCGCGCGAGCACCACGCCAGCGACATCGGCCGCCGCGTCAACGCCGCCCGCCACCGCCATGCCGACGTCGGCGGCGGCCAGCGCCGCCGTGTCGTTGACGCCGTCGCCGACCATGCACACGACGCGGCGCGCGCGGTAGGGCGGGCGCTTGTGGGTGGTGTTGGCGGGAATGGTGCTGCCGCTGCTGTCGCCGAGCGTCGTCGAGCGCCGGGCGGCGCCGCGGGCCTGGTCGAGGAGGCCGGGAGGCTTGGCGGCGGCCGCGGCCGTCGCCGGGGGCAGGCGGCCCCCCCACCCCTCCTCCCCCTCCTCCTCGGTCACGTCCTCCCCGCGCAGCATGCGCACGATGCGCGCCTTCCCCGCGGGCTTGACCCCCGCGTACACGTCCCCGGCCGCGATGCCCACGGCCGCGGCTACGGCCGCGGCCGCCTCGGGCCGGTCGCCGGAGAGCATCACCGTGCGCACGCCGCGCGCGCGGAGCGCGGCGACGGCGGCGCGCGCGTCGGGCCGCACGGCGTCGGCCACGTCGACGACGCCGACGACGGCGCCGTCGACGGCGACAAACACCTGGGTGTGGCCGACCGCGGGGGTGGTGGCAGAAGAGAGAGACGGCGGTGACGCTGGCTCGTGCTGCCCCTGCCGCTGCCGCGATGCGCCGCCGCCGCCGTCGCCGCCCTCGCCGCCGCTGCCGCCGCCGCCCCCCTCCCCTTGCGCCATCATCATCACCCCGTGCGCCGCGCGCTCGCCCAGCGCGTCCTCCTCCTCGCGCGCTCGCGCGACGACGCCGCCGCCGCCCGCGCCGGGCATGTGCGCGCCCTGCTGCCGCCGCACCCAGTCGAGCGTGCCGACCGCCACGCGCCGGCCCGACACGACCGCGGCCGCGCCGCTGCCCGGCTCCTGCACAAACGAGCCCGGCTCGGCCGACAGCGACGAGAGCGACGACGAGAGCGGCAAGGACCAAGAGGCAGACGGCGGCGACGACACGGGGGCGCCGTCAAGGTCGCCACCACGAGACCCGGACGCAGCAGCGAGCTCCTCGGCGGCGGCGGACGCGTCGACGAGCGCGCGCGCCACTGGGTGCGTCGCCTGCCGCTCGACGGCGGCGGCCAGCGCCAGCAGCTCCCGCTCCCCCCGCTCCCCCCGCTCGCGCTCCCGCTCGCGCTCCGCGCGCCCGCCCGCTGGGGGGGGGGCGTCCTCCGCCCCCCGCTCGCGCGGCGGCGGCAGCAGCAAGGAGACGGCCGCGACCCGCGGCTTGCCGACCGTCAGGGTGCCCGTCTTGTCGAACACGACCGTGTCGACGTGCGACGCGGCCTCGAGCACGTCGCCCCCGCGCACCAGCAGGCCGCGGCGCGCGGCGGCCGCGCTTCCGACCAGCACCGCCGTGGGGGTCGCGAGGCCCAGGGCGCACGGGCACGCGACGACGAGCACGTTGCACGCGAGCTGCAGGCTGAGCATGAGGCCCGCCGCGGGCGACGCGGCGGCGGCGGCGGCGGCAGCAGCAGCGGCGGCGTTGCCGCCGGAAGCCGCCCCCGCCGCCGCCGCCGCCGCCGTCGCCGCCGCCGCCGCCGCCGCCGTCCCCCCTCCTCCCGCCGCCTTGGCCGCCGCCGCCGCCACCACGTGCGGGAAGGCGCGCACCCCGACCGTCGACCAGAACACAAACGTTGCCGCCGAGCACGCCATCACGCCGTACGCGAACTTGCCGCTCACGGCGTCGGCCGCGCGCTGGATGGGCGCCGAGCGCGCCTGCGCCGCCTCGACCAGCCGGACGACCTCGGCGATGGCCGTCGCGCGGCCGGACGCCTCGGCCGACACGACCAGCGCGCCGTCGCAGTTGACGGTGCCGGCCGCCACGCGCCCGCCCGGGGACTTGAGCACGGGGAGCGGCTCGCCCGTGAGGGCCGACTCGTCGACGGTCGAGCGGCCGGACAGAACGACGCCGTCGCAGGGGACGCGGTCGCCGGGCAAGACCACCACGGCGTCGCCGCGCGCGACGGCCTCGGCGGGCACCTCGGCCCAGGCGCCTAGGGCGGCGGCGGCGTCGGCGGCGGCGACCTCGCGCGCCTCGGGGGAGGCGGCGGTCGACGAGGCGGCGGCGGCGGCGGCGGCGGCGGCGGCCTTGCCGTCGGCACCTGGAGCTGCTGCGGCGGCAGCGGCGGCGGCGCGCTGCCTGCCCGCAAGCGACGCCGCCCCGCCCCCGCTCAGCAACGACAGGCGCGCCGTCGCCGGCACGAGCGCCTGCAGCGCGGCCATGTCGGACGACGCGCGCAGCTTGGCGCGCTCCTCCAGGGCGCGCCCGAGCAGCACGAAACCCAGCAGCATGGCGGGCTCCTCGAAAAAGGTCGGCCACCCGAGCCGCGGCAGCGCCGCCGCGACGCAGCTGACGCCGAAGGCGGCCGTCGCGCCCAGCCCGACCAGCGAGTCCATGTCGGCGCGGCCGCGCGCCAGCCCTTCCCACCCGCGCGCGAGGACCTCGCGCCCGGGCCCCAAGAGCGCGGCGGCCGAGAGAGCGGCGCCGACCGCGGGCCGGTGCAGCAGGTGCAGCGGCGCCGCCCACGGCGGCAGCAGCGCCGGCCACGCGTGCGCGGCGTGCCCGACCGAGCACAGGGCGGCGAGGGCCCAGGCGGCGGCGAGGTCCCAGCCGACGCGGCGGAGGCGCTCCTCGCGCGCCTCGCGCTTGGCGCGCACGGCGTCGGACGCGCTCGCGTAGCCCCCGGCGGGGGGGCCGGACGCCGCCGCTGCCGCTGCCGATTCTGTGAAACCGCCCTCCCCCCCCGCTCCGCCTCCTCCTGCTGATGCTCGTGCTGCTGCTGCTCCCCCTCCTCCCCCTCCTCCTCCGCGGGACCGCACCGTGGTCTTGAACCCGGCGTCGGTCAGGGCGTGCGCCAGGCGGCGGGACAGCTCGTCGAGCGAGGCGAGCGGCGGCAAAGGGCTCGGCTTTCCGGCGCCTGCGCCGCCGCCGCCGTTGGCGGCGGCCGAGGCGACGGCCGCGGCGCACGCGGCAGCCGCGGCCGCCAAAGACACTTTGACGAGCGCCGTCTCGGTGGCCAGGTTGACGCTCACCTCGAGGACGCCCGGGCAATCCTCCAGCACGCGCTTGACGTGGCCGACGCACCCGCCGCACCGCATGCCGCCCACGTCCAGCAGCACGAGCGCGACGCCGCCGCCGCCGCCCGCGCCGCCGTCGGCGTCCGCCGCCGACGAGAGGTCGCCCACGGCCGGGTTGACGCCGGCCCACGCGCTGCACGCGCCCGCGTCTCCCCAGCCGGACTCGCCGCCGCCGCCGCCCCAGCCAAATCCGCCGCCGCCGCCGCCAGAGCCGCCGCCAGAGCCGCCGATGCCCCCGCCAAAACCGCCTCCTCCGCCGACCGACGCGAGCCCGGCGCCGCCGATAAACGCAAACCCGCAGCGCAGCTTGCGGCGGAGGGCCGAGGCCGCGGAGGCGCTCGGGCGGCGCTGCTTGCTGTCCCGTTTGCCCGCGAACAGGGAGGTGCGCGGCGGGTGCTGGACGGACGGGCGTTGCTGCCGCGGCTCTGGTTGCTGCTGGGGCTGCTGCTGCTGCGTCGCCGCCGCCGCCGAGTCGCCGCCGCCACGCTGCTCGCGGCATCGGCACGGCGTGGGCGCGTCGCCCGGGCTGGCGCGCGGGCAGGGGTTGGTGACGCTGCTGTTAGTGCTGGTGCTGGCGCTGCTGCTGCTGCTGCTGCTGCCGCCAATTCCGTCTCCTGCTCCTGCGGCTGTTCCTGTTGCTCGGGCCGCAATCGAGGAGGGGGGCCGGCGCCTGCTGCCCGTGCTCCAGCTGGTGATCGTTCGCGTTTGGCTCCACTGCGCTGGCCGCGCAGGCAGGAGGGATGGCGGCCCCGATGCCAGCTGATGCTGCATGGCCGCCATCTTTTGCCCGACGGGCGGATTGGTCGGGAGGGGCAAGGAGGAGGCGACGGGCGCGAGCGGTGACTATGATTTTGATGGATTGGAGTCGCCAACGCCGGGCAAAAGAACTTAGATCTTAGGATGCACGATTGAATGGGGAGCTAGTGATCGCGACGCGAAGACCAGTTGGCAGAGCGTCATTGGAGTTTCGACGACAGTGCACGCCCGCTCGTTCCAGCGACAGACGACTTTGTCGGCGTCGTCGTTTTGGGCGGCGGCCGGTGCGAGCGAAGACCGCCGCCCTGCAACGGACGCCGGCCTCTCCATTCTCCTCTGCTCACTTGTCCGTGGGGCGGCGCCCGACCTTACGCTTGAGGGCGGCGAGCATGTCCTCGATCTCGTCGGCGCTCGACAAGGGCTTGGCCTGCGGCGGAGGAGGAGGGGGAGAAGGAGCGGCACGGGCCGACGAAGGCGCGCCCGAGCCCACGCCGGCGCCGTTCGACGCCGGCGGCGCGCGCGAGCCCGACGCCGGCGCCCGCCCGCCGTCGGCGTCGTATCTCCGCCGCCACGCGTCAAAGTCGTCGGCAGGCCCCTTGGAGGAGGAGGAGGACGCGCCGTTGCCGCCCCCGCCGCCGCCAGCGCCCGCCGCGCCCGCACCCCTTGTGTCCCCCGCCTTCGCCCCCGCGCCTCTTTCCCGCCCGCCCGCACCGCCGCCGCCGCCCGTGCCGCCGCCGCCGCCGCCCGTGCCGCCGCCCCCAGCCCCTGCGCCGAGCGCCCCCTCGAGGTAGTCGACCAGCTCCTCGCCCAGCGCCCCGCCGACGGCCGCGAGCTCTTCCCACAGGGACGCCGGCTCGGCGGCTCCGGAGGCCGCCCGCCCGCCCGCGGCGCGCCGGCGCTGCCGCAGGGAGTCCACCTCGCCGCCCAGGTCGCGGAAAAAGTCCTCCAGGCCGTAAAAGTCCTCTTGCGGCGGCTGGCCTGGCCGCGGCGCGCCAGCGCCGCCGCTGCCGCCGCCGCCCGCGCCCGCGCTGCCGCCGTACCGCCCCCCAAACCCGCCAAAGTCGCCCCCAAAACCGCTCCCCCAGTCGCCCCCCCAGTTTCCCCCGGTCTTGCCCCCGCCGCCGCTCCCCGCCCGCCGCCGCCGCGCCCGCTCCGCGTCGTACGCGCGCCGCCCGGCCGCGTCGCTCAGCGCGGCAAAGGCGTTTTTTGCCTCCATGAAGCGCGCCTGGGCGTCGGCCCGCTTGTTGACGTCCGGGTGGAGCTTGAGCGCCCGCTGGCGGTAGGCGCGCTTGATCTCGGCGTCAGTGGCGGTTGGGAGGACGCCGAGGACCTCGTAGAGGTCGCGCGGCTGGGAGGAGGGGGAGGGGCCGCCACCTCCTGCTGCTGCGCGCACGGCGGCGACGAGCGCGCGGCGGCGGCAACGATGGCGCGCCGGTGCGGACGCTGTTGCTGTCGGCGCCCGCCCGTGGATGCCGCTGCTGCTGCTGCTCGAGCGCACGGCTGCCGCCGCGACGATCACGAAGCGCCGCTGCTGCCGCGTCGCGGCCCCGCCATGGCACAGGCTCGGGGGCCGGTGCTGCGTGCACCAGAGGGCCGCGGGCATGGAGGACGAGGAGGGGATGGCAAGAGAGAAGTGCGCGCGCTGCTGCTGCTGCTGCTTCTATGGTCAAGTGGTAGTGGTGATGTCTTCAAGGAAGGCGCGCTCGAGAGGGAGGGGAGACGTCGTCGTGTGACTTGGGGGCGGGACGACGCCAACACAGCACTTGTGGGCGCATGCGCCGCCAACGTGTTCGTGGCGACGGGGGCGCCGTTGGCGTCGTCGGTTCGGCGGCGAACCGGTCGAACGACTCCGCGAGACCGTGTGCCGCCCCTCTTTGCGGCCTGCCCCCCTCGGTACAACGCGCACAAGACATACCAGAATCATCCCACACACTGAGAACCATGTCGCAGCGGACGGTCGAGCCGGGCCTCACGTTCTTTAGCGCGGGGGACGTGCGCGTCGCGGTGATGCCGGTTGGGCCCGTCCCGAAAGACGTCTTCGAGGCGTACGCGCGCGCGCTGCACGAGCGCCGGCACGTGAGTCTCGACTCTGTCGTGGTGACGGCCTCGCGCGACCCTCTTCCTCCGATGGGATCGCGGCGGCGTCGGGCGGATGCAGGGTGGAGGCGACGAAAGACGCCGAGCGCGGCGAGCGACGAGCGATCGACGCGCTGCCGCAAGGACGACGACGACGACGACCGAGGGTAGCGTCTCTCCTTACGACCACCATCCCTCACCGCCCGCCGCCCCAAACGACACGAACGCCACACACACACACACAGGTCCCCCTGTCCGACGTGCGCCCCCACTACCGTCAGGCGCAAAAGTCGCCCTTCCCCAACATGCCGTGGCGCGCGCCCGGCGCCGCGCTGCGCCTGCGCCTGCTGCCGGCGGGCGGCGACGCCGCGCGCCGGCGCTCGCGGCTGGCCGACCTGCACGCGGGCCGGCGCGTGGCGGCTGTGCTGGGGGTCGCGCACGGGCCGTCGTCGCCGGACCGCGCGGCCACGCGCGCCGAGTTTCTGGCGGCGTGCCGCGCTTTTCCCGAGGCGATCGTGTCGCGCTGCCTCGTCGTCGAATCGGCGGCGGCCGCCGACGGCGCCGACGCCGACGAGGGCGACAACGAGGGCGTGCTCGCCACCGTCGGGCCCGCGCCTCCGCCTGGTCCCCCGCCCGCCGACCGCCGCCACCCCCACCACTCTCACCCCGCCCTCGACGCCGCCGTGGCCGCGTTCGCCGCGACCGTGCTGCAGGCGCTGGAGGCGTCCGTGCTCGGCAGCGGCCCCTCGTCCGTGCGCGTGCCGTCGCCTTACGCCGACGGGCCCGACTTTGGGCCCGCGCCCCCGTCCGCCCCGCAGGGCGCGCTCGCGGCCCTCGCGGCGGCGCTCGGGGTGGCCGCGGGGGGTGGAGGCGGAGGGGGCGCCGCGGGCGCGGGGGCGGGCGTGTCGTCGGGCGTGGCGGCGGCGATCGGCGGCGGCGGCGGAGCCGCGGGGCGCACGACGACCTCCGCGGCAGCAGCAGCAGCAGCCTCAGCGGCAGCGGCAGCGGCAGCAGGAGGAGGAACGTCGACGCCGCCGATCCTGGCATCCGGCGGCGTCCTGCAACAGCAAGGGGCCGTCTCCGCAGCCGCAATACCGCCCCCGCCCCCCGGCCCGCTCGACGACGCGGCCCTCCGCGCCCGCCTGCTCGCGCAGGCCGGCGGCGGCGGCAGCATCGGCAGCGCCGGCAGCGGCAGCGCCGCCGCCGCCGCGGCCAGCGCCGCCGCGGCCCTGGCCGCGCCGGACGACGAGCAGCAGCTGCGCGAGAAGCGGCGGTGGGGCCGCCTGCAGAAGGGCAAGGGCGACCTCGCGCTGATGGCGGGGTCGCCGCGCGACGCGCGGGAGCACTACCGGTCGGGCGCCGAGCTGAGCCGGGCGGCGGGCGACGCGGTGTGGGCGGCGGCCGGGGCTGAGGGCCTGGCGGCGGCGCGGCTGGCCGAGGCGCTGCTGTCGGCGCGGGCCGAGGCGGAGGAGGAGGAGGGCCGGGCGAGGAGGAGACGGGACGATGGCGAGGAGGCAGCAGAAGCAGCAGCAGCAGCAGCAGCAGCAGCGCCAGAGGCAGCAAATGCAGGAACACCAGCCCCGCCCCCCGCAGCGGCCGGCCGACGACCGGCCCCCTCACGTCCTCCCCCTCCTCCTCTTTCGCCCGTCGTCCTCCTGCGCCGCGCCTGCGCCACCGACCCCTCCCTCGAGCGCGACGTGCGCGCGCTGTGCGCCGAGGCCGCGCGCCAGTACGGCCGCCGCTCGGGCGCCGGCGCCGCCGCGCTGCAGGCCGAGCTCGCGCTGCGCCTCGCGCGCCTGCTGGCGGCCCTGCGGGGCCCCGCGTCCCGGCGCGACGCCCTCGCGCTGACCGGCGCGGCGCTCGATGCGCTGCCGCTGCTGCCGTCGCCCGACGACGCCGTGGTGGCGCTGGCCGAGGCCGCGCACTGCCTGTCGCTGGCGGGCTGCGGCCGCAAGCGGCGGCTGCTGCTGTGGCGGGCCGGGGACCAGTGCCGCCTGCTCGCCGGGCAGTACGCGGAGGGCGTGGCGCTGCGCACGCTGGCGCTCTCTCTGGGGCAGGGGCGGGGCGGGCCCTGTGCGGGCGGGGGGGAGGAGCAGCAGCAGGAGGAGGAGGACCTGTTTTCGGGCCCCGCGCCCGGTCTCCTCCCGGACGCCGGCGACGCAGCCGCCGCCTCGGCGGCGCTGGTCGCGAGCGACGGCTTCGCATCGCCTCCGCGTCACTGGGCGCTCGTCCTGCGCGACGGCGCGCTCGCTGCGCAGCGCAGGCTCGTCGAGGCGCCGCCCGACGAGCGGCTCTTTCTCGACGGCCCCGCCGGCTCCTCCTCCGCCGCCGCCAGCGCCGCCGGCGCCAGCGCTGCCTGGCTACCCGGTACGTCCTACTCGGCCGCGCCCCTGCCCAACTTTCCGCCTCCCTCGGCGCAGCGCGAGCGGCACCACGCGGCGGCGGCGCCCCTCTGCGTGCTCGAGGCGCTGCTCAGCGCCGCGCGGCGCGCGGGGGCGGCGGAGGAGGCCTGGGAGGCGGCGGCCGCGCTGCTGCGGCTCCGCGGCGCCGCGCTGCCAGGCGCGCAACAGGCGGCGCTGGTCGACGTGCTTGCGCAGGCGGCCGCGAGCTTTAGCCCCGCTGCCCGCGCGCGCCTGAGCGAGGGGCCGGGGCCCCTGGCCGCGCTCGTGCGCGTGGCACCCGCGCCTCCCGCGCTGAGGGCGGTCGCCGTCGCAGCGCCGGCGCCGGCGGCAGCGGCGGCCGCCAACGGCCGCGGCCACGGCCCGGCTGCTGCGGCTGCTGCTGCTTCTTCTTCCTCCGCCGCTCTTGCCGCTGCCGCCGCCGAGCCCGACGGACCCTTTATCTTCGACGCGATGGCGGCGCGCCTGAAGCGCGACAAGGAGCAGCGGCAGCACCGCAAGCAGCCGAGCGGCGGGGCGGGGCGGTACGCGGCGATGGCGGCGGCGGCGGCGGCGGCGGCGGCTGCGGCCGGAGCGGGCGGCGGCGGCAACGGCAGCAGCGGCGACCCTGCCCATGCCCTTGCCGAGCAGCCCGGGACGCCCGGCGGCCCGCCCGCCGAGTGGGTCTGCGGCGACGAGGGCGCGGTCGAGGTCGACCTGTGCAACCCGACGGCCGTGCCGCTGCGGCTCGACGACCTGAGGCTGGACGTCGAGTGGGAGGACGAGCGAGGAGGCGCCTCGGCGTCGTCGCCGCCCCACTCGCCGCGCGCGGCGGCGGCGGCGGCGGCCAACGGAGCGGGCGTCGGCGCCCTCGGCAGCAGCGGCGGCGGCGGCGGCGGCAGCGGCGCGGTCTCGCCCGCGCAGTGTGGCTTCGCGAATCCCGCGCTCTCGCTGACCCTGCCCGCCGGGTACGCGCCCGTGCGCGTGGCCCTGTCCGTCACGCCCCAGCGCCGCGGCCGCTTGCGCGTGCGCGGCGTGCTCGCCTCTTGCTGGGGGGTCACGTGGCGCGTCCCCCTGCTGCCGACGGAGCCGCGGGCGCCGGGGGAGGCGGGCGCCAACGGCGGCGGCGGAGGCAGCGGCGGCGGCGTGACCGCCCTCATCCGCGTGCTGCCGCGCCTGCCCCTCCTGCGCGCGGTGCTTCAGGGGCCCGAGGGCCTGCACGTCGCCCGCCCGGCCGAGGGAGAGCTGACGGCCACGCCCCTGCTGCCGCTCACGGCGGCGGCGTCGGCCGCGACGGCGCCCCCCTCGGGCGGCGGCGCGCCGCCCTCTCCGCTGCCGCCTGCGGCGAGCGCCGCCGCCGCCGCCGCCACGGCCGCCGCCGCCGGCCTGCCCGCCCCCCTCGTTCTCATCGGCAACCTCCTCGAGGGGCAGCGCCTGCGCTGGACGTTGCGCCTGACCAACTCGAGCCGCTCGGCCGCGCGGCGCGTGCTGGTCTCGATCGCCGACGCGCGCGGCCGCGCGCCCGAGCCGCTGCGGCAGGCATGGTCGCCGGGCGGCGGCGGCGGCGGCGGCGGCGGCGGCGGCGGCGGCGGCGCGGCCTGGGCCGGCGGCGCGCCCGTCCTGCCCGACGGATTTGTCGGCGCGCACATCCTGGTCGGCGCCGCCGAGGGCGAGGGAGGAGGAGGGGGCGTGGGCGCGAGCATGGACGCGCCCTCGCTGCTGGCTGCCGCCGCCGCCGCCGACGCGTCGTCGCCCTGCCGTGAGGACGACGGAGGAGCGGGGGGCGGCGCCTTTTCGCTGCCGCCGGGCCGCTCGGCCACCGTGCCGCTGACCGTGCTGGTCGGCCGCGCGCCCAGGCCCGGAGAGCCGCTCGACAACGCGGCGCTGGACGTTCACGTCACCTATTGCGGGGACAACGCGGACGACCACGACGGCGATGACAACGGCGACGGCGAGGGAGGAGGAGGGCCGGAGGCTCGGCGTGTGAACGGCGGCGAGGCGCCCTCGCCGGCGCGCCGCTCGCTCGGCCGCCGCCTCGCCGTCGCGCTGCGCTTCGCCGTGCAGCCCTCCCTGGCCGTCACGCGCGCGCGCTTCGCCGCCGCGCCCATCCCGCTCGTCGGCGGCGCGCACGCCGCGACGCTGGCCGCCCGCCCGCCCGCGCACCCCCACCAGCAGCACCACCAGCAGCAGCACCAGCACCAGCACCAGCAGCGGCAGCGGCCGCCGGCGGTGGCGGCGGCCGTTGCCGCCTGGGCGCTGCCGCCCGCTGTCGACGTGCGCTTGCCCGCTGCAGCGGCTGGCGGGGAGTCATCTTCGTCCCCGGGCTTTGGCCAGCCGCGGCCGCCGCAGCCGACGTTGCAGTCGTGGCCGGCCGCCGACCTCGGGGGCGGCGAGCAAGCCTGCCGCGCCGCCGCCCTGGGCGTCGGCTGCGACGTCGTGCTCGAGTTGGGCCTGTGCAACCGCAGCGACCGCTACTTCCGCGCGTGGGTGGCCCCCCTCGAGACGGCATGGGGCGCCGACGGCGAATTCGGTGGCACCGGCGGCAAGTGGGGCGCCTGCGCGCCTGGGTGCCCCGGCGCTGCTGCTGCTGTGGCGGCGGCGGCGGCGGCGGCGGCATCGTCGCCCCGCTTGGGCGGCGGCGGATCTCTGGCCGCCTCCGCGGCCTCTTGCCTGGGCGCCGCTCCATCTTCCGCGGAGGGCGCCGAGAGCGCCGTGGCCGTGCTCGCGCCGGGAGACGAGGCGTGCTTGCTGGCGGCAGTCGCGCGGCACGGGGCGACTGGGGCGGCGGCGGCGGCGGCGCCGGCGGCGCCGGCGGCAGCGGGCGCGGCGGGCCGTCCGATGGCGCCGTCGTCCGACGACCTCCGCAGCAGCGCCGCGTCCCTCGCGGGCCTCGCGGGCAGCGGCGGCGTGGACGGGGCGTCGGCGCTCAGCCTGGCGGCCACGGAAGCCGCCGTCGTCGGCGCCGCACCGCTGGTGCCGCCGCGCTCGGCGGCCGGGGCGGGGGAGGCGGCGGGGGCGGCGCCGCCCGAATGGCGCCACGTGGCCGCGGCCGCCGCGCGCGTCTCCTCCCGCCTCGCCCTCTGCTGGGAGGCCATCACGGGCGACAAGTCCGCCGAGCGCGCTCGATGCGGCGTCATCCGGCTGCCCGCGGCGCTCCTGGCGGAGGCCTTGTCGCCGATGCCGAGGCCGGTGCCGCCGCCGCCGCCCGCCGCTGGGCCTCCCGCCCGCTGCCCTCCTCCTCCTCGCGCCCTCGCCACGGGCGCGCTCGCCGCCCTTGTGCCGGCCGCCCTGCGCCTGGCCGTCGAGCTGATCGCGGCCCGGAGCGGCGGCGCCTCGCCGAACTCGCGCGCCGTCGCGCTCGCGGACGTCACGGACGACCTGGCGCGTCTGGGGCTGGCGGGGGGGGGGGTGCACGGATTACTGCTGCCGCCGTTCGACGGCGGCGGCGGCGGCGGCGGCGGCGGCGGCGGCGGCGGCGGCGGCGGCGGCGGCAGCGGCAGCGGCGGCGCGCCCGTGCCGACGCCGCCCGCGCTGGCCAGGGCGCGCGCCTACGGCGTCCGCGCGTCCCCCGGGGACGTGCTGGAGCTGCGCGTGGCGGTGACCTTGCTTTCCTGCGGCGGTGCCCCTGCGCCAGGCGGCGGGCACCAGCCGCTGGAGCAGGAGCAGCAGCAGGAGCAGGAGGGCGTGGTGAGACTGTCTGTGTCTTGCCGGCGGCTCGGGGCGGGCGGCGAGGCCGGAGACGACGAGGCGAGCGGCGGCGTGCTGCTGTCCGGCGCGCTGCACGGCGCGCGCCAGCGGCTGTCCTCCGACGGCGCCTTCCCCCGCTCCGCCTCGCACCCGTTCGGCGCCGTGTGCCTGGCGCCGGGCGCCTACGAGCTGGCCGCGCGTGACGTGGACTTGGTCTTCTTGGCAGAGGGCGGCGACGCGCCCGCGCCCGCGTCCGCGCGGCGTCGCGGCGACGGCGACGACGGCACCCGCGGCGACGACGGCGCCGCTGCCCCGGGCAAGGCCTCGCCCGTCTACGCCGGCCTGAGGCCCCTGCTGCTGGTCGTGGTGCCTTGAGACGTGGTAGTAGCGCGTCGATGCTTGAGAGGGGAGAGAGAGGCAAGAGAGAGAGGATAAGAGGGCGGATCACGTGTTTCTCCGCTCTCAAAAAAAAAGAGAGCTCCATCATGCCAGGCAATCATCACGCAATCCCTCAAAAGCACGCCCGCTCTCCAAAACATGCGAACGAGCCCGAGCGGCCAAACCCCTGTCATTGCCTCTCCCCGGTCCGTCCAGCGCAGGTCACAACGCAACAACGCGCGCCCGCGCGCAACCACCAAAAGCAAATCTCTGCCCCTCTTCTCGCTGCAATCCTTCCCTTTCGCGCCCGCGCCCCGTGAGCCCCGTTGCGTCCCCCTCCTCGCCCAGCACCCGCGACTGCGGTCGGCACCAACCATCGTCCTCAACCGACCGCCCGCTCTTTACACAATGTCCGAGTTCAAGGACACGGCGCACCTCGCGCTGCACCAGCACGGCAAGTCGCGCGTGCGCGTCGGGCGCGTGTGGCGCGGCGCCGACGGCGGCGCGCCGCACACCTTCGTCGAGTGGTCTGTGGGCACGATGCTCGAGTCGGACATGGAGCGCGCTTTCACGGACGGGGACAACGAGGGGATGACGGCGACGGACACGCAGAAGAACCTGGTGAGCAGGTTTTCTTGGGGGGAAGGTCGATTCGGTCTTGCCCGGCGCGTCGTCCCGGCGGCGGCGGCGGCGGTTGCGCGAGCGGCGCTCGAGGGGCCGAGAGACTCTTCTAAACACCAAACCTTCCCCCCATTCCAAACAACCACACCAAAACAGGTCTACTACGTCGCCAAGCGCATGGACAAGCCCTGCTCCCCCGAGGAGTACGCCGCCGCCCTGGCCCGCAGCCTGGTCGCCAAGTACCCGCGGGTCTCCCGCGCGAGGGTGACGGTCGAGCAGGCGCCCTGGCAGCGCTTCGCCGGCAGCGGCGCTGGCGGCGGCGGCGGCGGCGTTAGCGGCGGCGGCGGCGTTTCTGGTGCCGCCCCCTCGTCCCCGGCCCCCCACGACCACTGCTACGTGGCCAGCGGCACCGAGGTGCGCACGGCCCGCGTCGTCGCCGAAAAGACCGGGGCGGTGGACGTGCGCGCGGGCGCGCGCGAACTCAGGATCCTAAAGACCACGCAGAGCGGCTACTCCGGCTTTTTGCGCGACGCGCACACGGCCCTGGCCGACAGCGCCGACCGCATGATGGCCACGAGCGTGACGGCCGAGTGGCGGTACGACCCGGCCCGCGTCCAGGGTCCCGCGGGGGCGTTCGACTACGACGCGGCCTTCACGGCGGCGCGCTCGGGCCTGCTGGACGCGGCGTTTGGACCGCCGCGCGGCGGCGTCTTTTCTCCCTCGGTCCAGTACACTCTTTTCGAGATGGCGGGCCTGGCCATGCGCCGCTCCCCGCACGTCGAGTCGGTCTTCCTCAACATGCCCAACCTGCACTTTATCCCCGCGCAGATCAAGGGCCCCCCGCCGCACAACGCCTTTGCCGACGACGTGTACGTGGCCACGTCGGAGCCGCACGGCGACATCGAGGCGGTCGTCACGCGGCGGCAGCTCGGCGGGTCGGGGTTTGCGGCGCCGCACTTGAGCAAGCTGTAGCTGCGCGAGCTCTGCAATCAAGGGGGGGGGGGCGGCGGCGAAGACGCGACGAGACGCCGAGCTTGCCGACAGAGGGGGATGGAACAACACATCAATTTTGCGCACGCGATCTCAAAAGGAGAACACAACACCAATCACAAGCTCCCCACCCCCACCCCTCGCTCCTCATGTCCGGAGTTTCGAGGGATTGGGGGCAAAAGCAGCACCCTCCTCTGCCGTCGGGGGGAGGCCGTCCGCCCTCTTGTTCTGGTCGCCGCGCCCCGAGCATTCCCCTCGCTCTTCAATTTTCGGGCGATTGCATTTTTCCACATCCGATTGCGAGCCCTGCGGCGATCTTTGTTCCTCTTCCTCTTTTTTACAAGCTCAGATCCATATGGGTGGGGGCGTGAGACGCTCGCCCGCCCCCCCGAATTCGACAAGTTGGTCGCCCGCTCGTTTTCGTTTTTTCGTCCTCTGTCTCCTGCGCAGCGCTCGCGGCGGCGGCGGCGGCGACGCGGGCGGGGAAACAAGGAGTTTCCGTTTCGTCGCACCGATCAGCCGTAGTTGAGACGGAACATGTCTGTGAGTCGCTTGAGGTTTTGTGTTTTGGGGAGAAAAGATGAGGCGGCGTCAGCGGAAAGGACACACCCAGAGAACACGACAGGACCAGGCGCCGGCCGGCAGCGGGCGGCGGCGGCGCCCGTGCGCGCGCGCAACCCCCCCCCCCCTCCGGAGGCGAAGACTTGAAGACGCACCGTTGGTCACCACGAAGCTGCTGCCGACGGGCATCAGGTGGAACACCTGGCTGAACTTGAGGGGCTGGCTCTCGCCCTCGGTCTGTGTTGTTGGAAACGAGAGGGGACAGTGAGCGAGAGAGCGAGAGAGCGGGGGACGACAGGGGCTCTCCGTCTCGCGTTGCCGACGCCGCCGCCGCCGACAAGGGGCCGGCCGACCGATCCAAGACTCACCAGGATGTGCCCCGTGACGAAGACGATCACGCCGCCGGACACCGACGGCTGGAAGTCGGTCGTCGACGGCGTCACCTTGCACCCGGCGAAGGGCAGCGCGCCCAGCTTCTGCCCGATGGCCTGCGGGCCCTGAAACTTCTCGCCCATGAACGTGAGCATCGACTGGTCCTGGTACAGGCTCACCAGGCCCGGCCGGTTGGACTCGAACATGCCGTAGTAGTAGGACAGGAAGGCGTTGCCGACCGCATCGGCGTCGACCGGGGCCGCCATCGAGCCTCTCCTCCTTCTCTGTTTGTTCGGTTTGAAAACGCCCAAGAATCAACCTCAATCCGCGAGCGTTGCTTGCAGAGCGCAGGAAGAGGGGACGAAGGCAGGGGGTTGATTGTCGCGAGCCGTCGAAATTGAGACACGCCGGGGAGAGGTGACCGCGAGCTGTTTTGATCGGCGCGAGCGCCGCACGCCGCCGCCGCCGCCGACGCCGACGCCGCCGCTACCGGCTCGAGAGCGCGCCTCGTTCCCTCCTCTCGTGGCCGCTGCTGTTGCTGTTGCTGCTGCTGCGTCGCGCGCCAATTTTACACAGTCGTGTGAAAGGAGCTCGTCCACCCTACCCGCGCACAAACTGCCGGTTGTCCCCCGCCGCGCGCTTCCCGTAAGGGTTGGCCGCGCTGAAGGCGTGCCCGCTCCGCCGGTGGTCGCCGCCCGCCCGCTTGTCGCCGCCGCCGCCGCGCTCGCCGCCGCGCTCGCCGCCGCCGCCGACGCCACCCCGCCCGCCCGCCGCCCCCTTGCGCGCGTGCGCCGCGCGGCTCTCGAGCGCCAGGCTCACGCGCGGCGGCACCGAGAACCCGAACGACCGCGCCACGGCCGCCAGGTCGAGCGCGTGCACGTTGAACGCCTCGCGCGCCGAGCCCCCGTGCGCCGCGTAGGCGAGCAGGTAGCCGCGGTAGGCCTCCTTCGCGCTCTGGTGCAGGTAGTAGTTCTTGGCGACCAGGCGCTCGAGCTGCGCCTGGACGTCCGACAGCTTGCTCGAGGGGAAGTCGTACTCGTTCAGGGGGACGCGCGCCTCGGCCAGCTTGGCCAAAAAACCCTTCTCCTGCGGCTGCAGCAGCAGGAGCGCGCGCCCTTTGCCGTCGCGGCCGCGCGCTGTGCGGCCGACGCGGTGGATGTACTCGCGCGGGTCGTCCGGCGGGTCGTACTGCACGATCCAGTCGACGGCGGGGATGTCGAGGCCGCGCGCGGCCACGTCCGTGCACAGCAGCACGCCCTCGGACGCGGCGCAGAACTCGAAAAAGGTCGCCGTGCGCTTCTGCTGCTTCTGCTTCCCGTGGATGTCTTTGACAGGCACGTCGATGTAGTTGAGCAGCTCCGCGTGGTACTTTACGGAGGCGCACGAGCTGAAGAAGACCATGACCTTCTTGCCGCGGTTGCGCTTGAGGAAGGTGAAGAGCAGGAGGAACCGCTTCTCCGCAGGGGCGACGCAGTAGCCCTGCTCGAGGCCCTCGCGCGTGGAGGCGGCGCGCGCGTCGTCGACGCCCACATACAGCGGGCGCGCGCGGAACGACAGGCGCGCCAGGTCCTCGACCTTCGTGGTCTGCGTCGCAGAGAACAGGGCCGTCTGGCGCTCGCGCGGCAGGAGGCGCACGATCTGGCGCATCTCCTCCTCGAACCCGATCTCGAGGATGCGGTCGGCCTCGTCGACCACGAGTGCGGCGAGCGAGCGCGTCACAAAGCCGGGAGTGTTCTGGAGGTGGTCCAAGAGGCGCCCCGGCGTCGCCACCAGCAGGTTGACGCCCTTTGCCAGGCGCTCGGCCTCAGCGCGCCGGTTGGCCCCGCCCATGACCAGGCCGTGCGTCTGGCTGTGCCCGTGCGCCATGAGGTCGCGCGCCACGCCGTAGATCTGCAGCGCGAGCTCGCGCGTCGGCGAGATCACCAGAGCGCCCGTGCCGTTGCGCGGCGCGTAGCGCGCGCGGTGCAGCAGCTCCACGCAGGGGACGAGGAATGCGAGCGTCTTGCCGCTGCCCGTGCGCGCGGCGCCCAGGACGTCGCGCCCGGCCAGCAGGGCGGGGAGCGTGCGCGCCTGCACCTCGGTCATGCGCGCGAAGCCCATGGCGGCGACGGCCTTGGCGGTGGGCTCGCTCAGGCCGAGCGAGTCAAAGGCTGCGTCCGACATGATCCCGGCGACGCTCGCGTTGTGGCGCTCGGGCGCCTCCTCGTCGTCGTCCGCGTCGTCGTCGTAGCCCTTGCCGGCGCCGGCGGGGGCGGCCTTTGGCGCCTTTTTCGGGAGGGAGGAGGGCTGGGGGTCGTCGCGCGCATCCTCGTCCTCGTTGTCGCCGTCGCCGTCATCGTCCGAGCCGGCGCTGGGTCCGTCGTCCTCCTCCTCCTCCTCCTCCTCCTCCGCCGGCTCCGGGTGCGCGCGCTTCTTGCTGGCCTTCTTGCTGCTGCTCTTGTAGGAGCGCTCGTCGTCTTGCTGCTGAGGTGCGGCGGCGGCGGCGGCGGCCTTGGGCGGGCGGGCGGCGACGGCGTCCTGGCGTGCGGACGGCGGCACGACGACGGCGGCGGCGGCGGCCGGCGGCGGCGCCGGCGACGGCGACGGCGCAGCGCCTTCATCCTCGCTGTCGCTGCCCCCCGCTCCCGGCTGCGCGGCGGGCTTCTTCCCTGCCCGCGAGCGCTTGCGGCGCTGCTTCTTCTCGCTCGAGGGCGGCGCGCCCTCGGCGTGGACGACCATCGCGCGAAGCTCCTTCTCGCGTTGTCAAGAAAGAGGCGGCGCGATTTGGGGGTGCCGAGTGATTGCTCGCGTTCAGAGGGAGAGGGGTGCGCGCGCGAGTTTCGATGTGGTTGAATTGGATGGTAGCACCTGTGTGGCCCGCTTGGTTGTCGTTTGGAGGAGGCTGTTGGCGCGCAAGAGAAAAGGAAATTCAGAGTACCGCTTCCGTACTGCCTTTTGCCTCTCCGAGCCCGACAACGATCGGGCCCCCGCCCCACGATAACAATTGGGTGCTCCGCCACTTCATCACCGAACGAACCTGCATTGCGCGCGCGCGCTCTCACACACAAGGCTCCAAACACGCGTCCACGCCGCCCTCCCTCCTCCCCCTTTCCCCCCAAACGCGCGCCCGCCCACCGATCGAGGGCCAAGAGACCCGCCCATTCGTCCTGCCCCGCATTAGCCAGCCCCACCAGCTGCCCGAGGACCACACTCTCATAGACAGAGGCGCGCGGTCAAGCGCGCGCGCTGCCCAACACGCCGACGCCGACGCCGACAGCGATCGCGACGCGCGCCCGCGGCGGCGGCGACGGCGGACGGGCCGGCCGGCGGCAAGGAACAGGGAGATAGGATGGCGTCCGCCAAGGCGGCGTCGGCCGCCGAGCAGCAACATCGGTTCGACGAGAGCGTGCTGGCCGTCGCGCGCCGCCACGCCGCCGAGCACGGCGCCACGCAGGACCACTTCACCACCTCGCCGGAGCTGCGCGCCGTGCCGCTCGAGGCGCTCGTGCAGTCGCTCAACCGCCTGCTGCGCGCCGAGCGGCTGGTCGCCGTGCGCGGCGGCGCCGGCGCCGGCGCCGGCGGAGGAGGAGCGGGGGGCGCGCCATCCACCGCGGGCGGCGGCCCCATGCGCTACCGCGTGCCCACGGCCGCCGACGCCCGCACGCGCGGCCTCGGCAACGAGGAGCGCATGGTCCTGCAGCGCGTGCGCGAGGGCGGGAACGCGGGCGTGTGGACCAAGGACCTGAGGCAGCGCACGAATCTGTCGCAGCCGCAGGTCGCGCGGATTCTCAAGGCGCTCGAGGCGCGGGCGCTGGTCAAGGCGGTAAAAGGGGTTGCGCACCCGTCGCGCAAGCTGTTCATGCTGGCCGAGCTGGAGCCGAGCCGCGAGATCACGGGCGGCGCGTGGTATATCAACAACGAGTTCGACGAGGACTTCATCGCGCAGCTGCGGCGCGTGTGCTTGAAGTACGTGGGCGGCCTGCCGAGGGGCGCGGCGGCCACCGTCGGCGACGTGGCGGCCTTTGTGCGGGCGAGCGGCGTGTTTGGGGTCGAGCTGCAGCCCGAGGACGTGGCGGTGGTGCTGGACACGCTCTACTACGACAATCTGCTGGACAAGCTGACGGCGGAGGAGGCCCTGGCCGAGGCGCGGGCGCACGGGGTGGCGCTGCGGCTCGAGGCCGAGGAGGAGGCAGCAGCGGCCGAGCGGGCCGCGGCGGCAGCGGGCGGCGGCGGCGGCGGCGGCGGGGGCAGCAAGCGGCGAAGGCGGCAGCAGCGGCAGCAGCGACGGCAACGGCGCGGCTCGGCAGCGCCGTCGTCTTCGACCTCGACGTCGTCGTCGTCGTCCTCCGAAGAGGAGGAGGACGACGAAGCCGCGGCCAAGGTGCGCAGCAGCGGCGGCAGCAGCAGCGAGCTCGGGGAGGGGGAGGAGGACGACGAGGAGGACGACGACGGCGGCGGCCGCCGGCCGGGAAAAAAGCGCGGCGGGCGCGCCGGCGCGGGCGCGGCGGCGGCGGCAAAGGGCAAGTCCAAGGCCAAGGGCGCCGGCAGGCCGCGCCGCCCGGCCAGCAGCAGCGGCGGCGGCTCCATGTCCGCGGAGGAGGAGGAGGACGACGAGCGCGACGGCGACGACAGCGACGGCCCCTCGCGCAGCGGGACGCTCGACTCGGAGGACGACGGCGGCGACGGCGACGGCGACGACGAGGACGACGGCGACTTCGGGGCGTCGGACGAGGACGGGGGGGGCAAGAAGTGCAAGCGGCGGGGCAGCGGCAAGGGCGGCAAGCGCCTCGGCAAGAAGGGCCCCGGCGGCGACCGGCGCGGCGGCGGCGCCCTCGGCCCCGGCGGCGGCCGCCGCGCGTCGGGCACGCCGCCCGCGGCCGCCGGCGGCGCGCCGGCCGCGCGATACCGGCTCGCCGCGCACCCGCTGCCGCCCTCGGGCGAGAGCGCGGCGCTGGCGGCGCCGTGCGGCGCGTGCCCCGTGGCGCAGGAGTGCCGCGAGGGGGCGCAGATCGCGCCGCAGTCGTGCGCGTACTTCCGCGACTGGCTGGACTTTTGATCCGCCGTGTTGATGTAAGGGAACGGAGGCGAGACGAGCGATATTTGTCGCGCGGACGGCGTCGTCGGCTCAAAGAGGTCCTCTTTTTTGCATGCCATTTTTCGAAATCCCCCCCGCCCCCCTCTTTTGGCCGACTCTGGACCATTCGACCACCCTCATCAGTGCGAGCACCACCATCATTACCGTCGCGGCCAGCGCCTCTGATGCTGCGCGGGTCCCCCGCCGCCCGCCAGGCCAATGCCGACGTCAGGCAGAGGTCCCAAGCACCGAGGCCCCCGCGTCCATCGCTGATTGCGCGCGCAAGCGGCAGCCCGGACCCCCACCGCGAGCACGATCGCAGCGAGGCCGTCTGCGGTCCCGCCCGCGACGCCGCCCGCTCGCCGCTGACGACCGGCGCGGCCCGCCGCCGCCTCGTCCTCTCGGCCGCGGCGGCGTCGGCCCTCCCCGTCCTTGCGGCTGCCGCCGCCGCCGCCGCCCCGGCAGGCGGCGCCCCTCCCGGCCCCGGCCCCCGCCCGGAGGACGCCGGCGGCGCCGCCACCTTCGCCACGACCTCCTCCGGCGCGCGGCTGCAGGTCGTCGACCGGGGCGCGCGCGGCGACGCCGTCCACCCGGGCGACCGCGTCGAGGTCGACTACTCGCTCCGCCGGCAAAACGGCTACTTCATCTACTCGACGGTCGAGGGCGTGTCGTTCCAGCCGCGCGACGTGCCGACAGGGGTGGTCGAGCTCACAATGGGCGGGGGGGCGGGGGGCGTCGGCGGCGCGGGCGGGCCGGGGGCCGCGCCCGCCGTCATCCGCGGCCTGGAGGAGGCGCTCGTGGGCCTGCGGGCCGGCGCGCGCGTCCGCGTGCTGGTGCCTCCGGAGGTCGGTTACTCGGACGGCGGCGCGGGCGCGCTCGGGCCGCTGCCGCCGACGTTCGCGACCAGGCGGCAGCTGCTCAACCACGTGCGCGAGCCCTTGCTGTTCGAGGTGGAGGTTCTGAAAGTGAAGAAGGGGGCCAAGTAGCGGCGTTGGTCGCGTGATTGGTGCTGCTTGTCAAACAGGTTGTATGTGTGTGTGTGAGACTGTTTTTTTTTCTTTTTCGGATCCCGGCGCGGTCGCCGAAACGGCCCCCTCCCCGTAAGCGCGGCACGACCGCGTCCCTCGTCCTCCTCTCCTGTGGCCCGTCGTGTTCCTCGCCTAGCGCTCCATCACGCTCTCGCACCGTATGAACCGCGCAAGAAAGGGGGGGG
>Ga0209390_10001782_pt1 | contig 40069 bp, 46 predicted proteins | sample BON01_FD_187212 | JGI IMG/M metagenome (GOLD analysis project Ga0209390, IMG submission 187212) | Freshwater microbial communities from Lake Bonney liftoff mats and glacier meltwater in Antarctica - BON-01 (SPAdes) (version 2) | ecosystem: Environmental > Aquatic > Freshwater > Ice > Glacier...
GGTAATCATCCCCAAAAATAACTGACATCTAAAGTAGAATTTTCTCATAATAGGGCAAGAGGATATTCTGCATGAAAAAATCACGATTTAGCGACAGCCAGATACTGGCGATACTGAAGCAAGCCGAGTCTGGCACCCCGGTAGCGAACCTGTGCCGAGAGCATGGTATGAGCAATGCCTGCTTTTACCAGTGGCGCTCTAAGTTCGGCGGTATGGATGCGTCCATGATGAAACGCTTGAAGGAGTTAGAGGACGAAAATCGACGGCTGAAGAAGATGTACGCCGATGAGCGACTCAAGGCCGAGATGGTTCAGGAGGCCTTGGCAAAAAAGTGGTGAAGCCATCTCGGCGAAAGGAGATGGCTCAGAAGGCACTGTCTGCGTACGGGGCGAGTATTGGCTTGGTGTGCTTAGCTTTTGGCATCAGCGAAACCTGCTTCCGATACCAGCCAATTCTGTCTGACGAGAACGCCGAGATCGCAGACTGGTTAATCCGTCTGACAGACAACCAAAAGGACTGGGGGTTTGGTCTGTGCCGTGATTATCTCCGCAACGTGAAAGGCCTCGATTGGAATCACAAGCGCGTCCGCCGGATTTACTGTGAACTGGAACTAAATCTGCGAATAAAACCCAGGCGGCGATTGGTGCGAGAAAAACCTGTACCACTGGCCGTACCTGATGCACCTAACCAGACTTGGTCAATGGATTTTATGCATGACCAGTTAAGCGACAGTCGAACGATTAGGCTTTTCAATGTGCTAGATGACTTTAACCGTGAGGGCTTGGGGATTGAAGCGGACTTCTCACTACCCGCTATACGAGTTATCCGCGCACTCGATCGGATAATCGAATGGCGAGGTAAACCCAAGCGACTACGTTGTGACAATGGGCCAGAATTTATCAGTCAAGAATTGAAAGCGTGGACGGACAAGCAAGGTATCCAGCTTGAATTTATTCAACCTGGCAACCCGCAACAGAACGCTTACGTTGAGAGATACAATCGAACAGTGCGTTACAGTTGGTTAAGTCAATACTCGTTTGACTCGATTAAGGAAGTCCAGGACTATGCCACGCAGTGGCTTTGGTTTTACAATAATGAACGGCCTAACAAGGCCAATGGTGGCTTTCCACCGAAACAAATGCTGACGGCAGCATGACTTCTACTTTTGAAGTTAGTTAAAAAAGGGATGATTACCCGCTGTTTTAGGGTAGGAGCCTGCCTGCAGGCGACCTGAAACCATCTATGGAATGCAATCCTGCCTGCAGGCGACCAGAAACCATCTATGGAATCCAATCCCGCCTGCAGGAGACCTGAAAATTTCAGGCGCCCTACCCCCTCTCCAAAACCACAAAACTATAATCGTATGGATTTTGGCCAGAGGCAGAGAAATCTTCTCGACCTAACTCTTCCCATTGGGTTAGATCGAATTGCGGAAAGAACGCGTCGCCTTCTACTTCCGCGTGCACCTGAGTCATATAGAGACGCTGTGCTAGTGGTAGTGCTAGTGCGTAGATCTGTGCGCCGCCGATCACTACGGCCTCGTCAGCCCCGTCAATCAACGCAATGCTTTGCGCTAAGGAAATAGCTTCATCTAGAGTGCGGACAATCTTAACGCCCTCGGCAATATAGGTGGGGTCTCTCGTGATCACGATATTGGTGCGCCCCGGTAGCGGCCGCCCTATCGACTCCCAAGTCTTGCGCCCCATGATGATCGGCTTGCCCATCGTGACGCGCTTGAAGTATTTCATGTCCTCGGGAAGATGCCACGGCAAAGCATTAGTGCGACCGATAGTTCTATTTCGAGACATCGCCCAGATCATAGTAAGTTTCATAGATCAGCTTCTTTATACGGCCACTGGCGCTTTGATATGCGGATGGGCTTCATAACCGACGATTTCGAAATCTTCGAATTCATAGCTGAATATATCCGCGGGCTTGCGCTTAATCTTCAAGGTTGGAAGGGCGAATGGCGTACGCGTCAACTGCAGCACCGCTTGTTCTATATGATTACTGTAAAGATGGGTGTCACCGCCTGTCCAAACGAAATCACCTACCTCTAGGTTGCATTGCTGCGCCACCATATGCGTTAACAGCGCATAGGACGCGATATTAAACGGCACACCCAGGAACGTATCCGCGGAGCGTTGATACAACTGACAGGAGAGTTTGCCATCGGCTACGTAGAACTGAAACAGTGAATGGCAAGGAGGTAACGCCATCTGATCCACATAGGCCGGGTTATAGGCTACGACCATCAAGCGACGAGAGTTCGGGTTGCTACGAATCTGCTCTATTAGCTTGCTGATCTGATCTACGGACTGACCATCGGGACCGGGCCACGAGCGCCACTGGAAACCATAGACGGGCCCTAGGTCCCCTTTTTCATCGGCCCAGTCATCCCAAATCGATACGCCATTCTCTTTCAAATAGCGGATATTGGTATCGCCACTTAGAAACCACAGAAGTTCAATAATGATAGAGCGTAGATGCAATTTCTTGGTGGTAAGCACCGGGAAGCCGGCGCTAAGATCGAAGCGCATCTGATGACCGAAAACTGAACGAGTGCCTGTGCCAGTCCGGTCGGCCTTAGTCGCACCTTCATCGAGGATTCTTTGTAATAGATCGAGATACTGTTTCATATGCGCTTACACTTAAACCTGTTATGCGTATTTCCTAGGAATTAATTTGCGTGGGCTTTCGATAGGCCACAACCATCAACACTATGCCAGCGATGATCATCGGTAACGAAAGTATTTGCCCCATCGTCATCCAATCGAGGGCGACAAAGCCAATACCCTCATCGGGCTCTCTGAAAAATTCTACGAAGAAGCGTTGCACACCATAGCCGATGCCGAACAGGCCTGAGATCGCGTACATGGGGCGTGGGCGCGAAGAGAACCACCACATCAGGGTGAATAGCACCACGCCTTCGAGGGCAAACTGATAGAGCTGCGACGCATGCCGTGGGAAGGCGTCGACATGGGGAAAGACCATACCCCAGGCAACGTCGGTATGCCGCCCCCATAACTCGCCTCCAATGAAATTGCCCAAGCGCCCCGCGCCGAGCCCGAAGGGTGCCAAGGGGGCGATGAAATCGAGCACTTGAAAATAAGGTTTGTTGAGTTTGCGAGAGTACCAGTACAGCGCTGCCATTACGCCGAGTATGCCACCATGAAAAGACATACCGCCTTCCCAAACGCGCAGCGCCCATGTCGGATCTGACAATACTTTGTCAAAATTATAAAATAGGGCTGAGCCAATGCGCCCACCGAGCACCGCGCCTAGCGCTCCGTAGAAGATTAGGTCGGAGATCTGCTCATCATTCCATTGCCCTGGCGTCTTGCGTGCCCTGTACAAGGCCAACAACCATGCACCGCCGAAGGCCACGATGTACATGATGCCGTACCAGTGCACGGAGAGGGGGCCAATGGAGAAAGCGACTGGGTCGAATTGCGGATAAGTGAGCATGCACAGGATCTTAGCTAGGGGGTGAAGTACGGGATACATGTTAAGCGCATGGCCGTAGCGTGTGCCGTGATGCTCCCCTATGGTCTTAGGCCTTGTCAAGGTGAAACAGCTGGCAGGCCTTTAGCCGAGTAACGCCAACAGCGCCTTCTTCTTCTCGAGGGAGAGTGCGTGAAACTTCTCAACGACTTTATGAGCGGGCTTTGGCAGGGCAGGATGTAAACCTAGGCTATCGACAGTGGATTGCATGTCACGCGCCAGAAGCGCGGCAAGATGCTGCTCCAGCAACAGCGTGATCTCGGAGTTCATGCTGCGCCGATTTAAGCGTGAGATCTCTGACAAGTGCGTGTGGTACTCGGAGGGCAGCCGCAGAATAAACTTATTTTTCTCGAGCGCTTGAGTCACGCCCGGCGAGGTTTTTCGTTGCAGTTCCTGTGTCATAAGCTGACCGTCTCTAAATTAATCAATTATTGCGCGTGGAACGCAGTAGTCGATCCACCCCGGCATTATACAGGGCCATATCGACACAGCTACGCACCATCTGCGCATCATCCATCTGCATCACTTGTTCTAGCAGTTCCTTTGCTGCGTTAAACGTCATACTGCGCACCACTGCCTTTACCTTGAGTAGTGTCGTCGCGTTCATCGACAGGACATCGAAACCCATCGCCATTAGCAATACGGCACCGCCCGGGTCTCCCGCCATTTCACCGCAAATACTGACGGTTTTGTTCTCTAAGTGGGCCTGCTCCACCACAAACTGCAAAGCTTGCAACACTGCGGGGTGAAAAGACGAATACAAACTCGCGACGCGCGGGTTATTTCGATCCACTGCGAGAAGGTATTGGGTGAGGTCGTTGCTACCCACCGAGATGAAGTCCACTAGGCGGCTGAGCGCGCGAGTCTGATACACCGCTGCAGGTACCTCGATCATCACCCCAATCGGCGGCATACGCACATCCAAGCCCTCTTCACGCAATTCCCGGAAGGCTCGCTTGATAATCTGGATTGAGCCGGTGACCTCTTGAATATTAGAGATCATGGGCAGCATGATCTGCAGATTGTCCAGCCCCTCACTCGCACGGATCATGGCGCGCACTTGCGCAATGAATATCTCGGGGTGGTCCAGCGTAACGCGAATCCCGCGCCAACCTAAGAATGGGTTCTCTTCTTGAATTGGGAAATAGGGTAGGGCCTTGTCACCGCCGATATCCAGAGTCCGCATGGTCACCGGTTTAGGCGCGAAGGCGAACAACTGCTCCCTGTAGATCGAGGCTTGCTCCTGTTCGCTCGGAAAGCGTTCGCTCAACAGGAACGGAACCTCGGTGCGGAACAGTCCAATACCCTCGGCACCATGATCCAGGGAGCGCACCACATCGGACATCAGACCGGTGTTCACCCACAGGTTCACGCGATGAGAGTCGAGGGTTTCGCAGGGCAGGTCAATGAGCCCTTCTAGCCCCTTAACTAGCTGTTCTTCCTCTTTAATGACTTCGCGGTAACGGTTGCGTAGTTGATCGCTTGGGCTGCTGTAGACCTGACCGTTATAGCCGTCCACGATAAGCTCGCGGCCATCGAGCTGACGAAAAGGCAAATCCACGACCCCCATGGCCGTAGGGATGCCCATAGTCCGCGCCAAAATCGCGACGTGGGAGTTACTCGAGCCACGCACAGATACCAGCCCCATAAGCTTCTCTTTCGGCACCTCGGCGAGCATGGCGGCAGTGAGTTCCTCGCCTACCAGTATCGTGTCGTCTGGGTACTCGGTTTTCACTGCATCGCGATTCTGCAAGTAAAACAGCACTCGGCTGCACAGGTCCTTGATGTCGGCCGCGCGTTCACGTAAATAGGGGTCCTTCATCATCTCGAAGGCGCGCACATGGTCTTTGGCAACTTCGGCAAGCGCGCCTTGAGCCCATTGTCCTAGACGTATCCGGTCGATGACTTCCTTGCCCAGTGCATCGTCATCTAAGATCCGCAGGTAGACGCCGAACAGGTCGCGCTCCTCAGGCCGCAGGCGCGTCTCCAGATTACTGATGAGGCCGCTCATATCATTGCGAACGGCCTCTAAAGCCGTATTGAAGTAATCCACCTCTTTACCAATATCAGCGCAGACACGCTGGGGGATAAGATCAAGATCCGCGGGCGGAAATACCACGACAGCGTGGCCGATAGCGACGCCCGTAGCGCCGGCCACGCCATTGAAACTGGATTCGGACGTGCGCTGGCCGGAGGGGCTGATACCCTGTATAGCGCCAGTGGCCTCGGCGGCGGCGATCACGCCTGCTAGCTGCGCCGATAAGGTGATCAGGAAGGCCTCCTCGCCCTCATCGAAGCTGCGTTTCTCCCGATGCTGCACTACCAAGACGCCTAGTACTTTACGATGGTGAATAATGGGCACACCAAGAAAGGAGCTAAATTGCTCCTCCCCAGTTTCGGACAGGTAAAGATAATTTGGGTGTGAGCGGGCGTCCTCTAGATTGACAGGCTCTGCATTGCTGGCCACAAGGCCAACCAAGCCTTCCCCTAGCTGCAGGCGCACGTGGCCGACGGATTCCTTCTTGAGGCCTTCGGAGGCCATTAGCACATGGCTATTGATTTCGGGATCAAGCAGATAGACGGAACACACCTGAGTGTTCATGGCTGCACGTACGCGGGATACGATGACATCGAGGGCCGACTGCAGATCCTTAGCAGTGTTTACCTCTTGGACTATTTCTCGCAGCCTTTCCAGCATCATGCTCGGTTCCAGGGTCGTTGAGTACGCTATATGTCGTTGTCCATGCGCCCATGACAGCTTGGAGAGTGCCCGATACAAGACGCTATCCAGCTAATAGCTAATAAATAATAAATAAAACAATGAGCGCAGGTGTTCGGTTAGGCGCGAAGCGACTGATTCAATGGCAGCACCAACTCTTTCAGTGCCTGCCGATAGACCTCTCGCTTGAAGTCGATAACCTGACTGAGAGGGTACCAGAAACTTACCCATTGCCAGTCATCGAATTCCGGCGTGCCGTTGGTCGCAAGGTCAATTTTGTCCTCTGGGGCGCGTAGTCCGAGAAGATACCATTTCTGCTTCTGGCCAATGCACACTGGGTTAGAGTGCTGCCGGATTAGATTCTTGGGCAATTGATAATACAGCCAGCCTTTGGTGGAGGAGATGATTTCGACGTCCTCCGGCTCGAGCCCTACCTCTTCTTTAAGCTCTCGAAACATAGCGTGTTGCAGCCGCTCGCCATGGCGAATACCGCCCTGAGGGAACTGCCATGCCTCTTGCCCTATCCTTTTAGCCCAGAGTAACTGACCGCGCGAGTTGCAGATGATGATACCAACATTCGGCCTAAAACCTCTCGAATCTATCATCGGTGCAACCGTTCCTTATCGAAAAAACATCTCTAGCATTGTTTCACATGTGCAGCAGCTTGTTCAACGGCCGCGCAAGGCACTAGAGGCATTCGCTGTGTATGCATGAATCGGTATAATGCCCCTCTTTCTTACTGTCTGCGGATATCCCCTACACATGGCTTTGGCAATTTTCGATCTCGATAATACCCTGCTCGGCGGCGATAGCGATCATGCCTTCGGCGATTTCCTAATCAGCGAGGGGCTTGTTGACCCACTCTCCCATAGAGCCCGCAACGATGCGTTCTACGAGCAATATAAACTCGGCGCTCTGGATATGGCGGCCTATACCGAGTTCGCGATCGCGGCAGTGGCAGGCTTGACCCGAACGCAGCGCGACGCTCTACACGCAAAATTCATGGCAAGTTTCGTGAAGCCGATGATGCTGCCGGCAGCCTTAGCATTACTAAAACGACATCGCGATGCCGGCGACTATTGCCTGATTATGACTGCCACCAATCGCTACGTGACAGAACCTATTGCCCGATATTTAGGTGTAGATACGATTATCGCGACCGAGTTGGAACTGATAGATGATCGTTTCACAGGAAAAGTAGCAGGTATTCCAAATTTTCAGGCAGGAAAGGTCCGCAATCTAGACTTTTGGTTAGCGGAACAGGCGGGACAGCAGGGCTTGGACAATAGCGTGTTCTACAGCGACTCGTTTAATGACCTCCCCTTGATGGAGCTCGTCACACGCGCCGTAGCGGTAGACCCCGACGAGACTCTGCGCAGAATCGCTCAAGAGCGCGGCTGGGAAATTATCAGCCTGCGCTAAAAATCACTCGATAGTGGCCAGCCCAATCTCTACGATCAAATCGTCGGCCAGTTGTTCAAGCTGAGACTGCAGAGCCTCTATGCTCAACTCTACCGGTACTTTAAGGACTGCTTGTGCGTTGAACAGGGCCTCACCGGACATCGGCGCAGTGCTGATGTGGGAGCTGAGCTCTTCCACATTGACTTGCTGCGCGGCAAGTGCGCGCGAGATTTCTTTAACAATACCTGGTCGGTCATTGCCGACCAGTGTTAGTCGCAAGGTCCTCTGACGCTGTGCCGGCTCGCCCACACTGACTTTTTCTACAACTAATTTGAGAATAGAGGAGAGACTTTGCAAGTCTTGCACGAGCGCATCGGCGTGCGCATCGTCCACGCTGACGCGCAAAATACCGGCAAACTTACCCGCTAGGTGGGACATATTGCTTTCCAACCAATTGCCAGAATGACGCGAAATCGTATCCGACAAGCGCTCGACAAGCCCAGGCTTGTCGTCGCCAATGATGGTCAATACCAAGTAACTTGCCACTTCCTTCTCCCCCTTATCGCTCTTCTTACTTACTTCTCAAGCCCGCCTCACGCACCAATCGTAATGGTCCGTGGGAACTGACCAAACTCTTCCCAATAGCTCACCCGCTCTGGCAGCTGATCCTGCGGTAATTGTACTTTGCCATTGATGTCCGTAACCCGAGACACGAGGCTGTGCTCTCCAGGCGTTGCGTCCTTCCAGTCGAACTGGAACAATTTCCACGTGAACTGGGAGGCTGCCGGATCGATCATGGCCTGTTGCCAAGGACCGTTGTCGATCTTCACTTCGACACTCCGAATCGGCGTGCCATCGTTGAGTACAAAGCCAGTCACCGTGTGATCCGCCCCGTTCTTAGTAACGCGTGCCACTACAGATTTCAGGTTCATTTTCGCGACCGAATTTTCGACCCAGCGCTCTTGTCCACCGACCTCTTCGCGCTTGAGCGTCACATAGTCACGGCCCATGAAGCGCCCCATATAGCGCGTATCCTGAACATGAATTTGCGTCAGCCACTTCACGTTCGCAACACCATACCAGCCCGGGATAAGCAGGCGCACGGGCTTGCCGTGGAAGTGTGGCAAAGGCTCCCCGTTCATCTCGAAGGCCAGCATATTATGCTCGCTAAGCGCGTCCTCAACAGACAGGCTGCGTGCAAAGGCGGTTTGCACCGTGCGACCTCGCAACTCTTCTTCCCCAATATCTGCGCCAAAGAAGACGATCTCTTTGCCTTCAGGCTGTATTCCTGCTTCTAGCAAGATGTCGCGCAGACTCACACCGCGCCAAGAGGCATTGCCCACTAGCCCATGGAACAAGCGTGCACCATTACCGCCGCACTCGAAGCCCACATCCTTTGCAATCGTTTGGCGCGCGCGTAGTTGATCCAGCGAGAACGTCAAGGGACGATCGACCAAGCCCGTCACGCGCAGCTGATAACTGGCATTGTCGACCTCGGGTTGACCGTAATGCTGCACGAGATAGAAATCGTCGTTCGACGTGTAGAAGCTGTCGATCTTGCTGGTGTCTTGAAAATGTGTAGCGCCGGGGCGTACCGGGAGCACACGGAAGGTATCGGGCACATCAGAGAAGGGGATTTCCACTTCACTTTGCGCGAGAGCAGGCATTAGCCAGCTTGGGAAAGCGCTCGCTCCTATGGCTATGGCGCTAGTGCCCATCGCATTCTTGAGCAGTTTTCTTCTCTCTGGATTCTCCGGATTCATCGGCGTACCTCATCTTGTTTTTGTTAGTTGACGATCTCGTCACAGCGCTGCTGACGATACCACAGGGCTGAATTCTTGCCTATATCGTCATTTGGCTTCGCTCTGACGCGTTTACCATGTCACTAAGACATGGCCCATGTGCCGAGCTGGACTTAGTCCCCCAAATTTGGAAAGATCAGGCGGCTGCCTAGAAACAAGCGTGCACCATAAAATTAGAAGCACATAGACGTTCGACTGGGGAAATAAAATGAGAAAGCTCTTAACACGTTGCTTGAGCACGATCCTCTGTACTGGCTTTGCGCTGAGTGCCGGTGCCCAAGACACGATACGAATTGCCTATATAGACCCGCTCACTGGCGCATTCTCGGCCACCGGCTATAACGGCCTCGTGCAATTTCAATTCGCTGTCGAGGAATTGGTTAATAGCAAAGGCGGCGTCCTTGGCGGTAAACGCCTAGAGATTGTGGCTTACGACAACAAGGCGAGCGCACAGGAATCCCAGCTTCAACTGCGTCGCGCCATAAGCGAAGGCATCCAGTTCATCGCCCAAGGCAATAGCTCTGCGGTCGCCGGCGTGCTAACCGATGCTATCCGCCGTCACAATCAACGCAATCCCGAACAGCGCCTGCTTTTCCTCAATTTCGCGGCGGTAGACCCCGCACTTACCAATGAAAATTGTAGCTTCTGGCATTTCCGCTTCGACGCGCACGCGGATATCAAGATGCAAGCGCTTACCGACATGATTGCCCAGCGCGAAGATATCAAGCGCATCTATATCATCGGACAGGACTATTCCTTCGGGCAGGCAGTCGCCGACTCCGCTGTCGGGCAGCTAGTGGCCAAGCGACCCGATATCGAGATCGTTGGCAACGAGCTGCACCCGATGGAGACCGTGAAAGATTTCACTCCCTATGTGACCAAGATCGTCGCCGCGAAGCCGGACGCGATCATTACCGGCAACTGGGGTGCAGATATGGTGAGCCTTGCCCGCGCGATTACCGATTCCGGGATCACTGTACCTGTCTATACCTATTACGCGGCATACGACGGTATTACCGCGACCCTAGGAGCCTCTGCCAAAGGGCAATTCCGCATGGTGCACGAGGGCCATTTCAACCCACCACCCACGCAGGCTTATGCCGAGTATGTGCGCGCGTTCAAAGCCAAGTACCCCGAACAAGATATAAGCTACCCTCGCATCATCAATACCGTGCAGATGCTCGCCAAGGCTATAGAGCAAGCTGGCTCTGTCGATCCAATGGCAGTTGCCTACGCCCTCGAGAACATGGAGCACACCAGCATTGGCGGCGAGCGCCTAATGATGCGGGCAGAGGATCATCAGCTCTTTCAACCCGTACAAATTTCAGTACACACGGACGAAAACATCGAATTCGACGGGGATAATTCTGGCTTTGGTCTGTTGACAGAAGTAAGTATTCCACTAGAGAACACGCTACTCCCAACGAGTTGCGAGATGCGGCGGCCCTAGGGAACCTCTTAACCGTGGCCGTTTAATATAATATGAATATAATTCATTCTTTAACGACGGCCAGCCAACGTGACTGAGACGAATACGACAACGCTTTTGGCAGGAAACGACTCGCTTGCCGTGCTACCGCCCCTGCATATCGACATCGCAGATCTGCGCCGAGGCGTCGATAATTACCATGTCGATGTACGCATGAGTCCAAAATTCGCCGGTGATGTTCGCCGCTTAGCGACAACGCTACTACAAAGAGCGATTTCACAGAACCCACAGCCCATAGACAATAATATCTTCAATCCTTTGCGGGCCAGCTATCTCGATGTGATGACACACCTCATCCACCGCGTGAAGACGAATCTCAGTGTCGATAGCGTTAAACTCTTAGAATTTGCTCTCCTAAAGCTTATCTTGACCACCACGCAAGGGCTGCTCAATGCCACTATCGACGAATTAAAAGAGAGCTCGTCGGAGTCTCAGGAGCGCTTCTCAGCCAATTCGCTTACTACCAATCAGCGCCTGTTCTGGCTGCAACGTCAGTACGACGCAATTCTCATGAATATTAATCAGCAGATTTTTGCACAACTGGAGCGAGTGGAAACACGCCAATTGCACGATGTCCGCCTGCAATTGAGGTGGTGACCAATCGCAAACTCATCTCGCAGATGACCAACTAAGACAAGCAAAATCCACAGTAATGGTGAAGACGAATTGGACTTATTATGTTGGAGCTAAAGCACCTTAAGACTATTGTCGCCATTCAAGAAAACGGCAGCTTGGTGCTGGCAGCGGAGAAACTCTTCCTAACCCAATCGGCGCTCTCCCATCAACTTAAAGAGATTGAGTCACGCCTTGGCGTTAGCCTTTTCATACGCAAATCACGCCCTTTGCGCCTGACCGCCGCAGGTGAGCGGCTTCTAGAGACTGCCCGCTCCGTGCTTCCCATCATGACAGGCACCGAGCGTGACATGCAGCGATTTGCTGGAGGCGAAGCCGGCAGATTACACATCGCCATCGAATGCCACAGTTGTTTCGATTGGCTGATGCCCGCCATCAATCAATACCGGAACCACTGGAAGGATGTTGAGCTTGACCTGAGTACGGCGTTTAATTTCGTGCCATTGCCCGCGCTACAAAAGGGCCGCCTCGACGTCGTCATCACTTCGGAACCCAAACCACTGAGCGGCATTCATTATGAGCCCTTATTCCGCTTCGAGATTCTTCTTGCGGTGGCAAACACCCATCCACTGACAAAATTGGAACGAGTGCCTGCGGCCGCCTTGCGAGAAGAGACCTTAATTACCTATCCAGTTGATCAAGAGCGTTTGGATATTTTTACGCACTTCCTACGGCCCGCCGATGTCGAACCGCTGGCAGTACGCACAGCAGAATTGACGTTAATGATGGTGCAGCTGGTAGCGAGTGGGAGAGGGGTCTGCGCGTTGCCCAATTGGGCGCTAGCCCCTTATCTACAAGGCGGGCATATCAGCGCAATCCCGCTAGGCGAAACGGGACTGCTCTCCACGCTCTACCTGGCAGTGCGTGAGGAGCAACTCGATACGCCCTATGTGCGCGAGTTCATCAATATAGCCAAGGAAACTTGTTTCCAGACCCTGAAGGGGATCAACGTCGTCGCCACACTTCATTAATGATGGTGATGGCCGCCCGGGGCATGTACGTGGCGATGCTCAAGCTCTTCCGCATTCGCGGCACGCACGCCGACGATCTCGACCTCATAATGCAAGGTTCGCCCCGCAAAAGGGTGGTTAGTGTCGATGTCGACATTGAAGCGCCCTGCCTTCACGATGAGAGCGCTGACCACCCCCTGATTCGTCTGCACCCCCACTACCATTCCCGCGCTAAGCTTCTTCTGCACACTGGTGAGGCGCAAATGCTTGATGGGGACACGCTGGAAGGAGTTGCCCTGGCGCTCTCCATAGGCCTGTTCCGGCGCAAGTGTGATAGAAATCTTATCACCCACCGTCTTGCCCGACATCGCTGCCTCCAAGCCCGGAATCACATTCGCGTGACCGTGCAGATACCATAGTGGCTGATCTTCACTCGAGCGCTCCAACCATTGCCCAACCTCACCCTCTTTACTCACTTCTGCCAATTTATAGTGAAACGCAACGGCACAGTCGTCAGAGACGGTCATTGTGGCGGCTTCGGTGGTCTTCTTAACGGCTTTCTTTGCTGGCTTTTTCGCGGGCTTGCTCTCAGCGTCTGACATTGCACTCATCCTCTAAACGAAAGTGCGGCGAGTTTAGCAAACAATCTGCGCGTAAAGACAGCTCGCTAAAACGATCTCACTACCAGTTTGAAGTGCCTATATCGCCTCTACAGACCATCGCAAACTAAGACATCCCTAAGAGTCTCTTAATCTTCGGGTATTATATTGACCAGGGTACGGTTGCGCCCTAAAGGCTGCAAACAGGGCCTTCGAGCTAGGTGAATGCTCTAATATTCGGCCAACAAGCTCTACCAAGATAGACAGACATCAACTTTTCATCTAGTTAAAATTTGATAGCCACTAATGATGTCATGGTGATATTATCTTGGGAGCCTCTGCATAACCCAAGCGCACGAAAGGCATCTGCGTGCCCCTATTCCTTAAGAGATTAGTAGCCAAACAATGTCCGATCAACAACTCAAGTTTTCCCCCTTAACTATTAGAGTTAAAGAGCACATCCGTCGTCTTCGTCTAGATGCTGGCTATTCAATGACAGAAGGTTCGAATTTGCTGGGCGTGTCCCGCAAACAGCTCGAAGACATTGAAACCACTAGAGATTACGGTTGCCACATCGAGTTAGAACTACTCGCTAAAATCAAAGTTATCTATAAGGTCTCAATCGACGACCTTCTTGGTGAATTGGCTAACGACGGTGAATCGGAGTTACTTATCCGCAAACGTCGCCGCAACACACTTTAGAGACTTATTATCTAGACCAGTCACTACTCGAGGCATCGCCTCGATTCTGCCGTTTTCGAAATCAGGCAATATAGTGTATAATGCCTGTCTTTTTACACGATAGGTAAAGGAACAGCTATGGCGACTAAGCCCAAGAAAGACCCTGCGTTAGACAATCGCGTTAATCTCGCAGAGCATGTCGATGCGTTCCTCAAATCCGGCGGCAAAGTAAAGCAGATCGCCTCTGGAATAAGTGGTCAAACAACGACTAGCGGCCCTCGGCAGATCGTTCTAAGCCACAAGAGCAACGCCTAGTAATCGCATTCGCCATCGTCCTAATTTGATGGCATGCGGCTAGTCATAATAGTCCCTATAATGGCCTCTAAAGCGGTCCGCCATGGACACTCAGAATCTTAAAGCGTTCGTCGCAGTCGCAGAACATCTCTCGTTCTCTGCAGCGGCGGAACAGCTGCACATCACCCAGCCTGCTATTAGTAAGCGCATCCATCTTCTGGAACAACAACTGGCCTCCTTGCTCTTCGATAGAGTTGGCAGACAGGTGTCTCTTACTGAAGCAGGGCGCACTTTGTTCCCCCTCGCGCAGAATATTCTAGATGCTATGAACATGGCCAAGCAGGCTGTGGCAGACTTGTCTGGCGAAGTACGCGGACAACTTAAGCTGATTACTAGTCATCACATTGGCTTACATCGACTGCCGCGCGTCTTACGCGACTATACACAACGCTATCCGCTAGTAGAGCTCGATATCCGCTTCATGGACTCAGCCGAAGCCTATGCCGCTGTGCAAAAAGGGGAGTCAGATCTAGGCATTATTACGCAGGTCGAAGGCATCGACTCTCTAGTGAGTTCTCGTACTATATGGGTCGACAAGATGCTCTTCGTATCAGCTCGACAGCACCCCCTAAGCACACTGCCTAAGGTAAGCCTTAACGACTTGTGCCTTTATCAGGCCTTGCTACCAGAGCGACGTTTCTACACGACAAAATTGGTAGAGGCATTGTTTATCCGCAATGACCTAGACCTTAAGATTAATCTGTCGACCAATTTTTTAGAAACCATCAAGGCTCTTATTTCGGCCGGATATGCGTGGGGAGTGCTGCCCGAGACGATGTTGCAAGATGACAGCCTTGCGGTGCTTCCAGTAATAAACGAGGAGACTGGAGAGGCAATTCAACTCAGTCGCAATCTAGACTGCATCTACCATCAGCATAGATCGATGAGCAATGCGGGCAAAGCGTTCTTCGACTTACTGTGCGAACGCGCCGACCCGCTTTAAATCCTATCATTTCGCAAGCTGCCGAACTTCATAGCCCTTCTTGTGCAACATATTTAGCAGCCCGTCTTCACCGACCAAATGGGCCGCCCCAACTAAGACAAACTCGGTATCGGAATCACTGAACATAGACTCGATGATGGGCATCCAATTTAGATTACGTTGCACTAACAAGCTGTCATAGAGTTCCGGGTATCCCTCTTTCATGTCCTTGACAAAGAGAGTATCGAGCAACTCATCATCACCACTTCGCCACGCAGCGAGCATCTCGTTCATCGAAGTACCCATTTCATCAAGATCTTCCAAAGACAGACGAATAAACTCGCTCTCGTTACCTATGCCCATTTCCGCTATGTAGCCAATCTGCGCATCGATAGGCTCAAGTTCCCCAAGTGCTTTCCCATCGCCAATTGCCCGCGCATTGAAATAAGCATCCACCCCTTCTGGAGTAAAGCCAAGCTTTTGAAATTCGAAAACCTGTAGGGTGGAGACCAAGAGCCCTGGCTTAAATTTCTCTAACATCTGAATCGGCATGCCGATAGTGACAAGGTGATCCGCTAAGGCCTGATAAGTGCTGTTATCAAGAACTGTGCGTAGACTTTGATCACCTTTATAGGTCAGCTCTTGTAACAGCCGCGCCTGTACTGACATGTCACTGAGGCCTGCGATATCCGTCTCGAAATAAAGTTGTTCGGAAGCCCCATAAGCTGTCTCGAAAGGTGTGGGAAGTGGAAAGTCGGAAGGGCGTAGCAGGTGGACTGTGCCGCCTAGGTAAACACTCTGCGCGTCTTTTGTGGCAACCCAAACGGACGTTTGCGCGAACGCTGGCGCGCAAAGTGACAGCGCACTGAATATGAAGATTGCGCGCGAAATTGCGCTACAGCGACCGAGAACATTGCGTGGCATAATATGAACCTTAACGTTTGATTTACAGGGGACTTAGCTTAAAGGTAGCATGCAATCCCCAAAAGTAAAAAAACCAGAGTTTTTCATGGCAAAACTTCTATTTCGCCTACGTAATGTTCCCGACGACGAAGCTGAAGAGGTCAGGCAATTGCTCGACGAGCATGGCATCGAAACCTATGAGACCGACGCGGGCAATTGGGGCATTTCGCTGCCAGCCATCTGGCTTGAGAACACAGATCAGTTCGAACGTGCGAAGGCACTATTGGGCGAGTATCAAACAGAGCGCGCGATCCGTGTTCGTGCCGAGTTCGACCAGCTACGCAGTCGTGGCGAGCACCCCTCGCTTCTCGCCACATTGCGCGCACAGCCCTTGAAATTCCTTGCCTACTGCGCGGCCATCGGCGTCATACTTTATCTTTCGATCGGCAGTTTTTTTAGCTTCTAGAGACTTGCACTGAAGCCAATCTTTAGCGTCTCCAAATTGTCGATTCTCCCTTCCATTACATCCCCCGGCCCAACGGCAGAAACGCCTGCGGGAGTGCCGGTAAAGATGAGATCTCCAGGGCGCAAACGATAATAAGTGGAAAGCTCTGCTATCAACTCAGGGATATTCCAAATTAGATCGCTAATCATGCCCAGTTGTCGCAGCTCTCCGTTAACGAGTAGAGAAATGGTCGCGGACTCGATGCTACCAGCCTGCGCCGCTGGTGTAATCGCTGAGACTGGAGCGGAATTATCGAAGCCCTTTGCTGTGTCCCAAGGGCGAGCGTTCTCCTTCGCCTCGGCCTGCAAGTCACGTCGAGTGAAATCTATGCCAACAGCGTAGCCATAGATTGCGGACTTCGCTTCCACGAGACTAAGTTCTTGTCCTTTGTTTGCCAAAGCCTCACCGGATAATGCCACCACTAGCTCTACTTCGTGGTGCAAGTCTTGAGTGCGAGACGGGAAGGGCAACATGGCCCCGTTGTCCGTCACTGCATTCGACGGCTTACTGAAAAAAAACGGCGATTCGCGCTCCGGAGAGCCGCCCATTTCCCTTGCATGCGCGGCATAATTGCGTCCAACGCAGTAGATACGATTGACGGGAAAGCGTTCAATCTGCGCAACAATGGCGACAGAGGGCGTGACAGGATCAAAGAGGTATTTCATAAGTTTCCTTCATATTTTTGGAATTTCATAGCGGCGCGAGATACGGCGTTTAGCGGCCGATGTAAGCCCTCAATCGCGCCGGGAATTCGCGTTGCGTCAGTACTTGGGAAAGCTGCCACTGCTCTGCCTCGTCAACCTCACGCAGGAATCTCACTGCGCTCTTCTCTAGCACCGCTAGGGGCAGGCCATCTTTATACAATATACGATTTTTCGCAAGTTTAGGGAGCCGTGTTTCAGGCAGCACGATGCCTAGAAGATTGACAGGGTCCGCCGCGGCTATGCTGACATACTCCGTGCCACGCGTTGGCGCGTCTTGATTCTTCGCGAACTGCCTTAAAGTACTAACCGACTCTTGCAAGGCAAACTGTTCCCCCGCAATGCCAGCGATAAAACGCCCCCCGCGAATACTGCCTTGCAACTCCATCGCCCGCAATTTTTGCAACACAAGCCGCCAAGGCGGAGCCGCGCTTTCCCGCTCTAGGACTCGTTTGAAGAGCACACCCCAGCGTTCCAAATAAATCAAAATCAGCCGCTCGAGCTGCTCACTGTCGAGCGCGTTGTCATTAGCAGAGTTAGGTTTCTGCTCGCGCATTAAAGACCAGCGCCCGGCATCCTCCACGCCAAAAGTAGCGCGGCGCCGGCCATTACTATGGCCACTGGGCTTACGCGGCCCCACATCAAGCGGCCGCTTATACACATCACGTCCAGCCAAGAAGGGTCATAGGCGCTGATCCCACTAGGTAAGATATCCACCTCCCATAATATCGCCGGCGCTGCCAAGCCATCGAGTTTACTGAGGCTGCGCTGAAGCAGACCCTGCCCATCGGCATTATTGGGGACTAGCACTGGTTTTGCCGGTAGACGCCTTACATTGATCTCATGTAGATCGAACAAGAAGCGCATATAAGACTGCAACGGTACAGGCTTAATGCTCTGGCGATGAGATTCGATGGTATAACGGTGTATGCGCTGCAAAAGTCGTCTTTCACACCACTCCAGCTCCTTCTCCGCCCCTTCTGCCACAGGGCCGTAGTGTCCTCTAAATACAAAACCTTCTGTCTCAAGACCTATAAGTGCGACTTCGATAGCGCTAAGTTTTAAGTCGGCCTCCAGCGCAAGACGCTGCGCTGTAACCGGGCCTAATCCTTCTAGCCTGCGGCGCAAAATTTCCCGCAGGGCGGAGTCTTCTTCCCAAACCTCTGCCTTCAATACCTCTGGCAATGCCAGTACCGGTACACATTCCTAGTCGAGGAATATTGCTTGCCTACAAGGCAGGCGTTCCGCCACTAACCACAGACTACGCGTGGTACAGTTCATGCGACAAGCGCGGCCTTGGTCCAACAAGCTCTTGAGAAAGACTTCGTAGTGATTCTGCGCTACTTCGTGTTCTGTCATGAAGCCGAGGGTATACAAGGCATCATGCAACTCCGCACTGGAGCGCACAAGTGGGTGATCTGGCACTTCACGTTTCCCCTGAATATTTTCAAAGCAGGCTATCTGATCAGGAAAATATGCGCAACTAGATCCTCCGCATCGATTCTCTGAAACTGCGGTGGCACACGCTTACCATTACGGTTGCGTTGAATGGCGAGCGAGCGGGTAGCATTCCAACGCCAGCGCACCTCGAACATTGGCGCATCGAGCAAGGCCTGCACCAGAACGTCCTCGACGCTCGCACTCTGTAAATAAGCAAAGACTTCTTGTAAGGGAGAGCTATGTATGGAGCCCAACGAGATCACGATACTGTCCTCGTTGGCGGCGGCTTGTAACTCGAAATTGAAGGTACGGCAGAAACGCTTGCGTAACGCTAGGCCCCACGCTCGATTTAAGCGGCTACCGAAGGGGGACTGAATCACGACGTGCATGTCACCCACCTCGTCGAAAAATCGTTCCATAGCCAAGGTCTTCTGCGTAGGCATCACCTCTAAGGCATTGCGCCCAGCCTGCCGAGGCGCGTGGAGTAGCCATTACTGAGCATCTTCACCAACTCATTGAATTCACTACGCGCCAAGTCTCGATAGGGCCAGGCACCGAGAAAGAGTTTATAGAGCCCATCGAGACACCAGCTGTCCTCGCCACTGACTTCGCTACTGCCGCTGTTCGCCGCCACCTCCGCCACGATCTGCTGGGCCAAGATGTCCATGGGTTTCTCGGGCATCAGGATCTTTTCGAGTTGGCCCTGTGCAATGCAATTGAGAAGGGCCGTGCATTCAGCCAGATCGTCGCGAGTCAGGGGGAAAAGAATACCCTTCGGGGTGCCAAGTACCGAGTGGCCACTTCGGCCAACACGCGGCAGGAACTTTGCGATGCTCTTAGGGGAGGAGAATTGCACCACGAGATCGACCGAGCCCACATCGACGCCTAACTCCATCGAGGCAGTAGCCACCAGCACCTTGAGCTTGCCATCTTTGAGTTTTTGCTCGGCGTTATGACGATGTTCCTTGCTCATACTCCCGTGGTGGGAGCTCACCAAACCCTCGCCTAGGCGATCTGTAAGGGCCAGCGCGAGGCGTTCCGAGAGGCGGCGCGTGTTTACGAAGACCAGCGTCGTGTCGTGGGTCTCGATTAATTGCACGAGCCTGCGGTACAACTCGTCCCACACCTCACTGCTCAGCAGCAGGTATAGAGACTCTGGAGTAGTCACCAAGATATGGGGCGGCGAGCGTAGCATCCTCTGGCGCTGCGCAGGGCTGGTGTCGCCAGTTCGCACGGCCACTGTGATATTTTGGCAGGAACATAGGCGTCTTGCTCCAGCTGCTGTGCTAGGCCCTGTAGAGGCTGTTCGAGATTGCGCTGTATGTCATTGCTTAGCGCTTTTAGTGGCGAGATATAGAGAACGAAGGTGTGCTGTGGCAATGGCCCTTGCTGAGCCAGCCATAGCAGGCGGTCAATAACCGCATAGAAAGCCGCTAAAGTCTTACCACTCCCGGTAGGCGCGGAGATCAAGGTGTGCTTGCCTGCCTTGATCGCCGGCCATGCCTGAGACTGCGCAGCTGTAGGGGTGCCGTAGCGTTGGGAGAACCACGCGTTAGCCGCTGGGTGAAAATCATTCAAAGGCATGCTGTGCATCGCTTATTGAATAGAGGGAAGACTAAACGATATCCCGCAAGCGTATAAGAATTACAGGGAACTCTCCAGCCTGAACGACGGCGCCCCGAAATGAGGTGTCACAGCAGGGTGTCGCTGTGGATTGACACGCATGAGCAGATTCGCCTATTGTCCTAGGCTCGCCTTGTTAAAGGCACATCTCGTGCAAGACACCTTTTATGATCAACGCGGTGCCAAAGCCTTTGGCACCGTTTGAAACTAGGAATAGTGGCCCATCATGAAGAAGTATCTGACCGCTTTTTGGAAAGAAAACAAGAAATTCATGCTCTTACTGCTGACGATCGTGTTCTTCAAAAGCGCCATTGCAGACTTGAACTCGATTTCTGGTCGCTCGATGCAGCCAACGCTTCTCGATGGCGATAAGGTGTGGGTCAACAAACTGGCCTATGACATCCGCATCCCTTTCACCGACATCTTCCTGGCCTCCCGCGCGGACCCGGTCCGTGGCGACATCATTATTATCGACTCAGAGGCCGCTGGTAAGCGCCTAGTCAAGCGCATCATTGGCCTGCCGGGAGACACTATCTATATGCGCAACAACACCTTAGTGATTAATGGCCAACCCGCCGATTACGAGGTCATCTCTAGCGACACTGACTCGATGATCATTCGCGAGCAGCTACTCAATTACTCCCATGAAGCGATGCTTTCAGACACTTTTTCGAGCCGTGTTTCCCGCAGCTTTGGACCAGAGATAGTCCCCGAGGATCAATTCTTCGTTCTTGGGGATAACCGCGACAATAGCGCGGATAGCCGAATCTACAGTTTTATCCCACGTGATCAGATTATTGGTCGCTCCAGTTCTGTCGTTTTCTCTCTGGATAGTGAGCGTAATTACCTGCCCAGAGCGGATCGCTTCATGACGGGACTACAATAGTTCGAGCCCCCACTAAGAGGCGCTGGAGGGGCACGCCGCCCTGTTAAACCATTACGCATACGGTTAGAATGCTCGGCTTCATTTTCGCGCCAAGCCTGGCATCTAAAACCGCTCTTGCGCGCCAGTTATTAGGAATCTAGACCAGTGGGCCAGCGGACTCCGCTCTATCAGCAACATCTCAATGCCGGTGCCAAAATCGTCGATTTTGGCGGATGGGACATGCCCATTCAATACCAATCCCTAATCGAAGAGCATCACGCCGTGCGTCAGCATGCCGGCGTTTTCGATGTATCCCACATGACGGTGGTCGACATTAGCGGCGCGCAGGCGAAAGACTGGCTGCGCTACTTACTCGCCAACGATGTCGACAAGCTCACTGAGCCAGGCCGAGCACTCTACAGCGCCATGCTCAATGAGAACGGCGGCGTAGTCGACGACCTCATCGTCTACAGCATGAGTGAAGGTTTTAGACTCGTTGTAAATTGTGGCACCCGCGAGAAAGACTTGCTCTGGATGCAGTCTAAGGCACCAGACTTCGACGTACGCATTGTTGAACGACCCGACCTAGCTATACTCGCCGTGCACGGCCCGGAGTCTATAAACAAAGTCTGCGCGCTACTGACACAGGAGCGCGCCGCGCCAGTCTCAACATTAGGTAATTTCCGCGCATTAGAGTCTGGAGACTGGTTCATCGCCAGAACGGGTTATACCGGCGAGCGCGGACTCGAACTTATAATACCAAACGCCGACGCCCCGGCCTTATGGGACGCGCTGCTAGAGAGTGGTGTCAAACCCATCGGATTGGGTGCGCGCGATACCTTGCGCTTAGAGGCCGGCATGAATCTATACGGTCACGACATGGATGAGGAAGTCTCTCCGCTTGCTGCCAATATGGCTCAAACCATTAGCTGGGAGCCAAGCGAGCGTCAATTCATCGGCCGCGCCGCAGTCGAACAGCACAAGAGCGATCAGGCCGCTGGCAAACTGCCTATCCTGACAGGCTTAGTGTTGGAGGATCGTGGGGTACTTCGCGAAGGCCTGAGGATCGTGTGCGACGTCGATGGACTGGAGCGCGAGGGCGTCATCACCAGCGGGAGCTTTTCACCAACATTGAAGCATTCAATCGCCTTGGCTAGAATCCCCATAGGCAGCAGCAACTGCCGAGTAGATATACGCGGAAAGCTTACTCCCGTGCGAATTGTGCGTCCTAACTTCGTCCGTTTTGGCAAAAAAGTTTTTGAATAAATTCATCCATTATTAGCACGAGGAGCGTAACGTGAGCAGCTTTCCTGAAGATTTGAAATATACCCCATCCCACGAGTGGGTTCGTATCGAGGCAGACGGCAGCATCGTCATGGGTATTTCTGACCACGCACAAGAATTGCTGGGTGACATCGTTTTTATCGAACTTCCTAGCGAAGGCGCCGAAGTCGCCGCGAAGGCAGAGATGAGCGTGGTCGAGTCTGTAAAGGCAGCCTCCGATATTTACGCACCGGTTTCCGGAACAATTGTAGAGGTGAATCAAGCCCTGCTCGATGCGCCCGAGATCGTCAACACCTCTCCGTATGGCGATGGCTGGTTCTGCCGAATCAAGCCAAGCAATACGGCGGACCTAGACGCACTGCTCGATGCAGACGCGTATGCAAAAATCTGCGAATAGGCAAAGACCAAAGCAGACCAACCTGTGAGTGTGACAATAACAATGCCGGAATCGCAATTTCGGCTTGGGCCACGCCAGATCGCGTGGCTCGATGTGAACCGTTTTTCAATTTCGCAGCATTATTGGTCCAGGGCACAGCTGTTTGCGCCCTGACCCCGAGTATTTTCCCGAGGTAATTCATGGGCAGCATCGCGTCACCGTTACAAACTCCGTCCACCAAAACACTGGAACTTCTGGAAAATTCCGATGCATTCATCGGTCGACATATCGGCCCCGATGCATTGGAAATAGGAGCAATGCTTAAGGAGCTACAGTTAGATTCGCTAGAACAGTTAATCGAGAAAACTGTCCCGGGCTCTATCGCGCTTAAGCGCTTACTCGCCCTGGACAAACCCGCTACGGAAACCGCCGTGCTAGCCCGCCTCAAGGCCATGGTCGCGCAAGACAAGCCCGGCCGTTCCTTCATAGGCCTTGGCTACTACGACACTATTACGCCCAACGTGATACTGCGCAATGTACTGGAGAATCCAGGTTGGTACACCGCGTACACGCCCTATCAACCAGAGATTTCCCAGGGCCGTCTTGAGAGCCTACTGGCCTATCAGCAGATGGTCCTCGACCTCACCAGCATGGACTTGGCGAACGCATCCCTGCTAGACGAGGCAACGGCAGCAGCGGAAGCGATGGCACTTGCGAAACGAGTCACTAAGAATCAGAGCAATCTGTTTTTCGTCGATCAAGAATGCTTTCCACAGACCATCGATGTGCTGAAAACCCGTGCGAGTAATTTCGGCTTCGAACTCATCATTGGCGATATATCGACACTCGATAGTCACGACGTCTTCGGTGGGATCTATCAGTATCCAGCCGCATCTGGCGCACTCAGTGATCTTAGCCCTAGCATCGACGTTCTGCACGCCAAAGGCGCGATCGCAGTAGTCGCAGCCGATCTCATGAGCCTGGTGGTATTGAAGTCCCCTGGTGAGATGGGCGCCGATGTTGTGCTCGGCAGCACGCAGCGCTTCGGTGTGCCTATGGGCTACGGCGGCCCCCATGCCGCTTACTTCGCTACGAAGAATGAGTTTAAACGTGCCGTGCCAGGTCGCATTATTGGCGTCTCTATCGATGCCCGCGGCAAGCAAGCATTCCGCATGTCGCTGCAAACGCGCGAACAACATATACGCCGCGAGAAGGCCAACAGTAATATTTGTACCGCGCAGGTCTTGCTTGCCAATATTGCGGCAATGTATGCGATGTACCACGGCCCAGAGGGCTTGAAGACTATCTCTGAGCGCATTCACCGCCTTACCCAGATTCTAGTTGCGGGCCTTCAAGCCAAGGGCGTGAGCTGTGCGAATGCCTGGTTCTTCGACACCATCACGCTGCCGACGGATGCGCAAACTCGCGGTGCAATCCTGGCACGCGCCTCTGAGGCTGGTATCAACTTGCGCATCGATTTAGAAGATAGTGTCGGCATCAGTGTCGACGAATGCACAAGCGCAGCGGAGATCGAGACACTCTGGAAAGTCATTCTTGGCGACCAGGCTGCGGAACTCTCGGTCAGCGAACTTGATGCGAAAATCTGCGCAGAAGAAGTGGAGAATACGGGCATTCCAGCTTTTTTAAAGCGCCAAAGCGCATTCTTGACGCACCCTTTCTTTAATCGCTACCACAGCGAGACGGACATGCTGCGCTACCTAAAGCGCTTGGAGAACAAAGATTTATCGCTCACTCACGCCATGATCCCCCTCGGCTCTTGTACGATGAAATTGAATGCCACGGCGGAGATGATCCCGGTCACCTGGCCAGAGTTCAGCAAACCTCACCCTTTCGTCCCGGTCGCGCAGACGCCAGGTTATCGAAACATGATTCAAGAACTCGAGGATATGCTGGCCGAGATCACCGGTTTCGATGCAGTGAGCATGCAGCCTAATTCCGGAGCGCAGGGCGAGTACGCCGGTCTATTGGCGATACGCAATTACTTGAACAGTATCGGCCAGAGCCAGCGTGACGTTTGCCTGATTCCGAGCTCTGCCCACGGCACCAACCCCGCTAGCGCCCACATGATCAGCATGAAGGTAGTAGTAGTGGCGTGTGACGCTAACGGTAATATCGACGTCGAGGATCTGCGCGCCAAGGCAGTGGCTCACAAAGATACGCTCGCAGCCTTAATGATTACCTATCCGTCTACACATGGCGTTTACGAAGAAGGCGTAATGGAGATTTGCCAGATCGTGCACGCTCACGGTGGTCAGGTTTATATGGACGGCGCGAATCTTAACGCACAGGTCGGCGTTGCACGTCCGGGTGATATTGGTGCGGACGTCTCTCACGTCAATCTACACAAGACTTTCTGTATTCCACACGGCGGTGGCGGCCCGGGCATGGGTCCGATCGGTATCAAGAAACATTTGATCCCCTTCGTCGCTAACCACTCCCTCGTTACACTCGAGGGTCCGAACCTTGGGAACACTGCGATCTCTGCCGCACCCTGGGGTAGCGCCGGCATTCTGCCTATCTCTTGGACCTATATCGCACTGATGGGCGCAGAAGGGCTATTAAAGGCAACGCAAGTGGCGATTCTTAGTGCCAATTATATTGCGCGCAAATTGGAGCCCCATTACCCGGTACTGTATACCGGCCGTAACGACATGGTGGCACACGAGTGCATCATCGACCTGCGCCCACTCAAGGCTGCCTCTGGCATCTCCGAAGAGGACGTTGCCAAGCGCTTGATGGACTACGGCTTCCACGCACCGACGATGTCATTCCCTGTGGCCGGCACGTTGATGATCGAGCCTACCGAGAGCGAGTCCAAGCCAGAGTTGGATCGTTTCATCGAGGCGATGATTTCAATTCGTAAGGAGATAGCGCGAGTAGAGTCTGGGGAACTGGATGCGGAGAACAACCCGCTCAAACATGCGCCGCACACTTTGGAAGATGTGATGGACGATACGTGGGCTCGCCCCTACACCAAGCAGGAAGCTGCGTGGCCTGTGCCGGCATTGAAGGAGAGCAAGTTCTGGCCTTCCGTGAATCGCATCGATAACGTCTACGGCGACCGCAATCTGTACTGCGCCTGCCCACCGATGGAAAACTATATATAACAAGGCTTACGGCGCGGTGGAGTTAATCCATCGCGCTGCGCTTTACATATAGCCCTGCGCCTGTAAGTTGAAAAGGCGCGCGTATTGCCCATCCAACTCTAGTAAGCTTTCGTGACTACCTTCCTCCGTAATCTCTCCGCCATCGAGCACAATAATGTGATCGGCGATGCGCACAGTGGAGAAACGATGCGAGATAATGATCGAGATGCGGTTCGCTGTCAGTTCGCGGAAATGTGCGAAGATCTCTGCCTCCGCTTTTGCATCTATTGACGCAGTAGGCTCGTCGAGTATCAACACATCGGCATGGCTGCGCATGAAGGCACGCGCTAACGCAATCTTCTGCCATTGTCCGCCCGATAATTCTTTGCCCCCTTTAAACCAGGTGCCCAACTGAGTCTCATAGGAGTCTGGCATATGCTGGATGAAGTCGGCGGCAAGACCGTCTTTCGCCGCAGTTTCTATCTGCGCTTGCTCCGCCATGTTGTCCACATCGCCTATGCCGATATTGTCGCCAACCTTCAACTGATAGCGTGAGAAGTCCTGGAAAATAACGCCGATCTTATAGCGCAGCGCGTCGATATCCCATTCCTGCAGATCCAGACCTTCTAGAAAGATGCGGCCATGCGTAGGGGTGTATAGACGGGTTAGGAGCTTAATTAAAGTGGTCTTACCGGAGCCATTCTCCCCGACGATGGCGAGACTCTCCCCGGCATTTATGTGCAAGCTCACATCATTCAACGCAGGCGTCGGGCTCTCTGGATAGAAGAAGCTCACGCTCTCGAAGCGAATGCCGTCTTGTGGATCCGGACCGCTGGTCTGCGTACCCGTCCCCTCGGACACCTTGTGATCGAGGAACTCCACCAAATTCGAGAGATAGAGATTGTCCTCGTACATACCATTGATAGCCGTGAGGCTATTGGTGACCGAACTCTGGCCTTGGCGAAACACCGCGATGTACATCGTCATCTGACCGATCGTGATGGCTGTGGCTATCGCGGCAAACACTACCCAGCCATAGGCGAAATAGAATGCGGCACTGGCCACAAGGCCGAGGAGATAGCCCCAGAGGCCGCGTCGCAATACGAGGCTGCGATCTTCTTTATAGATCTTCAGGAAGATATCGACATAGCGCTGCAGGAAGAGTTTGCCTATCTTGAGTAGCTTGACCTCTTTGACGCCGTCTTCACGGGTCAACACCATCTCGAGATAGATCTGCATGCGCCGCTCTGCCGAGCGAGAACGTTGATTGCGGAAGGCCTCACCGGAGAATCGCGCCTCGGCGAGGAACGCGGGCAGCCCGGCGAAACCAAGCAGAAGCACAGCCCAGGGCGAAAATTGAAACAGGAGAAAACCATAGCTCGCCAAGGAGATGGATTCGCGCACTAAATCAAATGTTCGCACGACTAAGCTTAGGGGTCGACTGGACGCCTCGCGGCGCGCGCGGACCAGCTTGTCATAATATTCGGAGTCTTCGAAATGCTGTAATTCTAAGGTGAGGGATTTCTCCAAGATCATCACATTAATCTTATTGCCCAATAACACCCGCAGAATCGATTGGCAGACCGTGCTAATTCTTTGCACGCCGGTGATGAAGACCACTAGGCCTGCCTCGCACAAGACGTAGAATATCGTTAACCTTGTGGCGGCTTCTTTGCTCTCGCTAGGGGCTTGAATTGCGGTGACAACAGCGTCCACAATCAATTGGCCGACATAGGCGATGGCGGCGGGGAGCACACCTGCAAGCAAGGTGGCCACGGCCATGGTGATAGTGAGTGCAGCACTAGTGCTCCACACTATCTCTACTGCCACTCGGCTGTATTTGAATACGGAAAAGAATTTGGTGATTAACTGGACGGGCGCGGATTGCTTCAAGAATGTGTCCGGCTATGAAAGCGGTTGATGCAGGGTATAACGCAGCCGCCCTCGCAATGGATCACTGCGAGGGCGGAAATCGCGTGTCTTACATGCTCTTGGTCAGCTTCAGGATGAAGCGATCAGTGTTACGGTCTAGATCGGCGGCAAATGGCGCCAGGGTGTGATCATCGCTAGGCACACGCAGCACCTGGCTGTCACTTTCTACTACTGTGAGACCAGCCTCACGAACGGCAGCAATGACTGACTCTTTTGGGACACGGTGCAAAGAGGCGTTATCCATACCCATGGTGCCCGCGTGGTCGATAATAGCAAACGTACCGCCTGGCTTAAGCACAGCCTTAATCGCTTGCAGCATCGCTTGAGCTGCCTCGGGGTTGCCGTTATAGACGTCATGGAAGTTCAAGTTGGTGATCGCAAAGTCCACCGAGTTTTGCGCGAGGCCCAAATCGCTAAGGTCTTTGTTTACTCGCTCGACGTTATCGAGGCGGCCTTCAACTCGTGCCGTCACCGTGGCTTCGGTAGTACCACGCGCCAAAGACGCGGGGCTGTTTTGCATCAACACAGTGCCCTCTGGGCCCACTGCATAGGAGAGCACCTCTGTATACCAACCGCCGCCGGACATCACGTCTAGCACTGTCATGCCTTCTTCAAGGCCGAGGTAGCTCAGGACTTGAACTGGCTTGCGGCCAGCGTCTAAGGCTTTATCGGCATCACTGCGGTCAGGGGAGGCTAGTGCGGCGTTCAATTTGTCGGCATCGATTGCCATGGCGTTTACGCCAACGAACATTGCTGTAGCAGCAACTAAAGAGAGTAATGATTTCATAATGACAAACCTTTTATGATTGTTGTGCGAAAAAATCCCATCGTGTTCTATATCCTGCCAAGACCTAGACCGTTATTCGACGCATCCCATTACGCGGGCTTGCTGAGTGCCGAGACAGTAGGTGGCAAGGACTGTAGGCGAGTTAGCATAAACCAAGCCATGGAGGGAGTACACCGGTTGCGGGTGATTGCTTATCGTGAAGGGATTGCGCGGAGTGCAGTTTTGACCTCAATGTAGACGATGAACGCTCATAAGCTCACTTTCGAAGATCTTCTTAACGCGCATTAACTCTTTCACACCGATACTGGATTCAACGCTGGGGAGGTGATTCTCAATATCGCGCAGAATATTCGTAATACAGCCAGTATCGAGTGAACTTAGGTCCATATCGAAGGGCCAAGAAGGGTCTTTTAGCATCATGGTGATGACTCCTAATTCGTTTCCCATGCTCGACTGACACGCCAGCATCACGCGGGAGGATTAACCATTTAGCGGCCGGAAATAGGAAACCTTGAGCCAGCGAACTACGTAGAGAGCTAGATAAGGAACCTCTTAGTCTTGTTCCATGCCCATTGCGGAGCGCATGAGCTGGTGCTTGATAACACTACTGTGGTCCAACCCGGACATTCCTACATTGCGCAGCCAGCGCAGCGGCAAGGGTTGATCGGCAAACAGGCGTTTGAAGCCCTCCATCACCCACATCATGCCTAGATTGTGGCCAATGCGGCGGCGCTGATAGCGTCGGAGGAAGCGCAAATCACCAATGGCAAGGTGTTGCGAGTGGGTGCGCTGCACTTCCTCAGCGAGGGCCTTTGCATCGAGAAAGCCAAGGTTCACGCCTTGCCCAGCTAAGGGGTGAATTGTATGGGCTGCATCTCCAATCAGGGCGATGCCCGGCTGCACGTAGTCCACTGCATGGCGCTGGCGCAAGGGAAAGCTATAGCGCGTGTCTAGATGCTCGATCTTGCCTAGCTTGCTTTCGATAGCCGCTTGCAGGTGCTTGGCAAAATCCGCATCGTCCATCGCCATTAGAGACTGTGCATAATCGGGTAACACGGACCATACAATCGAACAATACTGCTGGGAATCCGCGGCATCGCCACTTTGTCGCAGAGGCAGGAAGGCAAGCGTGCCTTCGGCCATGAAGCGCTGAATCGCAGTGGCACCATGGGCTAGCTGTGTTTTAACCGTTGTCACTATGGCCTGATGCTGATAGTCCCACTCCTTGGTCTTGAAACCAGCTAACTCGCGTACCTTCGAGTTTGCCCCATCTGCAGCCACTAGAAGCGCGGCACTGATATTACGACCATCCTCCAATCTAATACCGACCTGCCCTTGGGCATTGCTTAAGGCTAAGTCGCTCAATGCAACAGGCGCCAATACATCGATATTCGCGGTCTCTGCAATGCGCACGTAGAGGGCTGCTAGCAAGACCGCATTCTCTACGATATGGCCGAGGACGGGAGCGTGAATCTCCTGCGCACTAAAATGGATGGCGCCGGTGCCGTCCGCATCCCACACGTGCATGTCGGTATAGGGTGCACAGCGCCGCTCCTTCACTCCGCGCCAGGCACCTAGCGTCTCTAGGAAGGCGGCAGAGGCAGGTGTGATTGCACTCACCCGCGGGTCGAAGCGGTCTGCGCATGGGGCTAGTTCCGCAAGCTTGCTCACATCCTGGCTATCCACTAATGCGATACGCAGTCCGGAATCGGCGAGCGCTAGCGCAAAGCTCGCGCCTACCATACCGCCGCCGGCAACAATTACGTCATAGTCGAGGTTTTGCGCCTGTGTGTCGGACATCTAAGACTCTTTTCAGTACGCTGCACTCAAGGCAGCCTGTGGGTGTAAGTAGGAGAGTGAGTATAGCTGCAACTCGCCTGCCCGGACAGACACCACTCCCGATACGTTCGCTGCGAACGCAACAACAAGAAGATTGAAGAGGAGACAGGAATACTCGATACTGAGCGCTTGCTCTATTCCCCTTCCGCAGCGTATTCGAGCAGGGCAGGATGCCTTTATTGAGCGCGCGGCAAACTCAGGGGGTCGGTCACAACCGACCCTAGCACAGGTCAAATAGCTTATGAACGCCACGACATCGCAATCCGCCAGCGCGCAGAAATTCGTCAGCCTCGATGAAGCCAAACGGTCTGTAGGTCAAGAGGTTGGTATCTCACCTTGGCTGGAGATCACGCAGGCCCGCGTCAACCAGTTCGCGGAGGCTTCTGGAGATTTCCAGTTCATTCACATCGACCCAGAACGCGCGAAGGCCGAGACTAGTTTTGGCGGCCCTATCGCTCATGGATTTCTCACACTGTCATTGCTTTCGATGCTCAGCGCACAGAGCACTACCATCAAGATAGAAGGCTGCAGCGTCATGATCAATTATGGTCTGGATAAAGTTCGTTTCATGAATCCGGTGAGGGTAGGGGCGCGAATCAGAGCGCGTTTTACCCTAGAGAGTGCTGAAGAAAAATCCCCGGGGCACTATTTATTGAAGCATAAGGCGACTGTTGACATCGAAGGTGAGAACAAGCCCGCGATGATCGCCGAATGGCTCGGTATGTCAGTACGTTGATTTAAGGAATCTGTGAATTATTCTTAGCCTATTCGGCTATCACTTTGAGAATTTTTATTATGAAAAAATGGAGCCTATTAATGGTCGCACTACTCACTTTACTTGGCTGCGCCGGTGAACGCCCTACAAGTCTCGGTGTCGTAGACGGTCGCCTTGGCACCTGCCCGGATTCGCCTAATTGCGTGTCGAGCTTCGAGACTCGGGACAGCCATCAGATTGCGCCTCTAGAAGCTAGCATTGCGCAAGTAAGAGTCCAGCTTCTCGCAATCCCGGGCGCGCAAATTATTCGCGAGCAAGACCAATATCTCTACGCGGAATTCACTACGCCTCTGATGGGCTTCGTTGACGATGTTGAGTTCCTCGAGCAAGAGGGGCGCACCCACGTGCGCTCCGCCTCGCGCTTGGGGAAAAGCGATTTGGGTGTAAACCGGAAGCGAATCGAGTCATTACGCCAAGCGCTTATGGGTGCAAGCGCTCCCTAAGTTGAGCGCTCAAGCGCGGCGCAGTGCTCGCTTGGCAAGCCCCATGGCCTGTCTTGCGAAACCGCGCTTAAACACCGGAATGAGATCTATCGAAAATAGACCGAATTTTCGTGCCCACACTAGAGCAGGATGGTTAGTCGAGAATAGCCGCGTCATGTAATGACTAAAATCGATAGTAGCCTCTTGATCTCGCTGTTGACGCTGAACATATTCCTGCAAAACTGTCATCGCCCCCAAGAGTTGCCGCTGTTGGTGTGCGTTCGCTAGACTTGCCGACAGCGCCTGCGCATCTCGTAACGCTAAATTCAAACCCTGACCCGCCACAGGGTGTAGGCTGTGTGCAACATTGCCTAAGAGCACTAAGCCCGGCCGGATCTGCTCGCGCGCAACGCTTAAACTTAAGGGATAAGTAGCACGTGCACCACATTTGGTGAAGACACCGAGGCGATGGCCGAAACGCGCCTGTAGCCTGCTTAAAAACTCTTCCTCGGGCAGGGCTAAGATTGCAGCTGCCTCCTGTGTGCCCACCGTCCAGATCAATGCCCCGCGATTCTCGCCTTCGAGTGTGCTCAGCGGCAACACGGCGACCGGTCCACTATCGGTAAAGCGTTCGTAAGCGACGCCTTGATGAGAGTCAGCGAACGCGACATTGGCGATGATGGCGCTCTGCTCATAATGTGTCACCGCGCTCGTGATGCCGAGATTTTGGCTAAGAGAAGATTTGCCCCCATCGGCGAGCACCACGAGGTCCGCCGCGATTGTGCTCATGCTTCCGTCCTTAGCAAGCACCTTTACTGTATAGCCCCGTTCGGTAGGGGTCAGCGCGTTGATTCGTGCAGGACATAGATAATCGATTCCCTCGGCCTGCTCGAGTGCCGCGCTAAGCACCAGTCCAAGGTGCCGATTCTCTAGCACATAGCCGAGTGCCTCGACGCCCATCTCCTCGCCATTGATTCGCACGGCGCCGAAGTGTCCGCGATCGGAGACATGAATCTTCTCGATTACCGTGGCGTAAGAGGCGAGTTCATCCCATAAGCCGAGTTCTTTGTAAATCTGCTGGCTACCATAGGATAGTGCCGTGGAGCGTGCGTCGAAACTAGGCGATGCCTGCAAGGACTCGATCGCCTCGGTAACTAAAATACGCACACCCTGTCCTGCCGTCGCGTGGGCGAGCCCGCAAGCAAAACTGGAACCGACTAAACCGCCGCCGATTATCACGATGTCATAATGTTCTTGAACTGCAGACACTCTCAAAACGACTCACTCCATCTATTGCGATTAACAGCCTGTTTTTAGCGCAGCAGCGGCAACGCCGATAGTTTTCCAGCAGGCTGTTAGGCGACGGCCTTCGCGCGGGCCTGCGCCATGAAACTTTCGATCGCCGCGATCGTTTTCGGCGCACCATCACTCAGAATTCGATGCCCTGTTCGGGTAACCAACACATCGTCTTCGATTCGAATGCCTATGCCGCGCCATTTCTTATCGACCTTCTTATTGTCCGGCGCAACATAGATGCCAGGCTCTATCGTCGTGACCATACCAGGCTCCATAAGGCGCCATTTGCCATCTATTTTATAATCACCCACATCGTGCACATCGATGCCGAGCCAATGCCCGGCCCGGTGCATATAGAAGTCCTTATAGGCTTCGCTCTTGATGAGCTTCTTGAGCTCGCCCTTGAGCAACCCAAGCTTAAGCAGACCTGCAGTGATAACTCGCACGGTAGCATTATGCGGAGCATCCCACGACGCACCGGGCTTCACCGCTTTAATCGCTTCTAGCTGTGCGTCTAGGCAAATCTCATAGAGCGCTTTCTGCTCTTTGCTGAACTTGCCATTGGCAGGGAAGGTGCGCGTGATATCGGCTGCGTAATACTCGTACTCACAGCCAGCGTCGATCAGAATGAGGTCGCCATCTTTTATGAGCGAGTTATTCTCGATGTAGTGCAAGATGCACGCGTTCTTTCCCGCCGCCACGATATTATTGTAGGCTGGAGCGCGACTGCCGGAACGCACGAACTCATGCACGATCTCGGCCTCCAAATGGTACTCGTTGAGCCCTGGACGACAAATCGCCATAGCACGCTTGTGGGCCTCAGCAGAGATGGCACCAGCCTTCTCCATGAGCTTAATCTCCATTGCACTCTTAATTAGACGCATCTCGTTTAGCAAATGGTCTAGCACTAGAAACTCACCTGGCGGCTGCGCACCTTGGCGCGCCTTACCACGTACGACCTTCACCCAGTCCATCACGCGTTGATCGAAGCGTTGGTCCTTACCCATAGACGAATAGACGCGCTCACGGCCTTCTATCAGCCCCGGCAGGATGTCGTCGATGTCGCCAATAGGAAACGCATCATCGATCTGCAATTGCTTGATCGCCTGTTCTGGCCCCATCAATATCCCCGTCCATAGCTCACGGGTTTTGTCTTTCTCTTGGCAAAACAGCACCACCTCTCCCTGCTTACGTCCGGGAATCAACGCTAGCACGGCATCGTGCTCGACAAATCCCGTCATGTAGTAGAAGTCACTATTCTGGCGATAGAGGTATTCGGTGTCGTTGCTACGAGTCATCAGGGGAGCTGCGCATAACAGGGCGATGCTGTTAGGCTCCATTTGCTGCATTAGTTCTTTGCGCCTTCGCGCCGCTTCATCGTATAGAGTCGTCATCGTAAGAGATTTCCTTCAGTGGCGATTGACCGGCTTTGGTCTCGCCTCTATAGTAACGGGAAATTTACCAGTGGGTTTATGTATCTCGCCTCCGGGTCAGTGCATATGGCGACCAACAAAATGACAGACGAAAAATTTACCACGCTGGATCAAAAGATTGATGCGCTTATCGAGCTTTGCGCTACGATGAAGCGTGAAAATCAGCTTTTAAGAGCGAATGAGCATAACTGGCTATCCGAACGCCAGCAACTGCTAGAGAACAATAAGCTCGCTAAAAGCCGCCTTGAATCAGTGCTCAATCGCATCAAGTCCTTGGAGCAGTCGTAATCCAAACTTAGTTCAAGCATAGTCTAACCTTAGTCCAGCGCGAGGCCGCCAACTGCCTGCTTGGCAGACATACATCCCTTATGTTCCGATTGAATGTAGAGTAGACCCATGAGCTCAGATGAAAACACCCCTGGTACAGTAGCCGTCAAGATTCTCGATAAGGAGTATCAAGTCAGCTGCCCCCCTTCCGAGCAAGAAGCCCTGCTCAAGTCTGCCCGTTATCTCGATGAGAACATGCGCAAAATTAAATCCCGCGGCAATATTCACGGCCTCGAGAAGATCTCCGTGATGGCTGCCCTCAATATTACCCACGACATGCTGGGCAAGAGCCTACTCCTCAACGAGAGCCGTCACGAGACTATGCAGAAACTGAAGTTCTTAGAAGATAAGATCGATCGTAGCTTACAGATCAATCGTCAGATTGAAATAACCTGAGCATATTGAGACAAAAAACTTTCCTCTGCTCGCTCGATAGCCCCGACTAAGTGCTATATACTCGTTTACGAGTTGCCTCGAGCATTAGCCATTCGAAAGTGTTCTTGAGCCGATATCTGTAAACCCGGAGTCTCCTTGCAGGTGCTGTTGTGCACGTCCGCTAGACGGAAAGCCTTATGTACCGCTGGAGGCACCACCTGAGCCTTGGGTTCAGGACTATTTCGATAGCGGTGCTCTGGGTAACTTCTAATTCCCGACTCTCCCATGCTATGAATTCACAAGCTCACTCGTCCCTACGACAATCTCTTCGCAAGGCGCGTCGCCAACTCTCTCCCGTGCAGCAAGACCATGCGGCCATGCAGCTGTATCACCACATCAGCGGCCAGCGTTTTTTCCGCAAAGCCAAGCGTATTGCGTTTTATCTTGCCAGCGATGGAGAAATCGACCCCAGCTTGCTACTTGGCGCCGCCCTAGCTCGCGGTCAGCATTGCTACCTGCCTTTGATTCACCCCTTTCGGCCCGATCGCATGCTGCTCCTGCGTTATCGCCAAGGCGACCCCTTGTTGCGACATCGCTGGGGCATGTGGCAGCCCGCCTTGCGTCGCAGCGCTTTGCTGCATGCACGGGCGCTGGATATCGCATTCGTTCCTTTAGTGGGCTTCGACAGCGCCTGCAACCGTCTTGGGATGGGCAAAGGTTTCTATGACAGAACTTTCAGCTTTCGTGCACGCGGGAGTAGACGCAGTCCGAAGTTAATCGGCCTTGCACATGAGTGTCAGCGTGTTGAGCGCCTTGAGAATAAGGCATGGGATGTGCGGATGGATAAAATTGTGACTGACGAGGCTAGCTATCAACCTTAGTCGATATTCCGATTGATGCGCTGCGTAGATGGAGCGGTAATCTTATGAGAGCAAGTTCAAAGCAATGCGCTTTGTAGTACTCCACTTACAAAGACCCCTAGTGCGAAAAGCACTACTACCACCATCAGCATGTCTGGTTTCTTATTCATCAATTACTGGGTGTTCCAGTGTATTGTACTTGTTTTTTAATAAGCCATATCAGCTTACCCAGCTAAGGTCATGAAGATTAAACCAATAATCCCTTTGTGACAATATCTTGAATGAGAGAAATCTAATTAATTTCCGTAAGTTAGAGACGGATCGCATTTGCATTGCGGACTCTGCTCAAGCGCGCAGGGAAAAATCCGCCTTGTCGCCCCTAATAATACTGTTAATATATACAGTATTATGCAGACTCCTGACCCCGACCATCGCCTCCGCTCACTCCTCGACAGTCCCAATCTCTGGCGCGGCAGCGAACACTATTTAGCTGCAACAACACAGGCTGGCGGGCACTTCCCAGGCCTACCCACTGGTTTTGCGGCACTAGACACTAGCCTGCCTTGGCGAGGCTGGCCCGCGAATGCATTGGTCGAGATCATCACCCCACTGTGGGGGACTGGAGAATTACAACTCGTACTGCCACTGCTGCGCCGCATCAGCATGGCAGGCAAGTCCGCCCTTTGGTTCTCACCGCCCTGCATTCCCTACGCTCCCGCGCTCGCCAACGCGGGCGTCGACATCGCTCGCATGATCATCGTCACCCCTCCACCTCCCCAAGTGTTATGGGGAATCGAGAAGGCTCTGCAGAACAAGGCTTGCGCCTTAGTGCTCGCGTGGCCGGGCCACCTGAGCGGCAAACATATCCGCCGCCTACAGCTGGCCGCTAGCACGGGGCAAACCCTTGGCATTCTGTTTCATCACCGCAATATCCGCCATTCCGCCTCAGTCTTACGACTGCGCGCTGAAGCCGAGGAGGACGCCTTGGCGCTCACCGTGCTCAAGGCCCGAGGCAGTTATCGCCACGACCGCATTCGCGTGCCCTGGAGCTCCCATGAGTAGCAAACCTTTCCAGAACAGCCTCGCCCTGCACCCACTACGCGCCGTGCGCGTCGATAAAGCTCGCGGTCCCGCTAGGAAGCATCAAGGGCTACGTAGGCCCGCGCCCCTGTGGTACGCCCTGTGGCTACCCCAATTAACTCAGCAACCAGCAATAGACGGCGAGCAGCAAGCTCGCTTACAGCAGATCGCGACAAGCCTCGGCGCCCTTAGCGCTACCGTCAGTATCGAGAGGCCTGACGGCTTCCTGTTTGAGGTTGGTAGCACACTGCGCTACTTCGGCGGTATCGAGAAAGTTCGAACGCGGTTGCATGCGCTGCTAGAACCCTTGCTGCACTCATGGGCGTTGCCGCGCCACTTTCACGAGGCTGCAAGCCCTACGCCCGCTGCCAGCCTGTTGCTGGCGAGAGCCGCTTGCAATCTATTGGTATATCGCAAAGACAATCTACGCGCCGCTCTCGGGCGCCTGCCTTTGCATACCCTAGCTTTACCTGAGCGCAAGAAACGTCAGTTCCATAACAGCGGGCTTTATATTTTAAGAGATATATGGCGCCTTCCATCTCATGCTGTTGCGCAGCGTTTCGGCCACGCCTTCACCAAACAGCTCGAACAATGCCTAGGCCATGTTGCCAGTCCTGTGCAGGCCTACCAGAGTGCAGCAGTCTTTTTCAGCAACTTGGATTGCACCTACGCCATCGAAAATAAGCAGGCTCTGCTACCCGGTGTAGAAACATTATTAGAGCGGCTCTGCCTGTTCCTGCACACGCGCGAACTAGCGGCCACGCATCTTCACCTAGCCTTCGTGCACGAACAACAGGGGCGCACAGAAGTGGAGATTATGTTGCGTCAAGCGAACCGCTCACACGCGCATTTCCAACTATTGCTGGAGACACGGATCAATGCATTGGCATTGCCTGCACCAGTCATTGCCATGCAACTGCAGGTAACGCAGTTCGCGCCATTCGCCGTTCACAATAGAACACTGAGCGGCCTGCCTGCCCCACAGGATTGCCACGCGGACCTGAACGATTTACTCCCGCTACTGGAACAATTGCAGGCGCGCCTTGGTAACCCAGCAGTGCGCAGCATTCACTGCCAAGACGAGCATTGTCCGGAACAGGCAGGTCTAGACAGGCCGTTCGGAGAGCGTCTGCCGGCAGTGGCAGCGCAGCCTGCAGATGCAGCAAAAGATGAGGAGCGCCCCTACTGGCTTCTGGCCAAACCACTCCCTCTACGCCAGGAGCAGGGCCGCCTGTTTTATTACAGTAGCCTACGCCTGCTTAGCGGGCCGGAACGCATCGAGACACACTGGTGGGCGCCTCAGGAAATCCAGCGCGACTACTATGTCGCGCGCAACCGGCAGGGCATGCGTTTATGGATTTTCCACGAGCGCCCGTCACCGAATCAGCACGAGGCTCGCGGCTGGTTTCTGCACGGTGTTTTCGCTTAAGCGAATCTATCGAAAATCTCGAGAACGCAATGTCATGGCCGAGAGCCAGTGACTGAGATCGACAAGTGTATAGGCGATGATGTGCACCACCCCTGCGCTGATCTGCACCCTGCCAGAGACGCCCAGTAAACTCGCCTCGCGCACGACTAGGGGCGCTCGAGCCGCCACTGTCGGCCACACCACGACATTCATAAATCCGCTTTCGTCCTCGAGCGTCATAAACGTGACTCCCGACGCTGTCTGAGGCCTTTGACGAGAAGTCACTATGCCGGCAATCTTAATACCAAAGCCATCGTCGAGCGCCGCCAACTCCTGCGCGGGCAGCACATGATAAGCGCGCAAGTGATCGCGCAGAAGCGCCACGGGATGGCGCCGCAGCGTCAGTCCAGTGCTGTGATAGTCGGCCATGATGTTCTGCGCCTCTGAAGGCTTGGGCAGCATGATAGGCAACTCCGCAGCTTCCGGCCAGTCCTGTGCAGCCTCGAACAGCGGCAGCTTCTCCTCGTAACCAGCAACATCCCAGAACGCCCGATAACGATCCTTCGACAGGGGCCGCAGCGCATCTGCCGCCGCTAGGCTTTCTCTATCACTCGCGTTAATGCCACTGCGTTCCACCAATGACTGCACGCAGCGATACGGCCCTGCGCTTCGCGCCTGACACAAACGCTGCGCCCCGGCCCTCGACAAGCCCTTGACCTGCCGTAGGCCTAGACGAATTGCAGGCCCTGCCTCAGCCTCCCCCTCGTATAGCAGTGCGCAGTCCCAGTCACTCTGAGTCACGTCTACCGGCAATACCAACACACCATGGCGGCTGGCGTCCTGGAGCAATTGCGCTGGGGCATAAAAGCCCATAGGTTGACTGTTGAGCAGGGCGCAGGTGAACGCGGCGGGGTGGTGATATTTTAGCCACGAAGAGACATAGGCCAGAAGCGCGAAACTCGCCGAGTGCGACTCGGGAAAACCATAGTCCGCGAAGCCCTTTATCTGGCTATAGATCTGCGCGGAGAACTGTTCCGAATAGCCACGCTCGCGCATGCCGCTGGTGAGTTTCTCTTCAAAAGGTTCCAGGCCACCTTTTTTCTTCCATGCCGCCATGGCGCGACGCAATTGATCTGCTTCTCCGCCACTAAAACCTGCGGCAACGATGGCGATCTTCATCACCTGCTCTTGGAAAATAGGCACCCCTAGCGTGCGCGCCAAGACCTCGCGAACCTGCTCACTCGGATAAATCACCGCCTCTTTGCCACTGCGTCTGGCAAGATAGGGATGCACCATATTGCCTTGAATCGGCCCCGGCCGCACGATGGCGATCTGAATCACTAAGTCATAGTAGTTCCTCGGCCGTAACCTCGGCAGCATACTCATCTGCGCACGCGACTCGATCTGAAACACTCCCACCGTATCCGCCGCGCAGATCATGTCATAGACGCGAGAGTCCTCCACCGGAATAGAGTGCAGGGCGAAGGGGGCGCCCGCCTGCGGCGCGCTATTCACAAGATCGATAGCTTTGCGAATGGTGGTCAGCATACCTAGGGAGCCTCTGAACAACTCTGATATGTCTCTGCGTGAGTCTGTCGCGTGTTGCCGCAAGGCGTCGTTCGAAGGCAATGGCCGTAGCCCTTGGCAAGAACGACAACGCAGCGGCGGCGCGCGACA
>Ga0209390_10001784_pt1 | contig 40036 bp, 31 predicted proteins | sample BON01_FD_187212 | JGI IMG/M metagenome (GOLD analysis project Ga0209390, IMG submission 187212) | Freshwater microbial communities from Lake Bonney liftoff mats and glacier meltwater in Antarctica - BON-01 (SPAdes) (version 2) | ecosystem: Environmental > Aquatic > Freshwater > Ice > Glacier...
GAGAACGAGGAGGTGAAGTTGATCGTTTTAGGGGGGGGAGATCAAAAACTGGAGAAAGCAGTCGGTGATCTGGCCGCGGCGCATCCCGGTAAGATCTCATCGCGCACGGGATTGGACGAAAAGATGAGTCACCTCGTGGAAGCGGGCAGCGACTTCTTCCTAATGCCGTCACTTTTTGAGCCCTGTGGTTTAAACCAGATGTATTCCCAAGCTTACGGCACTATCCCGATCGTGACTCAGGTGGGCGGTCTCATCAATACCGTGGTAGATATCGACGAATCGCCCGAGTCAGGCACGGGAATTATCGTGGAACCGGACGAGGCGGGAATCGGCACGGGATTAGCTCGGGCGATGAAACTATTCGACGACAAGGCCGCTTACGAAATTGTGCAACGGCGGGGGATGATGACCGATTTTAGTTGGGACCGGGCTGCCGTGGCCTACGAGGACTTTTACGCGGCCGAAGTTTAAGCACGGCTTGCCCGAACCCGACTCTTGCGCATGGTCGCGGAGTGGAAAGTCATGTCACTCTGGTTTGGTTAAGGAAGGATCTGCGGCTAACAGATCAGCCTGCATTGGCGGCAGCGGTCGCGCGAGGCGGGGCGATTGTGCCCGTATTTATTTGGGATGATGCCGGCGAAGGTGATTGGGCACTGGGCGGAGCAAGTCAGTGGTGGTTGCATCAGTCGTTAGCGGTATTGGGGACGGAAATTAGAGAGCGAGGAGGGCAGCTAATTTTACGGCGGGGAGATTCAGCGAAGGAACTGGAGCGACTCATCGAATCAACGGGGGCGGATGCGGTGTATTGGAGCCGTCGCTACGAGCCGTCGATTCGGCAGCGAGATGCAGGGATTAAGAGCACGCTGAAGAAACGGGGAATCGAGGCGCAGAGTTTTAATGGCGCGCTGCTGCACGAACCGCATACGATTCAGAACAAGCAAGGGCGGCCGTTTCAGGTTTTCACCCCTTATTGGAGGCATTGTTTGGTTCTCGCTAAACCAGAGCCGGGGGGAGATGCGCCAACGCGTTGGCCAGCGTTGGGAAGGTGGCCGGAAAGCGTCTCGTTGGATGATTTCGGCTTAATGCCAGCGTTGGGCTGGGCCAGTGGGTTTCAGAGCGTTTGGCAACCGGGTGAGTCGGGGGCACGACAGGCTCTGACGGCATTTGCTAAAAGCGTTATCGACGGCTACGCGAGGGCTCGTGATTTTCCGGCGGAAAGAGGCACCTCGCGACTTTCGCCCCATTTGCACTGGGGCGAAATTAGTCCGCGCCAAGTGTGGGCGGCCGTGAAAGCCAAAGGGGCGGATCGCGGGATTTTCCCACCCAGCAAAGGGGCGCAGGTATTTCTGGCCGAGATCGGTTGGCGTGAGTTCGCTTACCAGCTTTTATTTCACTTCGAATCGACCCCCACCCAGCCATTGCGAGAGCAGTTTCGCCAGTTTCCCTGGCGAGACGATCCCGCGGGGAAATTGTTGAAATCATGGCAGCTGGGGCAGACGGGGTATCCGATCGTGGATGCGGGAATGCGGCAATTGTGGACGACCGGCTGGATGCACAATCGGGTGCGCATGGTGGTGGGGTCGTTTCTGGTGAAGCATCTCAGGTTGCCTTGGCAGCGGGGCGCGGAGTGGTTCTGGGATACATTGCTCGATGCCGACCTCGCGAGTAACACTTTGGGGTGGCAGTGGAGTGCGGGATGTGGCGCGGATGCGGCGCCGTATTTTCGTATTTTCGCCCCGGTGCTACAGGGACGGAAATTTGATGGCGATGGTGACTACGTGAGAAAATGGGTTCCGGAAATCGCGAGGTTGTCGGACAAGTTTCTTCACGCGCCTTGGGAAGCTCCGGCGGGCGTCTTGGCCAACGCTGGAATCGAACTCGGGCGCAACTATCCGCGCCCGGTCGTTGATCACGGGGAAGCCCGCGCCGCAGCGCTAGCGGCCTACAAGATGTTGCGAGAAACGAGACCGAACTGATGACTTGTTTAACTCAAAAAAGTGCGGTCTTTTTAATCTCTCGTTCCCGAGGGGAAGGAGCACCACTTTATGTCTGAATGCTTCACGCGCACGATTAGAATCAATCGCCCGGTAAGGGATGTGTTTGCGTGGCATGAAAACGCGGCGGCGCTTTCCCGCCTGACGCCGCCGTGGGAAAAAGTGATGGTGGTGCATCAATCTGGCGGAATTCGGGACGGCGCGAAAGTGGTGTTAAAGTCAAAGATAGGGCCGGCGTGGTTGACCTGGGAGGTGGAGCATTTCGGCTATGAGGAAGGGAGTCTATTCTGCGACCGGCAGTTAAGTGGTCCGTTCAAGTCGTGGACGCATTACCATCGATTCGATGCGATCGACGAAAACGCCTGCGAACTAACCGATGAGATTCACTTTGAGTTGCCGTTGGGGGTTTTCGGCAAACTGGGATCGGCCTTCACGAGAGGGAAATTGGCCCGGCTTTTTGCTTATCGGCATGCCATCACGAAGTCGGATTTAGAATCAGATCACGGTGAGTGGTCCGGACGCGTGGTGATCTCGGGCGCTTCCGGAGTCATCGGGCAAGCGTTGGTTCCTTTCTTGAGGATGCGCGGGTGGGCGGTGGATCGTTTGGTGCGCCGGAAAGCCCAGCGGGATGACGAAATCGAGTGGGATCCGACCGCTGGGATCGTGAAGTGGCCGATTGGATACGCCCCCGAGGCGGTGATTCACTTGGCCGGAGCTAATGTCGCGGGCGGACGTTGGACGGCCACGCGCAAACAGGAAATTCTAGCAAGTCGGGTGGACGGAACCCGAACTTTGGCGCGAGCTTTGCAGCAATTGGAAAAGGTGCCGAAGGTTTGGTTGAGCGGATCTGCCACCGGTTTCTACGGCGAGCGGGGAGATGAGAGTCTGGATGAATCAGCTCATTCGGGCCAAGGGTTTCTGGCTGAAGTGTGCCGGGCGTGGGAGCGTGAAACGGAGATCACGTCGGAGATCGGAGTGCGAGTGGTGCATCTGCGGACCGGAGTGGTGCTGACCCCGGCGGGCGGAGCATTGGCTAAGATGCTACCGGCTTTCTTAAGCGGGGCGGGCGGTCCCTTGGGCGATGGGATGCAGTGGATGAGTTGGATCGGAATCGAAGACTGGATTAGAGCGGCGGCGCATTTGTTGAATTGTCCCGATGTTTCGGGGGCGGTGAACCTGGTTTCCCCGCAGGCGGTGCGGAATGGAATCTTTACGAGGGAACTGGCGAAGGTCTTATGTCGGCCGGCAATTTTTCCGATTCCTCGAACGGTGCTGAAGCTGCTTTTTGGTCAAATGGCGAATGAAGCCCTACTCGCGAGCACGCGAGTGGAGCCCAATGTGCTGGAGAGTTCGGGGTTTAACTTTTTGCATCCCGAACTTGAGAATACGCTCAGACAGGTACTGGGTAAGACTAAGCAAAATGGATAAAACAACAGTCATCATTGGAGCTGGTCTTTCAGGCCTACTCGTTGCGCGAGAACTACTGGCACGCGGGCGAAAGGTGATGGTTTTGGATAAGAGTCGCGGGGTGGGTGGGCGGATGTCGACGAAACGGGTGGGAAATGCGGTATTCGATCAAGGCGCTCAATTTTTTACGACGCGGGACGAACAGTTCGAGGCGATGGTGACGAGTTGGTCCGAGGGAGGGTTCGTGGAGCGTTGGGCAGGCGGAGACCGGGAACGTTGGGTGGCCCGACCCAGTATGACGGGATTGGCGAAGGCCCTGGCGAAAGATGTGCCGGTCATGTTGGGGCAGAAAGTTCAATCGATTCAGTTTCACGATTGTGGCTGTTGGGAAATCGAAGTGGAAGGGGAAGGTCTACTCTGTGCGGAACGCATGGTCATGTCGTCGCCGGTTCCCCAGTCTCTGGCGATATTGGACGCCGGACATGTCAAATTACCGGCGGACGTTCGGGTTGGGCTGGACCGTTGTGCTTACCATCCTTGTCTCGCATTGATGCTGGTGCTCGATCGTCCATCCGATCTTTCGCCGGAAGGTTTGAAACTGACGGAAGGTCCGGTGCGATGGGTAGCGGACAATGTGAAAAAAGGAGTGGCGCAGGGCGCGCCAGCGGCGTTAACGGTGCACTTGGAGCAGGGGTTTTCGGAGGAGCATTACAGTGATTCGGAAGAAGAAATTTGGGCGTTGGTGGAGGGCTCCTTGCGTCCGATTCTAGGGGATGCGGTGGTCGATTCCAGACGGTTGCACCGTTGGAAGTTCAGTGAACCCAAGACCCTGCATCGAAAACGTTGTGAGTGGGTGCCGGAGATGAACCTCGGTTTTTGTGGTGATGGGTTTGGGGGACCGCGAGTAGAAGGAGCGGCGATCTCAGGGATGGCGTTGGCCCGGCAGATTATCGCAAGTTTCGAGTAGTCATGAGTGAAGTCATCATCGTGGGGGCCGGCTTGGCGGGACTGACCTGTGCGCGTCGATTGAGAGAGAGTGGGGTGGATGCGATTATTTTGGAGGCCGGAGACGCCGTGGGAGGACGAGTGCGGACCGACGAGGTCGACGGCTTCTTAATTGATCGCGGTTTTCAGGTTTTGCTCACGGCCTACCCCGAGTCCCAAAGGTGGCTCGATTACGACGCCCTGGATTTGTGCACGTTTCATCCGGGGGCATCGGTTTGGGTAGATGGAAAATGGAACAGAGTCGCTGATCCCCGTAGGCGTTGGACGGATTTGTGGACAAGTTTGGTGACCAATATTGGCACGATCGGAGACAAATTAAAGGTCCTGAAGTGGGCGTTGGAGGCCAATTTGGGCGGTCCGGTCGATATTTTTGCCGGAGACGAGGAGACGAGCCTGGAGCGGCTACGACGGCGGGGGTTCAGCGAGAAGATGATTGAGTGCTTTTGGCGACCTTGGCTGAGCGGAATTTTCCTCGAACCAAATCTCAAGACGTCCAGCCGGATGCTGGAGTTTGTATTTGAGATGTTTGCCCGGGGAGAAACGGCGGTGCCGCGCCATGGCATGAAAGCGATTCCGGAGCAGTTGGCGGCCGGCCTGAATCCGGGCCAGATTAAGCTGCGAACCGAGGTGTCCCGGTGGGAACAAGGGCGGATCTGGGACACCAATGGCACTGTTTACGAAGCCGACCAGATCGTTCTCGCGGTTGATGCGAGTTCGTTAGCGGGGCTATTTAAAACGAACCCGGAGGCGTCGTGGAATTCGGCCCAAGCCCTCTACTTTGCCGCGCCGAAGGCTCCCGTAGGTTCTGGATTATTGATGCTAAATGGAAGTCAGCAGGGAGTCATTAATCATCTTTCGGTTTTGAGTGGGGTAAATCCAACCTATGCTCCGAAGGGCCAACAGCTGATCATGGCCGGAATCCGCCCCGGAGTGGAACTTGCCGTCAACGAACTTGAGCGAGAAGCGCGGTCACAATTGGCGGGATGGTTCGGTCATGAGACCGCAGATTGGCGCCTACTCAAGCACTCGATGATCAAACAGGCGTTGCCCGCGAGATTGAGTCTGACTGATTTCGATCCCAAACCTCTGGCGATGGGTCTGTGGAATTGCGGGGACTACACGTCGACTCCGTCGATTCAAGGTGCGATGGAAAGTGGGAGAATGGTCGCCGAGGCTATTCTAAGCGGGCGCTGATTTTGTCGCACCGCCGATCGTGGGCAGGTTAAGAAAATGAAGCTTTTCAAGTCGTTCAGCACTTGGTTGGTTGTGTTTTCATTATGGACAAAACTTTCATCATATTCAAACCAGATTGTATGGCCAAAGGTCATGTTGGACAGGTGCTGGCTCGCTTTGAGGCAGCTGGCTTTTCCGTCGTTGGAGCAAAATTGATTCAGCTCACGTCTGAAAAACTGCGTGAGCATTACGCCCATGTGGCCGACAAGCCGTTTTACCCGGAGATCGAGGCTTTCATGAGCTCGCGCCCGGTGATCGTGGCGGCGCTCAAGGGCGAAGGTATCGTGTCCAAGGTGCGAGATCTGCTCGGTCCCACCGATTCCACGAAGGCACCGAAGGGCAGTATCCGCGGTGATTTCGGGGAAAACATGATGGTCAACGTCGTGCATGCGTCCGACAGCGACGAAAACGCGGCGATCGAGTTGGCGCGTTTCTTCGAGCCCGGCGAGATCCTCGGATAAATCGCGATTTCGAATCAAATTCCTCCAGCTCGCGATATTCGTATCGCGAGCTTTTTAGGGTCTGAAAAACGTTACACTAAGGTAATTTAAAGATCACCTGTCGCCATTGTAGTGACAATCCGATCGGTGATGAGACGGTGGGTGAGCCGAAGGTGAGAAGGTGGGGCCGCCGCGGGGCAAGGCGTTACGCGTGGTAGCGGGAGGCCAGTTTGGCGGTGGTGGAGGTGAGTTGTTGGCGGAGTTCGGACGGACCGATGACTTCGGCGGCGGCACCCCAGCCGAGGACCCAGCGTTCGATTTCGAAGAGGGAGCCGAGGCGAAGATGAAGGTCGATGGATCCGTCGGGGCGGGGGGTGAGTTGTTGGGACTCGTGCCAGTCGCGTTCGGTGACACGCTCGGCGATCGAGGCGTCGAATCGGATGTGGATGTCGTAGTTGCCGGCGCCGGCAACGACGCCGAGAGCGGAGGCGAAAAATTCGTCGGGTGAGAAGTCGTCGGGTAGATCGAATTTTTTACGGGTCAGTTTTACGTCGGCCATTCGCGGCAGGGCGAAGGTGCGAATCGCATCACGCACGGTGTCGTGGCCGACTAAATACCAGAGGTTTTCGCGATGCGTCAGATGATACGGGCGGACGCGGCGTTCCTCGGCGGAGGAAGAGTCAGGTTTTTTGTAACTGAAAGTGACCTCTTGGTGTTGGGCGTGGGCTTTTTGGAGGGTGTCGAAGGCTTGGGCGTTGGTGCGGCCTTCGCCGAACTGACTGAACGACACCGCGTCATGGTCTGCGGGGGTGAGATCGACGGGGCCTTTGAGATTGGCGGTGAGTTTTTGGAAAGTGGATTGAAGGCGATCAAAAAGCGGCGTGCCGCGGAGGGGCTCGAGGGCGCGCTCGGCGACGAGGAGGGCGAACGCGTCGCCTTCGCTCATTTGCACCGTGGGAAAGGCTTCAACGGGTGTGGTGTAGACGTAGGAGTGAGTGGAGCATTCGTATTCCAGGGGCAACCCCATGCGGTCGCGCATGTGATCGATATCGCGCTGGATGGTTTTGCGCGACACATCGAGTTCGGTGGCGAACTGGGTGCAGTTGAGGGAGGCACCGTGACGGAGGCGTTCGTGGATGCGCATCATGCGTTCGACGGAAAAGCGGGAGCGGAAACCGGGAGTGGAATTAGGCATACGGGGAGTTTTTAGGCACAGAGATCACCGCGGTGGCACCGAGGTCACGGAGTGGTGAGGGGAGGATGCAAATTGAGGGGGCACTTGGGTTGATATTATTTTGAGTATTTTTAGTATGGGACAGTTAGTGTCCCATGCCAGCTGATATTCTCTGGGCATGAACTCTTCCACTCGCCGCTTCTCTTCTCGCCGTCCAGTTGCTCTCGCTCCTCATCTCGTTTGGCACCATCTGGGTCAAGCGCACCGCGTCACGATTTGGCCTGAGGTGGCATTTGAGAAAGAAATCTCACCGAGCCTGTGGGTGCCTTACACGCCAGATCCCGGTTGCGATGCGTTTACGTCGGGTGCGGTGATGTTGGAGAAGCGTCGTTGGAAGCCATTCTTGGAATTTTTCCCCGCGGATTGGAGCCGCTTCATTCAGCGGTTTTCGTTTCACCGTTTGCATGCCTTGGCGGCGTTGGCTTACGCCCCGGCGTTGCAGGAAGCTTTTGAGGACACGCCGTTATTGGCGCTGGTCGTGGCGATTCATGCTGATTTGCGGGGAGTCGCGGGAGCCCAGTGGGGAGAGCTCAACGCGTTGTGTGACCGGGGCTCAGTTTTTGCGGTGTTGGAGTGGCTGGGATTGCCTTCGACCCGCGCTTGTTTGGATCAATTGGGCACAATCGATCCTGATCTTCCGGTGCGTGATCTGAACCGGGTTCGTGAGATGCTTTGGCAACGGCATGATGTCGCGGTGCGCGCTCGAGTGGCGTCGCACAGTTCCATCGCGTTGGCGGCCTGAGCTCTTCTCCTAGAAATCAAAAGCCGCATTCCTTTGGTTCGGGGATGCGGCTTTTTGATGTCTAAATGAAACGTCGGTCGTAAAGCCCGACCCATTTGGCGGTCCGATGAGGGACTCCCGTCGCGGCTTATGACGGCCTATGGGAACGGGGTGAAGCGAATTTCGTATTTGTGAACAGCGAAGGATGCGATCTCTCCCTCGATTGAGACCTGAGACTGTTGATCGTCGCCGTGATTGGTGTAGCTGGTTTTCCAGTCCGACCAGTTGAGCTCGTTGTATTTCGGGTAGTTTTTGGCGGCTTGCACAAAAGCTTCGACCCCTGCTTCAGCGAGGGCTTGGGCGGGCGGTGCTGAGATATGTCGATCGGGGATTCGCCATCCGCCCTCTGCCACCGGGATATCGGTTTTAGGATGATCGAGAAAGAAGCGATTGATCCTGTGCGTTTCACGATCAAGGCGGGTGATGCGGTAGGTGAATTTGGTCCCCGCGGGTAAGGGCACCGTCAAATTAAGCCGGATCGATTCAGCAGTTTGATAGGCAGGGGATTGAGGATTATAGCTGAACACGAGCGCATCGAAACCGTCTCCGGTTGGTCGAGCTGAGATGATGCCATCGATGTGGGTGTTCTCGTTACTCGGAGCTCCCCGCAGAGTGTTCCGGTAAGCCGTGGTTCCCACCATCGATTCCAGGATTTGTTGAGTCATCGCATCTGGGGAGAACAACCCCTCGTGGTGGGCGCCCCATTGAAAGATTTCTCGAATGTCGTTTGCTACTGCCATCTTAGCCAAAGAGGCGAAGTAGGCTGCGCCGTGAGTGGTGGCGACGCCCACGAAGTTGGCTCGAAGCATCTTGGAGATGAACTTGTATTCGTGAATCTCGAAACTGGCCGCAGGGTTCCAGTCGGGATGGTCTTTGATCGGAGCGATTTCGTGGGCGTAGACTTCCGCCATGTCCCCGTCTGCGGCCTGGTTGATGTTGGGGTAAAAAGAGATGGCGAGGAAGTCGTAAGGCACGTCGTTTTGCTTCGCCCAAGCCACAAAACCAGGCCCATAGGCATTTTCCGTTTTTCCGAGGTAATCGACATACTTTCCGCGATAGGAGGCTTCTCTGAAATGCGTCCCCACGAGTGCGGTGGGCAGCACCGCATGCACGGCATCAATGGTGTCTTTATAGTGATCGAAAAACTCTGCCATCGTGCCGGCCCAATGCTGGGGTCGGGTGTCGATTTCGGAGCCGACGCGGAAGCGCCATTGCCGCACTGTTTCTCGGCCGTAAGTCGCGACGAGTTTGTGCATCAAGGCTTCGATGAAGTCAGACCAGGCCTGAGGATCGTTGGGTGGCAGTACATTGCCGTAGACCCCATTGCGGGAGCTTTCGAGGTAGTGAACGCCGTCTGGCTCGGCGACGAAAGTCAGGTCGCGTTGAAAGGCCCAGGGTGGGTTGTCTAGGACGATTTGAAAGATGTCCCAACCGCTATTGATCCAGCCATCGATGCGGTCGGTGAGGACTTGCCAGTCGTAGACGTAGGTCGTGCCGTTCCACTTGTAGGCATCACCGTTTAGATCTTGGTTTCTCCAGCCACCGAGCATACGGACGGTGCTGACTTTGGGTTTGCCGACGGCGTGGGCGGGATTGGAACTGAGCGACGCTTGTTCGGTTCGCGCGTTTACGCTCCAAAAATTTCGAATCGGTGAGAGAGCCTGCGACAAGTCGGTCAGGTCGGATTGAATCTCGACGACGGATTGATCGGGCTCCTCCGCAAGCAAGGCGCTACTGAAGTTACAGCCGAGTCCGAGAGCGAAGGAAACTAGGGAGAGTTTTTTGGGCAGGCAATTCATGGACGGGGGGAGGGTCTCGGTCAGAGTTTGAGGGGGGGAAGCCGCCCATGATGAATCCGAGCTGATCGAATGAGGGTGATTCTATCAGATGACAGATCCAAAAAGAAATGGGAGTGCGGCGATTTTCGGGTGAGAATGCATCTGGAGCGGTCCCACGCTGGCACCTGGCGATTGTCGCCAAAAAAGCGCCACTCCGGGGGGAGTGGCGCTGGGGGGATTTGAGCGTGGTCGGCCCTACCCGCGACGCGCGGGGGGCGACGCTACACGACTATAGCCGCGGCATGGTGAGGCCGCCGTCGACCATGATCACTTGACCGGTGCTGAAGGGGAAGTCCCCGCGGGCGAGGGCGGCGACAGACTTGCCGATATCCTCGGGGAATCCCCAGCGCGGTTGCACACAGAGACCTTCGGCGATGAGATTGTCGTATTTGTCGGTCACGCCTGAGGTCATATCGGTTTTGATTACGCCGGGCCGCACCTCGTAAACCGGGATGCCCTCACCGCCGAGACGAGCGGCGAACAACTGCGTGAGCATCGCGAAACCGGCTTTAGCGATGCAGTATTCACCACGGTTGATCGAGACGACGGTCGCCGAGATTGAGGTGATATTGACGATGGCCGCTTCGAAGGACGAGTCGGCTTTCTTGGCGGCAACCATCCCGCGAGCGAAGGCCTGCGTGAGGAAGAAGACGCCCTTCAAGTTGGTGTCGATGACCCAGTCATAGCTCTCCTCGGATGTTTCGAGAAGATCGGCGCGCACCTTGGGGGCGACGCCGGCGTTATTGACGAGAAGGTTGATCGAACCGCCGGCAAATTCATTGGCGACGGATACGATGCCCGCGCGACCTTCGACACTGCCGATGTCGCCGCGGGCGTAGCCCACTTTGACGCCGTGGGCGCTAAGTTCTGCGAGAGGGGCGGTGATCGACTCCTCGGCGCGCACACCGTTGATGACGAGATCCCAACCCTCCTTGGCGAGAGCGGTGGCGATACCGAAACCGATACCGCGCGAGCCGCCGGTGACGAGTGCTGTTTTAGGCATGATAAACTAGAGTTTAGGGATATCGAGCCAGCGACGCTCGGCCCAAGATTGGATACCGAGTTCGGCGAGTTGCACGCCTTTGGCACCTTCCTTGAGGTTCCAAGGAAACGGGGAGTCCGTGACGACGTGTTTGAGGAAGAGTTCCCACTGCACCTTAAAAGCGTTGTCGGACGGCTCCTTGGTCGGAACGGGCGTCCAGCCGTCCTTGTAGTTGATCGGGCTGTCGGTATCGGGGCTCCAGATACAGCGAGGAGTGGCGGCGGCGGATTGGAATTTGCAATCGCGCAGACCGGCGACGGCGGAACCGTTGGTGCCGTCGACCTGGAGGGTGAGGAGATCATCGCGATTGACGCGCACATCCCAGGATGAGTTGAAGTGACAGACGACACCGTTGGTGAGCTCGAACGTCGCGTAGGCGGAGTCATCCGCGGTGCATTTGTAGGGCTTGCCGCTTTCGTCCCAGCGTTCCGGGATGTGGGTGGCGCCGAGGCAGGTGAGGGACTTGATGTCACCGAAGAGGTTTTGGATCACATACTGCCAGTGGCAGATCATATCGACGATAATTCCTCCGTCATCCTCTTTGCGGTAGTTCCACGAGGGACGTTGCAGGGTGTCGTGCTCGCCCGTAAAGACCCAGTAGCCGAACTCGCCGCGCACGGAGAGAATTTTACCGAAGAAGCCGGTGTCGATGAGGTGTTGGAGCTTCATCAAACCAGGCAGCCAAAGCTTGTCTTGGACCACGCCGTTCTTGAGGCCAGCTGCGGTGGCTTCGTTGTAGAGAGCCATGGCTTCTGCCGACGTGGTGGCGGTGGGCTTTTCACAGTAGATGTGCTTGCCGGCGGCGATGGCCTTGCGCACGCCGACGGGGCGCTGACCAGTCAAGGTGGCGTCAAAGTAGATGATGTTTTCGGGCTTCGCGAGTTCTGCATCGAGGTCGGTGGAGACCTTGGTGAGTCCGACGCGCTTAGCGAGGGCTTCGAGCTTGGCTTGGCTGCGTCCGACGAGGACTGGGTCCGGCATGATCACGTCGTCGCCAATTTTGACGCCGCCTTGGTCGATGATGGCCTTGATCGAGCGGATCAAGTGCTGGTTGGTGCCCATGCGTCCGGTGACGCCGTTCATGATAATTCCGACAGTTTTCATATTTTTAGAGGGATTGTTGGTTGGTTATTAGAGTGGATTAAGTGTGGTTGCGGTAGGCTTGGATGATTTGCGCGAGGTAGTCGTCTTGGTCCGTAGCCCACAGGCGATTGGAGAAGACTTCGACTTCGTTAAATCCCTTGAAACCGGTGGCTTCGACCCAGCCGCGAATCTTGCGAATATCGATGCAGCCTTCGCCCATCAGACCGCGGTCATTTAGGAAGTCGATGGTGGGGCTGCGCCAGTCGCAAACGTGAAACGAGAAGAGCTTACCGAGCTCACCACAGCGGGCGATTTCTTGTTCGAGGGCGGGGTCCCACCAGAGGTGGTAAACATCGGCGGCGACACCCACGTAGGGCGAGTCGAGTTGCGCGCACATGTCGTTGGCTTGGCCGAGGGTGTTCACCGCGGAACGGCTGTCGGCATACATCGGGTGCAGGGGTTCGATGCCGAGCTTCACCCCGGTGGCAGCGCAATCGTCGAGCACGGCGGAAATGCCGTCGGCGATTTGAGCGCGGGAGTCGGCGAGAGGTTGGCCGGGGACGGCACCACAGACGAGCACCACGAGGGGGGCACCGAGTTCGTGGGCTTCGGCAATGGCGCGACGATTGTCATCGATTGCGGTTTGACGCTCGGCGGCGGTCGCGCCGGGAAAAAAACCGCCGCGGCAGGTCGAGACGATGGCAAGATCGTGATCGCGCAGCATCCGGCCGGTTGTGGCGACATCACGACCAGCGTAGGTGTCGCGCCAAACGGTGATGCCTTTGACGCCAGCCGCGGAGAACTTCTTCGCGGCGGTTTCGAGATCCCACGATTTAGTGGTGATCGTATGGATACAAAGCCGATCGAGGTCGGTGAGAGGAGCAGCGGACATGGATTAATTCAGTGGAAATTGATCTTTCGGGCGCGCGGTTTTCCGGGAGCGGGATAAAGATAAAGAATAAAGATAAAGATTTGGGCTTAGGGTTTAAGGCCAGCGAAGAAGGAGTAGTAAGGTTGGCCCTTAATCTCACGATCGACGTAGAGAGCGAGTTCGCGGATGTGGTAGTCACCCCACATACACGCCTCGCCGCAGGGCACCTTTTGGCCGGCCGGAATATTGTCCCAGCCATTCGGGTGGTGATAGACCGAGTGCAGCAGGAGACCTTGATGGCTCGGGTCGATGCCGAGGTATCGATCGGAGAGCAACGTCCGCAGTGAAGTGAGTCCCGCTTGGGTGTAGCGCTTGCCGTCCTCGGTTTCGACGCCGAGGTATTTGCCGAGACGGAGCAGTCCTTGCGCACCGATGGCCGCAGCGGAACTGTCGATGGGCTCATGAGCGTTGAACGGATCTGATTCGCGGGAACGCCAGTCTCCCATGGCCGCCAGTCCCGGGGCTCCGCCATCCCAGTAAGGGATACCGTCGGTGGGCGTATTGGCGATAAACCAGTCACAGGTGGCCTTAGCACCTTTGACCATCAAGGTTTCCCATTTCTCACGGCCGCCGAAGGGCTCGAGCTCGGCGTCGGAAAGGGTTTTAAGGAATTCGAGTTCTTCCGGAAAACCGGCCATGGCCCACGCGAGTCCCCGGGTCCAGGTGGTGAATCCGGAGTAACCCTGTTGGGTGTTCGGACAACGGAAGCGACCGTCGTTGGGATTGAAAATGGACTCGTGGGCAGTGCGTCCCCATTCATCGTAGATGTCGCGACCTTCGCCGTAGAAGATGGAGTATTTTGCCGTGGATTCGATGTGCTGCAATGCGCGGCCGAGCAGGGAAATGGCTTCGTCGTTTTCACCCATCAGGCGGTGTCCCAAAGCGTGGCCAGCCATCACGATCCGGCAGGACCGGATCGTATCGACGAAGAGGGACTGCGGACCGTTGAACGAATAAATATAGCCGCCGCCATCATGCGTCTTGGCCCAGCGCGAAGCTTGGACGGCGCCCGAAAGTTTGAGGGCGAGTTCGCAGAATTCGATCTGGTTTGCGGGGAGGCGGCCTTCGCGCTGCAAGCGCAACCAGTTGCCGTAGGTCGAGAGATTATTGAAGCCATGATCGTGCACGCCGACGTGAGACACGTGGGAGGCCATGCGCTCCAAGGTGAGGCGTTGGGCTTCTTGCGCGTGACGCTCTTCGCCGGTGGCGTCGAATTGAAGAAACGCGGATCCGTAGTAGAAACCTTCGGTCCATTCGGTCCAACCGCGGGTGGAGTATTTACCGTTTACCGTAAATACGGGTGACCCCTGGGCGGGATCGTATTCCTTGAGCATGAGATCGATCTTTTCGCCAGAAAGCTTCCAGAAGCGGTCAAGGGCGGGGGAGAGATCGGCGGGAGTGAGTTGGTCGTCGATGATCATGAGTGGGTTTTAAATTAAAGGGAGTTTAGTAACGTTTGTCCTTACGGAGATGGAGAATGAGGAAGCGGATGGCGGTGAGCGCGGCGTAAGTGTGTTCCTGAATCGCATCGAACTGGATGCTCTGGCCGCCACTCAGTTCGAAAGTTTCATGGGGGAGAGAGAGTTGAAGCCGACCGTCAAGAACCCAGCATACCTCAGTATCGTCGTGATGCACCTCGGGACGGGAAATAGCGGCTCCAGCAGGTGCCTCGCCGAGGAGCGCGACGGTGTTGGCGTAGCGAATTTCGCGAAATCTGAACTCACCGGAGGCGTGGGACTTTTCTTGCGCGCGGTGAGCTAAGGAAGATTCCGCCATAGCCAGTAGATCGGTGGCACTCATGCCGAAGGCGCGACCAAGGCGATACACGGTATCGATACTCGGAGTCTGCTGATTACGTTCTAACTTTGATATCACGGCAACGGAAACCCCGGACGCCTTGGAAAGCCCTTGAAGCGTCAGGCTTCTCTGCTGACGGAGGGTGCGAAGAACCGAAAGATCAAATTTATCGGGGTGAGCCATTTATCCGGAACAAGCAGAAATAGCTGATATATTATTGTAAAGGATAAATTGAATTTGTGTTTTAATCTAAGCGTGAGCGGGGAGATCGGCTCGTTCGAGAAAATGGAGAAAAGGCCCCAACTACCAACCGCAGAGGATGTCATGATAGGGCGGAATTGCTTCGGTTATGGGCGGCAAATACGGGTGCCAGTGCTTTTCCCACTCCAGCGACAATTTTCCGGGGAACCGCGAGCCTTTGATTAGCGTGCCAAGTTCAGCCCAAGGGAAGTCGCCTTGGCCGGGAATGCAGTAAGTGAAGGGCTTTCTTTCGGATGCGACCGGGATACCATCCTTCACGTGGACGTGCACGATCGCTTCGCGGGCGGCCTCGAAATAGCCGGAGAGCGATTCACCCCCCGCGCGCCAAGTATGGTGCGAATCCCACAAAATTGCGGTCCGTGGCAATAATTTACGAAATTGAACCACGGATGCGATGGAAGTGAGTCCGTCGTGGGTCTCCACCATTATATCCGCAGACAGACCAAGAGACCGACGACGTTCCTGCCATTTTGCCACGAATGACTGAGTCTTGGCCCACGTCACGTCGGACGGAAATTCACCGATCTTGCCGCCGTCAAAGACCCTCAGCCAATGGCAGTTTAAGGCATCGGCGAGCCGAGCGAACGCCACTAGGGTATCAATATCGGTGGGATCTGCTTCAAATAGCTTAACAGAGGTTCCGAGCCCAGTCAGCTCGAGCTTGGCGGTTTGGAGGCGATGGAGTGCGTCGTTTGGCGCGGGGAAAAGGTCAGCGAAGTTTTCCGGGGCGATCGTCTGGCCAGAAAGGCAGCGAATTTCGACGGCCGCCATTTCGTAGTTTACCGCGAGATTGATGTTTTCAGTGAAGGTGAGCTCTGCGGTTCCGAGTGTGCTGAAGCACGTCTGGGCACGATGATTCGAGTGAAGGGGATTAGGGGAGTTCATGCAAAGTGTTGGCGTTGGTTGGTTATGCAACGGATGGAAATCTGTGCCGGTCGTATTGGGATATGATAAAAATCAGCAGACAAGTTACGAATTACGAAAAATAATGAAAGGAATTCTAAAATGAAGGGGCGTATAGTGGTAAAAACCAGTTGACATAAAAAAATATAAGACCTAATAATTATTAACCTTGACGTGAAATGACCTGCGCTCACCCCGGTCATTAACGGTCAAACCCCTTCAAATCCCCTTAACTATGTTGTTCCGTTCAACTCGTATCCGCTGCACGACAGTGCATTTGTTGGCGCTTGGTGCTTTCAGCCTAAGTGCTTTAGCGCAAGAAGCTGATCCTGCTTCAAGCGATGAGGAAGTCTCCGAAGGCATCGTCACGCTTTCCGTCTTCAACGTTGATGCGAGCCAAGATCAGGGCTACCGCGCGACGAACTCCATCTCGGGAACGAGCCTGAACACCGCGATACAAGATCTGCCGATGCCGCTGGAAGTCATTACGGCGGAATTTGTGGATGATTTGGCTGCCACAGATTTTAAGGAAACTTGGGCCGCTGACAGCCTACACTTCGGGTGTCTTCACCGATCAGTTCACGGAGAGTCAGGGGTCTAATGCGGGAAGCAACTCAGCAGGTGCCAACGGGACCTATTCGGCGGAGCGCTCCCCCTCGACGAGTGGTGGCGTAGGAGGCCGGTTTTCGAATTCGATCAATATTCGTAGTCACAATGTTCAATTTCAGAACCGGATGGGATTCCGGGTAGGCGGCACCGTTTCGGAATACGGCGTCACCCTCGGTGGAATTCTCGATTCGTTGAACACGGAGCGGATGGAAATCGTGCGTGGTCCAGCATCTTTGCTTTACGGTATTGGAGTTCTTTCGGCGGTATCGCTAATGTGGTGCCGAAGCGTCCGTTGGCTGAGCGCAAAACCAGTCTCTCTACTTCGGTGGGGAGCGAGGGGCTTCAGCGGCATACTTTCGAAACTTCGGGACCATTGACCCGCAGCTTACGCTACCGTTTTGGCTTAGCCAAAGAAGAGCGTGATGACTGGACTGACTTTCGCACCAAGGATTTGGAGTATGCCGTTGGCCAGTTGGAATACCAACCGAGCGATGCCTTAAATATCTTGTTCGAATACCAATGGGCGGACACGATGTATGGTGGAACCGGAACGCAGTCTGTTTATGACAATTTAGGCGAACGTTCTTTTGGAGGTCAGTTGCGCAATATTTACAACGAGCAACTCAACTGGGCGCGTGACGTAGGAGGCAAGGGACCTGAATACCGCATTTCGGGTGCAGATACGTATGAGCAGCGGGAAGAGTATAACACGATGCTCAACGTCGATATCGTGCCGTTCGAAGGGCTGAGCATTAATTTTGGTGGTTACTGGGGATCTCAAGAAACCGAGCGCCTGAATGTGAAGATGGCGACGGTGAACAACCAAGAGTCTAATCTCTTCGTCAAACGACGGATCAGAATCCCGACCAATCCTCCTCAATTCCGCACGATTATCCAATACGTGCCCGACGACAAGATCACCGCTTTTGAAAATCCAACGTCACCGATTTTCAATGATACGACGGATTTCAAGTCCATTCGCTACTACTGGGAAAAGGATCCGCAAATGGGCGAATTCGCGCAATACCGAGGGAAGGTCAATTATGAGTTTGAGACCGCGTTTATTGGTGGTCCGGCCCAGCACAGTCTCTTGATCGGTCGTCACGATATTAAGGATACGATTGATTATGCTCAAGGCACGGAGCGACTGACCCGGTTGTTTGAACCCAACAATCTCGCGCGTCCCGGTTTCACGGAATCGACCACGGATTCATTGATTTTCAAAAACATTTATGATTTTACGCCCGTCACTTATAATGGCGAGCTCACGGCTCAACCAGGGCGAGAGTATCATCAAACCGATATTTGGTATCAAGGCTCCTACGCGGTTTACCAAGGCCGGTTCTGGGATGATAAGATCATGCTGATCGCAGGAGGTCGTTACGATCGTTACCAAGCTTTGGAAAAAGAATACGAGCGGGATAACGGAAACAGTGGCGTGATCATGAACCCAGAAAACGTCACGACGGGTTTTCTTTCCGAGCAGTATAACTTCGGAGAACCGGTCACCATTAACACGAACACTTTTGCGTTACGTTACGATATCCGCGATGATTTCTCCTTCTACGCTTTGGCTGCTGAGGGGGTTTCCCCGAATACGGGGGCACTCGATGGTAACGACGATTTCATCGATGCGGAGCAATCCCTCTCCAAGGAGTTTGGTTTCAAATTTGAACTCATGGAAGGAAAGTTATCCGGAACGATCTCCGCCTATCAAATCGATCGGGAAAACGCGATTTGGAACTTTGCATTCGCCCCGAATCCCGGCGGTTGGGTTGGGGGCTCGAACGAAGACGGCACGAGGGGCCGTGACTTGCAGGACTTTAATCCGGCTGAACTTGAATCTGGTTTGGGCAAGCTCTCCTACGGCGTCGACTCCTCCTACTTCGATCCGGCGGACATCGCTCGGGATCCCGCCACGTTTGCATTCCCTGCGGGCATTATCTCGATCGAATCGCAGCATAACGGGACACCTAATCCGCAAAATTACGTGTATCTCGATTATGCGCAGCTCGACGCTTCTGGTTTCCGGGATGAGATTGAACGTGCGTTTGCCGATGTCGGTAAAAGTCGCGCCCTTAATTCGTCGGACATAAATCCTATCTTCTACACCCGCACGTCGGGGACCTACTACGGTCTAAATCCAAGCGGAGTATCCGGAGGAGCAAACGTGACCTTCGGTGACCGCGCTGAAGGCGTGGATTTTCAAGTCATCTATTCGCCCCGCGATAATTGGCAGATGATCATCAACTATGCGCACACCGAGAGAACCGTGACGACGCCGTTCCAATTGGTGGGAGCCATCGATCAAGTCACGGGCGTCGAGTATGGCACCGAATATGATTCATGGGTGCGAGCGCTTGGCCGTGGCGCATTTGGCCTCGAAGAGGTGGATAATAATGGCGACGGTATTCCTGATCAGATCCTGAAGGATGGTCAGCCGGTGTCTTTGACCAATATTGTTTCGGCGGCCTCCGCAACCGGTGGGATCGAAAATACCAATCTGTTCTTCGGAGCGGAGGATGAAGGGTCGATCTGGAATAAATATACGTTCGATAGCGGCCCGCTGCGTCGCCTATCCATTCTTTTCGGTGCTCGTTACCCCGGACCGCAGGAAACCGCAGTCCGAGTAGGCGGCACTGATCTTGCGGCTAATCTTTATCCGACGCCCCCCACGGAGGCCCGCATGACTTATGATGCTGGTCTAGTCTACACCAAGAAGTTCGGAGACTATCAGTGGAGATTCGCCGTGAACGTCTATAATCTTATGGACGATCAAAAAGACTACACCGAGGCGAGTTATGCCAACGTGTTATCAGGCGGAACCGAACTACGCCGATCTGCCGTGTATCACGCTCCGCGGAGCTTCCGCTTCAGCGCTCGCGTCACGTTCTAATCAACTTTGCTTGCTATCCGGAGGATCATAATTCCCGAGGCTCTGGCTGCGCTCACCCCAAACCCAGAAATATGAAAAAACTAAATATCGCAACGTTGGCGTTGGCCCTCGTGGCCGCTCCGGCATCACAAGCAGCATGGACTCTCGTTAACGACTTTGAAGCCGGCGTAACCACCGGTATCACTCTTGGCAATACAGACCCATTAGCGACGGGTAATGGCGACATTTCCGTCATTGCCGACCCTGCGAATGCATCCAACATGGTGCTTCAACTTGATCCAGGCACATTCCGTAACGGAATCGACACGAACAACACTTGGTTCGTTCTGCCCTTTGCTGACGTGACCACTACCGGAACGCTCTACACCCGTTTCTACCTCGCTGGTCCTCTCGTAGATATGGGTGTAATTGGGTATGCATTTGACTCAAGTTCCTGATGCACCCACGATATTGCCTATCGCCCCAGCATTGGTATGCTTCAAACGAACATGAACCACCTTCCGACTATCGCGCTGGGCGACCCGCTCTTGCTTGAGCTGGCACGCAAACATATTTGGTGGAAATCTCCCTCTGAGGCATTGGAATTCCCGTCGCGTGTTGTTGCCCAAGCAATGGACAGGGGAAGTTTCGACGACATCAACGCAATCATCGAAAACTATGGGGAGGAACTCTTGAGAGTAACCCTTCAGAACGCTGAAGCAGGCCAGTTTTCCAAGCGATCTTGGCACTATTGGCACTACCGGCTTGGGCTGGCGGCCTCCGGCCGAGTTCCTTCACTTCCGGTGCGAGTGATCCCATGAAGCAGTTCACCCCAAGACTCGAAATTCTGCCACCGGCACAGCGTGAACTGTGGCCCCTTCTTGCCCCGATTCAGCGGTTTGGGTATGTGCTCTATGGAGGCACGGCTATCGCTTTGCGCTTGGCCCATCGCTACTCGGTAGACTTCGATTTCTTTACCTCCCAAAGCGTCAATCCCGAGGAATTGCGCAAGCACCTGCCCTTTCTCCGGGAATCAACCCCTATCCAAGAGCACCAAAACACATTTGAGGTCGCCACGTTTTCGGGCGTTAAGGTGTCATTCTTTGGCGGACTTGATTTTGGCAGGGTTGGAACCCCAGATCAAACTTCCGATGGAGTCACAGTCGTCGCCTCCCTAGATGACCTCATGGCTACAAAACTGAAGGTGATATTGCAGCGGTCAGAACTTAAGGACTACCAGGACATCGCGGCGATGTCCCGGGCCGGCGTCCGAGTCGATGCAGGGTTGGCAGCTGCCGAGGAAATGTTTCGGCCGACTTTTTCGCCCCTCCACTCATTGAAGGCCCTCGTGTATTTTGACGACGGCGACCTATCTAGGCTATCCGCCGAAGATCGTAAGACTCTCGTTACTGTTGCTCAGCAAGTAAGGTCGCTCCCTCCGATCAAGAGAACCCTACGGCTGGATGCCATGCCCGAAGTCAGGCAACCGATTCAGGAACCAAAAACTTCTGGCCCCGAAATGGAGTTCTGACCTGATGCCATGGGTCTTTGATTCAATTGACGCTTTGACACGGGAGAATGGCTGACGGCCTGCTGCAATAGTCTGTAAAATAGCAGGCCGCGGGATCGAGATGTTCGGCGATTGAACCTGAAAACAAATTCATCAAGGTAAGTTTGGAGATGCTCCTTCCCGATCGAACCTTGATGGGTTCCTAGGATCCAACGCTTTAGGAGTGAAGCAACACGGTGTGCTTTTGGTAGGAGGTTTCGGCCGAGTTCTGGAGTATGCCTGGCGATAACGTGATTATATCCACGTTCCGGCAGGCATACATAGAGCCTGTCCCACGGACCCAAATGGCTTGTTAGTAAATATTTAAGTGGATCTCAAGGAGGCTAAAAACGGCCATTTTGGCCAAATTTAGGCAAATTGGCTCACTATAATTTCACTCGGCAGATGCCCTTCTTTCCGACAGAGCGATTTTAGAAAATATGCCGCCCTTTGTCGATCAATGGCATGACCGATCAATCTTGATTGGATCCCTCGTTAAACCAGGTGGTTAGCGGTGTTTAGTCCCATTCCAAATCTGGATCACAGATTGCGTGAAGTGCTGATGGCCGTAAGAATTCGAGACAATATGGCACTCGTGGGAAAATCCCAGTTTTTGGGACAGGCTCTACATAGCTGGCTAGCCCGTCGGTAACCACGTCACTTCCTGTTTCTACCAACTCAGAAACTCCATCCAGTAGCGTTCCAGCACTTGCGTCCGGAATGGCCTGCAATCGAATTCTTCCAATTCGCTGTCCTCGGATCTCTGCCGTAATCAAGACTAGCGATTTTCCGGCCGCGCCACGGCCTCGTTTCCCTGCTTTTACACCACCTAGATAGGTCTCATCGACCTGAACCTCACCAGAAAGTCTTTCACGGCCAGGCATTACCATCGCTTGCCGCATGCGGTGCAACCATTCCCATGCAGTATGGTAGCTTCCGAAGCCCATGGCTCGCTGTAGGCCCAAAGCACTCATGCCTGACTTCTGCTCGCAAACGTGCCATGCGGCATCAAACCATGTTTTCAATGGAAACCGCGTTCGGTGAAGCAAAGGTTCCTTCAACCGGGCTTTGCTGTCGGCCGCAGGACGAGCAGTGCCACAAGCACCGAGAAGTCACCCAATGCTTTTCACTACCACACTGTGGGCAAACAAACCCGTTTGGCCACCGAAGCACCCCCAGAAATCGCATACACGCCTCATTTGAGGCATACATCGCATCAAACTCCCTGCGATTTCTCGGGTAAACCTCCACTTCCGTAACCAATGCCTACACCTACTTGGGTCAAATGCATACCCAGTTATCGTTATGGGCACTTCGCACGTTGCTGAGCCCGGTTCTTACGGTGATTACTCGGCGATTGCTCGCGTCGAACTCGACACGATTCTCGATTACCATGACGGAAGCTACACTGAAGTCATCGGATCTTCGGTTTCTGCCATGGTCTTGGTATGACCTTTGGATCGCCATGGACGTGACAGCCAATACCTACGACGTTTGGATCAAGGGAACCGGATGGCCTTCAGCCACTAAGGTTGCCACCGGTGCCGATTTCCGGAGCAACTCGGTCGATCCTCAGAATCGCATGTATTGCCGGATGTCGACGGGTGACCTCGTTACACCCAAGTCGTTTGACAAAATGTTGTTTGATAACGTCTGGGTCGACACCGTTGCTAAGAACATCTCCATCCCAAGTGCAGCTGATCCTCAGGATCCTCTCTCCGGTGGTTCCGTTCCTCAGGACAATGGCTCTGGCAACATGTCGAATCTCTCGACTAACACCAACGTTGGCGCCGGTGGACTCACCACTGGATTCGTGGTCGTCGGTGACAATCGCCGCGTCATGATTCGTGCGGTGGGTCCTGGTCTTGGCGCTCTCGGTGTCGCAGGCACGATGGCTGATCCAATGCTCGAAATTAAGACCAACAGCGGTGCGACCGCGGTTGCTTCCGGTGATGATTGGGGCGACGAAGCTAACGCTGCTGACATTCTCGTCACGGCCGCTGCGCTGGGTGCGTTTGCTCTGCCCGTAGGCAGCGCTGATGCAGTTGTGATGATGTCACTCGACGCCGGGGTCTACACCGCGACGGTGACGGGCAAGGCTGGCGGAACAGGTCAAGCGATCATCGAGGTCTACGTGCTCGAATAACAGCTGATCTATAACGTCTGATATTCTTATTTAGGACTCACGGGCGGACGGACTGCGACAATCGTGGCCGTCCGCCTTTTTTTTGAAACTCTCCATCCCTCACCCACCCATGTCTCGTTCAATTTTACTCGCGGTAGTAGGTCTTAGCCTCGCCACTCTATTACCAGTTCAGGCGCAAAATAATCCGCTGCCCGATCCAATTGTTAAAGGTAACTTCTCTTTAGATCTCGAAAACTGGCTACTCGCACCTGCGACGGGTAATTCGCCTCGCACAAGATTATCGATGCTCAAACCAGCCTACGACGGTTCAAATCGTCTTTTTATGGCGGATTTGAATAGTCCATTTTATGTCATCACGGGCGATACGATGACGACTTACGCCGATTTGGCCGACGTCTTCCCCAATTTTTTTGACCAGAACCGGCTGGGCACAGGTTTTCATTCCTTTGCGTTTCACCCGGAATTTGAAACTAACGGTAAATTCTACACCGCTCATACCGAGCCAGACGGCTCTGGTTCAGCCGATTTTACCAGCGCGATTTCGCAGTCGATCAACATTCAAAGCGTCATCGTCGAGTGGACTGCGTCTGATCCGGCGGCCATGGTGTTTGCGGGCTCACGTCGCGAGATCATGCGAATCGATTTTCATGAACAAGTGCACAACGTGCAGGAGATTGCGTTCAATCACTTCGTCTCCGCCGGACATGAAGACTACGGCCTGCTCTACATCTGTGTCGGCGATGGTGAGGCCGTAGGCGGTGGTTACCCTGAAGCGGGGCATCGACTTGATTCGACCCATGGGACCCTGTTGCGGATCGATCCTCTGGGCACCAATTCAGCCAACGGCCGCTATGGTATTCCGGCGTCCAACCCATTCGTTTCGGATGGCGATGCCGCGACTTTGGTCGAGATTTATGCTTGGGGATTCCGCAATCGCCACCGAATTTTTTGGGACTCCGCGAATCCTGATCGCCTGTTCCTCGCTGATATTGGCGAACGCAACGGAGAAGAGATAAATCTCATCGTGAAAGGGGGAGATTACGGTTACAGCAATCGGGAGGGCACGTTCGTGTTGGATCCTGCGACGGATCCTGATATTGTGCTGCCCTTGCCCAGCAATGATGCTTCGTTTAATTACGTGTATCCGGTAGCACAATACGATCACGACGAGGGCCGCGCGATTGCCGGAGGTATCGTCTATCGTTGAACCGCGGTTCCGGCATTGGGGGGTAAGCTGATCTTCGGCGATATTGCCAATGGCCGGGTTTTTTATGTCGATGCTGACACCTTGGCTCTAGGGAGCCAAACGGAAATCAAGGAGCTACAACTGCAGCTCAATGGAACGGATCGAAGCCTGCTGCAGATGGTGGGACAAAGCCGCACGGATTTACGTTTCGGCACGGACGAGGCGGGAGAGATCTACATCACGACAAAGCGGGATGGTCGAATTCGTCGCCCCGCGGCGCTGGACACGGTGGTTCCGGAGGTCGAAAATGGGACCGGAGTATTGACGAATATATCGACCAATACTCAGGTCGAAGCAGCCGGTCTCACGGCAGGCTTTGTGGTGACGGATGGTGCCCGTCGGGTTATGATCCGCGCGGTGGGGCCGGGATTAGCCCAGTTCGGCGTGACCGGATTCCTCGCTGATCCCACCCTTGAAATCAGAACCGACAGCGGTGCGACCTTGATTGCCACGGGTGATAATTGGGGAGATGAGACGAATGCGGCTGATATTCTGGTTACCGGGACTGCCCTTGGTGCCTTTCCGCTCGAGGCGGGCAGTAATGATGCGGTGATAATGATTCAGTTACCACAAGGGGTCTATACGGCGACGATCAAGGGCGCTGATGGAACCACCGGTCGCGCAATCGTTGAGGTGTATAAGTTGGATTAAGATTTTCGGTTTCGGAAGCTGGTTCGGATTGAGATTCGAATCGGGGTGAGTTCCGAGGCAGAGGAAAGGCCGTCGGGAAACCGGCGGTCTTTTTGGGGCCGAGTCCGAGGGGCGTGAATCGAATGTCCGGCCAATGACGGTTAGTGGCACCAAATAATGGAAACAAGCGGCTGCTCCAAAGTAGATTCTATTCAACGCCAAGCCGGGAAGACCCGGGAGATCTCAACGTCGCTGTAATCGATTACGAAGCGGCGTTTTCACTCAAAATGATAAAGGCCGATTCTCCATGGGTCGACTGGCAAGTCTCTGTGCAACGCCGGTTTGATTCTGCGGGGCTGGGCTGCAGGGGCAGGGCGTGTCGGGGCCGAAAAGATCCGACTTACGACGGGCGGAGGGGCAAAGGGGGTGTTGGGGCGTAAAAAGGATCCGACTTACGGCGGGACGACGGGGCGAGGGTGTTGGGGCCGAAAGGATCCGATTTACGGCGGGCGGAGGGGCAGAGAGTGTCGGGCGTAAAGACCCGACCCACGACGGATGGAGGGGCAGGTCGTCAAGACCCCCGAATGGGGCAGTTTTCCTATTTGCTTCGGTGGACTCTGGGGCGAACGTCGGTTTCTTGGTCCAGTTGAGTCAAAACGGGTAGAGCAGGACCGTTGGCCGTCCGTCCCTACCGGTGTCACTTTCGTGCTGCCGCCGAGAAAATCCTTAATCAATCTTCAGCGAATCGTCGGTCAGGGTGATGGTATCAGTCTGACCGTCCGGGCGAGAGACAATGAGGTTTCCGTTTTCGGAGACGGTCGCTTGGAGGGCCGTGGTTCCGCCGAGATGGTTATCGGGCCAGAGCACGGCGAATACGGTAAAGTCGGTTTCTTTTTCGCGCGTTTTAAGCGTGAGGGAAACGTGATCTCTCCATTCGGCGGTGACCCAACCGTAGGTTTCACCGGAGCGATACCGGGGGTCGATGGGGGCCGGATATTCGTCGGAGATGGCAGCAAACCAATCCAATCCGGGAGCGACGATGGCGGTGGTGAGGGAGGCATGCGCTCCATCAATCATTGATTGCTGAGTGAGGTTGTTCCAGCTGTTGGAGAATTCGCCATGGAGCAGCCACGAAAGGGTAGCCGGGTCTTTCACGATGATTCGATCTCGCACGACGACGTAGCGTTGATCCACAAAAATAAAGTCACGCGTGACGCGTTGGAGACGTCCGGCAGGTTGCATTGTTTGGTAGGCCACCAACGCATCTCCGGTGGCCCAGGCAAAACGATCACCGACTTCAAAACGGGTGATTTTTCCAGTGGCGGTCTTATCTTGTTGGGCTTGGCCTTCGCCGTCGATCAGGACGGCGTTCTTGGACTTGGTTTGCCAAGTCCATTGCTTGTGATGAGGGGAGCGGTGGAATTCGCGGTTGGCGGAGTTGATGGCCAAGCCTTCGCCAAACGCGTTCATGATGAATGAATTCTGGTCGGGGTGACTATGACTGTAGGAGCCGTAGGGTGAACTTTTGAAGGTCAGATGAATATCGTTTTCGGGGTCCCCCAACGCGGAGTGAAAAGAAACCCACCCGATGTCATCGAAATACCGATACGGGGAAAGTTCCCGCAGTGGCGCGGGTTCGACCGCCGGGAAGCGACTGCCGATGAAGTTGCGGATTAGAAACTCTCCGGCGGTGGGATAGGTGCGAGCCAGACTGCCCATGCCCATGAGGGAGGGAGATTCGCGGGGGTCGTCGCAGAGGGCGGCATAGCTGAGGAAGTAGCCATTGTTTTGCACCCGCCCGAGATGGTTCAGGTAGTCGGCCATGACGGGCTCGAGGTTGAAGTGGCCGGCGTTGGAAACGTCGCCGAAAGTCGTGTGTAAATACGGTTGCACATTGTAGAGCGCAAAGTAGCCGGTGTTCTGCCAGAAGGGAGAAGCGTAGGCATTGGGATCACCAATGGCTAAAAGCACATCTTGGAAGCCGGCGTGTTCGAAGGTGCCGCGCCAATAGGCATTGCCCTCTGCCCAGCCCCCGGTATCACCCGCAAAGGGGCTGAATTGATCGCGATAAAAGGTGTAAGAGAAATTATACCAATCTTGGGCTTGGTCGGGCAGATCGTCCCAAAGGGCTAACCCGGTGAGCCCGACCATCGCCATGAATCGCACGGGGTGGCTGGATGGTTTTACTGCGAGGGAGTTTCGCTTCAATCCCGTGATGTTAGATTTGCGGATCCAGCGAACGGTGCGTTCGCCCCGCTCTTTGAAATGAGCCAAAACTTTGGTCCGTTCTGCAGCGGTCAATTCGTCACGTAATTGATCGTAGACGAGCGGAAGTTTTCGCCAGAGACGGAAGTTGCCCTCGTCGTTGTAGTCGACGTCGGTCGCGCCCACGACTTCGCCAGATTCCCAATCCGGGGCGAGGGCCCAATCGCACGAGGTGAGGAGAAACTCTTTGGCTTTGTTGAGATACTTTTCTTCGCCCGTCACCAACCAGGTGAGGGTCGCCGCTTCCGCGATTCCGGCGATGTTACCAGTGATGTCTTGGACGGCCCGCCAGCGATCAGTTTTAAGTGAATCACGTTTGCCCGGCGCCGGATCTCCGTAGGTCAGCGGGTCTTCCGGATGAGGGAATTGCAGGTAAGTTTCGCCGAGATCCCGCTTGATCGCATCAAATGAAGCCTTGCCTTCAACCGGTGGTGCAGTAGGCGCGAAACGCATCACGTTGACCGGCGACTACCATGGTGCGAGGGCCTTGAGCCGGAACGTGCGTCGAGGGGTTTTCTGCGGCGGTGGCACCGCCGCCCAAGAGGGTGAACGTGGTCATCGCGACGAGAATTCGAGGGAAACTTTTCATGGCATGGCTCGGGGGAAGAATGATAGAGAGGGTGAATCGCGATCTACGTCAGCGCGGCGAGCAACGGGTGCGGGATGGTCCAGTCACCGCAGTGAGGATGGGTCAACTGCCAGTGCCCTTTCGTGGCGGAAGTCATCGTCCAAGGTTCTGCTTGGGCTCGATTCGAACCGGTCCAGGTCAAGGCAGCGAGGAATCCAGTTGCTCCGGCCGCCCGACCGAGTTGATCGGTGGTAACGAGGGGGGTGCGGTGAAAGGGGGAGCTGAGGTGGCAGCGCGGAATGGTTTCATCAATTCGATCGTCCCATTCTGCGCCGATGAATCCAGCAACTGACTGGATGACTGAGCCTTTATCGCCGGACCACACGGCGAGATGATTTGCTTGGTGAGTTTTGCGAAACGAAGGGGCGTCATCGGAGCCCAGAGCATAACCACCGATCGCGAGGATGGCAGGTTGGCGGCATTCAAATTCGTGAACCTCGAGTTTCCAGCCGGACTTCCACCAAACCGCGGAATCGACGCTACAATTGATTTGGTCGTGCTTAAATCCAAGATTCCAGACGTAGCGGACGTGTGACTCATCCATCTCAATCGCCACGGTGGAATGGCGGCCAAACACGCGACCATCGGGGAGACGCATGGTGAGGGCGGAGTCGGGTGACCAATTGGTTTGGGCGGGGCGAGCGATCGTGAAATCGACGCCGGTGCGGTAGGCGGTCTTGCTCCATTTCCAAGCTCCGAAGCGGAGGTTGACGTTGGAGATTTGAGAGCCGGCGTTAAGAATTTCGACTTCGCCATCGACGCTTCGAACGGTGAGTCCCGCTGGCGGCACGACGCGGGTGTGATCGCCTTGTTCGGAAGGAAGAGGCGTTTCGGGTTCGTTCCAAAACGCGTGGTCCGGAGGCAGGAGCAGCGGGGAAAGTCCCTTGGCGGCCCAGTAGGGCGAACCGCCGCAGCTGTAAGTTTCGATCAGATCGTGGAAAGGTTCAATCCAACCGAGGGAGAGGCAACCTTGCTCCTGGGTGATCGGTCGGTTCATGAAGAAGTCGAGATTGCGGGTGCAGAGTCGCTGCAACATGCCGGGTGCGAGCTCAGTGGTGCCGGTGGCCAGGACGAGACCAAAAACATTGATGCCATTAAAGCGGTAGGTGATCGAGCGACCGAAGGAAGGATGTTCGCCACTCGCGGCAAAAAAGTGGACGTAGTCGCGAACGAATAAGCGGCCCCATTCGATCCATCGCGCGGCCCGTTCGGGCTGGTCTTCGCCGTGTAACTTTACCCACCAGAGACCGTAGAAATGAAATGCGTAGGCGTTGTAGTGATCGTAGGCTTGGTTGATGCCATCTTCGAACCAACCACCGCCACGATGCATGAGTTCTAGTCGATCTAGAAAGGTATCGATCACTACTCGGTCGGTGGGACGACCGTAACCCTGCTTGATGAGAAATTCCAAAATATGGATGCCCATGAAGTAGTGATTGTTGTTCACAATGCCGTTGCCGCGAGCGGTGCCGAGCCAGTGCGCGACACGATCTTTTTCGATCTGAGATAACGGTTCCCAGAGTTGATCTGGGGCAATTTGGAGGGCGATTGCGATGACGCCTATTTCAACGTGATGTTGATGGTAGTTGGCATCCGGTCCCCAGTAGAGAGGGCTTTCGGGATCGCTCCCAATGGCCAAACCGGCGCGAAACCAACCGGATACTTTGGCCCGAAATTCGACGTCGGCGGGACGCTCAACACTTTGCAGCCAATGGGCGGCGAGGAGTAAGGGGCGGGCAAACGATTCCAGGCGATCCGCCTGGACATCATGATCGCTGGCGGGACCACTGATCGGAATATCGGCTTGGCCCTCTTGCATCAGCGCGGCGAGGGGTTCGAGCAGCTTGCGGGCGGAATCTTGCCAATGGACGTAGGGAGCGGGGAGCTTGGTCACGGGAATAAGGGTCGATCAAATTAGGTCGAACGGTCGTAAACTTCGGGAGAAATCCTCCCGACCAATGGTTGGTCCGCGACGTAGGCTTGCAAGTTTGCCAGGCCGTAAGCCCCGGCGTCGGGCCGTTTGTCCGTGGTGGGGCCGGCGAGATGAGGGGTGAGCATGACGTTGGTGAGCCCTCGAAAGCCGGAATGGGAGGGCAGGGGTTCTTCGGAGTAGACATCGAGACCCACCCGGATTTGACCCTCCCGGGCGACGCGCAGGAGGGCATCCTCATCCACGGTGGCCCCGCGTCCTACATTAACAAATACGCCGCCGGGTCGGAGCAGGCGGAGGTGTTCCTCTTGGATCGTTCTTCTGGTCGCATCGATTAACGGTGCGAGTTCGATGACGACATCGTTGTGGGAGAACAGGTGCTCCAGGTCGCGAGCCACGTGGATGTCATTCTGCGCGGCGATCTCCGCATTGACGTCGGGAGCGAGAACGGAGATCTCGCAGTCGAATGGCCGCAGGAGGGTGATGAGCTCGTGCGCGATACGACCGAATCCTCGGATGCCGACTTTACGATTAAACAAAGAGGCGGTGCGGGTTTTATCCGTTTTCCAAGCTCCGTTTTGGTGCATGGCGAGAGTCCATGCCGTCGTGCCTCGGAGTCCCGAAAGCGTGTGAAGCAGGGCACACTCCGCAATCGTGCGACTGATGGAATCGCCCCAATTTGAGACGAGTAGTCCCGCTTCGATTTGCTCGCGAGTCACGAGTTTCTTAATCGAACCGGCGAGGTAACAAACGTAGCGGAGGTTGCTGGGCAATTCCGATGGGAGGGGGAGCGTGCGCCAGCAGCATACGATCACCTGAGGATTAGTCGTGGCAAGAAGTTGAAGCCAGGCCGACTGATCGAGAGTGCAAGGGTTAACGTGGACGACTTGATCGGACAACGATTCAATTTCTTCCGCCAGTGGTGCAGGTAGAAAGTCGTGTATTTCGATGGGAGAGAGGCTGACGAGAATGGAGGCGGGACGGGGCATGATTCAGGTCGGGGGATAGCACTGGAGCAATTCGGCGGAACCGTGCGGCCGGAGGTCGACGGATCCGAGAAGAGCGGGGTAGAAAAATTTGTCGTATTGATGGAAGGTATGAGTTTTCCCTCCGGCGGTCAGGTCGATTGACCCCGCCGTGACGATGTTGATGGAGAAGGTGTCTTCGGTGCGGGAGTAGGCATCATTGATAAATGATTTGCTCACGCTAAACCGGTCGGTGCGATCTGGGCCGATCAGGCTTTCCGCCCAAGATGCGGAGCTCAGTTTCCGACGGGAGCCTCCGGCGCAGAAGAAGTCTCGGGCGACGGTTGCCAATGGGTAGGCCGTGAGGTCGATCATAGAGAGACCGAAGTCGATGCCGCGACCCATGAAGCGAGCGGCTTCAGGTAGCACATATCCGGCCTTTTCATACTCGAACCTGACGGCAAAGTCGGTGGGTTCCTGTATCTCTACCATAAATATGCCCTCACCGAGCGCATGCGGAACGCCGCCGGGAATGAAGTAAGTGTCTCCCTTTTTGATGGGGATTTTCGTGAAGCACTTTTCGAGGGCCGCGATGTCTTGCTGCTCAACGAGCTTCTTTAAGCTATCACGATCCGGTGGATCCTGAAACCCGACGTAGATATAGGGTGCGCTAATGTCCTCGCGAACACCCAAGATATGGTAGGCTTCGGTCTTGCCACTGGGCGAATGCAGAACTTCCCGGGCAAATTGCGGAGAGGGGTGACACTGGAAGTGGAGCCGGACCGCTGAATCCAAATACTTAACGAGAAGTTTTAAGGAGTTGCCAAATTTTTCGACATGTTGGGGGCCGAGGAAGTAGGTGGGATCGGAATCGATGAGTTGCGTGAGATCGCGAGTTTCACCAGCGATTAACACTTGGGAAACTCCCTCGTAGACGCTCTCCCGGTCGAGGTTGACGGCCCGGGTGGTCGACCCAATCCAGTCCTCTGCTAGATGGGAGTCTGCCGGGGAATCTTGACCAGTGATGCGGTCCAAAGTGGCTCCGCCCGGGTAGGTTCGCCAAACGCGATTGGGAGGGAGTTGAACGATGTGGCCGCGGTGAGTCATGATTGATTCAAATCGGAACGAGCTAAATTACCGCAGACAGACCACCGTCGACCGCGAGAATTTGACCGTTGAGGTAGTTCGAGGCCGGGCTGGCAAAAAAGATGGCCGCACCAGTGAGATCTTCGACCGTTCCCCAACGTCGGGAGGGGGTGCGGGCCTTGATCCAGGCATCAAATTTCGGGTCGTTAGCGAGGGGAGCCGTGAGTTCCGTAGTGATATAGCCCGGTGCGATTCCGTTAATCTGAATGTTGTGCTCGGCCCATTCGGCGCACATCGCCCGAGTCAGCATGCGGAGCCCTCCCTTGGCGGCAGTGTAGGGGCCGGTGGTGGGACGAGCCAAATCACTCATCACCGAGCAGATATTGATGATCTTACCTGAGCCGCGTTCGATCATCGTTTTGGCAAAGGCCTGACCGACTAAAAACGCACTCGTCAAGTTGGTCGAGATCACGAGGTCCCAATCGGCCTTAGTGGCTTCAATCAAAGGAGTGCGACGTTGAATTCCGGCGTTGTTGACGAGGATATCGATTGGACCGATTACAGCAGCTGCCGCCTGCACCGCCTCGGGGTTGGTTACGTCAAAGGCGTGTGCCGTCATTGTCGGGTGTTCGCCATTTTCCTGACTCAAAATGGCATCCAGTTTTGCTTGGTTGCGCCCGTTGATCACGACTTGCGCACCGCTATGGGATAGTGCTTTTGCGATCGCGAGGCCGATACCTTGGGACGAGCCAGTGACTAACGCGCGTTGGCCATGGAGTGAGAAGAGAGAGGTCGGCATCAGGATTATTTCGCTTTGGATTGGTGCACTAGCAGGGAACCGATGGAGATCACGGTGATTCCGCAAAACAGGAAGGCGAAACGGCCGATCATCGGGTTGGGGATCAAGGCCATGAGAATGACCACAGCGCCGTAGGGGATGCAGAGCCACCCCATGAGATGCGACTGCTTGTGATCGTTGGCGGGGGCGGATTCTTCTTTGGCGTAGTCGACCGGAGTGTCCAAATTATGGGAAAATACTTCGATGTCCTCTTTTTGTTTGTCGGACTGCCCAGCGTAGAAGCGGCGAGTAAAGATGAACCAAAGCGTGCCGACGCCGGTGATCATAAAGACACCGATACCCTGTTCCCAGTTTTGACGTTCCCAAGTATTAATCCCGTCGGATGACCCGAAGATCGAAACTGCCCAGTCGATATCGAGAAAGTTACTCGTGAGATAACTGGTGAAAAAGCAGACGATCAAAGTTGACCAGCCCGTCCAACCCGGGGTTCGGCGAATAAGAAGGCCGAGCACGAGCGGGATAATGTAGGGGAGGCTGACTAGAATCTGGAATTTGAGCATCAGTTCAAACAGCGAGAGATTCTTCATCTCACTGTAGAAAATTGCGATCACGATGACAATCAGTCCGAGTGCGATGGTCATTCCTTTTCCGACGTTGAGGAGTTCGCGGTCAGTGGCTTGAGGACGCAGTAACGGTTGATAAAGATTCTTAACGAAGATACCCGCGTTGCGATTGAGACCGGAGTCCATGGACGACATCGTTGCCGCGAAAATACCGGCAGCGAGCAGCCCCATCATGCCCACCGGGAAAATGGTCTGCGCCATGGCAAAGTAGGCGCCCTCGGCAGGCTTGTTCAGGGTCGGGAAGACCGTAGCTAAATCGACCGCCTCGGTCGATTGGATCATGGGAGGAATGAACCAGAAGAATACGCCACCGAGGAACAATCCACCCGCTAGTAAACCCGCTTTGCGGGCATGCGCGCTGTCCTTGACGCAGAGATAACGGGAGGCGTCGTTGAGGTTATTGGTGGACAGGAATTGTTTCAGGAAGATCGCTACGCACCAGAAAAGGAGAAAGTCATCGGTGAATAATTTCCCGAGATCCATGCGGGTCGTGCTCAGCTTCTCGACGACGGTGGTAAAGCCTCCCGCATGAGCGACCGCGAGAACGGCAGTCACAATGGTAATCGGGATCAAAATCAAGACTTGGACGAAGTCACTGGCGATTACCGCCCAACTCCCGCCGACCAGTGACATGAACAAGACGCAGAGGCCGGTCACGACGATCGTGGTGCGAACGTCGAAACCGAATGCGGCGGCGAAGAATACTCCCATGCCATACAGCCAGATACCCGCGGTCATCATTTGGAGAGGCAACACGATCCAGGTGAAGACCTGTTCACTGGAGCGACCGAAGCGCTGTTTGACCGCTTGCATCGAGGTGATCACCCGGAGTTGGCGCATTTTGGGGCCGAAATAGACGGCGTTGCAAAAGAACCCGAAGGCATTTGCCACAAAGATGATCATGATGGGCCATCCATCCAAGTAAGCTCGGCTGGAGGCCCCCGTGAACGTCCAAGCACTGAAAGAGACCATAAAGGCCGATCCGCCCGCCATCCACCACAGGACCTGGCCTCCACTGCGAAAATAACTGCCTACATCAGAAACGAAGTGCCGAAACACCCAGCTGATGGTGAGCATGAAAACAAAGTAGAGGCCAAGAACAGCAAGATCGTAGGGGGGCATAGCAGGGGAGAGGTTGATCAAAAATAATAATTATGAATTAACAACCCCTAAATCCCCTCTTTCTCCTAAATCATACGGATTGGATGAGCGTTAGCTGACCTGCCCAGTGGACTCCCCAACGTGAAGTCGGGAAGCTAAGACCAAGTCATTGAAACTGCCCTCGTTGTCATCGGTTTGATTGATCACCATATTGGCAGCTCGCCGGCCGAGTTCGAGAGGATCACAGCCTGCCGCGGTGATTCTGGGCGTCACATTCGCGGCAGTTTCGGAGTAATCGGCGGCGGCGACACTGATGTCGGCCGGCACATGTTTTTGGGCATGTTGCAAAGTGCGGATTGCGCCAATCGCCATGGAGATGTTGTAGGTCACAAAGGCGGTGGGGAAGTCTTTGCGAGCGAGCAGGGGAGTGAGGGTCATCATGGCTTCGGACCCCTCGGCACGGTCTCCTTCCCTCATGAGGGCAGTGTAGCGGGTATCGTGTTTCAGGCCTAAATTTTCCAGTGAAGATTTGAAGCCGATAAAGCGGGTCTCATGCCGACTGAGTCCCACATTGCCGCCGAGCCACCCAATACGTTGATGGCCGAGCCCGTGGAGGTGATTGACCACGGATTTCAGGGCCTCGGGTTCGTTGCCAATGATGGAGTGGCAGAACCCGGCGTGCCGGGACGATACGGCGACCACGTTTCGGGTGTGATTCAGTAACAAGTTTAAGAACTTGGATTCTACCTGACCAAGCAGCACGACTCCTTTGATCGCGTGACCCGGCCCAAAGAACTGAGCCAAGCGAGCCGCGTCCATCGTGTCTTCCGATCCGAGCACGGCACTCGTGTATCCCAGATCAAGCGCAGCGGAATTTAGCCCATGCATCACATGGCTGAAGTAGCTTCCTTGAGTATGGATGTGCACCCCGGCCCGCATGATTACGGCGAGCTGGCGAGTGCGGGTGTCGTTCGGCGAATTTTCTAGTTTAATGCCTTTCGGCTGATAACCCGCCTTCATAGCGAAGTCCCAGATCCTTTGATAAGTCTCAGGACTAATTCGATCGCGCTGTCCGTTGAGAGTCAGGGACACCAGTGCCTGGGATACACCCAATTCACGGGCGATGGTTTGTTGAGATACGCGTTTTGGTTTAGGCACCGGATTTATGAATGATAATAAAAATTAATGCGCAAAATATTTTGAGCGCCGCTTTTATGAATAAAAGAGGTGGGAGTTGTCGATCTCGGAATCCGTCGGAAGGAGTCGCTCCTGTGCTCTGGTCGTTGGGGCTTTGGGGTACTATTTGAATTTATTACGCATATCACTGATGCCCGGAATCTTATCCATGAGGTGGGCGTGGGCGGGGTCGAAATACTGGACGAGGGAGCGTTGATGTCTTCCGACCAATGTCGTCAGGATGTAGCCCTGATGCCCCGGGGAGGTGGAGGTGGGGTGGTAGCCGTCCTCCACGATAAACGTATCGCCGTCCCGCGTCATCACGCAGGACGGCGATTCGCCCTCGTGGTAGTGGTATTGACCGCCAAATCCGGAGGGGGGACTAAACCTGTAGTGGTAGATCTCTTGAAACTGAGTCTCCTCGGGGGGGCGTTCCTCGTCGTGCTTGTGGGGCGGGTAGCCGGACCAGCAACCCGGGGTGGCGAATAATTCGCTGACGAGCAGGTTTCCGGCTCTCCCGCGGGCGTTTTGACCGAGAATATGACTGATTTTGCGGAGAGAATGGGTCTCGGCTGACCCGACCTCAACGGTCTCCACCGCAGCAGGCGGGATCCGAAATGGAGCGTATTTCGCCTCACAGCGTCCCCCGATTATAGCCACTTCGGCAGTTGAATTATGGGTGGTGATTTGACTGATATGCTGGGTCCCCAGATAGACGGAATCCGCTGAACCCGCCCAGATATTCGTTCGAACTCCCACTGCCTCAAACGAGTCTTGGGCGACATGGACATTTACGCTGCCGGACAAAACAACGCAGATAGATTCGAACGCAGGTAACTCGACCTTAATAGATTGATTGGGGGCGAGTTTAACGAGGCGGAAGTAGCAATCCGAGGCCAATTTGTCGCCCAACGGCACAACTTCGCGGTCCGCTGAGGAAGCGTGAGGAATTAGTCGGGGCATAATTGAAATAATAATAACTATAAAAATTTGTCGAACCAAATCCACGCGGGCGCTAGGTTGCGTAATTTACGTGAGTTTTCGGGCGGGAGTATGGGGCTTTTTTTCCAAGTAAGTATCCTAAATCGCTAAATAAAAGTATGATGGCATTTATAGTAATGAGGTAAAAGGCGCTGGTTTTACGGTTAAATATCGCGCGAAGGCGGTTTCTGCACCGTTTGGGTGAAGGAGGATTATCGTAATTCTCCTTGCTTGAAAATAATAATAATAACTTCAATGGAGGGTAACTCACCCTGTCCATGAAAAATACCCTACTTTTCGTTACCGTAGTGGTCGTGACGTCGCCTTTGGCGTTCGCACAGACCTACCTACTCGAAACCTACGAATCTTCGACCGTTGGCCAACAGCCAGACGGCACGATCACGTTTTCGCCTTCGACCAATACGGCGTCCAATGGCGCGGTTGTCGTGGACTCCGGTTCGACCCCATCGAATCCGCTGAGTGGCAAGTCCCTGTATCTGTTTGATCTCGCAGGAGATCTGAGTTCGGGCGAGCCGACCCATTTGCGGGCAGATTTCAATGGCGGCACGAACGTATCGAATGTGAGGGTAGATTTCGATTTTCGCAGAGGCATTAAGGCGATCGATACCGGGGATGCGGATACGCGGTATCACTTCGCGCTCGGGCGATCCGGAGATTCGCTTAATAATTCTGACTTTCGCCCGTTCGAAATTCGAATCGTCAATAACGGGGATCTGGTGGTGAATTCACTGTCGGGATCGTCTTCGGTCGGCACTCACCTGACGGCGGCCAGTAATCGGATAACGATTATGGCGAATTCGCACGATACCAACTCGGCGGACTACAGTGACTCCACCTTGGGGAGCGGTGTCGTGGCCCCGAACACCTTGCTCGTGTTTCTCAATGGCAATTCAGTGGGGACGTTTGATTTCCACCAAACCCCGGATCCAGCGAATGCGCCTCAAGTTGATTTCAAGGCTCAAAATGAAGATCTGGGCCAGTATGCATTTTACCAAGATAGTCAACGCCAAGGCGAGTTGGCGGTCGATAATCTGACTATTGCGGCACTGACCGTGCCCATCGCGAGTCTGCAGGGTCCCACCACTGGCTTGGCGGTGGCGGCGCCCGATTCTTTTACGGTGAGTCTCACGTGGACCGACGTGGCAGACGACGAAGGCGAGTATCGGGTGGAACGTAAGACGGGGAGTGGAGCGTTCGTCCAAGTCGCGACTTTGCCGGCAAACTCGACCAGTTACTTGGACGAGGCGGTTGCTGATGGCACGTCTTATGTTTACCGGGTGATCGCAGCGGCGGGAACGGTGGCTTCCGACCCTTCGAATGAAGGGTCGATCGCCACGACGGTTCAGGCAACTCCGGTGATTCGTTCGACGTCTGCTCCCGGAATCGTGGTCGCGGGAGCGTCGGCTGCGGTCACAGTGACAACCGCAGGACAAGGAATTTTGAGTTACCAGTGGTATCGGGGCAGTTCGGGATCCACGGGCGATCCGGTCGCGGGCGCGACGTCACCGACGTTGACGCTACCGGGTTTGGCTACGACCACGACCGTGTGGGTGCGGGTGACTAATGCCTCAGGATCGGTCGATGGAGAATCGATTGTGCTGTCCGTTCGGACGGCGGGAACATCTTTGGTTAATAACGCGACGGAATTGGCGAGCGCGATCGCCGCAGCGGGCGCGGGTGATACGATCCTGTTGGCGGACGGCACGTGGGCCGACTTGGTCATCACCCTGGTGGGCCAAGGCACCAATGGATTTCCGATTACAGTCGGTGCGCAGACCCCCGGTAAAGTCATCCTGACGGGGAGTTCGCGCGCTGAGATTGGCGGGAATTATCTGCAGTTACGTGACCTGGTATTTTCCGGAGCGTATTCGGGAAATGAAAATGAGATCATTCAGTTCCGGGCGTCCGGAGTGGGGGCAGCCGAAGACAGCCGGGTGACTAATATTACCCTGCTCAATTACGTGCCTGCCTCGGGGGCGCGCACGGCTTGGGTTGCCCTTTACGGCAAGCGCAATCGCTTGGACCACAGTTACCTGAAAGGCCACGACGTGAGTGGTGTCACGGTGGTGGTTTGGGCAGATGGCACACCGAACGATCACCTCATTGACTCCAATCATTTTGCGGATCGCAAGGAAGGGGGAGAGAATGGCTGGGAGACAATCCGAGTCGGCACGAGTGATGTTTCGATGACCAGTTCCCGCACGACGGTGGAGCATAATCTCTTCACCCGCGTGGATGGTGAAATTGAGATTATCTCCAACAAGACTCACGATAATATCTACCGTTATAATACGTTCTTGGAGTGCTCGGGCACGCTGACGCTTCGGCACGGCAACGGTTGTTTGGTCGATTCCAATTTCTTTCTCGGGCGAGGGCGCAGTGGATCTGGCGGGGTGCGGGTGATCGGTGAGAATCATGTCATCGTGAATAACCATTTCGAAGAGACGAACGTGCGTTCCGGCGCAGCGATAACCGTCTATGCGGGGGTTGATGACGGCGCGCTTAATGAGTATTTTGCCGCGAATAATGTAACGATCGCGAACAACACCTTTGTCGATAATCAAGGGCCGGCGATCGAGATAGGGACGGGATTAGGCTCGAGCGACCGGACGGTGCTTCCCACTGGTGGTTTGATCACCAACAACGTAATGGTGCAGACCGGTAGCGCCGGTGGGTTTCAAGTGATGGGCGCCGCAACTTCCGCTCCGACCTGGACTAATAATCTGATTTCTGGTGGCTCTTTTGGGTCCGCCCCAGCAGGCGGCTTTGTGACCGCTGATCCGGTGATGACCTTTGATCCGCTTCGGTTGGTGTCGCTGCCGTCAGCAACGGGCCCGGTGGCTGGCGCCGCGACCGGATCGCTCTCGACGACGGCCCTCGATATTGAAGGCCGAGCCCGAGGCGCTTCACGTGATTTGGGCGCATTTGAAGTCTCTTCGCTCGCGACCAATGGTTTGGTTTTTGGGTCGGCTTCGGCTCTTACGACTGGCCCCACGTTCCTCGCCAGTGACCGCGTGTTAGGCACGCCGAACGCCCGCTTTGTCAACAGTTCGGTCCGAGCGGTTTCTGATAGCGGTGAAGCAGTCCTCACCAACGGATTTGTGATCGGAGGCACTGGCCTGAAATCAGTTTTGGTGCGAACCGTGGGACCGGGGTTGGACGCCTTTGGGGTCACTGGCCTCATGCCGTCACCCAAGGTCGTTTTGTTTAACGCGGGCGGCATTGAACTGGAATCCAACACAGGGTGGGAAAATGGAGCGGCTGATACTATCATCCGGGCTTCGGCAAAGGTGGGCGCATTTCCGCTGATCGCGGGGACCGCTGATTCGGCCTTAGCCGTAACGATGCAGAAGGAAACTGATATTGTGGTGTATTAAGGGTAAATGCGAAGGGAAATCAGGATGAGAAGCAGGGGCGGTTTCCGACTGCATCGCAGTTGGGAAAGGGAGATGTCAGC